>Ga0187806_1000025_pt1 | contig 31900 bp, 34 predicted proteins | sample NC_wetland_sal_i_7_FD_132470 | JGI IMG/M metagenome (GOLD analysis project Ga0187806, IMG submission 132470) | Wetland sediment microbial communities from Neuse River Estuary, North Carolina, USA - ASW_1 | ecosystem: Environmental > Aquatic > Freshwater > Wetlands > Sediment | place: USA: North... | reverse complement strand
TCCCGCGCCACCAGCGGCGTCTCCGCGAGCTCGGCGGCCGTGATGCCGGAGCGGCGGCGCTCCCACCGGTGACCGGGCGCCACCACCACCGTGAGCTCGTCCGTGCCCACCTGGCGCGACGCCAGCCCGGACGGCAGGTCCGGTCCTTCCACGAAGCCGATGTCCGCGCCGCCGCCGAGCACCGCGGACGCCACCTCCGCCGAGTTGCCGGCCGTCAGCGAAACCGCCGTCTGCGGGTCCCTGGCGCGCAGGGCGGTCAGCCAGACCGGCAGCAGGTACTCCGCGACCGTCATCGACGCCGCGACGCGCAGCACCGCGTTGCTCCGCTCCCGCAGCGACGTCACGCCCGCGTCCAGCGCCGCCGCGGCGTCGATCGCGGCCTGCGCCCAGCCGGCCACCAGCTCTCCGCCCGGGGTGAGCCGGGAGCCGCGCGGCGACCGCTCGATCAGCGGGACACCCAGCTGCCGCTCCAGCCGCCTGATACGGGTGCTCACCGCCGGCTGGGAGATCCCGTGCTCTGCGGCCGCCAGGCCCAGGCTGCCGAGACGGGCGACAGAAAGCAGCAGGTCAAAGGGCATGAGGTCGGACACCCGGTCAGGCAGAGTCATAACTATGCATTATGGCCCCATGCCGGATTCCGGCCTACCGCGGCTGGCCGTTCGCGCTGACGCTGAGAGCATGATCGCTGAACTTCCGCCCGCCATCGCAACGGAGCCAGCCGCACAGAGCCGCCATCATCCGTTCTGGATAATGCAGGACCTGGAACGGCCGGGTCAGGTCTTCCGGGACCTCGGCCCGAACTGGTTCGCGTCAGTCATGGGCACAGGGATCGTCGCGATCGCCGCCGCCACGCTGCCCTTCCGGGTCCCCGGGCTGCACGTCTTCGCGCTGGCCGTCTGGGCGCTCGCCGCGGCGTGGCTCGTCGCGCTGTCCGCCGGGTGGGCGGTGCACTGGACCAGGTACCCCGGGCGTGCCCGCGGGCACGCGGCGAACCCGGTCATGGCCCAGTTCTGGGGGGCGCCCGCCATGGCGCTGATGACCGTGGGCACCGGGACGCTGCTGCTCGGGCGGGACTGGATCGGGCTGACGGCGGCGATTGACGCCGACTGGGCGCTGTGGGGGCTGGGGACCGCGCTGGGGCTGGGGACCGCCTGCTGGATCCCGTACCTGATGATGACGCGGCACGAGATCGCACCGGACGGAGCGTTCGGCGGCTGGCTGATGCCGATCGTGCCGCCCATGGTGTCCGCCGCCAACGGGGCCCTGCTCATCCCGTACGCCGCCGCCGGGCAGGCGCGGCTGACGCTGTTGCTCGGCTGCTACGCGATGTTCGGCATCTCGCTGTTCGCGTCTGTCATCATCATCACGCTGTTGTGGGGGCGACTCGTCACGTACAAGACGCTGCCCGCTGTCCTGGTGCCGACCTCCTGGATCGTGCTCGGGCCGCTCGGCCAGTCGGTCACCGCCGCCGGGAACCTCGGCAAGGTCGCCGGCCTGACACTGCCCGCGCCGTACTCGGCGGGCGCGAACGCGTTCGCGCTGCTGTACGGCGTGCCGACCTGGGGATTCGCCATGGCGTGGCTGGTCATCGCCGCTTCCCTGACGCTGCGCGCCGCCCGCAAGGGGCTGCCGTTCGCGCTGACCTGGTGGAGCTTCACCTTCCCCGTCGGCACCTGCGTCACCGGGACGATCGCGCTCGCCGCCCGCACCGGCGCGGATTTGCTGCGCTATGGTTCGGCCGGGCTGTTCCTGCTGCTGCTCGCCGCGTGGCTGATCGTCGCCGTCCGGACCGTGCAGGGCGGCGCCCGCGGGCGGCTGTTATGCCGCGTCCTGCGCCACCCGGGCGTGCCGGCTGCTGGCCTGGCCCAGGATCAGCGCGCCGGTGCGGTCGTAGACCGTGGCGCCCGCGGCCTTCAGCGCGGCCCGGCTGACCTGGAAGTGGTGACTGCACAGCAGCAGGTCGACCGAGTACGGGCGGCCAGGAGCGGGCGGCATGATCACCGTGACCACGGGCCGGGCCGGGCAGCAGCACGCGCGGTCGGCAGCCATGTTCACCAGGCTCAGCAGTTCATCATCGAGCGCGCTTGGACGCTCAGCATGGCGGTGCCCGAACCAGCCCTTCATGTCGTCAGCGTGCTGCGCGGCGATGCCCTGTGATAAGGGCCGCAAGTCCCGATCCGAGCGGTCAGCGGCATAGGAGGAGGGTGCCGTCTGGCTGATCGTCGATCTGTGACCCGAACCGGTGGCTGATCCGGCTCAGCGTCGCGGCCAGCCACCTGCTGTCGGCGGGACTGGCGTGCCACAGCCGCATGTTGCGTGCCCGCATGGGCACCATGCGCAGCGCCTGCAGCGTGCCGGTGCCTCGCGTCAGGGACGCGAAGTACAGCAGGCGCAGTTCGTCCCGGAACTCCTCGTAGCCGCTGATGCCCTCGTAGTCGTCGATGCAGTCGCCGCAGCCGTAGAGGATGAGCCTGCCCCGGTAGACCTCGACCGGGCGGGGGTGATGGGAGGAGTGGCCGTGGATGAGGCTGACGCCGCCGTCGATCAGCTGGTGCGCGAACCGGACCTCCTCCGCTGTCACGTCGTATCCCCAGTTGGCGCCCCAGTGGATGGAGACGACGACCAGGTCGCCGTCCTGCCGGACGGCCGCGGCCCGGTCGATGAGGGCACCCGCGCTCGCGCGGGACAAGCTGGGCAGGAAGCTGACTCCCGGCCGCGCGGTCGCCGCCGCCCAGCCGGGCGGGATCCCGCTGGAGGCGGTCCCGCACGAGAAAACCAGCACGCGGCCGCCGCCCGGCAGCGAGACCGGCGCGGGCTGCCAGGCCGCGGCGGCGTCCGCGCCGGCTCCGGCAGCGGTCAGCCCGGCGCGGGCGAGGGCGGCGAGGGTCTCCGCGAGGCCTGTCCGGCCGAAGTCCAGCACGTGATTGTTCGCCAGCGCGCACACGTCCGGGCGGGCTGCGGCGACGCACGGCAGGTTCCGCGGGCTCATCCGGTAGTGCACCGCTTTGCCCGGCGCGAAATCGGCCCGGCGGGTTACCGCCGTCTCCAGGTTGATGAGCCGCACGTCCGGTGCCATCGCATCCAGGACCCCCAGGGCATCACCCCACGGCCAGGCGAAGTCCACCGGCCGCGGGATCGGCCCGCTGGCCCGCTCGGCGAGCCGCACGTAGGCCCGCGCGTCCCCGACATGGGCTTCCCTCAGCCGCGGGTCACCGGGGCAGGGCAATATCTGATCCACGCCGCGGCCCGTCATCACGTCGCCGCAGGCGAACAGCAGCACCGGCGCACCGGCCATCGCAGTCCGGGAGGCGGTAACTGCCCGCCCGGCCCGTCAGGCGCCAGGCTCCTGTCCGGCTTGCTGGCCCGCTGCCCGGCTACCAGCAGCAGGTCATGGGCTTGCCGGGCGGCCTCGGCCGCCCGCTGTCCCCGTGGCTCCGCCGCGGGGAGATCCTCCAGGCCATGCGCCAGGACGCGCAGCGCCTCAGCGAGCGCTTCGACCCGGTCCTCCAGGGCCAGCACGCGCTCCTCCAGGGTGACCTGCGGTTCCCCCTGACGCCTGCCGGGATACACGTTCATGGGAGGCCCCCTTCCCGCGGATAACGCCGGCCACTAGCTGCCAGGGCGACAGCCTGCCTTTACTCTTTCAGCACACCACCACGCGAGCCCGCCCGGGCGGGGCCGAAAGGCCCTTGCCCAGGGGCCGCGAACCGGGACGGCAGTCCCGCCGCCGGGGGGACAAGAAGGGACCTGCGGCCCGTTTCAGGCCGGTGAGACAGCGGTACGGCCTGCTCACGTAAGGGGAAAGAGCAGTGCCGGCACGGAACGGCACTCATACGAGGGAGGCCATGATGGCTATCGCACGCGACATCATGCACGCCGGCGCGGAGTGCGTGAGCGAGCACGAGACCCTGGCGCAAGCGGCGCAGCGGATGCGTGACCTGGATGTGGGCGCGCTGCCGGTCTGCGGGGACGACGACCGGCTGCACGGCATCATCACCGACCGGGACATCGTGATCAAGTGCGTGGCCGCCGGAGGCAACCCGGAAACTGTCACCGCGGGAGACCTTGCCCAGGGCAAGCCGTTCACCATCGACGCGGACGCCAGCGCCGGGCAGGTGCTGCAGGTGATGGAAGAGCACCGGATCCGCCGCCTGCCAGTGATCGACAACCACCGGCTGGTCGGCATGATCAGCGAAGCGGACCTGGCACGGCACCTGCCCGAGCAATCCATCGCCGAGTTCGTCGAGGCGATCTGCGCGAGCTAGCCGCGCGGGCCCGGAAGGGAGGACTGGTGCAGATCGTCGCGGAGTCCCCATACCGGTTCGTCATCCCTCGGCATGGGCGGATGCGGGTGCCCGGCGTCGTGTTCGCGACGCGTGCGCTGATCCCGGACCCGGCCGGCGACCGCTCGCTGGAGCAGGTGGCCAACGTCGCGGAGCTGCCCGGCATCGTGCGGGCGTCGTATGCGATGCCCGACGTGCACTGGGGGTACGGGTTCCCGATCGGCGGGGTCGCCGCTACCGACATTGCCGACGGCGGGGTCATCTCACCTGGCGGGGTCGGTTTCGACATCTCGTGCGGCGTCCGGCTGCTCGCCGCGGATCTGGGCAGGAACGAGCTGGCCCCGGTGCTCGGCCTGGTGATGGATCAGCTCGCCGCCGCGACCCCGTGCGGCGCCGGGCGCGGCGGAGTGTGGCGCCTGGCCGGCCGGGGCGAGCTGGAAAAGCTGTTGCTTGGCGGGGTCGGCTACGCCGTGGCGCATGGCCACGGCTGCCAGCGCGACCTCGACCGGTGTGAGGACCTTGGCGTGGTCGGCGGCGCCGACCCGGCCCAGGTCAGCAGCCGTGCCATCGACCGCGGCCTGTACCAGGTCGGCAGCCTCGGCTCCGGCAATCATTTCCTCGAGGTGCAGGCGGTGGAGGAGATCTTCGACCGCCCGGCCGCGGAGGCGTTCGGGCTGGCCGAGGGGCAGGTCTGCGTCATGATCCACTGCGGCTCCCGCGGGCTGGGGCACCAGATCTGCACCGACCACGTGCAGATCATGGATAAGGCGATGGCCCGGTACCAGATCACCGTGCCCGACCGGCAGCTTGCCTGCGCGCCCGCCGATTCCCCCGAAGGCCGGGGCTACCTGGGCGCGATGGCCGCGGCCGCGAACTACGGCCGGGCGAACCGCCAGCTGCTGGCCGAGGCCGCGCGCCGGGTCTTCTCCAGCGCCACCGGGGCACCACTGCACCTCGTCTACGACCTGTCCCACAACCTCGCCGCGGTAGAAACCCACGCCGGCCGGCAGCTGTGCGTGCACCGCAAGGGCGCGACCAGGGCGCTACCGCCCGGGCACCCCAGCCTCCCGGCGGACCTGCGCGGCGCCGGGCAGCCGGTGCTCATCCCCGGCTCGATGGGCACGTGCTCCTACGTCCTGGCCGGGGTGACCGGCGCGGACGCGTTCGCCTCCGCCTGCCACGGCGCGGGCAGGCGGATGAGCCGCCATCAGGCCGCCCGTACGATCACCGGCCCGGAGCTGCGGCGGCAGCTCGAACACCAGGGCATCGCGGTGCGCGGCGCCTCCGCGCGCGGCCTGGCCGAGGAGACCCCGCAGGCATACAAGGACGTCACCCAGGTCGTCGAGGCCGCCGAGGGCGCGGGCCTGTGCCGCAAGGTCGCCAGGCTCGTCCCCCTCGGCGTCGTCAAAGGGTAGCCGCTACACGTCGACCGTGACCGCGCACGACCACCAGCCCGCCGCATCTGGCGCGCACCGCAGCTCGCTCAGTGATGCCCCCTTCGGCACCGCGCCGGTGATCTCCGCCGCCGCCACCGGCACCAGCGCGAGGGACACGGTCACCCCGCCTCCTCGCGCGGCCCGCACAGCCACCGACACGGGAACCTCGCCATCAGCATCCAGCCGGTAGATAACCTCGTCCACGAGGGCCGCCAGCAGGTCCTCGTCCGAGCGGGCAGACATCACCCGGCTCTCCCGGCGATATGGCTGGCGATCCGCGACCGCCGCGAAGCTGTCAACCAGGCCGCGCACCGCCTCGGCCAGGCACTCCTCACGCGTCGCTGCCCACGCCTCGATGCGCAGGTCAGCGGTGTGCGGCACCGTACGGTGCCCGGCGATCCGCGTCGCGTCCCCCATCGAGTGCCTGCCTGTTCAGGTGGAATCGTGCGTGAGGTGGCGGACGAACCAGTCCCGGGCCAGCCCGGCGGCGGCATCGAGGGCACCCGGCTCCTCGAATAGGTGACTGGCGCCTGCCACCACCGCCAGGTCATTCTCGCAGCGCAGCTCCTCCCGCGCGCGGCGGTTGAGGTCCAGCACCACCTCGTCGTGTCCGCCGACGATAAGCAGCGTGGGGGCGGTCACAGCCGCCAGCCGGGGCAAGGCGAGGTCGGGGCGGCCGCCGCGGGATACTACGGCCGCGATGCCAGCGCCTGGTTCCGCGGCCGCCCACAGTGCCGCCGCGGCACCGGTGCTCGCGCCGAAGTAGCCGATAGCGGCGTTTGCCGCGCGGGGCTGGGCGCGCAGCCAGCTGGTCACTCCGGCCAGGCGCGTGGCGAGCAGGGCGATGTCGAACACGTTCGACCGGTTGAGTTCCTCCTCCGGGGTGAGCAGGTCGAACAACAGCGTGCCCAGGCCAGCGCCGGTCAAGACGCTGGCGACATGCCGGTTGCGGGGGCTGTGCCTGCTGCTGCCGCTGCCGTGGGCGAAGACCACGATCCCCAGGGCGTCCTCCGGCACGGTCAGGTAGCCGGCCAGCCGGACGAGGCCAGCTTGCGGCTCAACCTCCTCGCTGCGGGCGGGCGGGTCGGCGGGCGGGCCGGCGGGCGGGCCGGCATCCTCCGTGCCGCGCGGCGTGCCGGCCTGCGCCGGTGCGGCGCGCCGCAGGCAGGCCATGACCTCATCATCGGACACCTGGGGGAACCGGGCGTAGCACTGGCCGACGGCGAAGAATCCCGGCGGCGTGCTGAGGCAGACCAGCTCATCGGCGTCCCCGCCGATCGCGACCTGCCATCCGGGCGGCGCGACGGGCACGGCGAGCACCACCCGTGCCGCCCCGTTCGCCCGGGCCACCCGGCAGGCAGCACGGGCCGTGGACCCGGTGGCGACGCCGTCATCGACCACCACGGCCACCCGCCCGTCCAGCGGCTGGCGCGGCCACCGAGCCCGGTAGCGCGCGGCACGGGCCTCCACCGCAGCCTGCTCACGGGCCTGGACGGCCGCCAGCGCGTGCTCCGACACCCCAGCCTCTTCGACGATCTGGCGGTCGATGACCCGCGCCCCGCCTTCCCCGACCGCGCCCATGGCCAGCTCAGGCTGGAACGGCACGCCGAGCTTACGCACCACGATGACATCCAGCGGCGCGCCAAGCGCCTGCGCCACCTGGAACGCGACCGGAACTCCGCCCCGCGGCAGGCCCAAGACGACGACAGGCTCGTCCCGCAGGTGTCTCAGTCTGGCGGCAAGCCGCCGCCCGGCATCATCACGATCAGCGAAAACCATGACAACCCCCTGGTACCGAGCTACCCCGCGGCCAGCCGGCGCCGCCAGGGACGATCGTCACCACGCGAGGGCCGCCGGGCAGGACGTGCCGACTTTCGTCCCTAGCCAGGCCCGTGGCAGCAGTTCAGGCTGTTTCATATGAGACCTCATGAGGAGGCGAGCCATGAAAGCTCAAGTCGGAGACGAGCTGACTGTCAGGGGCCGCCACCAGGGTGATGAGGACCGGCACGGCACGATCATCCGGGTCGACGGGGAAGGCGGCCTGCCGCCGTATCTGGTGCGCTGGCGTGACGGGCACGAGAGCGTGTTCTTCCCAGCGTCCGGCACCGAAGTGGTGCATCACCCGGCCGCGGGGGCGCGGACCAGGGGCGCGCCATGATCACGCTCGCGGAAGCCGGGAAACTCGGTGTCGTGCATACCGTCTACCCCGGTGTGCTGTCGCTGTACCTAGCAGTTCCGCTGGATCCCGCCGAGCTGCGCGGCCTGCCGGCCCGCGCCGATGACCTCATCGCGGCGGCGGAAAGCGCCGCAGGCGAGGGCGGGCAGGTCGCGGCGGAGGACCGGAACTCGGTCCGGGAGACGCTGGCGGTCAGCGGACGTGACTGGCTCGGCCGCACGGTGGCCATCTTCGCCTGCGCCGATGCCGGGCTGCTCGAGGTGTTCAGGCTGCCCTGCACCCTGCCGGACCGCGCGGTGCTGGGCATCAGGCCGCATATCCGGCCGCTGCTGGCCGTCGCGCAGCGGTGCCCGGCCTACTGGGTGGCGGTCGTGGACCGGCGGCACGCCTGGCTGTTCCACATCAGCGGCGATGGGACCGAGACCGTGACGGCTCCGGAGGGCGCGATCGTGCGGGACAGGAGCTTCGGCGGCTGGTACGGGCTGGAGAGCTACCGCGTGCAGCAGCGCGCCGCGCAGCTCGCACGTCACCACTACCGCGACACCGCCGCGATGCTGGCGAAGGTCATGGCTGACGGCAGGCCGGAGCCGCTGGTCATCGGCGGCCATGACGAGGGCACCCAGCAGCTGTTCGCCGCCCTGCCGCCGGGCCTGCAGGAGCGCTTCGCGGGCAGTTTCGCCGCCGACGCGGGCACGCTCACCGCGGCCCGGGTGCGTGAGCTGACTGCCTCGCTGGTGGCACGCTGGGCCGGCCAGCGTGCTGACCGCCTCGCGGAGGAGGTGCTCGCCACGCCGCCCGGCGGCCTGGCGGCCGCGGGGCTGCGGGCATGCCTGACCGCGGTGAACGCGTGCGCCGTGCACACCCTGATCGTGCCGGACGAAGGGCTTGTGCCCGGCTACGAATGCGGGCGGTGCGGCGCCCTGTCCACCGGCGCCGACAGCTGCCCGGACTGGGGCGCGGCGGCACTGCCGGTTCCCGATGTCATCGAGGAAATGGTCTCCAGGACGCTGGAGGACGGCGGTCAGGTCTGGCCGGTGCACGACGGCCCCTCGCGGATCGCTGCCCGGCTGCGCTTCCCGGTCACCGGGGAATGAGGCGGTCGCGGGTAAGCGGCGGCAGCCAGTGCCACCAGCAACGCGGTTTATCCTGGTCGGTACCGGGGCGATGAACTCGCCGCGGTACTCCCCCGCCGGGCTGCTCCTCTCCCGCGGCCAGGTGCTGGTGGCCATCGACGGCGGGCCGGGCGCCGAGCCGCCCGGCCCGGTGGCTGCCTGGCTGGTCACCGATGAACGCGCCGAACTCATCCGCGAGCTGCGCCGGCTGGCCGCCGCACACGGGCTCAGCCCCGCGGTGCGCGCCTATCACGCCAGCGGGCTGGCGATCACGCCGCAGCCCGTGGTCCACACGTCCCATCCGACGTACGGCTACCTCATCGAGGCCGACGGCGCGCGGATCGCGTGGGCCCCCGAGTTCCTGGAATTCCCCTCCTGGGCCGCGGGCACCGACCTGATGTTCGCCGAGGCGGCTAGCTGGGCACGCCCCATCCGCTTCGCCAAGGGCGCGGGCGGGCACGCGCCGGTCCTCGAGGTCGCCGAGCAAGCTGCCCGGCACGGCGTCCGGCGGCTGGTGTTCGCCCATATCGGCCGGCCGACGATCGCCGCACTGGACAAGGGACATGTTCCGCCGTTCGGCGAGATCGGAACGGAAGGCGCCAGCTACACGACCGGCGACACGACCGGCGACGGAACGTGACCGGCCACCGCGTCAGCCGGCTGGCGTTATGAGCCCGTAGTCGCCGTCGTATCGGTGGTAGAGCAGGTTGCCACGGCCTGTTTCGGCGTTGACGAAGAACAGGAACGGCTCGCCCGCAGCCTCCAGCCGGTCGACCGCCTCGGCCACCGGCAGGCGCGGCGCCGGCATCGCGGCGACGGTGATGGACGGGTCCACTGGGTGGCTCAGCCGGCTAGTCCGCGGGTGAGCCAGCGCCAGCCCGTAGCCGCCCGGGGTCCGGTAGATCACGCTGTCTTCGCCGGTGGAACTTTCGGTGAACAGGTGGAAGTCATAGTCCATCAGCTCGGTGTCGGCGGCTGCCTCGTCCGGGGTCTCGCGGGCCAGCGCGTAGGACTTGCGCCGCACCACGGTCCGCTCCCCCGCCGGGCGCGGGAAGTACGGCAGCCGCGATGCCGGCACGCTGTCGTGCCGCCACTCGCCAGGGCCGGGCACCGGCCGGCCGCCCCGGGTCGCTTCCCAGTTCCGCGCCGCGCGCTCCAGCCGGATCCGCAGCCGGTCGCAGGCGTGCTCCACAGCCTCGCGCATGGTCCGGCCCGCTGCCTGAGCGCGCAGCAGCCGCCCGTTCACGTCGGCATTCACCTGGGCCGTCGCCGGGCGCTGCACCGCCGGATCCGCGCTCATGATCAGCTTGACCCGGGCGAACAGCACCGGCTCTGGCGCCATCCGCAGCAGTGAGCCGACCCGCTGCACGGCGAAGCTGGCCGCGCCTTCGGGTACCGCACCCCGCGTTTCGGCCTGTATTTGCATGGTCGGCATATCCGCCATCGTGATCATCTCCTTAGGGCTACCGGACAGTTACCTTTAGCCCACGGGGCCCCGCGGCATGGCCATGCGGGCCGGAGCCCGGGTCCCCGTCGCGGGCGCCGCCGTCAGCGCCCTCCGCCGGCGGCCGGCCCGGCCGCGGCTGGCTCCAGCACTTCCCGCAGGCCGGCCGGCAGCAGTCCGAGCGCGTGCGCCAGCGCCCCGGCCGACACGTGCTGCCGGACCACCGCGGTAACGATCCCGGCGGCTTTGCCGACGTCGGAGTCACGCACCCTGGCCTCGCGGGCGAATCGCGCCAGGTACTCGGCGCGGTCGTATTTCTGCGGGACCCGGCTCGGGTTCCATCCGTCGAAGAACACCCCGCGCAGGGGTTCGGGGAGCTGGGCGGCGAAGTGCGCGGCTACCTCCACGGTGAGCCGGTCCCGCAGGCAGTGCAGCCAGGCCCGGAGCACCCGGTAGGCCAGGCTCCGGTCGCTGGTGCCGAACCCGGCGTCGATATCCGCCAGCCACTCATTGGTCTTGCCAATGCTGGCATCCAGGCTGTCTACTCCGGTAAACGACATCACAACCCCCTTTTTTCATCTCTTACCTCCTCTGAATCCGGCTTCGCAGAGGCGAAGGTCCCGCGGCCCGCTTACGCACCCCCGGCGTCGGCTGTCCCGTAGGTGATCTTCGTGATGACCCAGGGACCGGGGACCGTCACCGGCCGGGTGCCGGTCACGGTATCGATCCGGCCGCCGGGCTCGGTCACCTGGAACGTGCCCGCGCTCACCTGGCGAACGACGGGGGCGGTCTGCCACCGGCTGCGGGACCAGGCCTCGACCACCATGGCGGGATCGCTGAGCCACGGCTGGTGGCCGTTGCTCCAGGCGTACTGGGCTGCCCAGTACTGCTGCCAGCTGGTGATGTCCCAGATGCCCGGGAAGGCGCCCAGCGCGACGTGGCTGACGTCGAGCACCACCCGGTCCGGACCGGTGAGCGCGTAGATGTGGTAACTACCCGGGGCCGCGAGGCCGACGCCGAAGCTCAGCACCTGCTCGAAGTCGCCGGCCGCGCCGACCACGAGCAGCTGCGGGTAGTACGGGGTAAGCACGGACGGCCCGGCATAGGTCCGGCCCGACGGCGCGGCGCACCAGGCGGTGGCGCCGCGGAACACCACGCGCAGCAGGGCCTGGCCGGCCAGCGGGACCGCGTCGCCCTCCGGGTCGGCGTACACCGTCTTCACCACGGTGGCCCCGTAGGCCGGCGTGCCGCCGGAGAACTCGAAGACCACGCGGTCGAAGCCCGCGTGCTGGCCCGTCTGGATGGCTGTCAGGTAGGTCCCGGCCGCCGCGCACGCACCGGACGACGCCGGCGCGCGAGTGCCGCTGGGGGCAGGCGTGCCGCTGACCGGCGCGGATGCCGCCGGACTGCGCGGCGCGGATGACGGCGACGGCTGGCCGGCTGGCACCGATCCGCATCCGGCCAGGACCGCGAGCCCGGCGGCGAAGGCGAGAACACCCGAACTCTTAACGGTGAACATCGCACTCACCTCTACTTTGTCGCTAGCAGTGCGCCGACGGCACGGCAAGTGCGATAAGTCCGGCTAGGCAGGACCTTTGGTCATCAGCTGCCCGCCATGGTGATGGCGGGCCTCCAGCTTCGGGGGACTGCCCAGGTCAGGTCCCGTTGCCGAGAAGGTCTTACTGGTCAGCTTGCAGTTTCTGGGCCAGGAGCGCGCTGTTGGCGGTCGGCTGGCCGGCTGCCTGGGCGAGCGCGGTCTGCATGGCGGTCACCGCGGCGTCGATCGCGATCCGGGCGGTCAGCGCACTGGTGTGCGCACGGTCGATCTCACCAAGCCCGATGCAGTCGAACGCCACCCGTGCGTCGTGAATGGCCGCCTCGAGCTCACCCGCGGCTTCCTGAAGCACCGCGCCGTGGCTTGCGTCCTCCGGAATCATCATCAGGCTCCCTCCTGTGGCTGCCAGTCAACGGATGGGGAACCTACCCACCGAACTAACGTTTATGGCCGGTTTACCGGTCCTGCGATCCGTCATCTCGCGCGCATATCGGACATATGTGGTATTCCAGGCACGCCGGGCGCGTTCTCGACCGGCGACTTCGTATCACTTTTCGTCTATACATCACTTTCGGTCCTTTCTGCGTCCGGTTTGTCCTAGTTCTAGGGGCCAAAAGTGATGCAGAGTTGGGCGGCCGCCCCGCGCGCCGCACCAGAGATCACAAGAAGCGCCCCGTGCCCCAGCCCGCGGCTGCGCTGCCGGCCAGCGGTGGCCTCACCTGAGGTCGCAGGTGAACCACGGGCCCGTTCGGCAGGCCGGAAGGCTACGAGAACACCACGCTGTAGACGGTTACCGGACCCGCCCGCTAGGAGCGGTAGCGCTGCTCGATCTCGCGCACCTCGGGCAACCCGATGAAATCGGTGAACTCGCCGAACGCCGGGAGCTCTCCCAAGACCGCGGCCGGGGTGCCGGCCGCGGCGATCTCCCCCAGGACCCGGCGCATCGCGGCGGTGGCCGCCAGCAGCGTGGCGATCGGGAAGATCACGATGCGGTACCCGAGTTCGGTGAGCCGGTCCAGGCCGACGGGCGGGGTCTTGCCGCCCTCCGCCCAGTTGAACAGCAGCGGGACATCGGGGAACGCCCGTGCCGCGGCCTCGATCTCCGCCTCCGAGACCAGCGCCTCGATGAACAGGGCGTCAGCCCCGGCGTCGCGGTAACACCGCGCGCGGTCCAGGGCGCTGTCGAGGCCTTCCACGGCACGGGCGTCGGTCCTGGCGATGATGACGAAGTCGGGGTCAGACCGCGCGTCGACCGCGGCCCTGACCTTCTGCGCCATCTCATCGGCGCCGATGACCAGCTTGCCCTCCATGTGACCGCATTTCTTCGGTGCGACCTGGTCCTCGATGTGGATCCCGGCCACCCCGGACGCCTCGTAGACGCCGACGGTGCGGATCACATTCAGCGGGTTGCCGTAGCCGGTGTCCGCGTCGGCGATCACCGGGATGTCCACGCACGCGGCGATCCTGCCGGCATTGCCGGCCATCTCGGTCATCGTGAGCAAGCCAACGTCGGGCCGTCCGAGCAGCGCGGCGGACGTGCCGAACCCGGTCATGTACACCGCGGCGAACCCGGCCTCCTCGACCAGGCGGGCGGCCAGGGGATCGAACGCGCCCGGCGCCACGATCGTCTCGCCAGAATCCAGCAACTCTCGCAGCCGGGCGGGCCCGCCGGGGCGCCGGGTCAGCCGGCCCGTCACCGGGCCCGCAGCCGTTGATCTCGCGAATGTGACCGCACGCAAACGAGGTTAACGTTCCCCGCGGGGCGGAGGCCGGTTCGCTGGGATACTGAACGGCGAAGCGAGGTGATTAGCGTGACGAAGATCGCGATCCTTGACGACTACATCGGCGTGGCCCTGGAGTACGGCGACTGGCCGGCGCTGCCCGACGACGCCGAGATCACCGTCTACCGGGAGGCGATCCCGCCAGAGCGCCTGGTCGACGAGCTCTCCCGCTACGAGATCGTCGTCATCACCCAGCAGCGGGCCCGCTTCCCCCGGGCGGTGCTCGAGGGCCTCCCCAACCTGAAACTGCTCGTCTGCAACGGGCGGACGAGCAACGTCATCGACCACGAGGCCCGGATCGAGCGGGGAATCCTGCTCTGCGGCACCGCCGGGATCAGCCGCGGCGCCGCGGCGAGTCCAGTCCGCCAGGAGGTACGGCCCGGCCTGCCCGCGCCGTCTGAGATGGCGTGGGCGCTCATCTTCGCTGTCGCGAAGCGGACCGGGATCGAGGACCGGGTCATCCGGGCCGGCGGCTGGCAGACCGGGTTCCCGATCCCGCTCGGCGGGAAGACGCTGGGCCTGCTCGGCGCGGGCCACCTCGGCGGCGCGATGGTCCCGGTCGCGAAAGCGCTCGGCATGGACGTCGTCGCGTGGAGCCAGAACCTGACCGAGGAGCGCTGCGCGGAGCTCGGCGTCAAGAAGGTCTCGAAAGACGAGCTGCTGTCGACCGCGGACATCCTCGGGGTGTTCCTCGTCTTCTCCGAACGCTCCCGGAACACGCTGCGCGCCGGCGACCTGGCGACGATGAAGCCCGGCGCCATCTTGGTGAACGTCTCCCGCGGCCCCATCGTCGAGGAGCAGGCCCTCATCGAGGCGCTCCGCTCCGGCCACCTCGCGGGCGCAGGCCTCGACGTCTTCGACCGCGAGCCGCTCCCCGCGGATCACCCCTTCCGGTCGCTCGACAACGTCGTCGTCACTCCGCACATCGGCTACGTCACCGAGCACCTCTTCCGCACCGCCTGGCAGCGCATGGCGCAGGATGTCGCGGCGTATCTCGCGGGATCGCCCATCCGCGTCGTCAGCGACCCCGCCGACTGCCCGCCGATGGCGCCGCAGTAACCCGGCACCGGCACGGGGAGTCAAGAGGGAAACCCCGGGAATTTGCCCGTGATTTCCCCGATGAGCGACCTGGCCCCGCGACGGCACACTGTTCGCATGCCGCTGAGCACAGGCCCCTCGTCCGGCGATAGCGCGCCGCCGGACTGGCAGCAGGTGCAGACCCTCCGGGTCGCGGATGTAGTGATGACCATCCTCAACGCGAGAAAGACGATGCCGTCGGCGACGGCGGCGGCCGTGTCCCGTACGAAGCACGGTGACGGGTACCGGGTCCTCGTGAGCCTGCTGGAAGGCAGCCCGCCGCTGGACGCCGCGGACCCGGATGGCGGCATTGACGGGGCAGCCGCCATCTTCATCGCCCGTGAACTCGGGAAGGACCTGGCCGACGCCTTCGACGGCAAGGATGTGTTCATCCTCCAATGACCGGGACGGAGGCGAAGACACGATCGGGGGGAACGGGATCGTGACCTAGCCTCCGCCCCGCGGAGGGTTTCCACCGCTACGAGCCCGCCGAGCGCAGGAACGCCAGGACCGCTCGGACACGGTTGTTCTCGGTGTCGCTCGGGGACAGGCCGAGCTTGGTGAAGACGCTGGTGACGTGGGTCTCGACGGTCCGGGCGCTCAGGAAGAGCTCTCTGGCTATGCCGAGGTTGGACCGCCCTTCCGCCATGTGCCTGAGCACCGCAAGCTCGCGCTCGTTCAGCGCGTCAAGAACGCTCGGCTTGCGGTTCCGCTCCAGCAGCCGCCGCACGATGGCCGGGTCGACGACGGTCTCCCCCGCGGCGACTCTCGCCAGGCTGTCCATCAGCGCGGCGACGTCCGTCACGTTGTCTTTCAGCAGGTAGCCGACTCCGGAGCGGACTGTCTCCAGCAGCTGGGTCGCGTAACTGGTTTCCGCGTAGGTCGACAGGACCAGGATGCCGACATCAGGGTGCAGGGCGCGTATCTCCTGCGCGGTGCGGATGCCCTCGTCGCTGAACGACGGCGGCATGCGGATGTCGAGGATGACGGCGTCCGGCGGACTGCCGCCGATGGACGTGAGCAGCTCGGCGCCCGAAGCCACGCTGGCGGTGACCTCGGCGCCGAGTGAGCGCAAGAGCAGGGCCAGGCTACTGCGAAACAACCCGGAGTCTTCGGCGATCGCTACGCGCACGGGATTCTCACCACGAGGCGCGTTCCCCGGCCAGGCGGGCTGTCGATGACGACTTCCCCGTCGAGCGCGCTGACCCGGTCGGCTATGTTGGCCAGCCCGTGATTAGCCAGCCCGTGGCCGCCGTCCGCCGGGACGCCGCCGATGCCGTCGTCCGCGATCTCCATTTCCAGCACGGACTCCCCGGCCCGCACCGCGACCAGCGCGCTGTCCGCGCTGGCGTGTTTCACCACGTTCGCGAGCGCCTCGCAGGCCACGAAGTACAGCGTCGCCTCCACGGCGGCATCCAGCCTGCGCGGCGGACCGGTCACGCTCACCGGGAGCGGAAGGCGTTCCGCGATCCCCTCCAGCGCGGCGCCCAGCCCGGACTGGGAAAGGACAGCCGGGTGAATTCCGTGCGCCAGGTCCCTGAGCTCGGCCAGCACCGCCCTGAGACCCTCGCGGGCCTCGCTGAGAGCGGCCGTCGCCGCTGGGTCGGCCGTCGTGGCCATCGCGGCGGTCAGCCCAGCCGTGATGCTCAGCAGGTGCTGCTGGACGCCGTCGTGCAGGTCGCGCTCGAGGCGCCGCCGCTCCGCGAGTTCGGCCTCGAGGATCCGCGCCCGGGAGGCTTTGACCTGCTCGAGCTTCTCCTGCGCGGCCTTCGCCTGAAGCTGGGCGTTCTGCAGCGCCAGTCCGCTGGCCGCGGTGGCGGCGTCGAACAGCTCGCGGTACCGGGCCAGCACCGGATCGGCGACGACGACGGCGATGGGCGCGCCCTGCCCGGCCCGGATGTAGGACACCATCCGCCCGGGTGCGCGGCCGTTGAGTGCCCGCAGGCTGGAATCAGAGGTGTCGAGAAGGTCGAGGGTGGGGTCGTGCAAGACGCTGCGCAGCGCATGGCGCACCGCGCTGATATCGCCGCCCGCCGCGACCTGAGCGGTCAGCTCGGTGACGTTCCTGATCAGCAGCAGCCGCTGGAGCGCGGCGACCAGGAATGCGAGGGGAATCCCCAGGTCCACCAGGCTTTCGATCAGGTACGCGTCGTTGGGCGTGCCGGAGAGGCTGAACGCCATGATGGCGGCGGAGGTGATCGTGGCGATCACCGCGGCGATGCCGGCCACGGTGATCGGGGTGATCACGATGCGGTCCAGCCCCCGCGTCCTCGTCAGCCGGATCACCAGGAGGGCTATCAGCCCGATCCCGCCGAGCGCTTCGCCGGCGTGGACCACGTAGTTGAGCGTGTCGGACAGCTGCTCATCCGGGACCAGGGCGGGCCACCACGAGGACGGCGGATAGCCATTCCACCGCGCTGTCGACGTCACGGCTATCAGCGTGCGGCCGGCCAGCATCCATCCGGTCAGCGCGATGAGATACCGCCGGTGGAGCACCGATAGCGAGGAATTCGGGTAGCGCAACAGCGCCCAGGCGCCGAAGACGCGGTCCACGCCGCCGAATACGGTGGCGTACGCCGGCCACAGCCCATTCCAGGCGTCGATGAAATCCACGGAGCGGAATACGCCGGCGAGCATGAGCGCCCATGCCGTGACTCGCTGGTCCGGCTCTTTGCCGACCATCAGGCCGGTGAAGACGAAGAGCAGGGAGAACGCGAGGTTAGCCGTGGCGAGCGCGGCGGACTCCCGCCACTGGGGTCCCTGGACGAGCGCGGAGAAACACGCGGTGGCGACGAGAACGACCGTCGCGGCGAGCCACGGACGGCGCGCACGCCAGAATCCGGCCCGGGCAGGCCACCGCGTCCACTCCAGGCGACCCGCCGCGCTGCCGTGCCAGGCCCTGCTCCCCGGCACCGAAGGAATGGTGGCGCGCATTCTGATCCGTTTGCTCAGCGACTCCCTGACGGGGCCGGTCGTAAACGCTATCCCAATTGGACCCGCTCTCCATGCGAATAGGAAAGCGGCGGTACCGCTACTCAGACCATCGCGGACGGGGGCACCGCGAGCCTAACCATCCCACGGTTGGGGGGAGAACCGTGTGGCGCGGTACCGCCGCACACGATAACCATACAAGCCCGGCCGAACGCTAACAAGCCTGACTTATGGTTAATTGCGGTCGCAACCAATCGCAATTCTGCGTAATTCAGCCGGTCTGTGGTGTCGGTTCCGTCGCATGGCCATTGTGCGTGGTCAGCCGTGTTCTGGCAGGGGCGGGTGCTGGCACAGGCGGGGTGAGGGCCTGTTCGTGTACGGGCAGCCACAGAGTGATGGCCGCGCCGCCCAGGGGGCCAGGGGCGGCGCTGACCTGGCCCGCGTGAGCTTCGGCGATCGCGCGGACGATGGAGAGCCCGAGCCCGAAGTTGTGCGCGGTGTCGCGGCTGGGGCTGGCGGTGCTGAAGCGGTCGAAAACCGACCCGAGTTCGCTGCCGGGGATTCCCGGGCCGGAGTCCGCGACGGTGATGCCGGCCCGCTGGCCGTGCCGGTGCACGGACAGCTGGATCTTGCTGTTCTCGCTGGTGAACCTGACCGCGTTATCCAGAATGGCGTCCAGGGCGATCAAGAGCCGGTCCGGGTCGGCGAGGACCGTGGCGTCGTCCCGCTGGCCGGCCAGCCACTGCCGTGGCATTGGCTCCCAGCGGCGCAGCGCGTCGTCCAGGACATCGGTGAGCCGGACCGGCACCGCGCACAGCCGGCTGGGCTGCTCGGCGGTGGCCAGCAGCAGCAGCCGGTCGGTGAGCCTGCGCAGCCGGGCAAGCTCGTCGGCGACGATGGCGGCGTCCTGGGCGGCGGCGGGGTCGGTATCGGTGCGGGGCAGCAACTCGGCGTGCGCGAGCGCGACCGTGATCGGGGTGCGCAGCTCGTGCGAGGCGTTCTGGACGAACGCGCGCTGGCGTTCCAGCAGCATCTCGTTGTGTTGCGATATTTCGTCGAGCGCGGTCATGGCCGCGGTGCGGCGGCTGGTGTGCCGGGTGATCGCGAAAAGCATTACTACCATGACGGGAAGCTCGATGAGCTCGTCGTAAGGCTGCAACGTCCGGATCCGGGCATCGGCGAACAGCAGCGCGGCCCCGGCCATCACCGGGACAAGCAGGCACCAGGTCAGCGCGCGGGTGTAGGTCCGGTAGCCCAGGCCGTACAGCAGCAGCAGGCTTATCCAGGTGAAGTGGAACGGCAGCAGAGCCTGCGAGGGCACCAGGACCATCCAGGCCAGATTGCCCACCGCGAAGACCGCCCAGGCGACCTCCGGCCAGCGGGACGCCCACAGCCGGGCGGCCAGCGACGGAGGCTCAGCGTGTACCGACACGGTACCCCTCTCCGCGCACCGTCACGATGACGTCCTCGCCGAGCCTGGTGCGCAGCCGCCTGACGTAGACGTCGAGCACGTTCGAGACCAGGCCGGGAGTCGATCCCCACACCCGCGCGAGCAGGGCATCCTTGGTGACGATGTCGCCGGGACGGTGCATAAGCTCCCAGAGCAGCTGGCATTCGCGGCTGCTCAGCGGCACCGGTCCCGCCCCCGAGTCGGCTTGCTGGTGCAGCACGTCCAGCGTCAGCCGGCCGCAGGTCAGCATGGCCGTGCCGGGACGCGCGGCGGCGCGCAGCCGGGCGTGCACGCGGGCAACGAGCTCTCCCACATGGAAGGGCTTGGGCACGTAGTCGTCGGCACCCAGGCCAAGGGTGGTCATCTTGGACTCGGGATCGGTCAGGCAGGAGAGCACCAGGACCGCCTGGTCCGGGAGGCGCTGCATGATCTCCCGCAGCGCGCTGAACCCGTCCCGGCCGGGCATCAGCAGGTCCAGGATGACCAGGTCGTAAGAGCCGGTGACGGCCATCGCCACGGCCTGCCTGCCGTCGGCTGCGGTGTCGGCGTAGATCCCGCGCTCACCCAGGATGCGCACGACGACGTTCCGGAGACGCTCTTCGTCATCCGCAACGAGCACCCGGGGCGGCCGCCGGGAGGACAGCGTTCCGGCCGGGCCGGCCTGGGCGCGTTCCATCATGGTCACTAATCGTGCGCTCAGGACGGCAGTGGCCGGCAAGTGCCGTGACCAATTCTTAACATGAAAGTTCTTTCATGTCCGGCGGCACGGAGGCGCTGGCACACGACGGCCTGCTCCTGGCCATAAGCGGGGAAAGCGATCCCGGAATGATCGCCCGCATGATTCGTGACATGACAGTCTATTCAGCTTTGTTGATCGTTAACCAGTTCTGTCCTTAGCTAGCGGCTGATTCAGCCAATCAGCAGCCGGGGTCTCCCTGGTGAGAAGCGAGCGAGGTGGTGACCCAGTGTCTTTGCCGGCCCGTATCACAACACTTGCCGTGGCTTTTCTCGCGGTGGTGGCGGGCGCCGTGTTCGTGGTCATCCATTACATGCTGGGTGCCACTCCGCCAACAGTGGATTTTACCGCGGGTCACGCGAGCGGCCAGCCAGTGAACATGACGATCCAGACCGACCCAGTCAATGACGCGTCCAGCACGCCGGCCTGGGTCTCTTACTTCGCGCAGAGCCCGGATGGGCAGTGGATTCACTCGACGATCTGGCAGCTGCCCGCGCACACGCGGATCAACGTGACCGCTTACGAGTTCGACACCTGCGACCCGCTGCGCAACCAGGACTGGGGGCACGTGACCGGCACGATCGGCGGGGTCATGGAGGTCAGCGGGGAGGCGGACGGTCTCAACGGGACGCTCTCGACGGTGAACTCGGACACCACGTGCGGGGTGGCCCACACGTTCTCCGTCCCCGGGATGGGGCTGAACGTGCCGTTCGCGGGCGTCTTGTACACCGCCAAGAACCAGTGCACACAGGCGCCCTGCGTGCTGTCGGACACCCACACCGTGACACGGTTCAGCTTCGTCACGCCCGGGCCGGGTGAGTACCGGTGGCAGTGCTTCATCCCCTGCGGGCTGGCCACTGACCAGGGCAACGGGCACGCCATGTCCACGCTCGGGTTCATGGCCGGGTTCCTGAAGGTAGTCGCCTGATGGCCGCGGCGCAGGCGGTTCCGGCCAGCGCGGCCCGCCGGGAACCGCGGCACGGCCTGCGGATCGCCGTGATCTGGGTGGTCCTGTCCGTGGCCGCCGACCTGGTGATCTGGTTCGCCTGGGGACCGCACATGCCGCCCGGAGACATGTCGTCGTCGGCCGCGGACCAGCAGTTCGACTTCAATGTGCTGGCGGTGATCGGCGCGCCGGTGCTGATCGGCGTGTGGACCTACTTCGGCTATGCCCTGACCGTATGGCGGCAGAAGGAGGGCGACGACGAGGACGGACCGGGGTACCTGCCCGGCGCGGTGCGCATCCAGGCGACCTGGATCGCGGTCACGTCCGCCATCGTCCTCGGCCTGGCCGGGTTCGGTACCTATGAGCTGATCGCCCCGGCGGGAGCGGGTTCCGGCCAGGGTCCGCAGCCGGCGTTCAACAACGGCGTCCTGGCCGCCGCCTCGGACACCTCCTGGTCGCCGAACACGAACAACATCCTCCAGGTGCAGGTCATCGCCCAGCAGTGGCTGTTCACCTACCGCTACCCGCAGTTCGGCGGCTTCGAGACCACCGACCTGGTGCTTCCGGTCGGCCAGCAGGTGCGGTTCAACGTCACGTCGCTCGACGTAGTCCACAGCTTCTGGGCCTACCAGCTCGGCGTGAAGGCCGACGCGAACCCCTTCGTGAACGACGTCGCGTACACCACGCCCAAGCAGGCGGGCGGGTTCACGGTGCGCTGCGACGAGCTGTGCGGGCTCTGGCACGGTGCCATGTACGACTACGGCAAGGTCGAGTCGGTGCCGGACTTCCTGAACTGGGCGCACTCCACCGAGACGCAGCTCACCGCGGTGACCAAGACCCTGCCGCCATACGCCCTGATCTACACGCCCAGCGAGATCAGCGGGCTGGCGAAGTTCTACTACCAGGCCGGGGTTCCCGGTGCCGGCGCGCAATACTACGGCCCCCAGTACCCGGCGGAACCGTGAGGACGAGGTGACTGATGGCGATTGAGATCCAGCCCGAGCGGGCTCACGAGCCCGGCGGCCGTGAGCCGGCCGGCCCGCAGCGTCTCCGGCCGTGGTGGGCGCGCCCCGCGGTGCATACGGGCATAGCGGGCGCGGTCATCGGGTACCTGTTCGGCCACTGGCTGGGCAACTTCCTCGGCGGCGGCTACGAGCAGGCGACCTTCGGCGAAGAGAACAACATGGCGATCGTGCTCGGCTACGTGTTCGCCACGATCGGCTGGCTCGCGGGTCTCGGCGTCTTCAACGACGCGGGACGGTTCCTTGCCGGCAAGCCGTTTCCCGAAATCGAGCACGAGCCGGCCGGCGGGCTGGCCAGGTACTTCCGGTTGACCCTGGACCACAAGGTCGTCGGCATCCAGTACCTGGTCGGGATGATCATCTACTTCCTGACCGGCGGCCTGTTCGCCATGGCCATCCGCACCGAGCTGCTGTCGCCCACCTATCACCTGCTCAGCCCGGGCATCTACCTGGAGGTCGTGGGCGAGCACGGCACGATGATGATGATGATGATGTCGTCGGTCGTGCTTGGCCCGTTCGGCCAGTACCTGGCGCCGCTCATGATCGGCTCCAAGCGGATGGCCTTCCCCCGGCTCGAGGCGCTGGGCTTCTGGCTCACCCCGGCCGCGTTCGTCATCTTGCTGTCGGCCGTGCTGTGGGGCGGGTTCCCCACGGGGTGGACCGGCTACGCCGACTTGTCCGTCCAGGCGACCCAGGGCATGGACGCCTACCTGGTGGCGTTCGGGCTGATGGGGATCTCGATGATCCTGGCCGGGTTCAACATCATCTGCACGATCATCTGCTACCGGGCGCCAGGCATGCGGTGGAGCCGGCTGCCGATCTTCGTCTGGTCGATGTTCACCGTGTCGTTCCTCCAGGTGCTGGCCGCCCCCGTGCTTGTCGGCGCGTTCTACATGACGATCACCGACAGGACGGTAGAGACCGCGTTCTTCACCCCGGATCTCGGCGGCAGCACGTACCTGTACGAAAACCTGTTCTGGTTCTTCGGCCACCCCGAGGTGTACATCCTCGCGCTGCCCGGTTTCGGCATCGTGTCGGAGATCCTGCCGGTGTTCTGCCGCAGGCCGCTGTTCGGCTACAAGGTCGGCGCGGCCGGCATGCTCGGGGTGGCGATCTTGTCGTTCTTCGTCTGGCAGCACCACCTGTTCGACTCCGGCATGGACCCGGACATGCGACCGCTGTTCATGCTGACCACCGAGCTGATCTCGATCCCCACCGGGTTCATCTACCTGACCGCGATGGGCACGTTCTGGAAAGCGAAGATCCGGCTGACCGTCCCGATGCTGTTCGCCCTCGGCATGTACTTCAACTTCCTCATCGGCGGGATATCCGGAGTCTTCCTCTCCGACGTGCCCGCCGACACCACCAGCCACGGCTCGTTCTTCGTGATGGCCCACTTCCACTACACGATCATGGGCGGGCTGATATTCGCGTTCATGGCCGGCCTGTACTACTGGCTGCCGAAGATGACGGGCATCAAGCTCAACGAGCGGCTGGGGAAGATCCAGTTCTGGACGATGTTCGTCTTCTTCAACTCGACGTTCCTGCCCTTGTTCGCCCTCGGCAACATGGGCATGCCGCGCCGCGTGTTCGAGTACGCGCGCAACCTGGAGACCCTCAACGACTGGGTGTCTATCTCCGCCTTCCTGCTGGGCGGCTCGATCCTCATCTTCCTGATCAACGTCGTGTGGTCCACGATCGTCGTCCGGGTACCGGAGACCGGCAACCCGTGGAACTCGCGCGGGCTGGAATGGCAGGTGTCGTCGCCGCCGCCGCCGGAGAACTTCGCGCGGATTCCGGTGGTCTTGTCCGGCCCGTACGAGTACGGGGTCAAAGGCGCCCTTCCGGTGGCTGACCTGAATCCGCCTCCCGGGCTGATCAGCAGCGCGCTGGCGGCAAGCGGAACGGAGGCCTGACATGAGCGCCACGACGCCCCCTCCGGTCAGCCGGGGCCAGGTTCCCGAGGAGGCTGGCTTCTACCACGAAGCGGCGGTCAACGCGGCGTGGACCGGCTCCCGGCTGGCCGTCGGCGGGCTGACGTTCCTGTTCGGCGCCTTCGCGTTCGCATACTTCTACCTGAAGACGACCAACTCCAACGGCCGGTGGGAAGGGTCCGGGTACTCCCCGCCATCCATGGCAATGGGCGTCGCGATCATGCTCCTCGTGCTAGCCGCCGCCGGGGTCCAGTGGGTGGTGCTGCAACGGATCAAGGCAGGCAGCAAGCGGACATGGCAGGCAGGCGCCGCGGTCGCGCTCGCTGCCGGGCTCGTGGCCGTCGGCCTGCAGATCGCCGAACTGCTCAATCTCCCGTTCTATCCGGGCGCCTCGGGGTTCTGCAGCGTGTTCACCGCGTTCTACCCGGTGCTCGCGGTGACTCTGCTCGTCGCGCTGCTGTGGCTCGAGGGGCTGCTGATGCGGTCCCGGTCGATCCCGGCGATCTCGTTCATCGAACAGCCGCCAACATATGCCGAAGCCTTCGCCCTCCAGAAGTTCCAGGCGAGCCTGTCCGGGTTCACCGTGGTGTGGAACTACCTCGCGATCGTCACCGTCGTCTTCTGGTTCCTGTTCTACGTCGGCTGACCGAGATACGGCAGGAGACATATACGTGCCCAGCTATCCAGCCATCGCGGATGCGAACTGGTCCCTCGGCGGGTCCATCCTGACGTTCGCCTTCCCGATGCTCTTGTTCGTCATCGCGGGCGCCGCGCTCTGGGTCCTGTTCACCCGGCCGGACGCGATTCCATGGCGTGCCGGAGTAAGCCCCAGCCGTTCGGTATCGTCATCACTCGCCGTCAGCGACCCGCAGCCGCCCGCCGACCGTTCCGCGGACGGCGAGGCGGGGGCCGGAACGAGCGGCCAGTGACCTCCACAGCCGCGGATGCGCCGTCGGCCGGGCCGGCCAGCGTGGCCAGCCCGGCCGCGGCGGTGCCCCGTCCGGCGCGGCGCTCGGCCCGCCAGGCGGCGGGGGCGCTGTTCGCGCTGACCAAGCCGCGGATCATCGAGCTGCTCCTCGTCACCACGGTGCCCACGATGATGCTCGCGGCCCGCGGGCTGCCGCGCCCCGGCCTGATAGCCGTCACGCTGGCCGGCGGCGCGCTTGCGGCCGGCAGCGCCAACACGCTCAACTGCTACCTCGACCGTGACATCGACGCGGTGATGCGGCGGACCGCCCGGCGACCGCTTGCCCGGCCCGCGCCACTCGCGGTGATCCGGCCGGCCGAGGCACTGGCCTTCGGCATCGTGCTGGGGGCGGCCGCCATCGCGCTGCTTGGCCTGCTCGCCGGCTGGCTCACCGCGGCCCTGGCCACCGCGGCAATCCTCTTCTACGTGTTCGTCTACACCATGGGGCTCAAGCGCCGCACCGCGAGCAACATCGTCATCGGCGGCGCGGCCGGATGCTTTCCCGTGCTGGTCGGCTGGTCCGCCGTGACCGGCACGGTCGGCCTCCCCGCCGTCATCCTGTTCGCCGTGATCTTCTTCTGGACGCCGCCGCACTTCTGGGCGCTGGCCATGAAGTTCAAGGACGACTACGCCGCCGCCGGGGTTCCGATGCTGCCCGCGGTCGCGCCCGCGCCCGTGGTCGCCCGCAAGATCCTCACATACTCGTGGCTGATGGTCGCCGCCACGCTGGCCCTCGCCCCGTACGCGGGATGGCTCTATACGGCGTGCGCCGCCGTTCTCGGCGGCTGGTTCCTGGCCGCCGCCCGGCAGATCCGGCGCGGCGGCCCGGCCCCCATGCGCTTGTTCCACCGGTCGATCGCCTACCTGAGCCTGCTTTTCGCTGTCGTGGCGATCAGCTCACTGCTGCCCCTCGGGCGCTGGTAGGCGGCACCGCATCGCGGCCGGGTCCCGGGGCCACCGTCTGCCCGGGATCGTCGAACTCTCTCCGCGCGCTGGGTGGCTGACGTTACATCATCTGGCACAGGACGTCTGCTTTCGTGCTGTGTCCGCCGGTCACCGTCGCTACCCCCGCTGCCCGGCACAACCCCGCGCCGCTTTCGTAGAGCGGGCTATGGCCCACAACGGTGTACTTGCCTGCCGGGACCATCACCGAGTACGTGCCGCCCGCGCCGACGGGAACGTCACGGTGAACGCCGGGACCTGTCACGGTCACGGTCCCCGGCCACGGGCGCGGTGATCCCGGCGCCGGGCCGCCAACGCCATACAGGTGACCAGTCAGGGTGCCATCAGCGGGAGCCTGCGCCGAACACGCCGCGGCGAACCCGGCCAGGCACACGGCAGCCAACGACAGGCCCACCGGGAGGATTCTCACTTACCTTGGACGACGCGCGCCTGTTGCAGGGTTCCAGGTGTGGCCCGGCCTCCAGGCAGCGGGCAGCCGACCAGGGCGCAGAAGCTAGGGCTGTGCGCCCGGCAGAGGTGGCCCGTTGTGCTGGATGCGCCGCCCGCTGATCTGGGCTGGCGTGATCCGCAGATACACGTCGCGGGCGCCGCCCGCCCACGGCTCAAGGTGCGTGCCGTGCTCAAGACGCCGCACCTCCTGCTCGCTTGTGACCTTGTGCGCGTGCCCTTGTATCAGGACGCTCCAGCCCTCACGGTGCGCCTCGTCCAGGCGGTCAGCCTCGAAGCTGACCGGCGCGTTGCCGTACGCCGCCAGCAGCGTGTCCGGCCCGGTGCGGAAGATGATGGTCTTCCCCGCTACGGCGAAGTTGACCGGCACGATGACGATCCCGTCGACGGATGTGAACCCGACCCGGCCGACGCCGCCCGGTTCCAGCAGGCCGAAGCACTCCGCTGGGCTGAGCACCCGAAGGTCCCGCCCGCCAGCAGGCGCGGAACCCGAAGACTCCTGGCCGGATGGGTCGTCGCTCAGCACGCCCCGGCTGCCCTCCGGCCCTTTCGTGGTAGCCATCTGCCTTACCTCCGCCATCGGCAGCATCTCGCCTCTAAGGGTTGCCCGCAGCCTACGCGGGCGCTGCGGCCTTAGGTCCCGCCCGGCGAGGCCATCCGGCCCAGCGCGCGGCATTTCAGGGCAGGTCAGAACGGTGGCACGCGAAGTAGCGGGAAGGCCAGAGCCGGGAACGCCGGTCCCGTTCCCGCACACCGGGCAGCCGGCGGCGGACAGAGCGCCTTGAGCTTCGGCAGCGCACCGGACCCCGACCCGAAGCCCGGCTGGACGGCCTGGATAAGCGGGACCTGGCGGAATCCGGCGGGGATGGGCACGGTCAGCTTCGCCAGGTTCTGCGCGGTCGGCGGGAGCCAGAACCCGGCGCGAAGGTTCCAGCCGACCGCGAAATCGCGGCCTCCGCACCTGGCCGGCCGTCACCGGCATCCTCGGGATGACTTTATGCTGACCCTAACCCCGAGGAATTGGAGACATCTGTGGCGAATCGGCCCGTGGGCGGCGGCCTGGCGGGGATCGACTTTTCAAAGCCGCATTCCGCGCGCATGTACGATTACCTGCTCGGCGGCAAGGACAACTTCGCGATCGACCGGGAGACGGCGGAGCTATCGCTGAAGAGCTGGACCGGGGCGCGCGTCTCGGCGCGGGAGAACCGCGCATTCCTCGTGCGGGCGGTGAAGTACCTGGCCGGCGAGGCGGGAATCCGGCAGTTCCTGGACATCGGCACCGGCCTGCCGACCGCGAACAACGTGCACGAGGTCGCGCAGAAGATCGCTCCGGACAGCCGCATCGTGTACGCCGACAACGACCCGATCGTGCTGGCGCACGCCCAGGCCCTGCTCAAGTCGAGCCCTGCCGGGCGGACCGCCTACATCCACGCCGACCTGCGCGAGCCGGAGAAGATCCTCGCCCATCCGGACGTTCGCGGCACCCTCGACTTCAGCCAGCCTGTCGCGCTGATCCTCGTCGCCGTCCTGCACTTCATCGCCGGCGAGGAAGACCCGGCCGCGATCGTGGCGACGCTGCTGTCCGCGCTCCCGCCGGGCAGCTACCTGGCGGCCTCGCATGTCACGCCCGAGCACGACCCCGAGGGCGTGGGCGGCCTGCAGCGCGCCTACCGCGCGGCAGGCGTGATGGCGCAGGCACGCACGGCGGCCGACTTCGGCCGGCTCGCCTTCAGCGGTATGGAACTCGTGCCTCCCGGCGTGGTGCTCCTGTCCGAGTGGCGGCGGGAAGCCGGCGGCCCGCGACCGCTGGCCAGCGAAGTGAACTCCTACGGCGCCGTCGCCCGCAAGCATTAGTGCGTGTCCTGCCGGGGCTGCTTGTGATGCCGGGCGGCTACGACGCCAGCCGCTCGTCAGCCCCGGCGAGGACGAAGCGATGTCGCCTGAAGAGACATCACGCCTCCGTTCGGGATAAAGGTGAAGCGGTCTCGGCGGCCGCCGGCGTGATCTGCCTCGGCAAGGCAGGCGAGCCCGTAACCAAGGGCCAGCCCATCGTGGAGCTGCACGGCGATGACCCAAGCCGGCTCGACGCGGCCCGGGCCGAACTGGCCGGGGCCATCGACGTCGGCGATGAGCCCCCGCCCGCCAGCCCGCTCATCCTCCAGCGCATTGGTTTCTAGGCAGGAGGCGGGAGGTGAGTTCGGCCACGATGTCTGCCGCTGGCTGTGGCTTGTTCGCGAGTGCGACGCTTTGTCCGGCCCACATCGACAGCGCTTCGATGTCCCCGGTGGTCCCGGTCATCGGCGGGGCCGGCTCGTACCGGATGATCGCCTCGCCGCCGGCGAAGTGCGCGATCACCTCGCCCTCTCCCGGCCGCTGCCCGTCCGGGGGCCGGCCCGCGGCCTCCCACGCCCTGGCTGTCGAGTTCTCCAGCGCGCGGTGCGGAGAACCGGGCCAGCCGACGTCGTACAGGTCGGGATACCACTGCGGATCGGTCTCGGCCGCGGCGATCAGCCGCCGCCGGTAGTCCTCGTGGATGGGCATCTCCTGCGCCAGCAGGAACCGGGTGCCCAGCCACGCGGCCTGCGCGCCCAGCGCCAGCACCGCGGCGACGCCGCGGGCGTCCCCGATCCCGCCGGCCGCGATCACCGGGGCCGGCGCCACCGCGTCCACCACCGCCGGCACCAGCGGCAGCGTCGCGACCTTCCCCCACACGTGCCCGCCCGCCTCCCAGCCCTGCGCCACCACCACGTCCGCCCCGGACGCGACCGCCCGCCGCGCCTCCCCGGCACTGCCGACCGTGTGCAAGACCACCCCGCCCGCGTCATGCACCTGCCTGACGTACCCGCCGGAATCCCCCCACATGAACGAGACGATCCGCAGGCCGGCCTCCAGGGCCTGGTCCAGGCGGCGGTGCTGGTCCCCGGTCAGCACGAGATTGCCGCCGAACGGCCGCGCGGTCAGCGCCGCCGTCTCCCGCACCACGGCCCCGGCGTCCGCCGACCAGGTCAGCGTCACCATGCCGAGCGCGCCGGCGTTCGAGACCGCCGCGGCCAGCCGCGGAACCGCGGCCATCGGCGCCTGCACGATCGGCTGGTCAATGCCCAGCAACTCACACACCGGCGTGCGCACCGCGCCCGCCCCCTCCCCGATCACTCATACGAAGACGGCACCGACCCGGGCGAGCGCCGGTCCCAGCCGTGGAACCGCGAAAAGTCCCCCGCATCCCACGCCTCGCGCAGCCCCGCGGCGCTCAGATCCCAGTCCGGGCGGATCTCGCCCGTGACGGCACGAAGGTCATGCCACAGGTCATAAAACGACGGGCGGCCCCAGAACCAGTACCCGTTATAAACACTGTGAACAACCAGCCCCGGCTTGAGCACCAGCGTGTGCGGGATCATCGGGTTGTGCTCCGGATCGGTGTACTCCGCGATATCCAGGTCCCGCTGCACCGTCCGCCCCGGATCAGAAAAAAACGTCCACTGGGCGCCCACCGACGCGCGGAACTCCTGCAGGGCGTGATGATCATCGGTGGCGATGGTGGCGATCTGGGTGTAGGCCACCGCGATCTTCGGATAGTTCGCCGCCAGCTCCAGGTGCTGCTGATGCTCCTTAGGACAGTAGTTACCCCGCGCCAGCGTCAGCACCAGCGGATCACGGCCCTGAAGCTCACTGAGCGCGCGGACCGTACCGGTGTGATCGGGCAGAGAATAATCGGGGAAGATGCCGCCGGGGATGATGTCGGAACGCATCGGATGACTGCCTCTCACAGCTGTCTATGGACTGTCTGGTTAGTGGACCCGGGCTCGCAGGAACTTCCCGATTCGCTCGGTGGCCTCGGCCGCCTCGGGGGTGCCGAGCAAGATCTGATAGACGTGGGGCAGGCCCTCGCCGATCTCCAGGGTGACGTCGACCCCTGCTTCGGCTGCCGCCGCCGCCAGGCGTTCGGAATCGCTGAGCAGCAGGTCGGCCGTGCCTACCTGGATAAGCAGCGGCGGGAGCCCGGCCAGCGAGGCGAACAGCGGCGACGCCAGGGGCGTCTTAGGGTCAGCCCCAGCCAGGTAGTCGGAGGCGAACTGACGGAGCATGGCGGGGGTGGAGAACGGATCCTGCTCGGCGCGCTCGGTCATCGAGGCCCCCGAGCCGGTCAGATCCACCGTCGGGGACATCAGCACAGCGGCAGCGGGCAACGCCTCCCCGGCGTCACGCGTGGCCACGAGCAGGGCGACGGCGAGCCCTCCGCCGGCCGAGTCGCCCGCCACCGCTACTGATCTTGCGCTCAGGTCCCGGTCCGTGCGGAGCCAGCGCCATGCGGCCAGGACGTCGTCGATGGCGGCGGGGAACGGATGCTCGGGAGCCAGGCGATATTCGGGGAACAGCACCCGCATCCCGCTGGCCCGCCCCAGCCGTGCGGCCAGTTCGCCGTCGCTGCGAAGCGACCCGAGCTCGAAACCTCCGCCGTGCAGGAAGAGCAGTGCCCGGCCGGTGTCCGCTCCGGGGGCCACAAGCCAGTGGGCTGGCACTCCGCCAGCGTTCACCTCCGTCACCAGCACGTCGTCAGGTACCGGATGAAGGCGGCCCGCGGGGGCGAAGGCGGCCCGGCGCTCTTCCAGCGTCGGCGGGGTCTGGCTGGCACCGGCCTTCTGCTGGTCCCTCAAGTCGTCGATCAGGTCCTGCATTGCCTCGCTAGGCATGTGGGCATCTCCTTTGGCACAGGCTGCCTGGCCTAACGATCGCACGCAAGGCACACGATCACCCCCGTGGAACCCCCTGGCCCGCACCCCGGTCGTCACGATCCAGGGTCGCCGCTACCCGCTGGCGTGCGAGTCGCCGCCGCAAGTGTGCCGTGCCCGACGTCGCGAATATCTCGGCCTCCCGTTCCGGTGCGCGTCGGCGTTCGGCCAGGTGCAACAGGTCCACACCGGCCAGCACGGCCAGCGACCCGGCTAGCCAGATCCCGAGGACGAGCAGCGGATGGCCCGGGTCGCTGTCGGGGAGGTACACCACGTCGCGCGCGGCGGACACGATGGCGCCGTTGGGGAGCCATGGCGCCACCTGGCGGAAGCCATCGGGCAGGAACGCGAACGATACCGTCCCGCCGGACACGGCGTTCCCGACGACGACGAAGGCGAGCGCGGCCAGGCCTGTTCCCGGCAGCCCGGTGACCGCCTGGCAGGCGGTGACGAATGCCACGAACGTGAGCGAGCCGAGGAAGCCAACGCCGATCAGCGCAGCGCTCGCGCCGGTCAGGGCGCCGAAGATCGTGTCGAGCACGAGCACGCTCCCGCACGCGGTCAGCAGGGCAAAGAGGACAGCGGCGGAGATCCGCCACCACACCCGGAAGCGCCTGCCGAGCAGGAACAGGCCGATGCTCCCGATCACGCTCGGGAGGAGCAGGCCGAGCTCGAAGACGAAGACGGACAGGCCCGCGCGGTCACTGGCTGGCAGTGGTGCGACGTCGAGGGAGTGGGCCTGGCGGTGAAGCGCAGTCGCTGCGGCCATGAGCGCCGCCGTGATCGCCTGCTGCTGGCTCACTCCCGCCGCGCCCGCCGTCACGATCGTCACTGGACCGGTCGCGCCGGTGACCAGGCCGCCGGCCGCCGACTGCGAGCGGACGCTGTCGATCACGGCGCCCGCGGACGG
>Ga0187806_1000024_pt1 | contig 32009 bp, 27 predicted proteins | sample NC_wetland_sal_i_7_FD_132470 | JGI IMG/M metagenome (GOLD analysis project Ga0187806, IMG submission 132470) | Wetland sediment microbial communities from Neuse River Estuary, North Carolina, USA - ASW_1 | ecosystem: Environmental > Aquatic > Freshwater > Wetlands > Sediment | place: USA: North... | reverse complement strand
TCCTGGTAGCGGGCTCAAGCCAGCGATGCCGCCGCGGCCATGCCCTGCGCGAAACCGGCGCTGGCGACCTCGTCGCGACGGCTGGCGTCCATGAGGTCAGCGCCCATCGCCGCTCCGGCACGATGCGCTGGGTCGAGGCCATCTACGGCGACCAGCCGCACGGCATCACCGGCGCCACCCCGGGCTTCGTCCGCCAGGTGACGACGAACATCCTGCGCGCCTTCGCCGACGGCCCCGCCGCGCACAAGTACAAGGCCAACGACAACCTCGACGCCACCCACGAATACGTGGGCGACCCCGTAGGCAATCCGCAGAACCTCCAGTAACACAAGGTGCGGTTTCCCTCTGTTCAGCAAAAAGCTGAAACGGACTATTCCGAACCGGGAAGTGGTGACTCCGCGGCCACCCCGCTCATCCGATTGCGGGCAAATCCAGAGAATTGACCGGTCCTGCCTGTCCGATTCCCCCGATTTCGAGAGTGGAGAGGTTTACGTTCCAGGCAGCGGGGTAGCAAAAGAAATTTTGTGCTTCTGGATAGGCGGTAATCAGCGGAATCTCAGAGGATTGTTAAGATCCGGTTAAGGAGCCTGCTCTATGGGGTTATGCGAGGTTTCGCCCCGTTGACTGTGTGACAATCCGGTCTTACTGTGCTGGCAGTCTCACCAGAGGTTGCAGGGCGGGGTAGGCCAGCGATTGCGCCTCTGACCTATCCCTAGGGAGGACCTCGACCGATCTGAGCGAGACGTCAGATCCCTTATGGCGAGCATAGCGATGAGTGAAAGTCGGCGCGAGATTATCTATTGCGCCAACCGTCGTATGGCATCTGCGGTATGCGAATTCCTAGCTGACTACCTGGACGTGCGTGACCTTACCGAGTCTGCCGGTTGACCTGGTAGCGGCGTCTAAGGGTAGCCGCGGCTGCCGCGTGGACCCTTGTGGTGCATGAGCCTCTCGAAGGGCTGACATTCCTAGCTCCTGCGGGGATTTAAGGAGCAATCATGAATGAAGACCACATAGCAGCGCCCGGCGTGCGTCAGGTGCGCGTCGATAATCCGGCGCCTCCATTGAGGCCGGGTGCTCGGGCAGCCTCGCGGACCTCCGTCACCAGTCCGCTGCTGCACATGAGGCTCCTTAGCGGCTTCCGCGTCGAACGCGCTGACGTCAGGCAGGCGGTCTTCGATTGGCCGCGACGCAGCGCCAAGACGCTGACCAAGGTGCTCGCGGCCGATCCCGCGCACGCGATGCATCGCGAGCAGATCATCAGTATTCTCTGGCCGGATGTCGACATCGACTCGGCGCTCAATAGCCTTGGCAAGGCTCTCCACGCGGCACGCCGCGTGCTGGAACCGGGCCTGCGCCGGCGCCAGGACTCGGCCTACCTCCGCACGGCGGATTGCATGCTGATCCTCAACGGACAGCACGTCGTCGTCGACGCGGACGTATTCGAGCGGCTCGCCGCGGATGCCCTCCGCTCCGGGCAAGCCGAAGCGTACCGAGAGGCGCTAATCGCGTATGAAGGCGAACTGCTGCCCGAAGACCGTTACGAGAGCTGGTGCGCGGAACGCAGGGATGCCCTAGCGGAGACATACATCCGGCTGCTGCTCGGTCTGACGGAAGCCCACGAGCGTTCCGGCGCCTGCAATGAGGCGGCAGACCGGCTCCGCGAGGTGCTCAGGCACGACCCCGCCCGTGAAACCGTCCACCGTCAGCTCATGCGCCTGTACGTGCGGATGGGAACACCCGACCAGGCGGTGCGCCAGTTTCACATCTGCGAGCAGGTACTACGGCAGGAACTTGATCTTGCGCCGCAGCCGGAAACTGTCGCCCTGTATGACGGGATATACGAGGACCAGAAGTCGCGGTGGCCGCCGCCCTCGCTTGACCGGATCCGCGAGCGCGCCGAATTGCGCGGCCGGCCGCCTGACGGGAACGCCAGCAGCAGTGCGTTCGTCGGCCAGGAACAGGTGATCGAGGACATGTTCGAGCTGCTCGCCCGGCGGGACGAGACAGGCGTTGGCATGGTTGTCGTCACCGGCGAGGCCGGCGTCGGCAAGACGCGGCTTCTTGAGGAGTTCGCGGCGCGGGCAAGCGGGCAAGGGACCATTGTGCTCCGCGGCGGGCGAGGCGCTCATGGAGACCAGTTCACCTCCGGCCCGTTCGCGGTCGCACTTGAGGACCACGCGGCGCGACAGTCCGCAGCCGGGCGGCTTGAGCTCGCCCGCCGGTACCCGGCACTGGCGCGGTTCGTGCCGTCGCTGCGCGGCCAGGTTCCGCTGCGAGAGCTGGTACGCGATCCGCGCGGCTTTCAGCTCGAGCTGATCCCTTCTATCGTCCAGTTCCTGACGGACCTCGCGTCTGCGAAGCCGGTCCTGCTGGTCCTCGGAGACCTGAACGAGCTAGACGAAGTCGGTCTCGATGTGACCAGATACCTGGCGCATCTGGCAACCCGTATCCCGCTGCTGATAGCCGGCGCGTTGCGTGACCCCGATATCGAGATCGGCGGGCTGCGGCGAATTGCCGAGGCGATGACGCGTGAGCGGCTCTGGCTGAGAATGGAGCTGCGCTGCCTGTCCCGGTGCGCTACCGATCAGCTGGTGCGGGCGCTGCTGTTGGGCGTCGACGTCAGCGACGACACCCTGACCGGAATCTATGCTGCGTCACGGGGCAATCCGCTTTTCATCCGCCAACTTGTCGACGGCATAGGTTCCGGGGGCGACATGGCTGGCGCGTGCAAGGACTACCGGGATGATCCCGCGCAACTCGCCACGCGGTTGCCTGCGCGTACGCACGCCCTGACGGCTTTGCGGCTGGCGCTCATGGAGCAGCCGCTGCTCCGGGTGCTTGGGTTGACCGCGGCCGCTGGCGCGACGGAGATCTCGCTTGGCCACCTCCAGACCGCCGCCGCGGCGCTAGAGCCGCCACTGGCTGTTTCGGTACTTTTCGATGCGCTCGATCGCGCCTTGCGGTGTCGCATCCTGGAGGAGCGGGAGAGAGGCTACGCCTTCAGGCACCCGGTTGTTGGCGCGGCTGTGTACGACGGTCTGCCTCGGCATCGCCGCGATGAGCTGCACGCGGCTCTGGCGGCTACCGGAGACAAATCCGCCGCTGGCCGTTCTTCGGGAAGACGGCTGGAAGAGCGTTGGAAATAGAGTCTCCTACGCTGGCGAACATGCACATTCAGCACAGGCCAAAGGCCGAGACGTTAAGCCAGGGTGCATTAGGTCACCAGAGCCCTTCCAATCCGGAAGCGATAGGAGCGGCTGCATAAAGGGCTGACGCCCCTGGTGGGAAGGAGGTCAACAGATGCGACTGGTTCTGTGTGACAACAATCGCATTTTCTGCGAGGCTCTCGCGTCGATGCTCCAACAACGCGGTCATCCGGTATTGGCCATCGCGACGACTGCCAGCGATAGCATCGCGGCCGTAGCTATGAATCGCCCGGATGCCTGCCTGCTTGATCTGCGCTTCCCAGACGCCAGCACTCTCGCTGTTGCCGAGGCGATAGGGCGCAGCGCACCGGAGACAAAGATCGTGGTCTTCTCCCGCACGACTGATCCCGCAGCGGTGTCGGAAGCGAAGAAGATCGGAGCCGCGGGATTCCTCCGCAAGGACCACAACCCGGAAACGATCATGCGTGCCCTGGACGTGATCAGCCTCGGAAGGCTGGCCTTCTACCTAGGGTCCTCGCGCCAGCCAAGCCGGCGCATGATGCGGTCACCAGCGGAGGAGATGCTCCGGAAGCTCACGCCGCGTGAAAGGCAGGTGCTGCAACGGATCGTGGCGGGCCAGAGCACTGGGCAAATGGCCCGCGAAATGAACGTCGCGATGAGCACCCTGCGCAGCCACGTAGGGCGCGTCCTGAACAAGCTCGACGCGCATAGCCGAGTCCAGGCCGCTGCTATCGCCAGCCGCGGGTCCGCCGGCCATGGCTTCGGACCTAGCTCAGGGCCTCCCGGCCGTGTCGCTGCAGGAAGGTAAGGAGCCATGACGATCAGTGTTTTGGTGGCGGACCAGGAACGCGCTTTCGCTGACGTGGTGGCGGCCCGGCTCGACGAGGAAGATGATATAGAAGTAACGGGTGCCGTCCAGGTACAAGCACCAGGCTCGTCTCTGCTTGCGGGAAAATCCGCCGACGTCATACTGCTCGATGGCGATCTGCCGGACGACGCCGCGAACCGCCTGTGCGAGGAACTCTCCGGTCGCGGCAAGCCCACCAGGGTTATCATGCTCAGCGTTTCGTCTGAGCCGGAGCGGATCGTTAAGGCGTTGCGGGCTAGGGCAGCCGCCTGGGTACGCAAGGACGCAACCCTGGAATATCTGCTGCGTGTGATCCGCGGTGTTGCCCAGGGTGAGTGCTGGCTGCCTCCGAGCGAAACGGCTGAAGTCATACAACTGCTCATACGGGGCCAAGACCGGAATCAGAAGAACCAGCAACTCCTCAACAAGCTCACGGCACGCGAGCGTGCCGTGCTAGCTTGCCTAGCGGAGGGCGCCGCGCACCGTGACGCGGTCGCGAAGCAGTTGCACCTCTCCACGCATACCGTCCGCACCCACATGCAGAATCTCATGGCCAAACTGGGTGTCCACTCGATGCTGGAAGCGGTAGCCCTTACCAGGGGCGACGTCGAGCCTTATGGGGACAGCACCATCTCGACCTAAAGCCTGTGGGCTGCCGCATGCTCGTCGCTCACTTTAACTGTCGCGTCTGCGCCGATCGGCGTGTGCCTGCTCTGCTTGATGCCCAGGATGGACAGGAAGAACGTGCCGAGAACCAGCTGACAGCTCACCACGAGCGCGGTCACCGACGGGACCATCAGCCGCAGCGCGTGCTCGTAGTTGAGCCCGCCGAACTTGTGCGCCTGCCAGTAGGTCAGCGAGACGATAAGGCCGACCAGGCCCGCTATGCCGAACGCCACGCCCAGCGCGATGCCGCGCTCAAGAGAGAGCCTGGCGAGCACGCGCTGGACGTAAGCCTCCTTTGGGAGGAAGCCCTCGGAACCGGCGTACACCCGGGTGAACAGCCAGAATAGCACCGCCTGGAACCCGACAACTATCATCGCGCTCGCCGCGACCAGCGTGTCCACGTCAAACCCCACGCCGCCGATCGTGAGTGGCCCCGCCGCGATGATGGCACCTATGACGAGACCTGCTGCAACGAAGACGAGACCTGGCAGGAAGAACAGCCAGCGCGGGCTGAACAGCAGCAGGAACCGCAGGTGCCGCCAGCCGTCCCGCCAGCTGCGCAGGTGCGGCGGACGACTGCGGCCGTCCTTGTTCAGCGTGGTGGGCACCTCGGTGACTTTCTGGTTCGCGAGGGTGGCCTTCACGACCACCTCGCTGGCGAACTCCATACCGGTCGCCTGCAGGCCCAGCGCGATGGCGCTGTCCCGCCGGAAGCCGCGCAGCCCGCAATGGAAGTCGCCGATCGGGCTGCGGAAGAACAGCCGGCCGACGAACGATAGTACCGGGTTGCCCAGGTACCGGTGCAGCTTCGGCATCGCGCCGGGGGCGATGCCGCCCTGGAACCGGTTGCCCATCACCAGGTCGGCGCCACCGCGCAGCTCGGTCACGAACGGCGTCAGGCTGCTGAAATCGTAGCTGTCGTCCGCGTCGCCCACGATAACGTACTCGCCGCGGGCCGCCAGGATGCCGCCCATCAGGGCATTGCCGTACCCCTTGTCCGCGACTTCGACGACGCGCGCGCCGGCGTCCTTGGCCAGTTCCTGGCTGCCATCGGTGCTGCCGTTGTCCGCGACCACCACCTCGCCGCTGATCTCAGCCTCGGCGATGAACTTGACTGCCTTATACACACAGGTGGCCACGGTCTCCGCCTCATTGAGGCAGGGCATCACGACGGTCAGCTCCACGCGGACTCCATCCTCGATTACTGTTGCAGGAGGCTCCCCCAGGGCCGCTCTAGCATGGCATCCGCGGCACAATCACCTCGGAACAAACAGACATACTAAGAACTCAAGTGTCCGGCCGCGACGTCAGTTTGGCGTAGTTTCCCCGTGCGACCAAGCGGTGGCCTCGCCGTAAGCGTCTCGGTCTTGGCACGCGTCGGGGTCGGCTCGCGCTCGCGTGTACCCTCAGCGCCACGCTTGGCACCGCCGCCCTGCCCGCTGCCGCCGCGGACGCTGCCGCCCCGGGGGTTGGACGCGTCCCAGGCTGCGCTGCGGTGGAGAACGGTAAGATCCGCAGGTTCACTAGCCTCGGTTATCGGCAGGCGGCGTCCCATAACGGAACATCGACTTTAGTTTGAAAAAGAGCAGAATGTTGATAAGCAGGAGAACGGCGGATGTGCCGACAGCCGCGATAGCAAGCGCTGCTATTACCTTGATTAGTATTCTTGGCATCTTGGTCTGGCCCTTCCCGCATGCGGGCGTGATCACGGCACGCATACGAGCTCGCTGTACAAGTAATCTATTTGACTGGCTTCCAGGCTGGAGCTGCGGTACGTCTTGGGCCAGGAATTAAGCGTGAACGCCAAGGGCGGGAGGTGCCCGATAATCCGCACCTCGGCCAGAGTTCCTATCAGTCGGCGATGCACCAGCAGGTAGCGGGTCAGCGGAACCATTGCCCGGCGGAACAGGCTGGGATTGCTGACATGGAGAATCACAGCGAGTACCGGGATACTCTTGTACCGCATCTCCCGGTACATCACGTAGCAGGAGTCCTGGCCGCGGGTCAGCACCAGGTGGCGCGCTGCGAGCGCATGTGCGTGGTCGCGGTAGAGTTCTCGCTCGGGACCAGCGAGCCTTCGTTCGATCACGTTCGGGACGGCGCTGATCCTCGTCAGCCTAGGGACGCTCGGCCAGGGCAGGTGGGGAATCAGCACCGCCGATGTGTCAAGTTCACGGAACTGGAACCGGCGGTGGATCGGCAATACCTTCTCACTGGGCGAAAATCCTGTGAAGTGGTAGCCGTCCTGCGCCAGCAGTTCCTTGAGGAGCCGGATACTGTGAAATCGGAATTCGGGCAGCACGCTCCAGCCGCCCAGGTTACAAAATCGTTCGATTTTACCGTCGATCACGCGCTCAGAGTAGAAGGCCAGATGGACACCCACGATGCGCCTTCCGTCGCGGAGCATGAAACCGTGGTTGGGTGCGTCCACCTTCCATGGCGCCTCTGAGCATGCGCGAGCCCAAGGCACCTGGTCATTAAGGTTGGCGTGCAAGAAGTCCGCCGCTGCGGCGACATCGGTCTCCGTAATCGGAACGACCTCGACGGTCATCTCCCCACCTTCCCGCCCGCTCGCCAGAGACAAGCGAATTGGGCATTTTCGTCGCTGCTAGGCTTCTTTAATCAAATAGATCAGCAAATCGTTTGAAACAGATCAGACATCCTTCATAGTTGTACGCCAGTGAGGGTGGCTATAAGAATCGTTTCGACGCCGACTACGACGTGACCCTGCGGGCCTGGCTCGGGCGGACCTGCACACGGCACTGGTCGGGCCGACGGCCGAGCGGGCCCCGTTAGGTCACCACTGGCAAGGTGACCTACCGGTACGCGATGACCATACCCTCCACCGGATTGGGCACACCCCAGGCTCGAGGAACTCCCACCACCGCATGAGCAAATCACCAGGAGGGCCGCGCGATCAAGGCAGGCAACGTGCAGGTGGACGGCGAACTATGCGGTCGGAACGCCATGGGGAACGGAGTCCGGCGCCGCGGCCTCCGTCAGATGTCGTAGGAGAAAGACGCCAGCTGACAGAGGCGCCGCGATTACCGTGGCCTTAAGGTCGAAAAAATGCCCAATCCAGTTTTTTGGCCCCTATGGTTGAAGGCCATCACCGTGTCGTTTATTGCATGGAAGTTTCGTCAACTCAGCGAACGTCGGCCTGCGCGGCAAATCGGGCTGTTTCTGCTTGTTTCGACTGAAGGATTCGGAAAGACTCGTTGTGTCTGGCGCATGGCGTGCATGCTAAGCCGAGCCGTCACCAACTGGGCATGTCTTGAATCCTGGCGCTCAGCAGGCTCATGAGAAGACCGCCACGTTTCCGATTGCCCTCCGGCGGTGCGCTGCGGGAGCGGCTCCAGGCAGACCACCTTGTTCGGAACTCGCTGTACCTTGTCCTGAACTCGGGTCTTCAGGCTGCGCTCGGCTTCGCGTTCTGGATTGTCGCCGCGAGGCTATTCACTACCGAGGACGTCGGAAAGGCGAGTTCGCTGATCGCCGCCACGACGATCATCGGCTACATCGCCCTCCTCGGCTTGAACAGCACCTTCGTACGTTATTTGCCCGCCGCCCCGGACCGGGATGCGATGCTTACCGATGGGCTCTTTCTCGTCGCTGTGTCCGGTGCCGGCCTCGGATTGCTCTATGTACTTCTGACTCCCGCCATCGCGCCCCGCGTCGCATTCATTGATTACCAGCCAGCGATGGCCGTCGGTTTCGTTCTGCTGACGGCGTCGGGGGCCGTGAACCTACTCACGGACTCGGTCTTCATTGCGGGGCGTAAGGCGGGCTACAACGCGCTGGTCGACGGTGGCATAGGTGGCATCACCAAGGTTGCATTGGCTGTGCTCGTTGTAGGTACCGGCGCCTACGGGCTGTTTTGCGCGTCAGTCGGCGGCTACACGGCCGCCACGATTGTGAGCGTGCTCCTCATGATCAGGGCCCTGCGTTGGCGGCCAGTGTTCCGGAAACCGTTCCGGACGCTCCTACCTCTAATCCGGTTCTCTGGCGCCAGCTACGTAGGCAACGTACTGAACTTGCTTCCCATCCTGGTCGTTCCGCTCGTCGCCCTCGGCCGTCTTGGTGCCTCAGCGGCGGCTTACTATTTCGTCGCGTTCCAGATAGCCAACATCCTGTACTCGGGCGCATACGCAGTCGAGCAAACCTTCCTGGCTGAGGGCTCTCAGTCCGGCGCGGACTGGCACAAACTCGTGCGGCGCAGCCTACATGTCTTGCTTGCGCTGTGCCTGCCAGCATGCCTAGTGCTCTTCGTGGCCGCGCGCTGGATCCTGCTGATGTTCGGCAGCAAGTACAGCCAGCACGGAACCGCCGCTCTGATGGTACTCGCGCTGGCTGTCATCCCCATTGCCGCGAATCTCTGGTGGCAGACCGTGCTCCGTCTGTCTGGTCGGCTCCGGGCTATCGTCGTGAGCAACGGCATTTATGCGTTCGCCATCTGTGCCCTGGCGTGGTTCCTGGCGCCGCACGGCTTGACCGGACTGGCCGCTGCATGGCCGATCGGCGGGCTGCTAGGTGCCGCTGGCGCTGCCATTCCGGGGAAATCACTATTGCGTGACCGCTCAGTCGTTCGACGTCGTCGCGGCTGGAAACGAAGTATCTGGCCGCCTCACCGCGAAACCGGAAGGCGGTGGTGGCCGGCGCTGACTGCAGTGGCAGTCATGGTGGTCGCAGTCAGCTTGGCCCTGCCTGCTGGCCGGCATCAATGGGCACTCTCGCTCTTCCGGCAGCCAGCACGCTACACAGCTCTTTCCTTCAACCAGGCGCAAGACCTTCCCGCCACAGCAATCAAGGGTGAGGCGGTCAAGTTTTCATTTTCGGTCGGCAACAACGAAGGGCACTCAGTCGGTTATCGATACGTCCTCAGTGCCAGCTGGGGCGACCGTTCCCGGATCTTGGGGGAATCGGCGAAGACTGTCGCAGCTGGAGCGACCTGGGCAGTGTCGACGGTGGTCCGCCCGGCGTGCGACAGTTCGCCGTGTCGCATCGAGGTCACACTCCCTGGGCATCCAGAAAAGATCGACTTCCTGATCACGCTAAACACTTAGTGGGGAAAGCATGCGTAAGGGACAATTCACGGTGACCAAACGTCGGCACTGCGGCACAAAGCCACCTGTTGAGCTGGGGCGCTTATGATCCGCTCTGATCAGGGATTCAAGCACCTGGCCCTAGGGCCGGCCGTTGAGCAACAACCCTCCGGCATCCAGGTGTCGGGCGCGGGCAGTGACGGCGGGCCGGTGCTCGCAAGCGCGCTACTGACTCTTCGGCCAGCCCCTGAGCCGCAAACCTCAAGGACCCCGACCGTTGCCAGAGGCAGCCACAACTGGCCGGTACTCACAAGTCCTGCCCTCGTCGCGAGTGTCAACGTCCTAGTCATAACCGACGTCCATATCCCCTTCCTGCGGCCAGCTCTAGGCTGCTGGTTTCTCATCGTCCTTCCTGTGTATCTCCTATGCACGACGTCGGTGTGGAGAGTCTCCTCGACGGCCGAACGCGTGGGGTACAGCACGTCTGTCGTACTCCTCCTCCTGATGATCGCCGGACTCGCGCTCAGCACTTTTCTTCCCCTTCTCGGTCTCCAGCGACCGCTCGGTCCGGTCCCCGTCCTGCTTCTCGGCGACGCCCTCGTCGTCGCCTTGTATCTTTTCCGGCGAAGACATCCGGCGAAAGTGGCATGGCGACCGCAAGTCCGGGCGCTGGCCCGGCAAGAGAGCCGCCTGCTCATCTTGTCGGTGCTAAGCGTGGCAACTGCTGTCCTGGGCGCAAACCGGCTCAATAACGGCGCGGGCTCACAGTTGAGCCTAGCCGCGCTGGGCGGCATAGTGGTGACGCTCTTTCTCTTGTTGCTCTGGCGGCAGCGCATCCGTGACGGAATAATTAGCGCCAGTCTTTATCTCGTGTCTCTTGCTCTTCTGCTGATGACGTCGCTGCGCGGCTGGTACGTGACCGGGCACGACATTCAAGTCGAGTACAAGGCTTTTCAACTCACTGAGGCCAATAGCCGCTGGAGTATGTCGTATTTCCATGATGCATATAACTCGTGCCTTAGTATCACCATTCTACCGACTGAGATTTCTCGTGTCGTACAGGTAGATGATCCCTATGTATTCAAGGTGTTCTTGCAGGCCATTTTTGCACTTTGCCCGGTTCTAGTTTATACTCTTTCGCGACGTTATTGGCCGAAATTGATTTCCATCTTGGCCACCGTGTTCTTCGTTGGCTTCCCGGTCTTTGTTAATGACCTGTCCTTTATGAATCGCCAGGAGATCGCTTTTATCTTTGTCTGTGCCGCGCTTCTCTCAATTACGAATAACGCCTGGAGTAAACGTCAGCGGCAGCTTGGACTGATCATAGCGTCGGTCGGCATTGAATTGTCGCATTATTCAACAATGTATGTGTTCCTAGATGCATTCGTGGTAGCCTGGGCAGCGCAGTTTATCAGTGTACTGAGCCCTCGCCGCTTGCGTGCGCCGAAAGATGCGGCCCGTTCCAGCAAGGCCCACTGGGCCGTGACAGCCCGGACGGTGGGTCTCGGCTCGATACTAGCAATGGCCGGTGTCACGTATCTGTGGGGCCAACTCGCCACACAGACCGCAAATAACGCGCTGGCGACGTTCGATTCGGCGATATCTGGGCTCGTGCAGTCAACTGGCGCGCGGTCGAACGACGTCCTGTACGGCCTACTGCCAGCAAATGCGCCCAGCCCGCAGGTCCTGCTCAATGATTACCGAGCGCTGGCGCTCAAGGAAAGGGCTGCTTCTCCGTCCAGTTATATTCCGGCTTCCGCTGTGGCCCGGTTCCCGACACCGCTCATCAACCAGCCGGTGCTGCCGCTTACGAGCGCTGGCCGCCTTCTCTCCCATGGGGGCATCTCATCAGCCAAATTCAACGGAGCTGTACGTGAGTTCGCGGCAAAAGGTGAACAGATATTCGTCATCATCGGGCTGCTCATCGTGCTGCTGGTGCGTAGCTGCCGATCGCAGGCAAACCGCGAAATCTGGTTTCTATGCGTTGGTTACCTGAGCGTTTTGGCCTTGGTTGCCATTCTGCCGAATCTGTCGATCGACTATGGGATCCTTCGAACGTTTCAAGAGGCGCTTATCCCGATGGCGCCCGTTCTCGTGGCCGGTACTATCGCAGTCTTCTCGCCCCTCGGAGGGACGTGGGCGGTAAGGGGTGCAGCCGCGTTGTCAATGTGCATATTCGTGTCAACGGTGGGGCTGCTACCCCAGGTCCTGGGTGGCTATCCGGCACAGCTCAGCCTAAATAATAGCGGTCAGTATTACGATATGTACTACGTGCATCCGCAGGAGGTGGCTGCAGTGAGCTGGCTTTCCGGGAAGCCTGCTGTACTTCCTGACGGGCTGCAAGCCTCATTTTCGGCAGACCGCTTCACTTTCAATTCCCTGTCCAGCGTGACCGGAAACCAGGTTGCCGCTGACATCTATCCCTGGCTGATACAGAAATCTAGCTGGGTATTCCTGAGCTACTCGACCGTGCATACGGGCACTGCAATCATCTATTATCCCGACAACGGAGGCAATCTCATCACTTATTTGTATCCAACGGACTTCCTGTGGAATACAAAGAACCTCGTTTATAACAATGGTGGTGCGGAGATTTACCGATGACCAGCCGGCCATTTCGTTGCGGGCGGGCCCGTGCGCAAGGTCTTGGGGCGCTGACCTTGGGCCTGGCCTACGGCGCTTGGTTGTGCTTCGCCAGTGTGTGCCTCGTGGCGAGCTTCCGGCCGGCCGATCTCAGCGCTCCCTACTGGAACGCGGTGCCAGGGCTGCGGACCGACACCTGCGGAATCGCGGCACTGCTAGCCGGGGCCATATGTTTCGCAACAAGCGAGTATGTACGGCTACGTCGGCACCACGACGGACTACCGGCCCGCCGCCGACCGACCGAAGCGACCGGCCTGGTGGTACATGCAGTATCCGAGACGATGGCAATCGTAGCCACCGGGCTTGTCATTTACGTCTCCGTCAATTCCGTCACTCACCCTGCGACGCTGGGCATGCAAGTTTGGCACCTGACGGCATGGCCAACGGAGGGAACGGTGCGGGCCGCGGCACTACTCCTGTGCGTCTGCTCGATCACGGTGCTCCGCTACCTTCACACCGGACCATATCCGGGGCGCGATGCTCAACCGGCGGTCTCATCACACTGGGCCGGTGATAGCCGCAATCACGCGAGCTGTAACGGGGCCGTCCCCGATTGCCGCGAGGCGAACAGGTCTGGGCCGCGGGATGCGACACCGGCGGCCAGTCCACGGGAGGGTGGGTCGGTCCCCGTGATTGTGTGATAAGCAACTCTCGCCCGCGCACTGTCGTCACCGTGCTCGCGACTACGGTCATGGGCTTGACCGTCATTTTCCTCTCGGCGCAGCTCATCCGCCTTGTGACAGGTCAATCGCATCTAACCAGTTTCGGCGTAGCCGATCCGGACCTGATCGACGCGACGGTCCCGGTGCAGATGTCCCAACTGGCCATGATGAAAAGTATCGGAATCACCTCGGTCCGGCTGGATGCTGACTGGGCCGGGGTACAGCCCCGCGATCCTGAGACGTTCGACTGGAAACCGCTTGATCAGGTGGTCCATTCCGTCCGCGCCGCAGGTCTTTCCGTCGATTTGATCATCGATGGCTGCCCGCCGTGGGCTGCCGTACCCGCCGCACGCGACGATCTTTCACCACAGCCCGCCTCAGCAGTGCAGTACGCCACCTGGGCGGCGCACGTGGCCGCTCGCTACTCACCGCGGGGCGTGAGACTCTTTGAGATATGGAACGAACCTAATCATTCCACATTCTGGCAGCCGGCTCCCAATCCGGTTGCTTATACGCAAGACCTAATTGCCGCCTATTCCGCGATCAAGAAAGTGGATGCTTCCGCGTTCATTATTTCTGGCGGACTGGCTCCCGGTCCCACATATGGCAGCAACTACAACCCGGTCACCTTCCTTGAGGCGATGTACGCCCACGGAGCCAAGGGCAGCTTCGACGCGCTCGGTTTTCACCCTTATAGCTATCCGGCGCTGCCCGATACTTACCGGGCGTGGTCGGGATGGTCTCAGATGGATCAGACGAATCCTTCACTCCGTAGTGTGATGACAAGCAATGGCGACGCAGGCAGACCGATCTGGATAACGGAGTTCGGCGCACCGTCGAGCGGGCCAAACGGAGTGGGCGATACTGCACAGGCGACCGCGTTGCAGCAAGCCATCACTGGCGCCAAAAGGATGCCCTGGATCGGCGCTTTCTACGTGTACACCTGGCAGGACGACGGGACGAATCCCAGAAATACCGAGGACTGGTTCGGACTGCTAACCGCTGCAGGGTCCCCGAAACCAGCATATAACCAGATATCTGCTGCACTGAAGTAATCAGTTTCATGTCGGAGACCAGAAAAATCTAAGGGAAATTCCATGAGCACTGTCTATGTTACGACCAGTTGGGACGACGGACATAAGCTGAATATCAAACTTGCGACGCTCCTCAAGCGCTACGGTATCAAAGCGACCTTCTATATTTCCCCTCAAGACCGCCAATTCCGGCCTAGCGAACGTCTGGCCGCTGACGAGATAAGGCGACTCGCAGAAGATTTTGAGATCGGAGCGCACACCTTGACTCACCCGCACCTAGACCAACTCGACTCCGTCGCTGCACGCCACGAAATCCTCGGTTCCAAACAGGCCCTTGAAGTCATCACAGGCACACCTGTTCGTACCTTCGCATACCCGTATGGTGAATACAACGAAGACACGAAGCGCCTGGTCGAGGAAGCCGGATTCAGGCGAGCCCGCACCGTCAATCGTTTTATGACGCGCAGTATAGACGAGCTGGTCGCAGGCACCTCCGTGGACACCTACGATCATCTACGTGACGGGATGATGTCGGTTCTGAACCTATGCGGCCGCCATCCTTGGCAGGTGTTCCGAATGCGCCGTTGGGATAATCTCGGTAAAGTGATGTTCGCGCTGGCTAGGGAGCGGAACGAAGTCTTTCACCTTTGGGGGCACTCACAGGAGATAGAAGCGCACGGTGACTGGCAGCGACTCGAAGCATTTCTGCGATGGCTGCGGCAGCAGCCGGATGCTGTTTTCTGCTGCAATTCTGAGACGCCGTCACCGTCGCCAAGGGTACTCGTCACCGTACCGTACTTCAAGCCACATAGCGGCGGTGTAGAACAGTATTCCTATCATATATCAAAAGGCTTGCAGGAAGAGAAGTCCTGGCACGTAGCAGTAGTCACATCAGGCGACTGCAAAGAATCGAGCGTGGTTAACGATGAAAGAATCAGAACATATCGCCTGCCATATTCCCTTAAGATTTCCAACATGCCTTTTGGATTTAATTGGTCCCGGACGCTGAAACGAATTATCGCCGTCGAGCGACCTGACATCATCGTCTCACATGCGCCAGTACCCGGCATGCTCGACATCACGGTCCGCCGAGCCAGGAGGGTGCCACTCGTCGTCACATATCACATGGGCAGCATGCTTAAGCATAACAATCTGGCGAATGTGGCCATACGCTGTTATGAGAAAATCCTGCTCCCGCGAGCGCTACGTCAGGCGCGATGGATCATCTGTTCGTCTGAGTTTGTGCAGCGATCACCAGTCATCGAAGCTTACCGCCATAAGTCGATGGTCGTCACTCCAGGCGTTGACACGTGCCTTTTCAAACCATCGCGAGACTCTAAAGCCGCGGGTCATATGCTCCTGCATGTTGGCGGCCTCGGTACAGGTGAACAGCACAAGGGTCTGGATATCTCACTCCGCGTCGTGGCAAAACTTAGGCAAACGTATCCCGATGTGCGTCTTACTATCGTCGGCAGCGGTGACCGGCAAGCCCACTTTGGCGCATTGGCCAGGCAGTTGGGTATCGCGCCAAACGTCGAATTCCTAGGCAGACTGGACGGTCTAGAACTAGTCACTGCATACCAACGTGCAGATGCCTTGATTGTCCCTTCACGTAACGAGTCCTTCGGCATGGCAGTGGCCGAGGCCATGGCGTGCGGCTTGCCGGTCGTTGCTAGCGCGGTGGAAGGCATACCTGATCTGGTCGATGATGGGATATCAGGCTATCTGATCGCACCGGATAATATTAGTGGCTTCGCAGAGAAGATCACTGAGCTTTTCGGCGACGCTGCCTTGTCAGAGCGAATTTCGGAGAATGCTTGCCGGTGTGCCGAGGGGAAGGTGGGGGGCTGGCCACGCCAAGTCGACCTTACGGCTCAGCTGCTTAGGAGGATCATATGAAGAATGCCCATTCTGCCCACAGCACGGCGCATGCACCTGCGTCCTCTTCATCCCCTGGGCAGCAAGCCTTCGGCCAGCGGTTCGGCGAACCTCTCGGAAGCACCACAGGCGGTACTAATTTGTCAAGAGGGAACTCAATGAAGCGCTCTGTCCGGAAAATCGTCCACATAACAGCCACATACCCACCGGCACTTGGGGGCATGGAGGGCGTTGCCCAAGCTCTGGCACGCCACCAATACGAGGTCGGCACGCGGGTCAGCGTACTTACGTCAGACCAGGGCCGGAATGGAGCGCCACCTGAGCCGGAGCCGTTTCCGGTTACCAGGCTGAAGAGTTTTATCGTCGCACATACGCCGATCATCCCGAGTCTGGCCTATAAACTCTTTGGCGTCGATCCGGAATCGATAATTCATATGCACGTCTGCCAAGCCTATACCCCGGAGATGGTGTGGCTGTGCGCGCGGCTTAGAAATATTCGTTATGTTGTGCACACCCATGGGCCAGACGTGATGGCCTCGGGACTGGCGGGTCCCCTCCTGAAGCCCTACAAGAAGGTGCTACTTCAGCGTGTCTTTCGTGACGCTGGGGCAGTCATCGTCCTAACGGACGATGACCGGAATCTTGTCTGTGCCAAGTACCGCATACCGCCTGAGCGAGTAGTTGTGGTTCCTAATGGGTCGGATCACGAGATCGTCCCACAACCTAAATCTCTGGGCGACAGACGTAAGGTGCGCAGGCTGCTTTTTGTCGGCCGGCTGTCCATTCAGAAGAATCTTCCGCTGTTGCTCCAGGCAGTGGCGCTGTACATGGAGCGATACGACAGCAACATTCAGTTGACCATGGTGGGCGAAGGGGAGTTGAGACCTGCCATTGAGGCGGAAATCGACCGTCTCGGCCTCGCTACGACGGCAGCGCTGCGCGGAGCATTCTATGGCGAGGCCCTCGAGTCGATTTATCAGGCTTCGGACCTTCTGCTCCTAACATCATTCGAGGAGTCATTCCCGCTGGTCTTTATTGAGGCCATGACCAAGGCGCTGCCAATTGTTAGTGTGAACATCCCCTCCGTGCGGAACGTGGTGACTAGCGGAGTCAACGGCTTCCTGGCGGAGCCAACGCCGGAAGCCGTGGCAGAAGCTATTCATAGCATTCTGACGGATAAAGAATTTTATGCTGAGGTTTCGAGAAGGAATCTGGCAAAGTCTCACGATTATCGCTGGAACGCTGTTGTGGAGAAAATTTCCAGGATATATGACCGTCTTAGTTAATGGGACTAGACCAGGGGCCGTAGTTCGGATGATAACTCCCTCCGCGTAAGTCCTAGGGCGGCGGCCCGGCCATCGGCAAAGGGTCACACACCACCACCGGGCCTTCCAGTTTCAAGTAAATTAATCAAACGCGCCATCACGGAGGATTAACGGCTGCTCGCGACAAAGCGAGCAGCGGCACGGGCGTTCACCACAGTCAAATGGCGTGGAAGGTTTACGACGGGTTGTTGAAGTCAAACGACGTGGGAGATATACGCCGGATTGCTGACGCAGGCCTCCCAATATCCGGCGTAGATTCAGGGATATCTGGGTAGCTGCTTGGCGCTGTTTTGATCGGCCTTAGTGAGATCCCGGGCACTACGACAAAACTTTGAAGTGCAGAGGTCTGTTTACTGGGGATGGCATGGTGCCTGGATGGCCGGTCGTTGATCATTTTTCCGGTACTCTGATCGGCTCGGTTGAGCAAAATCTCGTCTGTCACAGCAGCGGCTAGGTGGCTCAGCGGCCATAGGACGTCGTTTGAACTGCATTCCGGAACAATGAGGTTCCAGCCGAGGAGAACTATGAAGATCGCGATCTTTGTTAGTCACCTGCCACCTCACGTCGGTGGCATAGAAGTAGTCGCAGATGGCCAGATAAGAGCCTTGGCTAGTGCTGGCCACGACGTTAGAGTGATCACGAGTGCTAGTGGCTCCAAGCCGGGGCGAAGCAAGTTGAATGGTTATGAGCTGCATCGTGTCCGAGCATGGGATTATTTGGAAGAAAAGATGGGCGTCGTGTTCCCAATCTATTCGCCCGCTCTTATCTGGCAAGCCTATAAAGCGGTCAAGAAGGTAGATATTGTCCACGCGCATGATGCCTTCTATCTCACCTCGCTCTTCGCTGCCGTGTGGGCCCGAGTTCTGCGCAAGCCGCTCATCATCACCCAACATGTAAGCTTCGTGCCTCATCCAAGCAAGATTGTGAATCTTGCACAACGGATTGTCTATGCTAGTGTGGGAAGCTTTATTTGGCTCTCAAGCGAAGCCATCATAGTCCTAAATTCTCGAGTCAGGGAGTTCCTGATAGGCAGAGGAATTGACAACCCAAAGATCGTATTTCTGCCAAACGGTGTTGATGTGGATAGGTTTTGTCCGGCTTACGATGGAGAGAAATACATTTTGCGTAGGAAGTATAATCTGCCAGAAGATAGGTTGCTTGGTCTATTTGTCGGTCGTTTGGTACCGAAAAAAGGTTTCGCCGAGCTGCTAGAACTAGAGGCAATCGACAACCTTGAGTTGGTTTTTGCGGGCGGCGACGCACCCGATGGGCATGTGCGAAATGACCATCATTTCCTCGGCTGCGTTAACCGCGAACACATACCGGAAGTTTTCAAGATGTGCGACATCTTCCTGTTGCCTTCGCAAGGTGAAGGATTTCCCGTGACGGTACAGGAAGCCATGGCTTGTGGCTTGCCCGTAATCACGACTGCGGATCCAGCATATGATGTATACAGGCTGGATGAATCTCTTGTTAAGCTAGTCGAGCCAACTATAAGAAGACTTAATGCTGAGCTGCAAATAACCGCGAGCGACCCCGGGCTTCGGGTAGAAATGGGCATCTACTCTCGCGCATATGCCATAGAACATTTTGATTTGGATACGCACGTTTCTCAATTGTTGGCCATCTATAACCAGAAGCGAAGTAAAGCGGCCCGGCTATCAGAGCATTCACCGAAGGGCGTTAGCGTCCGGTGGGCCGGCGCAAGGTCGGCCGTGCCGTCGCCCAGGTCACCGGCCGACACCCCTATCCCAAGGCCCCGCGTGCCGAAGACGCCCTCTCCAGGCTGAACGCCAAGGTAGTCCCTCCGACAGCACGCCTCCCTTGCTTCTCCTGACGCCGCCGGGGGCAAGTGCGCCGTCATGCTGGTCGAACGACACTCGTCGCCCGGATCCCGGAATCCGGGCACGTCCCTTACTCGGCCTCTGAGCAGGCATCTCACAAATCGCCGCCAGTCTCGCCGACCCGCGCGTCGCCGTTTGTGCGCACTGACAAGCCGACGCCTAGCTCCGGTTGGGTCATCCCCGTCCGCGGTTTGGGACTGCTCACCAGTGGAGCCGATCTGGGAAGACAGTCGTCGCCTACATCCATGCCCGCAGCCGCCTGATCCATCAACCCGCTCGCGATCACCCCTCTCTTGGTTGCATACGCCGCCGGCATGACCAACGCCCCGGGAATCCGTCGCCCGCACCGCCATCAGCCAGATAGCCGCCGCCGCGACAAATGACCACCACGGACCACGGACCCCCTTCCATAACCAGGCCCTGCCGGGGAGGTGCCGTTGGCTGTTGCCGTACTGGTCACCCAGGATAAGAGGCCATCCGGCCAAGCAGCATCCGCACGGCATGCGCCTTGCTCGCAACTGATCCGTCAGCTCCTCGTCCATCAGCTGGTAGCCCCACAACACATGAATTTTATCTTGGTTAATCACTGCCCAGCCTGACTCTGCCGACAGGCAGCCAAACGACGTGGAGCATCTACGCCAGCTTGCAGAGGCGAGCTCTCAATGCCGAGCGTAGATTCGTGGATACGAAGGGAGCGATGAGAGCGATCTGGATGTGGAACAGGTAGGGTGGGCAGAATGTGAGATGACATCGATGCCATCGATTGATCGTTCGCATGGCCCGCTGTGGGGGAATCCAGTGAAACGAGAAGAAAGAATTGGACTTGAACGGCATGGTGGGGCGAGCCAGGGTTAGCGGTACCTTGGCGTATCCGCGAAGGTACCGCCCCGGGGTGAAGAATCCGCCCGCAAGGCTGAAGCTACCCCACCAAGAACGTCTGTCGCGTGGCTGAAGAACCGATGGGCAAGATGCAATCGCGGAGCATCAGACTGTTTTCGACCTGCCCGCCTTCGACGCAATATCAGCATGGAGGCGAGTATCTATGCAGGGTCAAAGAGGTGGCAGAGTGGTGCGATGACGCCGGCATTGAGGGAATACTCGTATACACCGATAACTCTCTTGCAGATCCATGGCAAGTTTCTCAGGTAATCTTGTCCAGCACGTCAAACCTAGCACCGCTTGTTGCGCTCCAACCAGTGTATATGCATCCATTCGCGGCAGCGAAAATGGTGACTAGCTTCAGTTATCTCTACAACCGTCGCATATACTTGAACATGGTTGCAGGAGGATTTAGAAACGATCTTATTGCGCTCGACGACCGCACCGAACACGATGAGCGTTATTGCCGTATAGTCGAGTATGTAGCAATTATGAAGTCCTTGTTTGGCGAAAGTGGACCTTTTAGCTTTAGTGGCACCTATTTTACTGTCAAGAATCTCACGATAAGGCCGCGGATTCCATCCGAGCTAGTGCCGGAGGTATTCGTCTCGGGAACCTCCAACGCCGGCGTTGTAGCAGCGCGAAAGATAGGCGCTACATCGATCTGCTATCCAGGGATTCCCAGGGGACAAACAATGAACAAAGACGTGCCGACCGGAATACGAATTGGTATTATCGCACGCGAGGAATCAAGGGAGGCATGGCGAATTGCCCTTGAGCGATATCCGGTTGACCGGAAGGGGCAGCTTACCCATGCCATTGCGCGGGGAGTGTCAGACTCTGCATGGTACGAACAGCTATCGGATCTCAGGGAGAGGCCAGATGAGCCCCGTTCTCCTTATTGGCTTGTACCGTTTAAGAACTATAAGACGTTCTGCCCGTATCTGGTGGGCAGTTATAACGAGGTGCGCTGCGAGATCTCCAAATATATCCGCGAGGGCTTTCGAACGTTCATTCTTGACGTCCCGCCGAACCGGGAAGAACTCCGTCATACAGCCATTGTGTTTGATGATGCCCAGCTAGAGCTTTGGCTGCGGGATCGTGAATACGAGAGTACTACTGTTTTCATGCCCGGAGTGTGAGTCGCACTCGGCCTTGCAGTCATCGACAGGACGATCGATCGCGGCTGGCCTGTGAGCTCACCGCCTACTCCGGGGCGGCTAATCCGGTTGACCGCGCGTCATGCCGGCGTGCCAGCAACCTAGGCTTCGCCAGGCGTCAGGCGTGCTGATCTCGGCTGTCGACACTGATGAGTCCCTGTAACGACTCGACGGCGGCACGGCGGGACAACGCGATGTCCGGCATCCTGCACAGCGGGACGGCGGTCAGCGACTCCCGTTCGGACGACCGCACCCGACCCTGACGCCACGATGTCCAAGATGGCTCACACCTCACGAACCCGACTGGGCGCGAATGCCCTACTGATCGTGCAAGTGCCGTTGGCCTAGACTAGATTGTCGACGGCGCGCGTCCACTGAAAGGGGAGAGCGGCGCTTTCTACAACGCGCGCTCGCTTCAGCAACAGCGCGGAACCTGCCGCGCATCCAACGATCAGCTTTCCATCTAGCGCCCTGGTTTCTCCAGGTGCCAGATCCATGGCTGCTCCGCAGTCGGCTACCGTAACCTCGTCGAGCCTCAGAGTGACCCTCGGACTGGGGACCAGTAGCGTCGGACGGTATGTAGGAGAGGACAGGGGCTGATAGTTTCCGGCCCTCACCCAACGCTCCGCCTCTACGGCATGAAGATGGCTGGGAAGTTGGTCGCCGAGCGCGTCTGCCGCTTTGAAACAATGTCGCCGGGAAAGCTCCTGACTAACCCGAGGAAGTTCACGACCTGCGGTGATTTCGGTAAGAAGCCACTTAAGGACTCCTGCCTGGGCACGGAGGCATCGTAGCCACGCTGAGAGCCCAGTGTCGTGCGGCCTGATAGGAACAGGGGCGGCATAGATCACGTCGCCAGCATCTAGGGTCTCAGTCATGAAGTGCGCGGTAGCGGCCGTGGCGCTCTCGCCGAGGCGAATTGCCCACTGCACAGCGTAAAGGCCGGCAAAGTCTGGCAAGCGGCCAGGGTGGATATTAACAGCGCGCCCTGCGAAACGTTCCAGGACATCCCGGCCCAAGATCGTGGTAGAATTCACCGATATCAGCCACGGCTCTGGCCCGCGGTCTCCGGTGAAGGGATCGGTCACACAGTCGGCAAGGCGCGACGCGTCGACCATGTGAATGGCATCTGCAGAAGAACCCTCTCGTGTCCATTCCTGCGCAGTCCGGCAAGCGACTTCGTCGCCCACCAGCCAGATGTCAGTAGCCACCATTAGATGCGTCCATAAGCGTCGACAGATGATGTGTTAGCCCGTTAACCGACATAAGCGACCCAGGATCGATCATCACGAAGTCGATGCTTACGCTGAACTCTTCCTCAATCGCGACTAGAAGCTCGACAACGCCCATGCTATCAAGATCAGTACTCTCAAGAAAGCTCGCCGAATCATCAAGTGATACCTGGTCAATCCGCTCAGAAACAAGGCGGCGAACCGCGCCCCGAATTTCATACTCCGATTGCATTTTCATGCCTACGCTCCGCGTTGCGCGACTACATCAGGGCCAACGTTCTCCTCCAGTTGGCGCCGCACCGCACTCAGGTCTATCTTGCCGTTAGCGTTTACCGGCCACGAGGCAAGTTCGACGACATGAGCCGGAATCATGTACGGGGGCAGGCTGCTGGCGCACGCTTCACGGACTGCTGACGCGGAAGGCCGGTCCCCTTCCTTGCAGACGATCGCGGCGACCAGACCGCGACGCTCGCCCCGGTCGCATCGGACCACCACGCTACGGCAGGCAGGGAAAGCGCGGTGTATAGCATCCTCAATCTCGGCAGGCTCGACGCGATACCCGGAGATCTTGAGCTGGTGGTCGATTCGCCCCAAGAAATGGAGCAGCCCGCCGCCGTCTCGTTCCACTGCGTCGCCGGTCCGGTACCAAACGGCACCGTCCGGGTCTGGTGCAAAGGCGTCATGGCCATCTGCCGCGCCCAGATAGCCGGAGATCACCTGCGAGCCACTCAACTGCAATTCACCGCGATTGGGTTGTTCGCCGGCCTCATGCCTGCTGAAGACCCTGCCGTGCTGACCTTCGAAGACTCGCCCAATCGGCACGATCCCATAGATGTCGTCCAACCTCGATCTGCGCCTGGGTACGACATAGTAAGAGATCGCGATCGTAGCTTCCGTCGGGCCATAAAGGTTGATGACGCGGGAATTTGGTGCTGCGGATTGCCAGGCTTCGGTAACCGGCCAACGGAGCGGTTCGCCGCAGAACAGCGTCTGCCGGAGTTGTGGGAAGACTCCAGGCCTCAGCGCGCCGACACGTTGAAGCGACTCGGCCGCCGACGGCACGGAGAACCAGTGAGAGATCTCTTTCTCGCGAATAAAGCGCGCGGGAAGCATTCGCTGCTCAGCGGGGATTACCACGAGCGTTCCCCCGCCGAGAAGCGTCACAAAGACGTCGTGCACGCTGAGATCGAACGTAAGGTCGAAGAAGTGCGAGGCGCGGTCCCCCGGACGCACACCGAAACGCTTCGTTGCCACGTCAAGGTATGCCATTAGGGATTTTGCCCTAACAGGAACACCCTTAGGACGGCCAGTGGTCCCCGATGTGAACATGACGTAGGCGATGTCGCTGCCAATCGGGGATGGGGAGTTTGCTCCCGGCTCCGGTGACCGGGCCCATGACAGGTTGTCCAGTTGGCGCGATATTGTCAAGAGAGGATAATGTCCTGACAGCCCTTCAGCCATACGGATGGCCGTCCGATCTGACTGTACGATAAGCGCTGGTTCAACCGCAGCAAGTATCTGCTGAATCCGTGGAGCAGGATGACTGGCGGACAGCGGGACGTACGCTCGGCCTAGGGCCTGAGCGGCCACAATGGCCGCACACGCACCTGCACCCGGATCGTCGGCGATAACGATCGGTCCCGCCCCTGCGGGGCTTCGCGTAATCTGTTCTCGTATTTCGTGGGTGAGGTCGAGTAGCTGCTTATAAGAAGTTTGCTGCGCACCTGTCTCGACAGCCGCATCGTTCGGCCGGTGGCGGGCGAGCAAGTCGATGACGGCACCCCATGTCACGAGCATCCCCGCCTCTGCGCGCCCCTGGCGAGACTCCCAGGACGTGAACGCCATGCCCAGCAAGCCAGCGAAGGGCCGCCAGCATCGGTGTAATCGAACGATTCTGTGCTCATTGCCTGTTCCCATGGCAGGTCGCTCTCGTCATTTCTTTCGCATGCCGAATCTACGTTGGGGTTCGGGACCCTGCCTCAGCTATCTGGCGTATATGTCCCCCGCCGTTTGAAGTCAACGGGGCCGGTGACCGGGCGCCAAGAGCCACCGTGCCGACGACCACGGTCCCGGCGTTCAACGTCGTGCTCGCCCGGCACTGTAAAGGCCTGCGCGTTCCAGGGCGTCACGCGTTGCATGATTCTCCGGTCATGGGGCAAGGAGGTTGCCGAAGGTCGCGGGTGGTGAAGCCGATGCCGGAGGGCGAGGACGCAGCGGGCTCTGCGGCAGGCCTGAAGCCGATGATCCTTCCACGCATGAAGGAGCCGGGCACGAGCGGCTTCCGTCAGATGACGTAGGACAAAGACGCCAGCTGACGGAAGCCATCCCGATTACCGTGGCCTTAAACTCGTAAAGTATATTCGCCGCCAACGAATGTACCGCAATGCTTCATAACGAGCGACTTGTTGAAGCACTGGGAGGCTGCACCCGCACCATGTCAGGAGTGCTCGAGGAGCTGGCCCGGTGACACGAGTCATTGATGCACTGGAGAGGCTGTGGATGCGCAGATCCGGGCGAAGTTGACCGAGTTCATCGTGACAAATTACCTCTTCGGGGACATCGCACGGGTTCCGCGAGACGATGACTCCCTAGTCGAGGAGGGCATAATTGACTCTACCGGGATCCTAGAGCTCATCCAGTTCCTCGAATCCCACTTTAAGATCGAAATATCCGAATCCGAGATGGCACCGGAGAATCTGGGCAGCATTTCCAGACTGACCGAGTTCATAATGCGCAAGCTATCCATTCCAGTCGATGAAGGAGTTCATGGCCCCTCAGGCCAACATCATTGGACAGACCGTTCGAAATGCGTTTCCCCCTCCGTCAATCTGTAACATGTCTGGCCTGAGGAGGACTGTGTCCGACCTTGGATGTTTGCGCGCGTCCTCGTCTTTGATGCGAGCTGGCGACTGCTGATCGCCACTGGGGAGAGTAACTGGGGAGCTTGCCATCAAGGAGTGATGAATGGCCGTGAGGTATGGCCCCAACACTAGTGACTACCTATTGGCTGATGCCGCGCAAGACGACGTGGCGCTGGTAGAAGCTGATACGCGGTACACCTATGGTCAGTTGCGCTCCGCTGCGGGCAGGCTGGCCGCCCAGCTGGTGGCGCTGGGCCTGCCCCCCGGTTCCCGGGTAGGCGTGTTCGGTCCCAACTCGTTGTTCTGGGTGGCCGCCTACCTAGCGGTAATGAAGCTCGGCCATATCGCCGTGCCATTCTCCGAGAAGCTCACTCCAGATGACGTCCGTCGCAACGCGGGCTTGGTCGGGTGCGCCGCGGTCTTCGCGGACAGGTGCATCTTGCGCAGGTCCGCCGCAGCGTTCGGTGAAGATATCGCGGTTCTCACCGACGAAGCCCCCCGGTTGAGCCGGGAGCCCTACTGGCCGGACTCCATCCAGGTCGACCTGGGGGCAGATGCCGTCCTGATGTTCACATCAGGGACGACCTCTCTGCCGAAAGCGGTCAGGGTCACCCATGGCAACATCCAGGCGAACACCGACTCGATCATCACGTTCCTGGGCCTGCGTAGCGATGACCGGGTGCTGGTCATCCTTCCGTTCCACTACTGCTACGGCGCCTCGCTGCTGCACACCCACCTGAGGTGCGGTGGCCGCGTCGTGCTGTGCAACTCATTCGTGTTCCCGGAGACCGCCCTTGACCTGCTCGAGCGGGAAGAGTGCACAGTTCTGGCAGGCGTGCCCTCATCGTTCCAGTTGCTGCTGAGGGCCAGCACGTTCGCGCGGCGGGAACTACCATCGCTGCGGCTCCTCCAGCAGGCTGGCGGGAAACTGCCGCCGGTGCTGATCGAGGAGCTACTGGCGGCCAAGCCCGCGGCAAAGCTGTTCGTCATGTACGGGCAGACCGAGGCCACGGCACGCCTGTCGTACCTCCCGCCGGACATGCTTCAAGCCAAGCCCGGCTCGGTCGGCAACGGAATCCCCGGCGTCCAGCTGCGGGTACTCAGCGAGAGCGGTGAACAGGTCGCACCCGGCGAGCGGGGCGAGATCTACGCGACGGGCGCGAACATCTCCCCGGGCTACTACGAGGATCCGCATGGCTCGGCCGCGAGGTTCACCCGGTACGGGCTGCGCACGGGCGATCTGGCCACGGTGGATGATGACGGTGACATATTCATCGTCGATCGCCGGGATGACTTCATTAAGTCGTGGGGCCACCGTATCTCCAGCCAGGAGGTGGAGGCGGCCGCCCTGCGGATGGAGCAGCTCGTCTCGGCGGCCGTGATAGGCGTCCCGGACGACGAGGCGGGCGAGGCAGTCACGCTATTCGTCACCACCAGACCCGGTGCCGTGGTGACGCCGGATGAAGTCATGGCCGTCTGTCGCCAGCACCTGGCGAAGTACATGGTGCCTCGGTCGGTGTCGATCCTGGACGCACTGCCGCTCAACTCCAGCGGGAAAATCGCCAAACCGCAGCTGCGCGAGATGGCCGCAGCGGGGGGGCGATCGCCCGGGCCCGTCCGAGGTAGGCGCGGGTGCCTGGAGGCGTAGGGACCGACATCGTCGCGGTGGGCCGTATCGCGGTGTTGATGCACGACGGCGGAACGGCGTTCTTGGAACGGTGGTTCTCTCCGCGGGAGATCGACTACTGCTTGGGCAAGGCTGTGCCAAGCCGTCACTTCGCGGCACGGTTTGCCGCCAAGGAGGCCGTGATCAAAGCGCTGCCGGTTGCCTGGGACGGCCCGCTGCCCTGGCGGTACATCGAGATCACCAACGATCCGCGCGGCGTTCCGTCGGTCAGCCTGTCCGGTGCGATCCTCGACGTCGCGACCAGGGCCGGGGTCGGCGAGATCACGGTGTCTCTCTCGCACTGCCACGAGTACGCCACTGCGATCGCCCTCGTGGCCGTCACAAACGCTCGGGCGGCAGCAGAAACCAGTGAGCCGGCGTGAGGCAGATCAGTGAACCGTGACATCGTCGAGCAGATCCTCCGGGAGTACGACGCCTTGCACCGCGCGGACACCGATCCGGAACTGGAGGCTGTACGCGCCGCGATCCTGCTCGAGGACGTCTTCGGTATCGCACTGTCAGACGCGGAAATCGACCCGGCAGTGCTTGCCGATTCCTCCGCCGTGGCCGCTTTGGTCGCCCGCCTCCAGGGAGCCGCCTGATGTGCGGCGTGTGCGGGATCGTCAGCCACGACGACCCTCCGGACCTGGCCCTGCTGCGCCGCATGATGGGACGGCTCGGGCATCGCGGGCCGGACGGCCACGGGTACTTCCGTGACCGGCGCGCCGCGCTAGGGCATACCCGGCTCGCCATCATCGACACCTCGGGCGGTGCCCAGCCGCTCTGCAACGAGGACGGCGCCGTGTGGGTGACGTTCAACGGGGAGATCTTCAACTACGTCGAGCTTGGCGCGAAACTGCGACACCGCGGCCATATCTTCCGGACGGCGAGCGACACCGAGGTGATCGTGCACGCTTGGGAGGAGTGGGGAGAGGGGTGCTTCTCCCGCTTTAACGGACAGTGGGCCGTCGCGGTATGGGACCGGCGTGCGGAACGGCTGGTGCTTTCCCGCGACCGGCTCGGGGTCCGCCCGCTCTTCTTCATCCGAAGGCCGGCAGGCATACTGTTCGCGTCTGAGGTGAAGGCCCTTTTCGCCGACCGGTCGGTGGAGCGTGCCTTCGACCCCGCCGGGCTCGAGCAGACCTTCACCTACTGGTCGTCGGTCGCACCTCGCACGGTCTTCCGCAGTATCGAGCAACTCGAGCCCGGGTACTACGCAATCCTGGACCGGGACGGGTTCCGTAAGGCTCCCTACTGGCGCATCACGTTCCCTGACCGGGGCCGCGAGCCCATACAGGACGCCCAGGAGAACACAGAGGCCCTCCGGGATCGCATCGTCGAAGCAGCGCGTCTGCGGTTCGTGCGCAGCGACGTTCCGGTCGGGGCTTACCTGTCGGGCGGTCTGGACTCGTCCGTCACGGCCGCCGTCATCGCGCGCTATACAGACGCGCCCCTGCACACGTTCTCACTTCGCTTCTCCGACAGCGAATTCGACGAGGGGCGGTACCAGGAAAAGATGTCAGCAGTGCTCGGCACGCAGCACCAAGACGTCACAGTGAGCCGCTCTGACGTCGCGGCGGTCTTCCCCGAGGTCATCTGGCATGCCGAGAGCCCGATCCTGCGCGCGGCGCCCGCACCATTGTTCCTGCTCTCGAAACTGGTGCGGGACAACGGCTACAAGGTTGTAGTGACGGGAGAGGGAGCCGACGAGGTCCTGGCCGGCTATGACCTGTTCCGCGAGGCACGGGTACGCCTGTTCTGGTCGCGGGACCCAGGATCAGCGAGGCGCATCCGGGCGGCGGAACTGCTCTACCCGTGGATGGCCCGGTCCCCGGGGCGGATGCCGGCGTTCGCCCGCAGCTTCTTTGGCCGCCACCTCGACCCGGACGACCCGGCCTTCTCGCACCGGCCGCGCTGGGACTCGACGTCGGCGATCAAGGGCATGCTGTCGCATGACCAACAAGACGCTATAGACCGTGCCGCCGCGGAGGATGTCGTCGCCATGATGCCGCCCGACAGCAAGGACTGGGATCCGCTGAGCCGGGCCCAGTGGCTGGAGATGACGACGCTGCTTGCCGGCTACATCCTCGCCTCGCAAGGCGACCGGATGCTCATGGCCAACTCTGTAGAGGGGCGCTTCCCGTTCCTCGACCGGGATGTAGTCGACTTCGCCAGCGCGCTGCCAGCGCGGCACAAGCTGTTCGGCCTGGAAGAGAAATATCTCCTCAAGCGGGCCTTCGCCGACCTCCTGCCGGAGGACATCCTGCACCGCCCGAAGCAGCCCTACCGGGCGCCGGATGCCGCGAGCTTCTTCACGCCCGAGCGCCCCGCCTGGTTCGAGGCGGTCATGGCGGAGCGCGCGATCGCGGCTGCGGGGGTGTTCGAGCCATCACTGGTAACCGGATTGATGGCAAAGTGCGAGCGGATAGGCGGAGAGAACATGAGCAACACGGACAACATGCGGGTTCTCGCGGCCGTCTCGACGCAGCTTATGCACGAGTACTTCATCGTCGGCGGCGGGTATGGAGCACTGGAATGGCCCCTTCCCGATCCATCGATCGCCGTCGACCTCGTTAAGGACGACAGGAGTGTGCCATGACGACCTGGACTGAGTCCTTCGGGCCCGCGAGCCTGCAGATCGACACCGAACAAGAGATCGCCAAGGTCACCGCAAGTCTTTCTGCCTACCTTGCCCGGTCGAAGCGGCGGGGTGTCGTCGTCGCGCTGTCCGGGGGCATCGACTCGAGCACCGTGGCGGCCCTCTGCGTTGCCGCGCTCGGCAAGGACCGGGTCTTCGGGCTGCACATGCCGGAGCGGGAGTCGTCACCTCAGGCAATCGTGCTGAGCCGTCTCCTGGCCGAGTCGCTGGGCATCGACTCCACTCTCGAGGACATCACGCCGATTCTTGAAGGGGCCAGATGCTACCAGCGCCGTGACGATGCGATCCGCATGGTCTGTCCGGACTTCGGGCTGGGCTACAAGTCAAAGATCGTGCTGCCGAGCGTGCTCGACTCCAATAGCTTCCGCTTGTTCTCGATCGTCGTCATGGCCCCTGACGGAACCCAGACGAAGCACCGGCTCACCCGGGATTCTTATCTGGGCATAGTCGCGGCGACGAACTTTAAGCAGCGTGTGCGCAAGATGCTCGAGTACTACCACGCGGACCGGCTCAACTACGTCGTTGCGGGAACGCCGAACCGACTGGAGTACGACCAGGGCTTCTTCGTGAAGCTGGGAGACGGCTCGGCCGACGTGAAGCCGATCGCCCACCTATACAAGACGCAAGTCTACGCGCTGGCGGAATACCTGGGCATTCCGGAGGAGATCCGGTCGCGTCCCCCGACGACGGACACATACTCCCTGCCGCAGTCGCAGGAGGAGTTCTACTTCTCGCTGCCTTACGCTCGCATGGACATGTGCCTGTTCGGAAGGAACAACGGTGTGCCTGTGCAGGACATTGCCGCTGCCACCGGCCTGACTGTCAATCAGGTGAACCGCGTCTTCCGCGACATCGACCAGAAGCGCAGGACGACGCGGTACCTGCACCTCCACCCAGAACTGGCTGACGATGTCCCGGAGATCGAAGCTATGACCGGACGTGCGCGGATCGCGGGTCTGCCTGCCATCGCCGTAGATGATAAGCCGCTCTCCACGCAGTGCCTGGGAACAGAATCTCGGGATCATGGCGGCCTCACCTGACGGACACTGCCGCGGACGCACTGCTACGATCCTGCGGGTGCAGCCTCAGGTTGTGACACCTGGCGTCGCGGATCGCCCCAGCCGTTTCCCGGCCCGGAAGGTCGCCGCGGTTCTCGTGTTCGCGGTTCTGGCGGGGGCGGCGGTCGAGCTTCAGATCCGCGGCTGGTCGGTGCTGGAGAGCGCGCCCGCTGGCGCCTGCGGCGGCGGGTCAAGCGAGTGCCCGCACGGCGTGGTCCCGGCGCTGGTCGTCTCGTTCGCAGTGGGACCGGCGGCGATCGGGTTCATGATCGCATTCCTCGTCCGCGGGCCAAGGATCATCGTCGCCGTCGCGGCGATCGGGCTGGCCTCCGGAGTGTTCGGCGCACAGGCGCTTTCTGGCTGGCTGCACGGCGCGCAGTTGCGCGTGGACTGGGCGGCGCCTTCCGGCGGCTCGGGCGCGCCGGCCACCGAGGGCGTGTGGACCACGGGCGGCTCGCTGATCCGGGTGGGCACCGGCCAGCTGGTCAGCTACGACGCGAGCACGGGCCGGCCGTTGTGGACGCTCGCCGTCCCTGGCGGGTACGTCACCTGTGCGGTGAGCGCTGAAACGGCGGCGCAGCCCGGGGTTGGGCTCATCGGGTACGGCAGCGTCGGGGGAGCGTGCGATCACATGCTCGCCGTCGACCTGGGCACCGGCCGCCAGCTATGGTCAAGGCAGGTGGCCGCCACCTGGAAAGGCGACCAGGGAACGGGGTTCGTGGCCGCCGGCGGTGACACCGCCGTGGCGGTCACCGCGGGCGCGGTGCTTGGCTACGACCTGCGGACCGGTGCGCCCCGCTGGACGGCGCTGACGCCGGGCGGCTGCTCCGATCAGACGCTGGCGGCGGCGCAGCGGTCGGTTGTGGTGCTAGCCGCCTGCGGCGAGGGGTTCGACGTGATCGACCTCGATCCCGCGTCGGGCAGCCAGGTGTGGCGCACGCCGGTGTCCGAGTCGGCGCCGGACTACCAGTTCGCGATCCTGTCCGCCGATCCGGTCGTCGTGGACGATTCGCTGCCGGGGACACCGTCGGCCGACCAGGTCCTGGCGTTCGGCGCGGACGGGCACCTGGAAGCGACGATCCCCGTCGGCTCCGTCTCCCTGGACACCAGCGATTACCAGGGTTCTGGTCCCAACGTCGTGGTGTCCGGCGGCCTGCTCGTCGGCGTGACCCGGCCGAGCGGCGGCCGCTCGGCTGTGGTCGCGTTCCGGCTCTTGGACGGCCGCCAGCAGTGGCTGGTTCGGACGCCCGGTGACGCGGTGAGCCTGCGGCTGGACGGCGGCCGGCTGCTGGTCCTCGACCAGTCGGAGCCGGACCCCGCGCTCGACGCGATCACGCTCGCCACCGGCTCGCTGAGCGCCGTCGGCATCGTCCCGCGGAACGT
>Ga0187806_1000022_pt1 | contig 32986 bp, 28 predicted proteins | sample NC_wetland_sal_i_7_FD_132470 | JGI IMG/M metagenome (GOLD analysis project Ga0187806, IMG submission 132470) | Wetland sediment microbial communities from Neuse River Estuary, North Carolina, USA - ASW_1 | ecosystem: Environmental > Aquatic > Freshwater > Wetlands > Sediment | place: USA: North... | reverse complement strand
CGGCTCGCGGCGGCGTTCCCGGACACGGTCGACGCCGTCTTCCGCCGGGTGCTCGGCAGCAAGAACTTCATCTGGGTTCAGAACGGGCCCGGGCTCCTCCGCAAGCGCAAGCCCGCTCACTACCGGCGGGAACCGCTGCCCGGGGTGGCCGTGCTCAGCGACCGCGTGCTCGAGCTGGCGCGCGTTAGGCCGCAGGCGGGGTGAAATCCGGGTCGAGCTCGACGAACGCGTCGACCACGCCCAGGTAGGCGAACGCCGCGAGCGACCATTCGGCGGGCTGCCCATCCAGGCCCGGCCCGGGCAGCGGCGCGTTGAGCAGGGAGTTCACCCGGGCCGCCTCCCCGGTGTCGGCGCAGGCCGCCTGGACCTGGACGTTGCGCAGCGCCATGCCCTGCACCAGCAGGCCGCCGGCTAGCTGCATGTGCTCGATCGTCGCGGCCGGGTTGCGCAGCCGCAGGCCGAGTGCCTCGGCGACGAAGCTGAACACCGCCACCAGCGAGTCCCTGGACACCCGCTGCGCTTCTTCGAGGGCGGCGGCGATCTTCTGCCGCGCCATGCCGCTGCGCGTTGAGCCCAGCGTGGCCGACAGCGCCATGTGCAGCCGCCACGGGATGCTCTCGCTCAGCGCGCGGTAGTTGCGGGCGACGGTAAGGCGGACGACCTCGCACAGCAGCGCGCGGCGCCCTGCCAGGCTGCCGAGCAGCTCGCGGTTGTCCTCCAGGACCTGCCCGAGCACGGCGAACGTCTCGGGGTCGAAGACGGGGCGCTCGTTGAACCAGTTGCCCGCCCCGGCCAGGTAGCAGAGCAGGTCGTCGATGTAGTCCTCTTTGTACGGCCAGATCCGGTACGCCGAACTGCGCGGTACCCGTGCCCGCTGGATGATCTCCTCCAGGCGCAGGTGCTCGATGGTGAGCGCCGCGCCAGCCTCGCTCGCCAGGTCTCGTCCCGCGTCAAGCATGCGCTGCCTGACCTCTTCCGCCGGCACTCGCTCCGGCCGGACCGCCATGACTGCCCCCTGCGGTTCTTGCGGTCGTCTTCCCACTGAAACGTTCACGATTATGTGATGAAATACGGTACATGAGACATTAGACTCAGTGTCTCAAACAGACGCGCGGACGGGGCGGTGAGGGCCGTCGGCGGTCATGAGGTCTCGGGCGGCCCTAGGAGGGGGAGGGCCGGGGACTGGCCGGGCGCGGAGCGATCTCCGCGCCCGGCAGGCCTCGGCCCGCGGGACCTGCCACCGGGCCCCGTTAGCAGGCGCCGTTAAGGTCAGTACCAGATTCCGATCTCAGCCCCGTCGTCCGCGTGCTGGAGGGGATCTGTCAGCGTGACGGCCGTGCCGGCGGCGATGCGGCGGGCGCTCCACGCCACCGCGGCCGCGTCGAGGACGTCGTCTGTGGCGGCGCCTGGCATGGTCGCCGGAAGGGTGATGCCGGCCTGCGCGAGCAGCGCGCGGCGGATCGCACGGCCGGCTTCCGAGTGCTTGGTGGCCGCGAGCGGCGCGCCGGCCAAGGCGGCGAACGAGAGCTCGGGGTGCACCTCGTACAGGCGGGGCGGCGCCGGCGAGTGGCGGAACAGGTCGGCCTCGAGCAGCTTGGCGCGCAGCCCCCACGCCTGCGCGGACATGCCGCCGCCGGTGAGCTCGCGGCAGAGGCGGTTCGCCGCGGGGTAGTCCGGGGCGTTCCAGACCGGGCGCGGAGGAATGGCGAACACGCACGCGCCGCGCCGCCCGAGCGCCCGCCGGGCCAGCAGGTCGGCGGTGCGCCAGCCGTCGGCGAGCAGCCCAAGCGGCATGTCGATCCCGGTGATCCCGGCCATCGCGGCGGGGCGCAGCTCGCCGAGCGTTCTCGCCACAGTCACGCGCGTTCCCGCCGTGGTCAGCGTGACCGCGACCCAGCCGCCCCGGCAGCCGTCGATCCCCGTCACGCTCACCGCCACGTCTCCGGAGCATACGGAAGCCGCACCGAGAGTCAACGTGCGGATCGCGCCTGCCCCGGGCCAGCAGGTCGGCTAGCGGGTTCGGCGAGCGTCATTACCGCTGACGCCGAAACTTACCTCTTGACTGCGGTGTCCGCCGACGGGCCGGACGCCGAGGAGGCGGTGGCCGCGCTCATCGCCATTCTCGGCGACGCGACCCGTGTCGGCGGCTTACCTGCCGGAGTCATGTGGGCTGGCGAGTCGGGCGCTTACGTTCGGAATGAACTCGAGTTCGCGATCAGGACAGCATCTTTAGCACTTCGGTGCGCGACGGTCCAGGGGCGAGCCACGGATCGCGGCCGCCCGCGCTCGCCCGCGCGCCCGTGTTCGCCAGTGAAGCGGCCTCGGTGATCTTGCGCGCCAGACCGGGGCGGGTCATGATCTCCTGCGGCGGCGCCAGCATCGCGATCATCTCCAGGTACGCGCGGAACACGTCCGCGTCCCATGTCATGGCGGCAAGCAGATCCCGCAGCGGCGCACCCGCCAGGTCCGGTGCGTCCAGGCTCGGCGAGCGGCCCTCGATCACCGCGGCGATCTGCGCGATGCGCTGGTTGTCCAGATAGACCGTGTTCCGGTACCAGGGGAGCAGCCGCTGCCTGGTCAGCCTGTCGTACTCGAGGGCGAGCGTGAACGGGTCCTTCACGTGGTCGGCGACGGCTTCGGCGACGATGGCGGCGTGCATGAGGCCGAGCGTCACGCCGCGGCCCAGAGACGGGTTGGTGCACGCCCACGCGTCGCCGACACTGAGGACCCCGGTCGCGACCGGCACGCCGGCCCGGACGACGGCGCGGATCCGGTTCACCACGCCGGTCGCGGCGAGCACGCTGGTGACCGGTTCCCCGCCCTCGATCAGGTGGGCGTGCGGCGGGCATTCGGCGACCAGCCTGGTCCAGTTCCGTTCCTCGCGGAGTTTGCTGAGCGCCCGGTCGCGGGCGTGAATGGAGACCGTCACCGACCACGTCCTGGCGTCAGCCGGGATCGCGGCGATGGAGTAGCAGTCGTACGAGGCGATCGTGCTGGTGAGCGGCGTCGGCGGCGCCTCGCCGGGGCGGGCGCGGAAGAACCGGGAGTAGTAGGTGAAGCCGGCGTCTTCGGCGCGCTCGGCCACCGCGTACAGGCCGGCGGCGTCGAGCCAGGCCGGCAGCGGGGACCCCCGCCCCATGGCGTCGATCACCAGGTCGGCGCCCAGTTCGGCATGGTCCCGCAGCAGGACGCCGGTCACCTCCCGCGACCTGGTGGTCAGCAGCCCGGTGACCCGCGCGCCGCGGCGGATCTCCACCAGCGAGCCCGCCGCGCTCGCCAGCGCGTGCTCGAGCACGGGACGGCGCGCCGTGCGGGTCAGGAATTTCCCGTCGTCCGGGCGCGGCGCGCGGTCGGTGATGCCCGACGGCAGCGGGGACAGCATGGTATGCCGGACGGCGCCGACGGCCTCGAGTGCGCTGACCACCTCGGGCAAGTGCTCGCCGAGCACGCGCAGGCCCGCCGGGAGGAGGTAGTGCGGTTGCCGGAACTGCGTGACGCCGTGCCGGATCCAGTGGTCCCAGGCCTCATCGGGGGTATTCGGCGGCGGCGCTGGGTCACGCTCGAGGACGGTGACGTCGTGCCCCTGCTTGGCGACCATCAGCGCGGTGGCGAGTCCGATCAAGCCCCCGCCGATGACCACAATGCGTGCCATCGTGCTCACTCCTCGCATATGAGGCATTCGGTCATACCATCGCACGAGTGTGGTGATCTGGGAAGTATGCGTAGGTTACGAAAAGCGTCACTGCAAATTGCACTTGATTGATTACTCTACGTGAATAGTAGGCCGGACGCACCAGGTGTTAACCGGGCCGTTGGCTCGGGGCTTTACTCGATCGGCTGCCTGGCGACCGCTGGCGGCTCACGCCCGGCGAATAGCCAGCCGCCTGCCGCGGCGGCCAGCGGCAGCCCGATCAGCAGGATCAGGATGTCGCTTGGCGGCACGCCGCCTGCCGTGGCGGTGAGGCCGCTGTGCGTCCAGGCCATCCCGGCGATCACCGCGCCGGTCATGCCGAGGATGGCGCCGAGCAGGCCGAGCGCGGCGGCGGTCGCGGCGGTGATCATCCGCCGGGTCGCGCCGCTGGCGCCGGTCGCGGTGAGCGTGCGCAGGTCCGGCGCGGTCTCGCTGCGGATCAGGCCGACGGACATGGCCAGCACGCTGAGCGCGATCACGATGCCCAGCGCGGTGGCCCCCTCGGTGAAATCGTGGAGGCTCGGGTTATAGGTCGCGGTCAGGACCTGTACCTCGTTGGCGTTCCCGAATTGCTGTACGGCCCTGAGTTGCGCGGCGGTGAGCGGGGCAGCGGCCTGGATGAGCCACCCGAACAGCTGAGGCTGCATGTGGTACTTGCTCACCGCGTACTCGGTGAGCACCGTATTCGGCGCCGACGTACCGCTTGGCAGGCTGCTGACCGTCGCAATCGCGGGGCTGGCCAGGCAGTGGTTGCTCGGCGTGCAGGGCGGGCCGCCGACGGTGCCGGGATCGGGCGGGATGGTGCAAGAGTCGCAGACGGAGCCCACGTTCCAGAGCATCTCCATGTGCGGTTCGCCCGCCAGCCCCGGCCGCATGGTGAGCACGTCGGTGCCGGGAGCGATCTGGCTGGCCTTGATCCCGTACGTGGCCAGCAACTGCGGGGTGGCCACGTAGACAGTGCCGGTGAAATTCTGCGGACCGTGTGCCCGCGGGCCAACCTGGTACAGCGTGCCCGCGGATTCCAGCGGCACCGCGGATGCGTGCAGGCTGGCGGCGAGAGCGTTCATTCGCGTGGTCAGGGCGGCGAGCTGGGCGCCGCTGGGCTGCGTCATTGTCCCGGGGCCGCCCGGGCTCAGCTGCGAGGGGATGTACACCTGGCTGCTTGACAGGTCCGGGCCGATCCAGTTGAGCGGATTGTCGAACTTGATGCTGGCGACGACGCAGATCCCCATGGCCAGGAACACGGCGAACGTGGTCGCCGCCAGCGCGGCACCGGACCGGGCGCGGTAGCGCACCAGGTCGCGCAGCGCGATCCGGATCGCGACCGGCAGCCGTGGGGCCGCCCCGGCGGCCAGTACGCTGATGGCCAGCGGGGCGAGCAGGCAGACCCCGGTGATGGTGATGACCAGGCCGGCCAGCAGGAACAGCGCGTGCCCGTTGCCCCCGCCGCCGCCGCCGTCTGGCCCATTGCCGCCGGCCACTCCATTCAGGCCGCCGGCGGACGCCAGGCACGCGAGGCCGGCCGCGAACACGATGAGGCCGGGCAGGGCGGAGCGGTGCACCGCCTTGGGCGGCGCGGGTCGGCCGGACAGCGCGGCCACGACGGGAACCGCGGCCATCGCCTTCGCCGGGCGGCGGGACGCCAGCGCCGACGTCGCGATCGCGAGCATGATCCCGATGGCGAACGCCCACCACGGCAGGCGCGCCGCGTCCACCGCATGGCCGGTGTCCCGCTGCACCGTCGGCGCGTAAGCGATCCAGGCGGCGAGGCCGAGCACCGCCCCGGCCAGCGCGGCCGTCGCGCCGACGACCAGGCCGCCCGCGATCATGACCAGGCGGAGGTTGCGTTCGGTCGCGCCGATCGCGCCGAGCATGCCGAGGGCGCGGAGCCGGCGCTGGGCCAGCACGGAGAAACTGGCTACCGACAGCAGGCCGATGAACGCCAGGCCGAGTGCCTCCACCACAAGGATTTGCACCGCCGGCGAGACCCCGCTCACCTGTTGATTGGGAAGCGACACACTTGCCGCCGGGACACCGGGCACCGTCTCTGCGCTGATGAGCTTCTGTGCCGCGGCCGGGCCGAGCAGCATGATCACCTGGCTGGGATGCCGGATCTGGCCCGGGGCGACCAGCGCGAACTGGTCCGCCAGGCTGCTCGGGTCCTGCACGATGCCGGTCACCTGCCAGGTCGTGCCGGCCGCGTGCCAGGTGCCGCCCGCGTGCGCGCCGTACCGGGTCGCCACCTGGCTGGTCAGCGCGACCTGGCCGGGGACGGCCGGGTATGTTCCGCTGACCAGGCCGAGCAGCGGAGCGTTGTAGTGCCCGTGCGGGCTCTCGGCGCGGAGCTGCACAGACTGCCTGGTGCCAGTCGGGATGTTCTGCTTCTCGATGAGATCAGCCGGCCCCCAGCGGCCGGCGATGGTGGCGATGTCGGCGGTGAGCTGCGGATCGGTGCCGGGCAGCGTGACCTCTGCGGCACCGGTGCCGAACGTCGGGTAGCTGGGCGGGATCTGCGAGTTCGTGACGACGCTGGCACCCCAGACGGTCGCCGCGACCGCAACGGTGAGCAGGCCGAGCACGAGCAGCTGCTGGCGCCACTCGCGGCGGAACAGCCGCCAGCCCCAGCGGATCACCGCACGGCGGGCGACGATGCCGCTGCCGGCGTCGGCGTCCAGATCGGGGGGGCCCTGCAGGGCGGTGGTCACCGGGTCTGCCTGGGCATGAGGAGAGATTCGGGGCCGGGCGGCCGGGTGGTATGGCCGGTCATCCGCCCGTCGCGCAGCAGCACTATCCGGTCGGCCCAGGCGGCCAGCTGCGCGTCGTGGGTCACCACCACCGCGGCCACGCCCCGCTGGCATGCCTCGTGCAGCAGCCGCATCACCTCGCCCGCGTTCACCGAGTCCAGCGCGCCGGACGGCTCGTCGGCCAGCAGCAGCCGGCGGTCCCCCACCACGGCACGGGCGATCGCCACACGCTGCCGCTCGCCGCCGGACAGCTGGTCGGGGAACCAGCCGGCCCGCCCGGCCACGCCGAGCGCTTCCAGCGCGGCCAGCCCCGCTCTACGCGCCTTCGGCACCGCGACGCCGTCCAGTTCCAGCGGCAAGGCGGCGTTCTCGGCGGCGGTCAGACCCGGGAGCAGGTTGAAATCCTGGAACACGTACCCGATCACCCGGCGCCGCAGCCGGGCCTTGCGACCCCGCGGCATCCCCGCCAGCGCCATGCCGCAGACCAGCACCTCCCCGCTGGTTGGGTCTTCCAGGCTCCCGGCGATGGTCAGCAGCGTGGACTTGCCCGACCCGCTGGGCCCCATCACCGCCACCATCTCCCCGGCCCGCACCGACAGGTCCACCCCGGCAAGCGCGTGCACCGTGGTCGGCTCCTGCCCGTAGGTCTTCGACACGCCGCGCAGCTCCAGCACGCTCTCCGCGCTCCCGCTTTCCCCGCCCGGTTCCGGCCGGCTCATCGCCTGGCCCCCAGCCGGCGAAGCTGCGGAGCCGGAGCCGGGGCGGAAGCGGGCCGGGGCGGCTCGGCGGCGGCCCGCGCCAGGCGCACCTCCGCGGCGTCCAGCCAGCGGATCACCGCGTCCAGCCGGAACAGCTCGGCATCCACCACCAGCGCCAGGCCCAGGTCATCGCGGGCCTCGCCCTCCTTCAGCCGCGTCCACTGCTGCATCAGCTCGAGCAGGTACACGCGGTGCGCCTGGATGACCTCATGCGCGTCGGTGCCCGGCACCCGCGCCGCCACCAGCACCTTCATCACCAGCTCGTCGCGCGGCGGGGAGGTCAGGTCGGGCGGCGTGCGCAGCCAGGCGGCCAGCGCCTCCCGGCCGCCGGCCGTGATCCGGTACCGCTTCTGCGGCCCGTCCTGGCCGGCGCCGTCGGCTTCGGCCAGCCCGTCGCGTTCCAGCCGGCCCAGCGTCTTGTACACCTGGCCGACGTTCAGCGGCCACACCTCGCCGGTCCCGGCCTCGAACTCCTCGCGAAGCTGCAGCCCGTATTTCGGACCCTCCGACAGCAGCGCCAGCAGCACGTGCGGGACACTCACCACATCACCATGCCTGACATCATGCTCAGCATAATACCCGGCATACTCGCCCCGGGCAACGCCGGCTTCGCACGGTCGTCCAGACGGAGACGGAGACGGAACGGAGTCAGCCGCGTACATTCAGGATAATTACTGTAGCTATTTGCGGAATGCGTACGGAATGCGGACGGTGAGCTTTGCCCCTACCCGGTCGGACACGCCGATTCGGTTCCCTTTAGGATCACTACGTGGGTGACCGTATCGTTACCTGGCCGAACGCGCTGAGCGCTGCCCGGCTGGCCGGGGTTCCCGTGTTCCTCTGGCTGGTCATCGGCCCGCGGACGGCCACCACCGACCTGATCGCGGCGGGGATCCTCGGGCTGGCCGGGATCACGGACTGGCTTGACGGGAAGCTGGCGCGGATGCTCAACCAGACGAGCAGGCTCGGCCAGCTGCTCGATCCGGCCGCCGACCGGCTGTACATCGCCGCCACGATCATCGGCCTCGCCGTCCGCGGGATCATCCCGTGGTGGCTGTTCGGGGCCATCGCCGGGCGGGAGCTGCTCGTGGGGGTCGCCCTGCTCGTGCTGCACCGCCGCACGCCGTACGGGGCGCTCCAGGTGAGTTTCGTCGGCAAAGCCGCAACTTTGTGCCTTATGTATGCGTTTCCTTTGTTGTTCCTCGGAGCTCACGGCGGGCCGGCGGCCGAGGTCGTCCGCGTGCTCGGCTGGGCGTTTGCCGTCTGGGGTACCGCCTTGTACTGGTGGGCGGCCATGCTATATCTCACGCAGGTAAGGGACCTGGTCAGGGAATCGGGCGTGAACGAATCGGGCGTGAAAGGAGCGGCTGCGTCTTGAAGGCTGTCGTGATGGCGGGCGGTGAGGGCACTCGGCTGCGCCCGATGACCGCTAACCAGCCCAAGCCGCTGCTGCCGGTTGCCAACCGGCCGATCATGGAGCACGTCCTGCGGCTGCTCAAGAAGCACGGGTTCGACGAGACGGTCGTCACCGTGCAGTTCCTCGCGGCGCTCGTGCGGAACTACTTCGGCGACGGCGAGGACGTCGGCATGTCCCTGCAGTACGCGACCGAGGAGATGCCGCTGGGCACCGCGGGCAGCGTGAAGAACGCCGAGGACGCGCTGCGCGACGACTCCTTCCTCGTCATCTCCGGGGACGCGCTGACCGACATGGACCTGTCGGAGATGGTCAGCTTCCACAAAGAGAACGGCGCCCTGGTCACCGTCGGCCTCGCGCGCGTCCCCGACCCGCTGGAGTTCGGCATCGTGATCGCGGACGAGGACGGGCGGATCCAGCGGTTCCTGGAGAAGCCCACCTGGGGGCAGGTGTTCTCCGACACGGTGAACACCGGCGTCTACATCATGGAGCCCGAGGTGCTGGCCGAGGTCTCGGCGAAGGAGTCCGTCGACTGGTCGCACGACGTGTTCCCCAAGCTGCTCGCCCGGGGCGCGCCGATATACGGCTACATATCCGACAAGTACTGGGAAGACGTCGGCACGCTGGAAAGCTACATGAAGGCCCAGGCGGACGTGCTCAGCAGGCAGGTCGAGGTCGACATCGCCGGCTTCGAGGTCTCCCCGGGCGTGTGGATCGCCGAGGGCGCCGACGTGGACCCGGACGCGGTGCTGAAGGGTCCGCTCGTCGTCGGCGACTACGCGAAGATCGAGGCGGGCGCGACCGTCCGCGAGTACAGCGTGATCGGCGCCAACGTGGTCGTCAAGGAGGGCGCGTTCATCCACCGCGCGGTCGTGCACAACAACGTGTTCGTCGGCCAGGGCACGAACCTGCGCGGCTGCGTGATCGGCAAGAACACCGACGTCATGCGGCTGGCCCGGATCGAGGAGGGCGCGGTCATCGGCGACGAGTGCGTCGTCGAGCCGGAGGCGTACATATCCGCCGGGGTGAAGGTCTACCCGTTCAAGACCATCGAGGCGGGCGCCGTCGTCAACACGAGCGTGGTCTGGGAATCGCGCGGCCAGCGGACGCTGTTCGGCCAGCGCGGCGTGTCCGGGCTCATCAACGTGGAGGTGACGCCCGAACTGTGCGTCCGGCTCGCCTCCGCCTACGCGACCATGCTGAAGAAGGGGTCGACGGTCACCACATCGCGGGACGTGTCCCGGGCGGCGCGGACCCTGAAGCGCGGCGTGCAGAGCGCGCTCAACGCCAGCGCGATCAACGTCATGGACCTGGAGGCCCTGCCGCTGCCAGTGGCCAGGTACGAGACCGCCAGGTCCGACTACAGCGGCGGGATCGCGCTGCGCACCACGCCGGGGGACAGCCAGTCGATCGACATCATCTTCCTCGACGACCGCGGCGCCGAGCTGTCGCAGGCCGCGCAGCGGCGGCTTGAGCGGGTGTTCTCCAGGCAGGAGTTCCGGCGGGCGTTCCCCGGCGAGATCGCCGAGCTGTCCTACCCGCCCCGCGTCGTCGAGTGGTACACCCACGAGCTGCTTCGCTCCGTCGACCTGACCAGCGTGCGCGGCGCGGGCCTGAAGGTGGTGGCGGACACCGCCGGCGGCACCGTGGCCCTGGTGCTGCCAACCCTGCTCGGGCGCATCGACGTCGAGGTGCACACGCTGAACAACCGGCTCGACGAGATCACGCCCACCCACACCGTCGCGCAGCAGCGCGCCGGGATGCAGCGGCTCGCCGAGGTGGTGTCGTCGTCCGGCGCGACGTTCGGCGTCCGTTTCGACCAGGTAGGCGAGCGAATCCAGCTCGTGGACGAGAAGGGCGCGCTGGTGTCCGACGAGCGCGCGCTGCTCGTCGTGCTCGACCTGGTGGCGGCCGAGCGGCGGCACGGCCGGGTCGCGCTGCCGGTCACCACGACCCGGGTGGCCGAGCAGGTCTGCCGGTTCCACGGCGTGCAGGTCACCTGGACTGGCACGTCACAGGACGCGCTGACCACCGCGGCCGCCGCCGACGACGTGATCTTCGCGGCCGACGGGCGCGGCGGGTTCGTGCTCCCGTCGTTCGCCAGGACCGTCGACGGCATCGCCGCGTTCGTGATGCTGGTCGGCCTGGTGGCGCGGACCCGGCTGACGCTCAGCCAGATCGACGCGCGCATCCCGCAGGCGCACCTGCTGCGCCGGTCGATACCCACCCCGTGGGCGGCCAAGGGGTCGGTGATGCGCACCGTCGTGGAGGCCGCGGCCGGCCGGCCGGTCGACACCACCGACGGGGTGCGCATCACCGACGGCGACCGGGGGTGGGCGCTCGTGCTGCCCGACCCGGCCGACGCCGTGACGCACCTGTGGGCGGAAAGCAGCGACGCCGATACCGCGCAGCTGCTGCTCGATGAATGGGCGACGGTCGTCGAGCAGGCCGAGCAGTGACGCGCAGTAACGCGCAGTGACGCACGCGGGTGCGCAGTGACGCGCGCGAAGTGACACGGAGTGACGTACTCGGAGTTATGTGCACGGCAAATGCAATCCCGATAACAAGGTCATGTAACAGGCCCTCGCTCAGGTAATCTGTGTTAATTACGCAGACGTGCGAATTTCGCGATGCATAGGGAACGGCCGCGGCTATCGCAGGTCTGGCGTCGCGCCCGTGACCCGGAGGTGAAGCGGCTGTGTGGCGGAAAGGTCGCGACCGCGATAGCAAGCCCAGGCACGGCCTGCGCAGGCTATTCGCGTGGCGCATGGACCGGCACCCCTCGGCGCGGGTACCTTTGGCAACGTCGCCGGAAGCGATGCTGCGCGAAGGTACCATGCCAGGAGAGGGGAGGCCGAGCGAAGTCATGCCAGGTGTGTTCTGCTCGCGATGCAGCCGGCCAAACCCCGACGGGGCCAGGTACTGCTCGAACTGCGGCGCGCCGCTGACGCGCGCCGCCGCGGGCACCGGCAGCTGGGCGGCGGCGGGCGGCGGGGCGGGCGAGACCACCTCGATGATCACGCCGGTCACCGGCGAGCCCGAGTACGCGGAGGAACCGGCGTTCGACTACTCCGCCGTCGACTCCCTGCCGCCGGGCACCGCGCTGCTCGTCGTGCTGCGCGGGCCGAACGCCGGCAGCCGTTTCCTGCTCGACCACGACTTCACCAGCACCGGCCGCCACCCCGACAGCGACATCTTCCTCGACGATGTGACGGTCTCCCGGCGGCACGCGGAGTTCTACCGCCACGGGGGCGACCGTTTCACCGTGCGTGACGTTGGTAGCCTCAACGGTACCTACGTGAACCGGGAGCGGATCGAGGAGGCCGAGTTGTTCGGGGGCGATGAGGTGCAGATCGGCAAGTTCCGGCTGCTGTTCCTGACTCGCAGCCCGGAAGTCGGCAGGCGTCGCGGACCTGGAGCGCAGGGCTACGCATGACGTCCGGCCACCGCTCGGCGTTCGCACCTGGCCGGCCAGCACGGGGCGGACCCGCCCGGTCACTCGTCGGCATCGGGCAGGTGCTCGAAGAACTGCGCCCGGAATTTCCTGACATCAGCCCGTCCAAGATCCGCTTCCTCGAGGCCGAAGGCCTCATCGCGCCCGAGCGCGCCTCGTCCGGCTACCGCAGGTTCGCGGTCGCCGACATCGAACGGCTCCGGTTCATCCTGACCGCCCAGCGGGACGAGTACCTGCCGCTCCGGGTGATCAAGGAGCGGCTCGACGCGCTGTCCGGCGACGGCGGCGGCCGCGGCGGCCCCGGCGTCGCGCCGGCCGTCGCGCTCACCCGCAGCGAGCTGCTCGAGGCCGCCGGCGCCGACGAAGAACTGCTCGCCGAACTCGAGGACTACGGCCTTGTTCGCCATGCGCGGACATACGGAACCGAGGCCCTCACCGTCGTCCGCTCCGCCGTGGCCGTCCGCCAGTACGGCATCCAGCCGCGCCACCTGCGCGCCGTCAAGGCTGCCGCAGAACGCGAGATTTCCCTGGTAGAACAGGTCGTCGCGCCGCTAGCGAGGCAGAAGGGCAGCCGCGAGCCCGCGCTGCGCGCCGCCCGCGACGTCGCCGCTCACATCGCCCGGCTGCACGCCACGCTGGTCGAAGACGGACTTAACGATGCTGGCCTGGCATCGGGGCCAGCCGTGGCGGGTACACCACAAAACGTGCCTCGGGAACCCCCGGGGCTCCGCTCGGCTTCCGGTCGATAGCGGGTGTAGTTTGGCAAGAAGAGTGATTCGGTTCGCTTAGCGTCGCCGGCCGGCGCCGCTTAGCGCTTGCGAGGGACGGAGCTCTAGTGCGGCGGATGGAGGTCGTCGGCGTCCGGGTCGAGATGCCGTCCAACAGCCCGATCGTCCTGCTGAAAGAGGCGCAGGGAGACCGTTACCTGCCCATCTGGATCGGGGCGGTGGAGGCGACGGCGATCGCCTTTGCCCAGCAAGGCATGGTCTCGCTGCGGCCGCTGACTCACGACTTGTTCCGCGATGTGCTCGAGGTGCTGAACGTGCAGTTGCGCACGGTCAACATCACCGCGCTGCGGGACGGGATCTTCTACGCCGACCTGGTGTTCTCCAACGGCGCTGAGGTCAGCGCCCGCCCATCAGACTCGATCGCGCTGGCGCTCCGCACCGGCGCGGCGATCTTCGCCAGCGACGAGATCCTCGACGAGGCCGGCGTGGCGATCCCCGACGAACAAGAAGACGAAGTCGAGAAGTTCCGCGAGTTCCTCGACACGATCTCTCCCGAGGACTTCGGCCGCTCGACCTGACGGCGGCGCCCGGCGCGGCGCGGCCTGACCGCTTTCGACCGGGAATGTGGCGACGCGCCGCCGGCGATCGTTGACGTGCGACGCGAGGGGTCTTACGGTGCGAATGCCGGAGGTAGTCACAGGAGGTGGCCGTGTCGGTAACAAGGGGCGGGTCCGGGTCTGACCAGGGTGAAGGCACGGGTCAGGGCACGCTCTTCGACGGCGACGCCGACATGGGCTACCGGGGGCCGACCGCCTGCCACGCGGCCGGCATCACCTACCGCCAGCTGGACTACTGGGCTCGCACCGGCCTGGTGGAGCCCAGCGTCCGCGCCGCGCACGGGTCAGGCTCGCAGCGGCTGTACAGCTTCCGCGACATCCTCGTGCTCAAGGTCGTCAAGCGGCTGCTCGACACCGGGATCTCGCTGCAGCAGATCCGCGCCGCCGTGCAGCACCTGCGCGACCGGGGCACCGAGGACCTCGCCCAGGTCACGCTCATGAGCGACGGGGTCAGCGTCTACGAGTGCACCTCGCCCGACGAGGTGGTGGACCTGCTGGCCGGCGGCCAGGGCGTGTTCGGCATCGCGCTCGGCCGGGTCTGGCAGGAAGTGGCCGGAGACCTCGCGCAGCTCCCGGCGGTCCGCGCCGAGGACGGCCTGATCGCCGCCGAGGGCGCCGACGAGCTGGCGGCGCGCCGGGAAGCCCGCAAGATCGGGTTACCGGAGTCCGCGACACGGACTGGTACGCGGGACACCGCCGGGTTGGATCCGTTAAACTGTGCAGTACAGCCAGTTATCCCGTCTGGGAGAGTTCTCGGCCGCCATCGCGTGCGGCGGAGACGCCGAAGGGGCAAGAACAATCCCCGGAACCTCTCAGGCACCAAGGACCAGGCGGGACAGGCGCTTCTGGAGCCGAATCGGTGACAGACGGGGAGCCCCAAAAGGAGAGGCTCCGTGACCGCCGATTTGTCCGTTTTCGCGGGTAGTGAGGGTTTCGCGACTCGCGAGACGTTCGCGGCACGCCACATTGGCCCGTCGGCCGGGGACTAGCGGGCGATGCTCGCCGCGCTCGGCTATGCCTCCCTGGACGAGCTGACCGCCGCCGCGCTCCCGGCCGGCACGGCGCCGCCGCCGTCGCTGGCCGCGCTGCCGCCGGCCCGGACCGAGCAGGAGGTCCTCGCCGAACTCCGGCGGATCGCGGCCCGCAACACCGTGCGGGTGTCGATGATCGGGCGCGGCTACTACGGCACGATCACGCCCCCGGTGATCCGGCGCAACCTGCTGGAGGACCCCGCCTGGTACACGGCCTACACGCCGTACCAGCCGGAGATCTCGCAGGGCCGGCTTGAAGCGCTGCTGAACTTCCAGACGATGGTCGCCGACCTCACCGCCCTGCCGGTCGCCAACGCCTCCCTGCTCGACGAGGCGACCGCCGCCGCGGAGGCGATGACGCTCTCCCGCCGTGTTTCCGGCCCGAACGCGGGCGACGTCTTCCTCGCCGACGCGGACTGCCTCCCGCAGACCCTCGACGTGCTGCGCACCCGCGCGCAGCCGCTCGGCATCGACCTTCGCATCACCCCGCTCACCGCCGAGACGCGCTTCGACGGCGCCTTCGGCGTGCTGCTGCAATATCCCGGCGCGTCCGGAGAAGTCCGCGACCTCACCCCGGTGATCGAGGCCGCCCACGCCGCTAAGGCCACGGTAACCGTGGCCGCCGACATTCTGGCGCTGACGCTGCTCAAGCCCCCCGGCGAGCTGGGCGCCGACGTGGCGGTCGGCTCCACCCAGCGGTTCGGCGTGCCCATGTTCTACGGCGGCCCGCACGCCGCCTACATGGCCGTCCGCGACGACCTGCGCAGGCAGCTGCCGGGCCGGCTGGTGGGCGTCTCCGTGGACGCTGACGGCCATCCCGCGTACCGGCTCGCGCTCCAGGCACGCGAGCAGCACATCCGCCGCGAGAAGGCCACCAGCAACATCTGCACCGCCCAGGTCCTGCTCGCCGTGGCCGCCAGCATGTACGCCTGCTACCACGGGGCCGATGGCCTGGCCGCGATCGCGCGGGGTGCTCATCGCAGCGCCGCTTCCCTCGCCGCCACCGTCCGTTCCTACGGTCTCAGAACGAGCGGTGGCGTCTCCTTCGACACCATCCGGGTCCTGCTGCCGGGGCCGGCCGAGGCGCGGTGCGCGGTTCGCCGCGCCGCGGAGGCCGGGTACGACCTGTACGACGCGGGCGACGGCGTGGTCCAGGTGGCGTGCGACGAGACGACGACCCCCGCGCAGCTGCGGGACGTGGTCGCCGCCCTGGCGGGAGCGTGCCGGGTCGGCAGCGGGCTGCAGAGCGGTGAGGTGAACCTCGTGCCGGCGGACGGGGACGCGATACCGGCGTCGCTGGCCCGGACCTCCAAGTTCCTCACCCACCCGGTGTTCAGCGCGCACCGCAGCGAGACGGCGATGCTCCGCTACCTGCGGCGGCTGTCTGACCTGGACGTTGCGCTCGACCGGTCGATGATCCCGCTCGGGTCGTGCACGATGAAGCTGAACGCGGCGGCCGAGATGGAGGCGGTGACCTGGCCGCAGTTCGCCGGGCTGCATCCGCTGGCGCCGGCCGATGACGCGGCCGGGTACGGTGAGCTGATCGGCGACCTGGAGCGGTGGCTGTGCGCGATCACCGGCTACGACGCCTGCTCCCTGCAGCCGAACGCCGGTTCCCAGGGCGAGCTCGCCGGCCTGCTCGCCATCCGTGGCTACCACGCGTCGCGCGGGGACGCCGAACGAGACGTGTGCCTGATCCCGGAGTCGGCGCACGGCACCAACGCGGCGTCGGCGGTCCTCGCCGGGCTGCGGGTCGTGGTCGTCAAGTGCGGCGCCGACGGCGCGATATCGCTGGACGCGCTGCGATCGGCGCTGGCGGCGCACGCCGGCCGGGTCGCGGCGATCATGGTGACCTACCCGTCCACCGCCGGCGTCTACGAGACCACGATCACCGAGGTCTGCGACCTGGTGCACGAGGCGGGCGGCCAGGTGTACATCGACGGCGCGAACCTCAACGCGCTCGCCGGGCTCGCCTCGCCCGCCCTGCTCGGCGGCGACGTCTCGCACCTGAACCTGCACAAGACGTTCTGCATCCCGCACGGCGGCGGCGGTCCCGGCGTCGGCCCGGTCGCCGCCCGCGCCCACCTGGCGCCGTTCCTGCCGGGAGGGTCCGGCACCTCCGGCGCCGGCGGGTCGCGGACCGGCCCGGTCGCGGCCGCCGCGTACGGCTCGGCGGGCGTGCTGCCGATCTCGTGGGCGTACATCGCGCTGATGGGGGCAGAGGGACTGCGCCAGGCGACCCAGGTGGCGGTGCTGTCGGCGAACTACGTCGCGCGCCGGCTCGCGCCGTACTTCCCGGTGCTCTACGCCGGACAGGGCGGGCTCGTCGCGCACGAGTGCGTGGTGGACCTGCGCAGGCTGCCGGGCGGCATCACGGTCGACGACGTGGCCAAGCGGCTGATCGACTACGGCTTCCACGCGCCGACGATGTCGTTTCCCGTGCCCGGGACGTTCATGATCGAGCCGACCGAGAGCGAGAGCCTCGCCGAGATCGACGAGTTCTGCGACGCGATGATCTCGATCAGGGCGGAGATCGACAGGGTCGCGGCGGGCGAATACGACCCGGCGGACAACCCGCTCAAGAACGCGCCGCACACCGCGGAGATGCTGATCACGGGGGAGTGGAAGCACGCCTACCCGCCCGCCGACGGCGGCTACCCGGGCGCGTCCGGCAGCGGGGCCGGCGCGGGTCCCGGCGCGCTCGCGCGCCGGCGGGCGAAGTACTGGCCGCCGGTGCGCCGCATCGACCAGGCCTACGGCGACCGCCACCTCGTCTGCGCGTGCCCGCCCCCCGAAGCCTTCGAGTACCCGAATCCTGCGAGTAGCCGCGCGGACACGCTGCGTGCGTTATGCTGCTGGCGCGTTGTCCCGTCCGCGAAATGGCCGCGGTTCCCGCTGCTACACCAGCGGGAACCGCGGCGTGATCCCCGCGGGAGGCTGACGCGGGGCGATCTGGGTTATTCCAGCGCGGCGACCGGGAGGCTGAGCAGGCCGGCCAGGTGCCGGGGGAGTTCCACCACGACACGGCCGCCGGTCTCGGCCGGGCCGGGGCGGGCGACGACGGCGATCGCCGTCTCGTCGCCGCGGTTCACCGGCAGGTGCGGCGTGCCCGGCGGGATGTACATGAAGTCCCCGGCGCGCACGACGGTCCGCTTGACCAGCCCGTGGCCGTGCCAGACTTCGATCTGGCCGCTGACGGAGTAGATCGCGGTCTCGTGGTCCGGGTGGTAGTGCGGCATGCCCCGGCTGCCGGCCGGGATCATGACCACCTGCAGGCACGGCGCCTGGGCGCCGGCTGACTGGCTGGTGACCCGGGACGTCAGGGAAGCGGCCCGGATGAGGACGCAGTCACCGTGTGTGCTCAGAGCCCGGCGGACTGGCGCGCTGCGCAGCCACTCGTCGACCTTGTTAACTCTAAGCATATGTCCGTGTCCTGTCCGTGATGCCCTCTCTGGATAGATTATGGCGCTCCGTATAGAAATGAATACTTTCCGTGCAGGTACTTGGAACTATCTCGGAGGTAAGTAATAGGTGTCTATATCGACATATTTCCGAACGTTCGGCCACGTCACGCGTGGCGGTTGAATCTTGAAAGGTTCTCCCGGTTAACGGCCCCCGCCGGGCGACGCGGTCACGTTCCGCAACGATCAGCGAGACGACCGCACGATCACGCAGCGTTATCGAGTGCGCCGCCTCGGTTCGCAGGTGCTTACGGCACGGTAACGGGAGCCGCTGAACCCATCCGGGCCCCGCTCCGTTCTCGTACGAAGGAGGGAGAACGTCACGGAAGCGGCCGGTATCCGCGCGATCACCACGACCATCGAACACAACCGACACCACTGAGCAGAACAGGAGCACTCGTGACACAGGAACCACAGCGGAACACGCGAGCCAGCCGGCGGGGCGTGCTGGCGGGAGTGGGCCTCGTGGGCCTGGCGGGCGCGGTCAGCGCCTGCGGCTCGAGCGGTTCGAGCAGTTCGTCCGCGGCGACCAACGCCGGCGCCGGCGGCGGCGCCACCAACGCGGCCCTGCCCGCCCCGTCGTCCGGCCCGGCCTCCGCGTCGGGGACCGGCGGATCGGCGTCGAGCGCGCTGGCCGCCACCAGCGACATCCCGGTCGGCGGCGGCAAGATCTTCACGGCGGAGAAGGTCGTAGTCACCCAGCCGAACGCCGGTGATTTCAAGGCCTTCAGCGCCGTCTGCACGCACATGGGGTGCCTCGTCAGCACGATCTCCAACGGCACGATCGACTGCCCGTGTCACGGCAGCCAGTACAGCATCACGACCGGCGCGGTCGTCGGCGGTCCCGCCCCGAGCCCGCTGCCGGCCGAGGCCATCAAGGTGAGCGGAAGCAGCATCTTCCTCGGCTAACCAGGGCACATAGCATAGCGGCGAACGGCGAGGGGAGGAGCGGTGGCCACAGCCGTCGGCCCGCGGGCGCTGCTCGCCGCCATCGCGGCCGGCGCGGCCGCCGTCCTCGCCCTCTGGTGGCACAGCACGCTCAGCCTCAGCGGGCTCGGCGGCTGGCTGACCGGCGCCGGCGAGATCCTCGGCCTGCTGGCCGGCTACGCGGTCGTCGTGCTCGTGCTGCTGATGGCCCGCATCCGGCCCATCGAGCGCGGCATCGGCGCCGACCGGCTGGCCCGGTGGCACGCGATGGGCGGCAGGTACGTGATCGGGCTCGTCAGCGGGCACGCGCTGACGATCGTCTGGGGCTACGCCGTCACCGCGCACGCGAGCCCGGTGAGCGAGACCGCGACGCTGCTCACCAACTACCCCGACGTGCTGATGGCGACCGTCGCCTGGTTCCTGCTGCTCGGCGTGGCCCTGGTCTCCGCCCGCGCCGTGCGCCGCAAGATGAGCTACGAAACCTGGTATTACCTGCACTTCTACACGTACCTGGCGATCGCCCTCGCGTTCAGCCACCAGTTCGCCGACGGCGCCGCGTTCACCAGCAGCCTGGTGGCGCGCTTCTGGTGGTCGGTGCTGTACCTCCTCGTCGCGACGCTGGTGATCTGGTACCGAGTCTGGGTGCCGGCCCGCGACTTCGCCCGCCACCAGCTGCGGGTCGCGGGGGTGCGCCAGGAGGGGCCCCGGACCGTGTCGATCTATATCAGCGGACGGCGGCTGAGAGAGCTGGCGGCCGAGCCGGGGCAGTTCTTCCGGTGGCGGTTCCTCACCCGCGACCTGTGGTGGCAGTCGCACCCGTACTCGCTGTCCGCGGTGCCAAGCGACGAGCTGATGCGCATCACCGTGCAGGATGTCGGCGAGCACAGCGCGGCGCTCGCGAGCCTCCGCCCCGGCACCCGGGTGATCGCCGAGGGCCCGTTCGGCGCGTTCATCCCGGACCGCACGAACCGGTCCGTGCTGCTGCTCGCCGGCGGCGTCGGCATCACCCCGTTGCGCGCGATGTTCGCCGCGCTGAGCGGCACGGTGACGCTGATCTACCGGGCGAGCACCTGGCAGGACGTCGTGTTCCAGGCCGAGCTCGACGCGATCGCCGAGGCGCGCGGCGCCACGGTCCACTACGTCGTCGGGTCCCGTCAGGACCTCGGCGGCGACCCGCTGTCGCCCACGGTGCTGCGGCGGCTCGCCCCCGGCCTGCACCGGATGGACGTCTACCTCTGCGGCCCGCCCGGCATGACCGGGACCGCGGTCGCCGCGCTCACCGAGGCGGGCGTGCCGCGGCGGCGCATCCACTTCGAGTCGTTCGAGTTCTAGCGAAGGAGAAAGAAATGCGGCGGGCGATCCTTGCCGTCACCGCGACGGTTGCCGGTCTCGTCGCGCTGCTGTCGTTCAAAACCCATTCGTCCGAACGTACGGTTGCGGCTGCCCAGCCAGCCGCCTCTCTTCCCCCGGGCGAGCGCGCGATCACGGGAAACGTCGCCGACACCGCGTACGGCCCGGTGCAGGTCCAGGTCGTGGTCAAGGCCACCAAGATCGTCAAGGTGAACATCCTGGAGCAGCCGACGTCGACCCAGAACGATTTGCAGATCGGCCAGTTCGCGTTCCCGCGGCTGATCGCGGAGACGCTGAGCGCGCAAAGCGCCAGGATCGACACGGTCTCCGGCGCCACGTACACCAGCGGCGGCTACGTCAAGTCCCTCCAGAGCGCCCTGGACAACGGTGCCTAGCGCGACGCCGGTCATCGACGTGCGAGTGCGGCACGCCGAGCACGTGATGGGGACCGTGGTGTCGTTCGACGTGCCAGCCTCGGCCCGCGCCGACGGGTCGCTGGACGCCGCGATCCGCTGGCTGCACTGGGCGGACCGGGTGTTCTCGCCGTACCGGGCGGACAGCGACGTGTCACTACTGGCCCGCGCCGAGATCACCGTCGACGGCTGCGCGCCCGAGATGGCCGAGGTGATCGCCGCCTGCGCTTTCATCCATGACCTGTCTGGCGGCTACTTCACCGCGTCGCCCGGCGGCCAGTTCGACCCCTCTGGGTACGTGAAGGGCTGGGCGGTCGAGCGCGCCGCGGCGCTGCTGTCCCGCGCCGGGTCGGCGGACCACCTGGTCAACGGCGGCGGAGACGTGCAGTGCGCCGGCGGCCGTGGCGCTGGCGAGCCGTGGCGGGTGGGGATCGCCGACCCGCTGCGCCCCGGCCGGCTGGCCCTCGTGGTCGAGGCCCGCGACTGCGCCGTCGCCACGTCCGGCACCGCCGAACGCGGCCCGCACATCGTCGACCCGCACACCGGCCGCCCCGCGGCCGGCCTGGCCAGCCTCACCGTCATCGGCCCGAGCCTGGCCCTGGCCGACGCGTACGCCACCGCCGCCTTCGCCATGGGCCCGTCTCTTGCTCGCGACTGGACCGACTGCCTGGACGGCTACGAAGCCTTCGCGATCACCGAATCGGGCAAGACCTGGCAAACCCCCGCCTTCGCCCGCCACCTAACCCCCACCTGACCCGCCCGCGTCCCCCGCCCACGCTTGTGCGCGCCTGCCCGCTGCCCTCGCCTGCCCGCCTGCCGCCCTCACTCGCCTCCTCGCTGGCGCTCCCGCCCCGCCTGCCCGCGCAACCCGGGCCTGCTTGCCCGCGCGCCCAGCTGACCGCCTGACTCATCTCCCCGCTCTAGCTCCCGCCTCGCCTGCCCCCGCATGCCCGGCCCACCCGCCTGCATGCCCGGCGCCCGCCTGCTCTCCTGTCCGCCTGCCCCCGCATGCCCGGCCCGGCTGCCCAGCCCGCCTGCCCGGTTGTCGCCGTGCCCGTCCCGGCTGTCCCTCTGATCTCTCCAACCCCTCTCGGTTCGCCCGCTTGGTCTCCGGCTCCTCCCGGCCACATCTAGGCCTGTTACGCCAGCGACGTTCTGTGATCTGTGGTTCGGGCCGCACTCACTTCCCATCACTTTTCGTCCCTAGAACCCGGACAAACCGGACGTCAAAAGGACCAAAAGTGATGGAAAGACCAGGAGTGATGCGAAGTCGTCATCCCGGAAGCCGGTCGGCCGGTGGCGGAAATGAACGGCAGAGGTTGGTGTTACCAGAGCGGGTGTGAACGCTGGGGGCCGGTGCCGCCGACCGCTGGGGGCGTGGTGACTGCCCTACCCGTGCGGGCCCGGCTGGCGGAGCGAGCGGCGGAACGCGGCAGTGCGGCAGGATGGGGGCATGACGGACAGGCAATCCGCGGAACTCGGGGACGTGCAGCGGACGCTGTTCTTTCCGCTGGCGGCGCGGGTGCGGGAGACGCGCAAGAAGCGGCCGCTGCTGCGCGACCCCAAGGCCGTCGAGATCGTGGAGTCGGTCGACTTTGACCTGGCGCCCGTCGCGCAGGGCCCGACCTCGTTCATCGTGACCATCCGCACGCTGATCGCCGACTGGTGGGTCGGCCAGTTCCTGGCCGAGCATCCCGGCGGCACGGTCATCGAGCTGGGCACCGGGCTGAACACCCGGTTCGAGCGGACCGACAACGGGACCGTCCACTGGATCGACCTCGACCTCCCGGACACGATCGCGCTGCGCCGCCGGTTCTTCGCGGACACCGAGCGGCGGCAGATGCTCGCCGCGTCGCTGACCGGCGAGGACTGGATGGCGGAGGTCGAGCGGCGGCCCGCGCCGTACTTCTTCGTCGCCGACGGCGTCCTCGTCTACCTGACCGAGGACGAGGTCAGGGGCACGCTGGCGCGGATCGCCCGGCGGTTCCCCGGCGCCATGGTCGCGTTCGACACGTACACGCGGGTGACGATGGCCCAGGAGCACCGGATGGCCGCCAAGCGGAACATCGCCCGCTGGCAGTGGGCGTGCGACGACCCGCGCTCGCTCGAGCGGCTGGGGCTGACGCTGGTCGAGTCCGTCGCGGTCACCCGGCCGCCGGCCGGGCTGCGCGCGCGACTGCCCGCCACGTACCGGTACCTGCTGCCGCTGGCCGGCCCGATCTTCGGCAAGCGAGGACTCTCGGTCAACCTATTCCGTATCCCATGAACTGTTAACGATATCGTTAACAGTTCTTCCGGGCGCCGGCTGTTGGGTCGGGGCGGCGTGCGGGGCGGGGCGGTCCCGGCGCAGGACCGTGAGCAGCTCCTCGTAGGGGCCGATCAGGTAGGCCTCATCGGCGGGCTGGAGGCGGGTGTTGCGCCGCGGCCGGTGCTCCAGCACCGCCCGGTCCGCCGCGCGGCGGATCGCCAGCACCCGGGTGCGCGCCGCCAGGTCGTACATCTGCAGGCCATGCAGGCCGCCGCCCGGGGTGACCGTTAGCCGGGCGACGAGCAGCGGCTCGTCGCCGGCGTAGAACGTGGACAGCACGTCGAGGCCGAGCGCCGCGCCGGTGAACCACGGCGCCGCGAGCGCCGCGGTCGACCGCACGTTCTTGAACCCGAACGTCTCCTTCACCGAGTGGGCGAGCTGCGGGTCGAAGATGCGGAGCACAACAGGAGTGGTGTGCCAGCGCGCCCCGAGCTGGTCGCGGACCGCCAGGCCGGTTTCGAGGTTCGCGAGGTCGTCGCTGGTCAGCACCGCGACCGCGGACGCGGCCGACAGCCGCACCGACCGGAGCACCTCGGGCAGGGTAGCGTCGGCGATCACCACGGGGACGCCGAGCGCGCGCACCTGGCCGAGGTGCCTGTTGTGCTCGTCCATCTCGACGACCACCACCTCGCGCCCGGCCGCGTGCAGTTGCTGGACGACCCGCAGGCCGACCGTGCCCAGGCCGATCACGAGCACGTGGCCGCGCAGCGCGGTGATCTTCTGCCTGCCGAGGGACTCCTCGATCCGCCTGCTGACAACGGCGTTGGTGAGCAGCGCGAAGAAGACGGCGACGAACAGGGCGCCGGCCATCATGAGCAGGACCGCGAACACGACCAGCCATGAGGGTTCGCCGCGGAACGTGTAGTCGCCGTAGCCGACGGTCGTCACCGTCTCGACGGTGAAGTACAGCGCGTCGAGCAGCGAGATGTGATGGCCAGGACCGGCCAGGTGATAGGTGAAACGCAATATAAGCGTGGCGGCGATCAGCACCGCCACCAGCGCGCCGAGCGCGATGGCCAGCCGCCGGTCCGCGGCGCGCAGCAGCGACAGGGCGACGTCACGGAGGTGGCCGGCCGCGCCCCGGCGTGCCGTGTGCGGCCGGGCAGACGCCCGGGTCCGTTCGGAATAATTGATCGCCGGAGCGGCACGGAGCTCAGCCGGGGTGGCGATGAGCGTCACCTCGTCACCGGCCCCCACCTCCGTGTCCCGGCCGGGGCAGACCAGCACGTCACCGTCGGGCGGAACCACCGCGACCGGGGCGAGGTCGCCGTACAGTTCGCGGAGGGTGGCGGCGCGCGGTGCGGTGGTGCGCACGGCGAGGAACGACTCGCCGGACAGCGTCATCGCCTGCACGCCCTCGCGCAGGCAGGCCTCGACCACCGAGGGCGCGGACAGGCCGGCGACGTCGAGCACCGCGACGCCGGCCTCCTTGACCGCGCGGCCGACCGCGGGGTTGGTGAGCTGCGCGACCACCCGCACGTCCGGGCGGAGCCTGCGGGCGAGCAGCGCCGTCTCCAGCGTGGGCAGATCGTCGTGCTGCGCGCAGATCACCGCGCCGGCGCCGGCCAGCCCGGCGCTCGCGAGCGCCTCTTCGGCCCGGGTGGCGGTGATGAGCGGCACGCCCCAGGTGGCGATCTGCCGCGCCAGCGGCGGATCAGGGTCGTCGTCGACGACCACGGCGGGCACGCCGGACAGCGTGAGCTGCTCGACGATCCGCAGCCCAACACCGGGCAGCCCGCAGACGATGACATGCCCGCGCCAGTCCGAGTACGCACCCCCCACACGGCACAGCATTCCCGTCCGGCATTACGGGCATGTCAGGCGGATGTGTCGTGTTGCTCGTCTACGGCCCCGTCGAGGGCCTCGCGCGGCAGGTGCAGCACGGGTGTCGGCTCGGCCGCACGGTACGCCGCCGCGCCGGAAATGGCAGGACAATTTCCGAATAGGGAAGTCTCTGCTGTCGGCGGAGTGGGTGATTCGCGCCGTTTAACCTCGAAAAATCTCAAACGACCTGTGTACGAGCGCGGAAATCACTAAAACACGCGGGAAATGTATGCGTAACGCTAGTTGTGCTGAGCTTGGAAAATATTTACGATGGCGATCAGCAATGGAGAGTGCCTTTGGGGGGGATGGGCACTTTGTTGACAACAAAGGGGTTTCGTGTGCTAATAGCTGACGGGAACCCGGCGACGCGCACTTCGTTGCGGCGCGTGCTCACCGAGGATGCCCGTTTCGAGGTCTGCGCGGAAAGCGGCGACGCGGCCGGAGCCGTGGCCGCCGCGGTGCGCGAGCGCCCGGACATCTGCGTGCTCGATGTCGAATTGCCGGGTGGCGGGCTGTCCGCGGCGTGGGAGATCGGGGCGCGGCTGCCGCGGACAAAGGTCGTGATGCTCACCGGGTCCGACGCGGACTGGCACTTGTTCGGCGCGCTGCGCGCGGGAGTCGAAGGTTATCTGCTCAAGACGGCGGAATTCAGTCATCTGCCCGACCTGCTCGCTGGTGTCTGCGCGGGTGAAGCGGCGGTTGATCCCGCGTTCGTGGCGCGGTTGCTCAGACATTTCCGCACCCGGGAGCCGCGCTGGCGGCGGCCCGTGGGCTCGGCGGCGGCCGGGCCGCGGTCGGCGGGACCCGGTCACCCGCCGTCGAACGCGCGCTTGACCAGCCGTGAATGGGAGGTGCTCCAGCTCCTGTCCGAGGGACTGTCCACGGCGCAGATCGCCGACAGCCTGACGATCACGCCCAGCGCGGTGCGGGCGCACATCACCGCGATCGTGCGCAAACTCGGCGTCTCCGACCGGGCCGCCGCGGTCGAGATCCTCCGCCGGCACAGGCCAGGCCGCTCAGATATCTGAGCGGTCAAACCCGGGCCCGGGGTTTGTGCGGTGCGGATAGACAGATAAGCTTGGCCCGAAGCAGAGACGGGGATCAGGCAGTTGCTTGAGAGGGGAAAGTCGCGGACAGGTAGCTGCTCTCGAAGCCATTGTGGCCCAAAACCAGTTTGTGCGGCAAATCGGTCTGCGCGTATTAATCATGCCTTCTGCTGGCATACCCGCAGTGTAGGAGCAAGAACGGCAGCTTCGGTAAAACCATTGCGAACTTGATTGTGCGCCCGGCACGTACAAACGAAGATGTTGCGACTATGCGGAGAAGCAATCTAGTTATGACGTCCCTTTCGGCGGGGAGCGCACGGAGGGAAAAGGGGGCGGCAATGAGCCACGCACGCGATTGCCTGGACAAGATCGTCGGGCTCGCCAAATGGCAGTCAGAGGTAATCGAGCATTGGGTATGGGCGCTCAGCGCACGGGTGAGCCGGTGGCTGACAGCGGTTGCGTCTGGGACAGGAATGAGGATCGCGGATGCGGCTCGTGCTCTGTGACGACAACCGTATCCTCTGCGAAGCGCTCGCGTTCGTCCTGCAGGCACAAGGTCATCGCGTCCTAGCCGTCACCACGCGCGCGTCGGAGGCGGTGGCGGCGGTGTCCGAGCTTCAGCCTGATGCATGCCTGATAGATGTGCGCCTTCCTGATGGCAGCGGCCTGGACGCTGCCCGGACGATGCGCCAGGGCCATCCGGACACGAAGATTGTGGTGCTTTCGTGCCACAACGACCCCGCGATGGTATCGGAGGCGAAGGAAGCCGGTGTCGCGGGATTCCTTGGCAAGGACCAGATGCCCGATTCCGTTGTCCGTGCCCTAGAAGCAGTGAGCGCCGGCGGCATGGCCTTCGGCATCGCGGCGCCGCGGCAGCACGGCCGCGGGATCACCGCGGAGCGCCAGGACAACTGCCTGGGCAAGCTCACGCCCCGGGAAACCGAGGTGCTGCGCCGGATCGTCGCCGGGCAGAGCACGAGGCAGATGGCCGGCGAGATGGGCATCGCCGTCACTACCCTTCGGGGCTACATCAATAGCATCCTGGCCAAACTCGGCGCGCACAGCCGGATTGAGGCCGCGGCCATCGTGAGTGCGAGCTAGTACCGCTCGCTGCTTAGCTTCGGTCCGCCTCGCTACTCCGCCTGCGGGAAAAGGTTGTGCGCGCATGGAAATCAGGATTCTCATCGCCGATGCCGAACGCATGTTCGCTGAAGCGCTAGCGGCCCGGCTCGAAGACGAGGCGGACATCACGGTGGTGGGGGCAGTTCAGGTAAGAACGCCAGGGTCGTGGCTGGTCGCGGCGAAATCGGCCGACGTCATCCTGGTCGACGGTGATCTGCCAGGGGTGGCCGCGGACCGGCTCTGCGCGGAGGTTTGCGCCGACGCCCGGTCGTCCCGGGTGGTCGCGCTGAGTACCTCCTCCGAACCTGAGCGGATCGCCAGCGCTATCCGAACGGGGGCGGTGGCGTGGGTGCGCAAGGATCAGTCAGTTGAGTACCTGTTGCAGGTGATCCGCGGTGTCGTCCGGGGAGAGACCTGGCTGCCCCCGAGCGAGACGAGTAACGTGATGCGCCTGCTGCTGCACGAGCAGGAACAGCGCCAACGGCTGCTCGCCTCCCTCACCCCCCGGGAACGGGCGGTCCTGACCTGCCTCGCCGAAGGGGCCGGGCACCGTGAGGAGGTAGCGAAACAGCTGCATCTCTCCGTCAACACCATCCGGACCCATCTGCAGAACATCATGGCAAAGCTGGGTGTGCACTCGGCGCTCGAAGCAGTGGCGCTCATCAGAGAGCAGCGGGGCCCGCTCTAAAGCGGCAGGAGCCCCCAGTGAACGGCCAGCGCGGCCGCGGCGAGGAGGACCGCCGCCACGGATGGGTACCGCAGGACCGGGTGACGGCGGCTGAGGCCGATGAGGAAGCGCACGGTCCGCCGCCCGGTGAGCAGCAGGATGTAGCAGAGCCCGGCCGTCGGCAGGATCAGCAGCAGCACCGAGAGCAGGCCCACCAGTCCGGCCGCGACATGCACGCCGGCGAACTCGGGAACTATGGCGCGCGCTTGAGCATCCAGAGAGTGAACGAATGTCCTGGCGAGACCCGGCGCGTTGAGGACGATGAGCGCGAGCTGGAAGGCGAGCAAGGGGACGATGAGCAGAACCCAGGCGGTGAGGGTTATCCGTGCCGCGGGCTTGAGGGCACGTACCACGGGATCGGCTGGCCGGCCGGGGACGACACTGCGCAGCGTGGGCACGATGCGGCGGAACAGGTCGGGCACACCGATCAGGTCGGCCAAGATGAAGTACCCGTCAAACCTGAGCGACGGCAGTAGTTGCTGCGAAATCTCCAGGTAGACCAGCACGATAGCGGCGAGCAGCGGTGGGTAGCCGGTTGCCAGGTAGGCCGCGGCCAACGGGAGCGTGAAGATCGCATTGAAGTAAACGCCGCCGAGGTCGGTGCGGATCCGGGCGGCTCGTCCCAGCCGGTAAGCGTCGGTGACGTTGGTGTAGAACGCGGGCCAGACGACGTAGAAACCCATGCCGATGACACCGGGGCGAGCCCCGCCGTAACGGCAGGCGGCGGCGTGGCCGCACTCGTGGAAGAGCATGGACAGCACGGACAGGCCGAGCACGATGAGCAGCAGCACCGGGTGGAGCAGTATGTACCGGAAAGCGGATGCGAAACGCCCGTCCCGGATCAGCCAGGCTCCGGAGGCGATCAGGCAGGTCAGCATGCCCATCACGACGATAGGGCTGAACAGCGGCCGGAGCAGCCACGCGAGCCGCTCCACGGCGCTAGCGGGCAGGAGCGTGCGGCGAAGCCGCAGGGCAAGGATGCCCCGATCCTGGCCCGCGGCCTGGACGGCGGCGCCAGCCGGGTCGCTACGGGCAACCAGGCCGAGCGGAGCAAGCTTGTTCGTCAGGAGGTACTCGACGTTGCCGGCGCTCACCGTCCGGCCGAACTCGGCAGTCACCCGGTCGGCGATCTCGCCGGCTGTGCGTGTGCCGTCGATCTCGCTCAACACCAGGTGCAGCAGCCGGGACACGTGCACGACCCGGCCGTCAGGGTTGCGCGCCAGGTAGGTGGCTTCGGTCAGACCCGACCCTTGATACTCGCCGAACTGTTCCACTCCCGCGGCCAGTCGTGGCGGCCCCGCGGCCAGCCGCGGGGCCGCCACGACGGCTACTGGCGGGCCAGCGGCGGGATCTGTCGTATACCCTCCGTGGGACGATCTGCGCACGCGTCTGAAATGTGCGGCGCTATGCATATATTGTCCTCTCGGAATGCTTCGGAACGCCCTGTCAAGAACCGCTTCTGGCGGGGACCGCCAAAACGGTCCCCGCCAGAAAGCTTTTTGATGCGAATGTCCCTTGCGGGCCTAAGCAGGTCAGCCGATGTAGACGAACTGGTTGGCGACCGCGGCGTTCGCGGACAGCAGGGTGACAGCCTGAACGGCTTCCGCCGAGTTGCTCACCGCGATGATGTTGATGCCACCGAAGTGACCGAGGGCTTCGCGCTCGGGCAGCAGCTCACCGTGCTGGGTCTCCAGCTCGTGGATGCTAAGCTCGGACATGAGAATTTCCTCCCCTTTTATTCATTTCCCGGTACCGCGGAATTGCGATACCGGAGCTAGCGCATGACCACTTAATGGTCAGAGGTTCACCACGGTCAGCACCGCGGCGAGATTGCTTGCTTCCTTGGTAAGCACCTGGGTCGCCACTGCCACGCCGGTCGCCACTCCCACGTTGATGGCCGGTGCAACCGTAATGTTGATTGGCATTACCCCAAGCGTGTCCCGAGGCGGCAGCACATCTGCCATCTCGAGGTCAAGTTCGCGCTCGCAAAGCGCTTCACTGAGAATCAATCTGGGCCCCCCTTCGTCTATACTCCGGAGGCCCTCGCCGGACCTCGTCACGAAGGATAATCTCCTAGGCCCGGCCGGCTAACACACCGTAATTTTACTGAAGTTGGCTACGGCGAATGAAGGGTGTCTATTCACGATGCGCGCGTTTCACCCTATTTGCAACGCAATCTGCCCGGTGCCGATGGCCTGGCAAGGCCGTCGGCACCGGGCAGATGACAGGAAGAGCCCTCAGGCGGTGCGAATCTGCACAAAGAGTTCCACGGAGGGCTGAGTGGGTTGAGTCAGCTGAGCGGGGAGGGCAGAACCGTTAACGACCGGAGAGACCGCGGGCGAGACTGCGGGCGTGCCACTCGTCGGCGCGGGACCGGCGCTGTTCTGCAAGAGAGCCTCAGCTTGGTTGGCGAGTTCGGCGACCTTGCTCTGGATCTGGTCGCTGCTGAGCCGCGAATATCGCAGCAGCGCCAATTGGAACCGCACGTATTCCAAGCCCGCCAGTTGCCTGGCGGTCAGCCGCGGCTGTGTGTTGCTAACGTAGACCAGCTGGTATGCCTCTGCCAGCGTGGTGCAGCTGACACACGAGTAGCTTGTCGCATTGGCCGTATTGTTCGCGTTGAGTGCGGTAAGACTTTGCGACGATGCGACTACGACTTGGAAGCCGATTGCGATGGCACCGCAATTGTGACAGCCGCTGGTCATCGCCACCGCGCTATTATCGGCGTTGATAGTGGAAGCGGAAGTCTGGTCCAGCTGGAACTGCACCGAATAGTCAGTCCGGCCGTTGCGCAGCGAAGTCGCCTTGGCCTGATTGACATAGGTAGCCTGCGTGCTATGCGGTGCCGTACCCAGGGCATGCGCCGACCCGGCGCCGGGACCGAGCAGTCCGCCGAGTATCGTCAGCGGCACCATACCGTAGCACGGCCACAAAGACACATTTCTGATTTTGGACAGCATTGTCACCCCCCTAAAATGACGTGTGTGCCGACAACATATCACGCACTAGGGCCGCGGGCGGGTTTCCGGGAAGTCAGCCAGGTGACATTAGGGTTCCCGCGAAGGTTAGCGTGGTCAGGGCTGGCATTTCGGGACAGGCTATTCATTAAACGAATTAATACGCGTTCAGCGCCGCGAGGCGGCTGGCCCGGTGGAATACGGTGCGAAAGCCGGTCATCAGGCACTATGATTCCGGGTCATGGAGACGATCGCGGTAATAGGGGCCGGGCGGGTGGGCCGGACGCTAGCGGCTGCCTGGGTCAAGGCTGGTCATCAGGTCGCCATCGGGACCCGGACTCCCGAAACGGCGTCGGTTCCCGCGGGCGCGGCGGTGACCGAACCGCTCCCCGCGCTGGAGGAGGCGCGCGTCGTCGTCTACGCGATCCCGGGTGCCGCCATGGCCGAGACGCTGGCGGCGCACACCGTGGAACTCGAGGGCCGGATCGTGATCGACGCCAGCAACAACATGGCGCCGGATCGGGGGACGCCGGAGCTGTCTGGTCTGCGGTACCTTCCGGATGGCGCGATCGGCTTCCGCGCGTTCAACTCCGTCGGCTGGGAGAACATGGCCGACCCCGTGATCGGCGGCGAGGTCGCCGACATGTTCTTCGCGGGGCCTGATGGCGCCGAGCGACAGGTGGTCGCCGGGCTGATCAGCGATGTCGGGTTCAGGCCCGTCTACGCGGGCGGCAGCCCGGCCGCCTTCGCGGCCGTGGACTCACTGGCTGGCCTGTGGTTGACGCTGGCCCTCGGGCAGGGCTACGGCAGGCGGCTCGCGTTCCGTGTCCTCACCGAAAGCGGAAGCATCTGACGACGCGCTCACAGCAGCGTGGCCTGGCCGGCGTCGTAGGCGAGCAGGCCGTCGTCGCGCAGCCGCACGCCGGGGGAGGGGCGGTGCTCCGCTAGCCGTCCGTCATGCATCAGGTGCCGGACTTCGACGCCGCGGGCGATGGAGACGAAGTCGGCGACCAGACGGCGATGACAGCGCCACCACAGGCTCTCCGAGCACATCACCGTGACCTGCCTGGTCTGCGCCTCGGCCAGGACGGCGTCGATGGCGGAGGCGAAGCCGGGCGTGCGCATGTGCTCGGCGTAGCCGCGGAACATCTCCTCGCGCCATGCCACGTCCGGGTTGTCCGGGCCGGGCCGGCGGAAGCCGCCGAGGCGCTTCTCCCAGCGGTAGGCGATGCCGTTGGCGGGCAGCCACTCCTCCAGGGCCGCGCGGGCGAACTGGGGATGGCGCCGGCTGCCCGGCGCCGTGCGGATGTCCACGAGGGAGGAGATGGCGGCGGACTGCAGAGTAGCGACCGTACGTTCCGATGACTCGGTCCCATGCCCGTAAGTGAGCAGCATCTACATGAAGTTACGGGTGTGCAGCGCGGAAAGCTCGGCCGCCTCGTCATCGGGGAAGCCGATGTACGCGAGCCGGCGACGGCGCCCCTCGTCCATCTGCTGCTGGAGCTGGCGCACCGCCTGCCAGCCGCGGCGGATCGCGGCCGGCTCCCACGAGCCGGCGGCGAGCAGGACCAGGGAGTCGAAGACCTCGGTGTTCAGCCCGGCGGTGTCGAGCAGGGCGGCGTGCCGCCGCTCCACGGACTGGCGGAGCACGCCCAGGTACGAGGTGTCGGCGCGGGCCAGGTGCGCGGTGTGCGCGACGCCGAACGCCACGTGCCGTGCCTCGTCGCGCACCGCGAGCCTGGCCACGTCCGCGGTGACCTGGTCCGGCGCGTGCCGGTGAATGAAGCGCAGCAGGTCGAGGAAGGTGCCCTCGCCCAGCACCGAGAGCAGGAACGACGCCGTGGTGAAGTCCGGCTCGGCGAGCAGCGTCTGCAGTGAGGCGCGGCCGCCGGCGCTGGACGTGCCGAGCTGGCCGCCGGTCAGCAGGCCGCGCCGGGTGAACACCTCGACGTGCCGCGCCTCGTCGGCGGCCTGGGTGGCGAGCAGCTGCATGACCTCGCGGAAGTGCGGGTGCAGCTGGCTCAGCAGCCGCGCCGGGATGATCAGCGCCGCCTGCTCGTTCTCGATGAGGTAGGTCATGAGCTGCACGACGGCGCGCTCGATCTCCGGCGGCACGTCGACGGGAGCCGCCCAGTCCACCGCCGTCGCGGGGTCCCACTGGCTGGCGGCCGCGGCCGCGTAGAGCTTCGGCGCGACGTCGGCCCAGACACGGTCGCGTTCGGTCCATTCCGCGCCGATCGGCGGCCCGCCGGCCTCGACGAGGGCGCCGCGCGCGGCGAGGCCCCACCGCGGGTCGGCGCGGGCGTCCGGCGGGCCGTCCGCCGTGCCGGCGCGCCGCGCGTCCCGCCAGCGCAGCTCGCCGGCCGTGCCCTTGATGATCTCCAGCGGGCCGTCCGGGCCGTCCGGGCCGTCCG
>Ga0187806_1000021_pt1 | contig 33292 bp, 33 predicted proteins | sample NC_wetland_sal_i_7_FD_132470 | JGI IMG/M metagenome (GOLD analysis project Ga0187806, IMG submission 132470) | Wetland sediment microbial communities from Neuse River Estuary, North Carolina, USA - ASW_1 | ecosystem: Environmental > Aquatic > Freshwater > Wetlands > Sediment | place: USA: North... | reverse complement strand
TAGGTATCAGACCGCCCGCACGAGGAGAGGAGCATGTGGCCACAGTGACAGGCCCATCGGCCCCCGGTGACGAGCGCCGACTGCCGGGCCTAACGAGATCCGGTGACGCCGGGCGCCGTGCGACTTGTGCGGCCACGCCCGCATCGCCAAAGGTCGTACGTCGCTTCAATCGGAAGGCGGCGGGCTGGGGGTTGGTACGTCCCCATAGAGCAGAGCGATCGCGCGATCGGCAGGCTGGCGGTCAGGCGCCTCCGGCGGCCGGGGGTATCGCCCGCCTAAGGTAATGCTTGCAATTGCATTTGTGCTGTGCTACTGCACATAATTCGCCGCGCACCCGGCTACGGCAGGGAATTGGCGTAATCGGGACCGGGAAATTCGGTGTACGATAAGCCGGCAGTCTGTATTGTCCGCCGTGTGGCAACGGTTTGCGGTTTGATGATCTGGCTGCCCGGCCTCTTGATGCGGGACATGGAGCGCCGGGTCATCGGCATCGGAGCGTGATGAGTACTGTGGCGCCGGATGGCGAGCAGCCGTTTTCCGGTCTGGACGACCCCCCGGTTGACGCGACCGTGCTTCGCATGCTGCTTGGCGGCCAGTTGCGCCGCCTCCGGGAAGCCGCCGGCGTCACGCCCGAGCAGGCTGGCATGAAGATCCGGGGCTCCCGGTCCAAGATCAGCCGGATGGAGACGGGCAAGGTCGGGTTCAAGATCCGCGACGTGGCGGATCTGCTCACCGTGTACGGCGTGACCGACGAGCGGCAGCGGGCGGCGCTCCTCTCGCTGGCACGGCAGTCCAAGAACCCCAACTGGTGGACGAAGTACAGCGACATCCTGCCCGACTGGTTCGAGACGTACCTCGGGCTCGAGTCGGCCGCGTCAACCATCCGCAGCTTCGAGATCCAGTGGGTGCACGCCCTGTTTCAGACCGGGGACTACGCGCGGGCCGTCACCGAACTCGGCCACCGGTTCGCCGGCGCCGACGAGATCGAGCGCCGGGTCGGCCTGCGCGTGCAGCGCCAGGAGCTGCTCACGAGGCCCGCGCCGCCCAGGATCTGGTCGGTCATGGACGAGGCCGTGCTGCGCCGGCCGGTCGGCGGCGCCGCGGTCATGCGCGCCCAGCTCAGGCATCTCATCGAGGTGGCCGCGATGCCGCAGGTGACCCTCCAGGTCCTGCCGTTCACCCATGGCGGTCACGCCGGCGCGACCGGGTCGTTCACGGTGCTGCGCTTCGCCGAACTCGACCTGCCCGACGTGGTCTACATCGAACAGCTCACCAGCGCCATCTACCTGGACCAGCGCGCGGACGTCGAGCACTACCTGGAGGTCGTGGACCAGCTCAGCGGCGCGGCGCTGACGCCGGCCGCCACGGTGCGCTTCATCGAGCAAGTCGCCCAGGAGACATGACAAGCGAGAAAGGCGCTCAGATGGGCACGGAGGAGGCACCAGCACAACGTCGTGGTGGCGCCAGGAAGGCCTGGCCGGCGACGTTCGATACCAGCGTGGCGAACCAGGCCCGGATGTACGACTACCTGCTCGGCGGCAAGGACAACTACGCCGCCGACCGGGAGGCGGTCGACGCGATCCTCACCATCTACCCCGAGATGGCGTTCACCGCGCGAGCCAACCGGGCGTTCCTCGGGCGCGCCGTCTGCTTCCTCGCCGGGGACGCGGGAATCCGCCAGTTCCTCGACATCGGCACCGGCATCCCGACCGCCAACAACACCCACCAGGTCGCCCAGGCGATCGCGCCGGAGTCCCGCGTCGTCTACGTGGACTACGACCCGATCGTGCTCGCTCACGCCCGCGCCCTGCTCACGAGCGACGGGGCGGGCGCCACCGACTACATCGACGCGGACCTGCGCGACACCGGCGTGATCCTCAGCCAGGCCGCCGGGCTGCTCGACTTCGCGAAGCCCGTGGCGGTCTCGCTGATCGCGATCCTCAACGCGATACCGGATGACGACGACCCGCACGCGATCGTCGCCACGCTCATGGACGCCGTGCCGTCCGGCAGCTACCTCGCCCTCACCCACATGGCGTCGGATCTCCTCGACCGGGAAACGCAAGACGGCCTCGAGGGCCTCCGGGACCGGATGCCGAAGCACTTCACCTCCCGCAGCCGCGAGGAGGTAGCGCGGTTCTTCGCGGACATGGACCTCGTCGAGCCCGGGCTGGTGCGGGTCGAGGAATGGCGCCAGCAGCCAGGCAGCGCCCCGGATAGCGCGGACAGATCGTCGATGTGGTGCGGGGTGGGCCGCAAACGCTAGCGACGAGCGGAGGGCATCGAGATGACCAGCGACGACACCCGAGCGCCACGCGGCGGCAGCACCAGCAGGGGCCGAGCGCTGCCGTTCGACACCAGCGTGGCGCACCAGGCCCGGATGTACGACTACGTGCTGGGCGGCAAGGACAACTACGCCGCCGACCGGGAGGCCGCCGAGGCGTGGCTCGAGGTCGACCCGGAGGCGGCCTTCACCGCGCGAGCCAACCGGGCGTTCCTCGGGCGCGCCGTCCGCTTCCTCGCCGGGGACGCGGGAGTCCGCCAGTTCCTCGACATCGGCACCGGCATCCCGACCGCGGACAACACCCACCAGGTCGCCCAGGCGATCGCGCCGGAGTCCCGCGTCGTCTACGTGGACTACGACCCGATCGTGCTGGCCCACGCCCGCGCCCTGCTCACCAGCGACGCGGCGGGCGCCACCGACTACATCGACGCCGACCTGCGTGACACGTCCGCGATCCTGCGCCAGGCAGCCGGATTGCTGAACTTCACGAAGCCCGTGGCGGTCACGCTGCTCGCGGTGCTGCACGCGATACCCGATGACGACGACCCGCACGCGATCGTGGCCACGCTCATGGACGCGGTGCCGTCCGGCAGCTACCTAGCCATCTCTCACGGCGGTTCTGATCTCATCCCCCGGGCAACGCAAAACGGCATCAGGGGCGTCTCGGAGCGGATGCAGCAGCGGATCGCGTACCGCGACCGCGACGCGGTGGCGCGCTTCTTCGCGGGCCTCGACCTGGCGGCGCCCGGGCTGGTGCGGGTCGAGGAGTGGCGGCCGGAGCCGGACAGCCCCGCGGGCCGATCGTCCGCGTGGTGCGCGGTGGGCCGTAAACGCTGACGGGCCTGGCTCCAGCTGGTCGACGGCGTGGCCCGGCCGAGGGCGTGAGAGGGTGGAGGCTGGAGGTAGTCACGGATGAAGATCGGCTTGCAGATCCCGGATTTCAGCACTCCGCGCGGGCCGGAGCGGCTGGGGACGGAGCTCGCCACGGTGGCCAGGACCGCCGACGACGCGGGCTTCGAGTACATCGCGGTCATGGACCACTTCTTCCAGATCCCGGCGGTGGGCCCGGCCGAGAACGAGATGCTCGAGGGCTACACGACGCTGGGCTACCTCGCCGCGTGCACCTCACGGGCCGCGCTGCTCACGGTGATCACCGGAACGATCTACCGGGAGCCGGGCATGCTGGCGAAGATCGTCACCACGCTCGACGTGCTGTCCAGCGGGCGGGCCTGGCTGGGCATCGGCGCGGCCTGGAACGAGCAGGAGTCCCGCGGGCTCGGCATCCCGTTTCCGCCGGTCGCCGAGCGCTTCGAGCGCCTTGAGGAGACCCTCCAGATCTGCCTCCAGATGTGGCGCGGCGACGAGTCGCCGTACCACGGCAAGCACTACCGGCTCGAGCGCCCGCTCAACTGCCCGCAGTCGCTGTCGCGGCCGCACCCGCCGATCGTGATCGGCGGCGGCGGCGAGAAGAAGACGCTGCGGCTCGTCGCCCAGTACGCCGACGCGTGCAACCTGTTCGCCGGCCGGGACGAGGCCCGGAAGCTGGACATCCTGCGCCAGCACTGCGAGGCCGTCGGCCGCGACTACGACACGATCTACAAGACGGCCTACTACGCGTTCGACACGTCCCTGGGCACGCAGCGGATCATCGACGACCTCGCCACGCTCGCCGGGCTCGGCTTCGACGCCGCGATCGGTTCGGTCGCCGGGGTCTGGGACGTGGCGCCGCTGGAGGTCATCGGCAGCGAGATCATTCCTGTCGCAGCCGATTTCTAGCCAATAGAGGCGGCATGGGAACGTCCGCGGACGCCGGCGCGGCGCCGGCCGGGCATGGCCCCGCGCCGCACCTGCCCGAGCCGACCGGTCCGTACCCGGTCGGCACCACGTCCTTGTACCTGAACGACGCTTCCCGCCCCGACCCCTGGGCCGCGGGAGTGAACACACGAGAGCTGATGGTCTCCCTGTGGTATCCGGCGGCGGCGCCGGGCGGGCGGCGAGCCCAGTACATGACGCCAGCGGAGTCGGAACTTCAGCTCACGGGCAGGGGCATCACCGCCGTCCCGCGGGACGCGCTGAGCACGGTTGAGACCAACGCGGTCAGCGGCGCCAGACCGGCAGGGCAGCGGCGCGGCCTCCCCCTCGTCGTGCTCTCGCCCGGCTTCACCAATCCCCGCAGCACGCTCACCGCCCTCGCCGAGGACCTGGCCAGCCACGGTTACGTCGTGGCCGGGATCGACCACACCTACGAGAGCTTCGCCACGACCTTCCCCGACGGGCGGGTCACCACCTGCCTCGCGCGTCAGGCACCCCGGCGCGGCAGCGGGTTCTGGGAGAAGGTGACGGCAGGCCGGGCAGCGGATGTCTCCTTCGTGCTCGGCGAGCTGACCGGCGCGCACCCGGCATGGCCCGGCGCCGCGCTGATCGACCCGTCCCTGATGGCGATGGCCGGCCACTCCATCGGCGGCGCGGCCGCCCTCTCCGCCATGCTGGCTGATTCCCGCATCCGGGCCGGCATCGACATGGACGGCGCCACTGTCGCCCCGATCCCGGACCACGGCCTGTCCCGGCCATTTCTGTTCCTGGGCAAGCGATCCAACTACACCCCGGGAGGCGAAGGCGCCGTGACCACCTGGGAGCGGGACTGGAAACTCCTGACCGGCTGGAAGCGGTGGCTCGTGGTGGCCGGCACGGTCCACGCCAGCTTCACCGACCTGGCGCTGCTGGCCGATCAGTTCGGCGCCGGCATCGGCGCCGGCCTGCCCGGGGCCCGGTCCCTGGACATCGCCCGCGCGCTTACGTCCTGGCCTTCTTCGACCAGCACCTGCGCGGCAAGCCACAAGCCCTGCTTGACGAGCCGTCACCGCGCTACCCCGAGGTCACGTTCTGCGGACAGGCGGGGAGTCACCCCGCGTACGTTCGGGATAAATCTCTGGAAGTTATCCGCGGGCGAGGAATTCCTCGATGGAGACCGCGAGGGCTACCGGGGTCTCGTACATCGGGTAATGACCGGTGCCGCGAAGCACCTCGAGCTCGGAATTGGGATATACCTGGAGCCACGTCTGCTCCATGAACTCGGCCGGCTGGGTGGGGTCGTATTCGCCGGTGATGACCTTGAGGGGGAGTTCGGCGCCCTTGACCTTGGCCGTGATATCGGCGCGCGCCCAGGATTCCAGGTAGCCGCCGAATGCCTGGATATCGGAATTGTCCTCCGAATGCCGGACGATGGCGTCGACGAAAGCGGGGGTGAGCCTGCTTCCCGTGGCGAAATTGACGATAACCGACCGGTTCTCCCTGCTGGCGGCGGCGCCGGAGAAAAGCGCCCATTCGTGCTCGCCGAGCGGCAGCCCGCTGGCCGGGACGGGGGCCACGCCGACGAGGCGGCGCACCCGGTGCGGGGCCTGGATGAGCACGTGCTGGACCGCGACGCCGCTCATCGAGTGCCCGATCAGCGAGAAGCGATCCCAGCCGAGGTCATCGGCCAGGGCGATCGCGTCGGCGGCGGCCTCCGCCATCGTGTACGCGCCGGGCTCGCCCCGGCGTGACCCGTAGCCGCGCAGATCGGGGAACACGTAGGTGAAATCCGTGGTGTTCAGGTACCCGGGGAGGTGGCCCCAGCCGCGCGCGGAGCCGAACCAGCCGTGCAGGGCGAGGACGTGATGGTCCCCGGATCCGACCGTGACGTGCGAACCTCCCATGGCACGTAACCTAGCGGAAATTTCGCGACAATCCAGACCACACGTCGTCGTAATCCCGCTGCCGGTGGGGAGCCTCCATGGCCTGCCGCGTCGGGATGATCATCCAGCGGCTTTCGAACATGAACGCAAGGGTCTGGTCAAGCTTGCTCGGGGTGAGGTGCTGCGCGGACGCGCGCTCATAGGTCTCCGCGTCCGGGCCGTGCGAGGCGAACGTGTTGTGCAGGCTGCCGCCGCCAGGTTCGAAGCCCGCCGCCTTCGCGTCGTAGGTGCCACTGACGAGGCCCATGAACTCGGACATGACGTTGCGGTGGAACCACGGCGGGCGGAACGTGTCCTCGCCGACCAGCCAGCGCGGCGGGAAGATCACGAAGTCCACGTTGGCAAGGCCCGGTGTGTCGCTCGGGCTGGTCAGCACCGTGTAGATCGACGGGTCGGGGTGGTCGAAGCTGACCGTGCCGATGACCATGAAGTCCGCGGTGTCGTACTTGTACGGCGCGTAGTCGCCGTGCCAGGCCACCACGTCGAGCGGCGAGTGGTCGTAGCCGGCGGCCCAGAGGTTGCCGCCGAACTTCTGCACGACCGTGACCGTGTCATGGCGCTCTTCGAACGCGGCGTGCGGGGTCAGGAAGTCGCGCTCGCTGGCGAGGCCGTTGGCGCCGATCGGGCCGCGTTCCGGCAGCGTGAAGGGGGCGCCGAAGTTCTCGCAGAGGTAGCCGCGGGCGGGCTTGTCCGGCAGTTCGACGCGGAACCTGATCCCGCGCGGGACCACGGCGATCTCGCCGGGGCTGACGCGCAGCGGGCCGAGCTCGGTATGCAGGTCGATCGCGCCGAGTTCGGGGACGAACAGCAGCTCGCCGTCCGCGTCGGTAAAGTAGCGGTCGCGCATGTCGGTGTTGGCGGCGTACAGGTGCACGGCCATGCCGGCGCGGGTTCTGGTGTCGCCGTTGCCGCCGACCGTGTACAGGCCGTCGACGAAGTCGCGTTCCTCGCTTTCCAGCGGCAGCGGCAGCGGGTCCCAGCGCAGCCGGTTCGGGTCGGGCTCGATCTCGTCGAAGGGCGCGGACCGGAGGTTGTTGTTGTCGATCCTTCGGAAGGCCGGGTGTTTGGCGCTCGGCAGGATCCGGTAGACCCAGGTTCTCTTGTTGACCGCACGGGGCTGGGTGAACGCGGTGCCGCTGAGCTGCTCGGCGTAAAGGCCGAGCGGCGCGCGCTGCGGAGAGTTGCGGTGGCGTGGCAGGGCGCCCTCGACGGCCTCGGTGGCGAACTCGTTGCCGAACCCGCTGAGATACCGGAACTCGTCGTCGGCCATGGTGCCTGCCTCCTCGCTCGCGCTCGCTCGCGTCGTCGCTGTAACGCCCATCCCAGCTTCAGACGTTTCGCAGGTCAAGCCCTGTTAACGCAGTTACCGTTGACGCGAGGGCCTTTTCGGGATGTTTGATCCGGGGGTTACTCAGGAGGTTTGGATGGCCGGGGACAGGTGGCTGACCTTCGACTGCTACGGCACGATCGCCGACTGGAACACGTGCATGCGGGAGGCCCTGGAACCGGTCGGGGGCGCTAGCGCCGGCGCGTTGCTCACGGCCTACCATCAGGCGGAACTCGTGCTCGAGGCGGACCCGTCCTGGCGACCGTACCGGGACGTCCTCACCGCGGGCCTGGCGCTGGCCGGGCGCCGGGCCGGGGTTCCGCTGTCCGGCGAGGCGGCCGGGGCCTTCGTGGCGGCGTGGCCGCGGATGGCGGTGTTCCCCGACGTCGCCCCCGCGCTCGGCGAACTGGTCGCGGACGGATGGCGGCTCGCGATCCTCACCAACTGCGACGACGACCTGTTCGCGACGACGGCGCCTAAGCTGCCGGTTCCGTTCGACGTGGTGGTGACCGCGGAGCAGGTGCGGTCGTACAAGCCAGACCTCGGCCACTTCCGGAAATTTGCTGAAATAACGGGCGCTTCGTCCGAGAACTGGATCCACATCGCGAACAGCTGGGTGCATGACATCCTGCCCGCCGCCCGGATGGGGCTGCGGTCGATCTGGGTCGACCGCGATCTCACCGGGCATCCGGCCAAGCTGGCCGAACGCCGCGTCACCGCGATGCGGCGGCTGCCCGGCGCGGTCGCCGACGTCAGCGCCGTCCGCGCGTGGCCTTAGTCTGGCCTTCGCGTGGCCTTAGCCGCAGGTCTGCCGTGGCGCGGACAGGGTAGACCTTGTGCTATGAAATCTGCCGACCTGATAACGGATGCCTTCGCGCGGATTAGGGAAACGGTCACCGACACCCTGTACGGCCTGACCCCGGAACAGCTCACGTACCGGGTCGACGTGGACGCGAACCCGATCGCCTGGCTGATCTGGCACCTGACGCGCGTGCAGGACGACCATGTGGCGGCCGCGTTCGGGATCCCGCAGGTGTGGTCGGAGGGCGGCTGGGCCGCGCGGTTCGGCTTGCCGCCCAGCTCGATGGAGACGGGCTACGGGCACAACAGGGTCCAGGTCGCCGCCATCAGCGAAGCCGTCGCCGCCTCGGGGCTGCTCGCGGACTACCACGAGGCGGTGTACGTGCAGACCGTCAAGCTCGTGTCTGGCGTCACCGACGCCGACCTCGACCACGTCGTCGACACGTCGTGGCGGCCGCCGGTGACGCTCGGCGTGCGGCTGATCAGCGTGATCAGCGACGATTCGCAGCACGTCGGGCAGGCCGCGTTCGTGCGGGGGATCGTGCACCGGGCGGGCTAGCCGCGCGGGGCGGCGCCGCGGGGTGGCGGGCTGAAATATCCGGCTGGCCTAGCACGGCCCCGGCTCGCCGCGCTAGGGCAGTGGCCAGTGTGACGGAGGTGGCTCTTCGTGACGTGGGCAAGCCGACGACTTCGCATCACTTTTCGTCTTTCCATCACTTTTGGTCCTTTTGGCGTCCGGTTTGTCCTAGTTCTAGGGACGAAAAGTGATGTGTAGTGGGGGTGCGGGCCGCGGCCGCCGAAACTGAGTGAGCTAACGGGGCGTCCGGGGCGTCCGGGGCGCCGGGGTCGGCACAGATCAGGCCCCAGGGTTTGTCGCTGACGCGGGTGAGGACCAGGGTCGCGCGGCGCGGGCCCGCGAGCCGGAGCCGGCGGCGGATCTGGTCGACGTCCCCGGCGAGGCCGCGGCGCCGGACGTCCGCCGCGCCGACCCCGAGCTCGCGCAGCCGGGCGGCGAACCGCTTCTCGTTCCAGGGCGCTGAATAGACGACGCGGAGCGTCCGCGCGAACGGCGTCGATGTCCCGCTGTCGGCGGTGAGGAAGGCGATCCGCGGGTCGATCTTCCGCGCGCCGAGCAGGCGGGCGAGGTCCTCGACGAGCCCGGCGCGGGTGACCGCGGGGCTCGGGTCGAGCAGGTACTCCCCCGGCTCGCTGACCGGGACGGGATCGCCCGGGTGGGCGATCAGCGTGTCCCCGCCCGGCAGGATCGTGGCGCGCCGCGGGGCGGTCGCGAACGCCGGGGACCACAGGACCGATTCCTTGAGGTCGCGGCCGTCGGCGAGGAACTCGGCCTCCCAGCCGTGCGGGATAAGTTCGGCCGGCAGGCCGGGCGCCGCCTTGACGCAGACGGCGGGCACCTGGCCGGTCAGGGCGAGGCACCAGTCGAGCGGCGGCCGCGACACCCCGGCGGGGAACCGGCGCTCCCCCGAGCGGCGGGCAGGGTCGATGAAGACGGCGTCCACCCCGCGCAGCGTGACGTCGCGGACGTCGGCGACGCACGATGTCACCCGCTGGGCCGCTCCGTAGACGCCGGCGTTGTGCAGCGCCAGCCGGGCGTGCACCTCGTCCCGGTCGACGGCGAGCACGGCCGCCCCGGAATCAGCCGCGGAGGCGAGCGCGATCAGGTCGCCGCCGATGCCGCAGCACAGGTCGGCGATCCGGCGCGCGCCGCCGAAGCGCGCCGCGCGGTGCCGCGCGATCGGCTCCGCCGACGCCTGCTCGTAGCCGTCCCTGGTGAAGAGCATGTCCATCGCGCGGGCGAACTTCGCCCGCGCGACCAGGCGCAGCTCGTGCTGGGCCATCGCCGTGGCGACCAGGCTCGCGGGGTACTCCCGCCGCAGTTGCTCGGCGACCGCCAGCCCCGCGGGCTGCCGGTCGCCGAGCAGCGCGGCCACCCGTGCCAGGACCTCCCGCCCCTGGGGCGAAAGCAGCACGGCCGGGTTGTCGTTCATCGTCCCAAGAGTCAACCATGGGTCGCCGCGCGCGGGGACCGTGCCGCACGATAGTGGCATGGCGGACCGGTCAGGTGACAGCGCGCGGCTCAAGCTCGGCGCAGCGCCCGGGCTGTGCGGGACCTGCGTGCACGCGAAGCTCAACGAGACGCGCCGGGGCACCGCGTACCTGCGCTGCACCCGCGCCGCATGGGATGCCAGGCTCCCCCGTTACCCGCGCCTGCCGGTCACGGCGTGCCCGGGATTCGCGGCCACGATATGAGCGCCAAGATAAGACAAGGCCGGTTACGAACGGGCCAGGGCGAGTTCCCGCTGGCGGCGCTCAGCGTGGCTCACCAGGGCGGCCTTGCGGTAGTAGCGCGTCGCCGCGCCCGGCACCGGTCGGCCATCCAGCCGGGACGGCCACACCGCGCGCGTCCCGCTCGGCAGCAGGACCATATGCCACATGTAGCCGTTGTAGTAGGTCACCTTCGTCGTGCTCATCGCCATGATCATTCTCCCCGTTGTGGTCGGCCGCCGGCGATCATCGCCCGCGGCACGTCACGCCCCGTGGCGCGTACACGTCGAGGGTCGGCGACGGCCATTGAGCCGTGGTTGCGCATCGATTAGGGGGTAGGCCACGGCGCAGCGCGATCAGGGTCTGGGCCTCCAGGGCAGCGTTGTTCGTCAGGCGGGGGGACGCCGGCTGCTTAGGTACCGGATGAGGTACTCGCCAGCCAGGACGACGGCGCCGACGCCGCCAAGGTAGAGGATCAGCACCCCGACGGTGTACAGGTCGGCCTCAACCAGCCCGAGGACGCCGATGATCAGCCCGAGCAGGATGACCAGGGCAACCGCTCCGATGTTTCTGCTGCTCATGTGTCCGATGCGTCTGTACGGGGACCTTGGGACGTTCCCATGTGTACCCGGAGTGCGGTTGCGGTACACATAGCGTGACGACTTGGCAGCCGCGATGCCTGGATGCAGCGACGGGGGGACGGGCGATGGGCGCAGTGGCGCACGTGCTGGCCGTGAATCCAGTGCCGGCGCGGTCGCAGATGGGGTCGTCGCTGGGGTTCCATATCATCCTCGCCTGCTTCGGCATCGCGTTCGCGGCCATCACCATGATCGCGGAATGGATCGGCATCAAGCGCGGCGATGCCGCGGCGCTGCTGCTCGCGCGCCGCTGGTCGAGGGTCATGGCGGTGCTTGTGGCGGTCGGCGCGGTGTCGGGGACCGTGCTGTCGTATGAGATGGGCCTGCTGTGGCCGGGCCTGATGGGCCGGTACGGGGCGGCGCTCGGCGGCCCGTTCTCATTCGAGGGAATCTTCTTCTTCCTGGAAGCGATCTTCGTGGGGGTGTACCTGTACGGGTGGCGGCGGCTGTCACCGTGGGCGCACTGGTGGAGCGGGATGCCGATCGTGGTGTCCGGGATCCTGGGCGCCCTGTCGGTGGTTGCGGCGAACTCGTGGATGAACTCACCGGCCGGGTACACGCTCAGCGACGGCAAGCTCACCAATGTCGATCCCGTGTCGGTGTACTTCAACGCCTCGACCCCCTACGAGACCGCGCACATGCTGCTCGCCGCGTACATGGTGACGGGATTCGTCATCGCGGGCGTCTACGCGGTGGGGCTGCTGCGCGGCCGCCGGGACCGCTACCACCGGCTGGGCTTCGCCATCCCGTTCACCGTGGCCGGGATCCTGGCACCGCTCCAGGTGATGATGGGGGACATCATCGCCCGGTTCATCGCGCACAACCAGCCGGTCAAGTTCGCCGCGATGGAATACGTCCTCTCGACCCAGCGCGACGCGCCCGAATGGCTGGGCGGCATCCTGATCAACGGCAAGGTCTACTTCGGCGCCGCCATCCCGGCGTTCGACTCGATCCTGGTCGGGTTCAACCCGCACACCGTGGTCATCGGCCTGAACAGCGTGCCACCGTCGCAGCAGCCGCCGCTTGTCACGCTCATCCACCTGAGCTTCGACCTGATGGTGGGCCTCGGCATGTTCCTCTTCGCGCTGGCGGCGTGGCAGGGATGGTGGTGGTGGTTCCACCGACGGCTGCTGCTGACCGCCTGGTTCCTGGTGCCGTCTGCCCTCAGCGGCGTGGCCGCGGTCGCCGCGATGGAGGCCGGGTGGGTCGTCACCGAGGTCGGCCGCCAGCCGTGGATCGTCTACCGCCTCCTGCTGGTCAGCGACGCGGTCACCCCGTCCAGCGGGGTGACCGTCACGCTGGGGGTGATCCTCGCCCTGTACGCGATCTTGACGGTGGTCTCGATCGGCGTTCCGATGATCATGTCACGGCGCTGGCGGCGGGAAACGCCCGCCGAAGAGGAGGCCGAGCAGGTGCCGTACGGCCCCGCGCCGACCAGGGCCGCACCGTGAGCCCCTCGCCGGAGGCCATCGCGGTCGGCGTGATCCTCATGGTGGTCATCGCCGCGTACGCGCTGTTCGGCGGGGCGGACTTCGGCGGCGGGATCTGGGACCTGATCGCGGGCGGCGCCGAGCGCGGCGCGGCACCGCGGGAGCTCATCGACGAGTCCATCACGCCGGTCTGGGAGGCCAACCACGTGTGGCTGGTCTTCATCCTGGTATTGGCGTGGACAGCGTTCCCGCCGGCGTTCGCCGCCATCATGACCGCGCTGTTCGTCCCGCTCAGCCTGTCCCTGCTGGGAATCGTCCTGCGCTGGGCGGGGTTCGCCTTCCGGCACACCGCGGAGCGGCTGCAGGCGCGGCGGTTCACCGGCGCGGTGTTCGCCTCCGCTTCGCTGATCACCCCGTTCTTCTTGGGCACCGTCGTCGGAGCTATCGTCACCGGGCAGGTGCCCGTGCACCCGGCCGGCAACGTCCTGGCGGCCTGGACCTCGCCCACGGCCATCCTCACCGGGTTCCTGTTCGTCGCCGCCTGCGCCTACATCAGCGCGGTGTTCCTCGTCCTCGAGGCCCGCCAGCGCGGGCGCCAGGACCTGATGCGCTACTTCTCGCTGCGCGCCACCGCGGCCGGGGTGGTCACCGGTGCGCTCGCCGGGGGCACGTTCGCCGAACTGTCGAACAGCGCGCCACACGTCTTCGACCGGTTGACCGGTATCGCCCTGCCGCTGGTGGCGATCTCGATCGCCGCCGGGATCGCCGTGCTGGCCATGCTCTGGCTGCGCTGGTACCACGCCGTGTTCCTGCGGGCGACGGCCGCGATCGCCGTGGCGACCGTCGTGTGGGGCTGGGGACTTGCCCAGTACCCCTACCTCCTGCCCACTTCGCTGCCGCTCGCCCTGGGCAGCGCGCCCACCGGGAGCCTGGTGGCGGAATTCGTCGTGGCGGGCCTCGCGGTGCTGGTCGTGGCGCCCGGGTTCGCCCTGCTCTACTTCCTGCAGCAGCGGCGCCTGCTGACGGCAGTCGAGAGCGACGCGGATCTGCGGCTGGCCGCCCACCTCGACCAGGCCCTTCCCGGCCAGCCCGCGGCTCCGGCGCCGGCCGGCGCCCGGATGACGACGGCACTGGTGATGGTCATGATCGCCATCAGGGCGATCAAAGAGGTGTTCTCACCGCCGCACCGCGGATGACCCCGGTCCGGCCCTCACTCCTTCTTCCTGCGGCGCCGCAGGAGCAGCCCGGCCAGCATTCCGCCGGCGAAGGTGATCAGCAGGACCACCCACAGCGGCCCGGTGACCTTCGGCACCCACAGGTTGATGGCGACCGTGGTGCGGTTGACCACGATGAACCACACCGCCGCGATCACGATGACCACCGCGACGATGAGCTTCGGGCTCACCGTCACCCCGGCCCGCCTGCCCCGCGGAGCGGCCCTGCTGCCCGCTGGCGGTTGTCTCGCCACTGCTCAGCCCCCGATGACCAGCCACTGATTCGCGTAGTGATACCCCGGGCGCATCCCGTCACACACGTGACCTGGCGTTCGCCTCTTGCCGGGTGCCGGACGATCAAAAGGGCCGGTCCCGAGAATCGGGACCGGCCGGTGCGGTGGTGGGCGATACTGGGATCGAACCAGTGACCTCCTCGGTGTGAACGAGGCGCTCTCCCGCTGAGCCAATCGCCCGGATGTATGCGTCCACAGCGTAGCGCATCCTGGGGCATGCCGTGGGCAGCAGTGACGCTGCGGAGCCGTTGCGCCGGCGTCGAGGGCGGCGCAATCTTCGCAAGTCTACTGACAAGTAGAGTGCGGTTCGGCTACTGTGCGCAATGCAATCGATAGCAGTAGACAACGATCGCATAGCCGTGTGTTGCTACCCGCTTACTTTGGGTAGACCGTTGGAAGAGAAGGTGTGCGACCTAGATCACATGGTATGCAAACGTTATGCAGGAACAATACACTGAGCGAGCCCCGTTAAAGACGGGAGTGCAGATGCACAGAGCAGATGCACGTGAAGGAACCCGTGCAGCCGAGAAGCAAAAAGGTGCAAACGGAAACTATCGGGCAAGCTACCCCGTAACGCTCCGTATCCACACTTCTCGCCCATCGGCGCGCACTCGGAGAGAGCCCGGCAGCGCCGGGACCCGGCGAATAGGTTGACCAGATCATGAACAGCAGCAGCACGGTATCAGCCGAACTCGGACTACGCCTCGTCGTTCCCCAGCAGACGATCGTGCCACTGATGGCTAGTCTCTACTACTCGCGCGAGGACCCGTACGCCATCCGCATCGCGTTCCACGTAGGCCTCGACGAGCCGGTCGAGTGGATCTTCGCCCGCGACCTGCTGTCCATGGGCATCGAGGGCCGCGAGGGTCTCGGCGACGTCCAGGTCTGGCCGTCGGCCGGCACCCAGGGCGGCGCTCCCGACAGCGTCCTCAACCTCGAGCTGTCCTCCCCCTTCGGCCAGGCGCACTTCGAGGCGCCGGTCAAGGAGGTCTCCGACTTCCTCCGCAAGACCTACCAGGTCGTCCCCGTCGGCAAGGAGAGCGAGTACGTCAACGTCGAGGCCGAGCTGACCGACCTGCTCCGCCAGGCGTCCTGATCCGCCGCCGCCACGAGCATCCCGGCCCGGTCCCCCGTAACGGGCCGGGATTTCCTTGCCCGCAGGCGCGTGCCCGGGCGCGCCGCTGTGGCAGGAGTGGCGGTTGGTGCGAGTCATCAACGGGACGTTCAGAAGAATGATTTTTGCCGAACCCCGGGTTCCGAGTTGGTGTACTCGCTCGGATCGGCTACAGTTCAGAACGCACGCCGGCGAGATCCGGCGGATGAGTGCGGACGTGGCTCAGTTGGTAGAGCATCACCTTGCCAAGGTGAGGGTCGCGGGTTCGAATCCCGTCGTCCGCTCGGAGGCGCGGCTATGCGGCAATGATGGCCGCCGGCGAAGCTCGCTCCTACGGCGGAGTGGCCGAGTGGCTTAGGCAAGGGCCTGCAAAGCCCTGTACACGGGTTCGATTCCCGTCTCCGCCTCTCATCAGCCTTCTGACAAGGTAAAACCTCTTCGGCGGGCGTGGCGGTCATCGCGCGCTCCCGCTCCCGGCGGTCCGATCGGGACCACCCTCGAGCACCTCGCGCAGCCGCTGATATTCCTCTGTGCCGATCTCGCCGCGGGCCAGTCGCTCGTCCAGAATGCGGCGCGCGTCGCCGGGCCCCCGCTGCCCGCCCGGTTCAGCCTGCCCCGGCCGCCGGGTGATGCCGGTGACCAGGGCGTAGATGGCCCAGATCAGCAGCGCCCAGAAAGCGATCATGACCAGCCACATCAGCCCGGCCTGCCACCAGGCCCAGCCGCCGCCGTACCAGAACATCATCACGATCATCTCCTCAGGGCCCGGCGCCCTTGCCTGGCTGCTACCTGCAGCATGCCTTCCTATACCCCCTGGGGGTAGTGACCTCGGAACCGGCTTCCGCGGGCCACAAGGCCCTGTCCGCCATGGGCATCGGCGGCGCACGGTGGAGGCCACGCCGGAACAGAAGCAAGCCCGCAGCGGGAGAAAACGGAGACGGTGATGAAGATGACACGCAGGCAGGGCGTGATCCTGGCCGGCGCCGCGGTGATCGCCGCGGCCGGGGCGGGGAGCGGAGCGGCCATCGCCGCCAGCGGGTCCCCCGGTCAGCCCGCGGCCAGCGCTTCCGCCTCAGCCAGCCCCGGCTACTCCTGGTACCGGTCGATGATGGCCGGCTACTACGGCAACGGCAACGGCTCCGGGATGATGGGGAGCTCCTCCTACGGATGGATGATGAGCGAGGCCGGGTACCAGTGGATGGCGGGCGGCTCCAGCTCGCCCGGCTGGATGACCGGCGCTCTCCCATCGGCCATGATGGGCAGCGGGATGATGCGCGGCAGTACCGACCCCGGCAAGATCATGGGGAGCCTGTTCGCCAGCGCCCCCGGCCCTCGCGTCAGTGCCGCCCAGGCCGCCGCGCTCGGCAGCCAGGTCCCCGCAGGCGCGCAGGTGAGCGCGGCCAGCCACACCATCACCTTCACCACCGCGACAGTCAGGCTGACCGTTCTGGCCAGCCCCTCCGGCGGGCCCGATGAGACGTTCCGAGCCGCCGGCCTGGTCAACCCGCGCATCATCGTCCCGGCCGGTGCGCACGTCGCCATCGACCTGATCAACGCCGACCCCGATACCGCGCATGGCCTGGTCATCACGGCCAGCGATGCGACCGGATCGTCGATGCCGATGATGACCGCCCGGCCCGCCTTCGCGGGTTCGGCCCTCTGGTTCCTCGGCGACCCCACGTCCGCCGGAATGCACGAGGGCACCCTCACCTTCACGGCCGCAACGCCGGGTACCTACCGCTATCTGTGCCCGGTCCCCGGACATGCTCAGGAGGGCATGAGCGGCACATTCACCGTCCAGTTACCGATCTCCTAGGTCACGCGCCACGGTTTCGGCCATCTTGACGGCTGCTGGCCCCGGGGACTATGCAAGACTGCGCGGAAGAAGCCGTGCGGCTTCGGGCGGCGGACAAATGCGGCGGGACCGGCATCGTTGCGGAGGTGCCCGTGAGCGGACAGATCACCGGCCATCGCGGCCGGGAGACGTTTTTCACCTGGGGCGGCGCGGCCCTGGTCGTTATGTCCGCGGTGGCCGCGGTGGTTGCCGCGGTTGTGATGGCCGGCCGGCAGCACGAGCTGACCGCTTCCACCGGGCAGCGGCTCGCTGGCATCCCGGTCGCGACCGTCAGCCTGATGGGGCTCTCGCCGGTGCCCGCCGACCCGGCGCCCCGCTTCACGCTGACCGACCAGGATGGCCGCGTGCTGTCCCTGTCGGGCTTCCGCGGCAAAGCGGTTGTCCTGGAGTTCATGGACTCCCGCTGCACCGACATCTGTCCGCTGGTCTCCCAGGAATTCCTCGACGCCTACCACGACCTGGGCAGCACAGGGGACCGGGTGGTGTTCGTCGCGGTCAACGTCAACCAGCGGTACAACCGGGTGGCAGACGTGCTCGCGTACTCCAGGGCGCATGCCCTGACCGCGATCCCTGACTGGTATTTCCTCACCGGACCCGCGGCCGCCCTGCGGGCAGTCTGGCGCGAGTACGACATCGGGGTGACGGCCAACGGCCAGGGCGGCACGCTCGTGCACACCGCCACCGTTTACTTCATCGGCCCGCACGGGGCCGAGCGCTATAGCGCCGCACCGACGGCTGACCACACCGGTAGCGGCGCGGCATACCTCCCGCCGGGCCAGATCAGCGGATGGGGGCAAGGCATAGCCCAGGTCGTCGAGGCCATGCTCAGGTAGCCCCCCTCCCTACGCGGCCAGGAGTTCTGGCCGGCGGAAGGCCTCAGCCGGTGATGTCCCACGGCTCGAGGCGCATCAGGTCGTCCCTGTTCCACTCCCGCTCCGGCTCCGCGGCCAGCCGGTACGCGTGCCGCAGCCGGGCACTGTCCAGCTCGTTCCTGACCGTGCGGGCGTTGGCGAACCGGGGCTGGCTCATCCGCCACGACAGGTGGCCGCGGAATGCCGCCGCCGCCTCGTCGGACAGGTAGTAGGACACCCGGTCAAGCATCAGCCGGCCGATCGCGAGCAGTTCGCCGATGTCGTACTCGGCGAAGTCCAGGTGATGGGCGATGCGCGAGGTCATGCCCGGGTTGGACTCGAAGAAGTCATCCATCCGGTCCTTGTAGCCGGCGAGGATCACCACGAGCTTGTCCCGGTCGTTCTCCATCACCTGCATGAGGATGTCGATGCACTCCTGGCCGTAGTCCTTGGAGTCCTGGGCGCGGTACAGGGTGTAGGCCTCGTCGATGAACAGCACGCCGCCCATCGCGCGGTCGAGCACTGCCTTGGTCTTCGGCGCGGTCTGCCCGATGTACTCACCCACGAGGTCATCGCGCATGGCGTGGACGAGATGACCCTTCTCCAGGTAGCCGAGCCTGGAGAGCAGGCTGGCCATCATCAGGGCGACCGTGGTCTTCCCGGTTCCCGGTGCCCCGGTGAAGCACATGTGCAGGTTCGGGCGGGACGCGGACAGCCCGAACCGCTGTCGCGCCCGGTCGACGAGCAGCAGCGAACCGATTTCCGCCACCTTCTTCTTCACCGGGACGAGCCCGATCAATTCGGTCTCCAGCGCGGCGAACAGGTCATCGATGCCAGCCGTCCGCCGCTCATCGGCCAGGGTGACGGTCGCATCGGGACGGAGCGCTTCGCCCCGCCGGCGAGCGCGGCTGCCCCGGCCGCTCCGGACGGGTCCGGTCGCGGCGGCCGGGGCCGCTGACCGGCGGACGGCCGGGGCCGCTGACCGGCGGACGGCCGGGGCCGCTGACCGGCGGACGGCCGGGGCCGCTGACCGGCGACGGGTGCGGGTCGCGGTCCACCTCCGGGTGACGGCACCCGGAAGGAGCGGCGCGAACTCACGGCGCAGGCCCGGATCGACGATGCCGGGATCGGTATCGGGGAAAATACGGCGTGCGGTGAGGTTCTCCGGACTCGTCTGGCGCCAGCCGTCCCAGGCGAACGCCAGGACCAGCACGGCGAGCACCAGGAAGCCGGCGATAATCCCGAACCACATGTCTGCGATCTTAAGCCGTGCGGCGCACGAGCCCGGCCGGCCGGTCTACGCGGGCGTCCAGTCGGCGTTGGCCCCGCTCAGCACCAGGCACGGGACATCGCCGGGAACCTGGCCCGACAGCCACGCGGCGAAGACGGTCGCGGCGGCCGGCTCGACGGCGAGCCGGAATTCCTCCCACAACCGGTCCCTGGCCGCGATGATCCGCGGGTCATCGACCATGGCGAGGTCCACTGCCCCGGCCTGCCAGGCGGCGAACGCCAGCCGGCCGACCCGCCCGGCGCCGAGCGCGGAGGCAGCCACGCAGCGGCCGTCGACGCGGGTGTCGACCGGGTGACCCGCCGCCACCGCGGCGTGCAGCGTCGGGCAGCCCGCCGGCTCCACGGCCGCGATGCGGACGCTGGGACCCCCCTCCCCGGCGCCGTGCCCTGCCGCGAGGACCGCTTCCGCGGTCCCGGCAAGCAGCCCGCCGCCACCGACCGGGACGGCGATCGCGTCGCACTCCGGCAGGTCCGCGAGGATCTCCAGGCCGACCGTGGACTGTCCCGCGACCACGGCCGCGTCGTCGTAGGCGTGCACGTAGTACAGCCCGTCGCGGGCGGCCAGTTCGCGGGCGGCCCGTTCGGCGTCCGCGTAGCTGTCACCGGACCGGACGACGTCCGCGCCCGCGGCGGCAATCCGGCGAGCCTTGACCTCCGGCACGTCGCTCGGCACGTAGACGGTCGCGGTGACGCCGAGCCTGCGCGCGGCGGCGGCGACGCCCAGGCCGTGATTGCCCCCGGACGCGGTGACGACGTGATCGGGCAGGCCGTGGGTGGCCTTCCGCGACAGCAGCGCGTGCACCGCCCCACGGATCTTGAACGATCCGGTGGACTGCAGGAACTCCAGCTTGAAGGTGACCGGGCGGTCGTCCGCGATCGCGCGGAACAGCGGGGTTCTGCGCACGTACGGGCCTATCCGCTCGGCGGCGGCGAGGCAGTCGGTGCCGCCGGGTTCGGCAAGCGGCGGCAGGATCTCATCGGAGGTCTCGGACACGCACGCTCCCTAGCTCACAAAGCCGAGTCAACGGCCGGATTGCCGTCAGAGTCCGCATCCTGCCCGCAGTCTATGGGAGTGCGCAATTCACCGGACGGACTGACGTGTCGGGATCTCACAGTTTAGAATCGCTTCAATACCCTCCGTGCACATACGTCTTCGGGGGGAAGACGGATGACCGAGATGGGAGACGCGATGGGCTGCCACGATCAGCCGGGTACGTCCGCCGGGAGCGCCCGGACTGAGCCGGAAGCCGGTGCCGAGGCCCGGCAGGCCGGCGCGTGACCGCCACGGAGGCCGGGCAGCATAGCCGCAGGGCATTAACACGCTCGCGGCGGGGGCGCTCGTGGAACGAGGACCTGGATACGCTCACCCGGCTGCACAGTGGCCTGCTGGCCCTGGACGATGACGAGGCGGCACCCCGGGAACCCCGTTCCGCGCCAGCACCGCCGGCGCGGCCGCGAACCGAGACCGCGCCGCGGCGCGACGCACAGCAGGCTCCCGCTGATCACGTCCCCGAACAGCTGGCGGTCATCACCGATCCGGCGATCGCGGCCATCAAGGAGACGTTCCGCTACGTCGCCGACGCTGGTGACAAGGCGGTGGGCTTCTTCTACGGTCAGCTGTTCGCGCTCGAGCCGCGACTTCGTCAGCTGTTCCCGCCCGCCATGGACGAACAGCGGGACCGGCTGTTCCGGGCCCTGGGCCAGATCGTGGAGAGCGTGTCCACGCCCGCGGAGATGGCCGCCTACCTCTCCCAGCTTGGCCGGGATCATCGCAAGTACCAGGTCACCCCTGAGATGTACGAGGTGGTGGGCACGGCCCTGCTGGCGACGCTCCGGGCGTTCGCCCGCGATGCCTTTACCCGCCAGGCCGAAGACGCCTGGATTCAGGTCTACGTGGCCGGCTCGTCGCTGATGATCAGGGCGGCGGAAGCGGAAGCCGCCACGAGCCCGCCCTGGTGGACCGCCGAAGTGGTCACGGTCGAGCAGCGGGCCGATGGCCTCGCCGTGCTGACCATCGCGCCGGACCAGCCGCTGCCGTTCATCGCCGGCCAGCACGTTACCGTGCAGACACCGCGCTGGCCGCGGGTCTGGCGACCGTATTCGATCGCGGGGATGCCGCGCGACGATGGACTCCTGACGCTGCACGTGAAGGCGATCCCAGGCGGCTGGGTGAGCAACGCGCTTGTGCGGCACACGGAGCCCGGCGCTGAGCTGATCCTCGGCCCGCCGCTCGGCACGATGACGCTGGAGCGGGCCGCGACCCGCACCCTGCTGTGTGTCGCCGGCGGCACCGGGCTATCGCCGATCAAGGCGATCATCGAGCAGGCGGTGCGTGAGTCGGCGGTGAAGCCGCGGCGGATTTACCTCTACTACGGGGCGCGGCGCCGGGAGGAGCTTTATGACCTGCCGGATCTGTGGCGGCTCGAAGATGCCTACAGCGGGTTCGAGCTGATTCCCGTGACCTCTGGCGACCCCGCCTTCGAGGGGATGCAGGGCAATGTCGGCCGGGTCGCCGCCCGGTACAAGCCGGCCGCCGAGTGCGACGCGTACGTCGCGGGGCCGGCGGCCATGGTGCGCGAGACCATCCGGCTGCTCCAGCGGGCGGGGCTCAAGCGCGACCGGATTCACTTCGATGACGCCCTGCTCGCGGGCCGGTACGCGGCCGGCGCCGGCGTTCGGACCAGGCGGCGCCCCCGCTAGTTAGCGGGGGTGCCGCCAGAAGCTGGGCGAGGCGTCGAAATCGTCGTAGGAGCGATGGAACACCGGCGTGGTCGAGCCGGCCGTGGGCGGCACGATCCATGACCAGTTGGCCGGGCACTTCCGGCCGTGGTCCCGCTCTTTCTCGATGTGCTGCAGGAAGCGCTCGGACTCGGTGTGATGATCGGCGATCTTCACCCCCGACGCTTCGTAGGAATGCAGCACGGCGGCGTTCAGCTCGGTGACCGCGCGATCCTTCCACAGCGTCCGGGTGCTGTCGGTCCGCAGGCCCATCCGGGCGGCGATTTCCGGCAGCTGGTTGTACCGGTCCGCGTCGCCGAGGTCACGCGAGCCGATCTCCGTGCACATGTACCAGCCGTTGAACGGCGCGGCCGGATAGCGGATGCCACCCGCCTCCAGGTACATGTCGCTGATCACCGGCACCGCGTACCAGTGCAACCGCAGGTCGCTGAACCAGGCCAGGTCCGGGTGGCGAAGCGGGATCTCGAGCACGGCGTCTGCGGGCAGATCGAACACGGCCGGCGGCATGCCGGGCGACTGGATCATCAGCGGCAGCAGGTCGAACCGGCCAGCCGGACCGGCGGGCAGCCAGCCGAGCTCGACAGCCTGCCGGGTGATCTCCACGTGCGCCGGGTCCCCGAGCACGGCGTCGCCGCGCTGATGGCCGGCGTAGCCGATAAGCTGCGAGTTGAGAATGCGCGGACCAGGCCGCCGGGGGGTATCCGGCGCGAACACGGTGATGAGCGGCCGGATCCGCCCGCCGTTGGTGGCCTCGCGCAGATGGGTCACGCATTCGGACGCGATCTGATCCGCGGCAATGACGTGCCGCCGGTCCCTGACCCGCAGCGAACGCCAGTACAGCCGGCCGATGCAGCGCGAGCTGTTCCGCCACGCGACACGGGCGGCGAACGTGAGCTCCTCGGGAGTGTGCCGGTAGGTCCCGTGCACCCGTACCTGGGCGGCCACCTGCCGCATCCGGCTTGCGAACGAACCCGTTCGCGGGTTCTCGGCGTGGAACAGGGCGATGAACCGCTCGGCCGCCGCCAGCAGCTCGCCGGTGTCCGGCAGCGCACCATCGCGATCCCGCTGCCGCGGACAGTCGTCCAGAGATTGCCGGTGAGCTAACCAGCGCATCGTGGATCCCCCCATCTTGGATCCTCATCTTGGATCCTCGTCGGACGGCCATAGCTTACCGTGATCACTTGGAGACTTTCCGTAAAACGGATAGGATTCCCTGATTTAGCCGACCGCCAGCTTGACGGCGAGCCCGAGCATCGTCGCGGCGATGAGCAGGTCCAGGACCTGCCAGGCGCGCGCCGTGGCGAGCAGCGGGGCGGCGAACCGAGCGCCGAAGCCCAGGCTGGTGAACCACAGCGCGCTCGCCGCTCCCGCGCCGACGGCGAACCACCACCGGCCCGAGGGGCCGTGGGCGTTGGCGACCGAGCCGAGGACCACCACGGTGTCGAGGTAGACGTGCGGGTTGAGCCAGGTGAACGCGAGCGCCCTGCGGACCACCGCGTGCCGCGAGCGCTGGTCGTCCGGCGCCGCGGTGAGCGCGGAGCGGCGCCGGGCGCGCCATGCCGAGGACAGCCCGTACCAGGCGAGAAACGCGACGCCGACCCAGCGCACGACCTGAAGCGCCCACCCGGCGTGCTGCACGATCGCGCCGATCCCGCTGACCCCCGCGGCGATGAGCGCGAAGTCCGACAGCGTGCACACCACGACGATCGCGCCGACGCCCACCCGGCGCAGCCCCTGGCGGAGCAGGTAGGCGTTCTGCGCCCCGATCGCGACGATCAGGGACAGCCCGGTGAGCAGCCCGTCAAGAGAAGCGTTGGTCACGGACTAGACGCTAGGCCGCCGAGGCAGTGAAGGCAAACGAATGTTTCTTTGTATCCATTAGCTATGCTTCACTTACCTCATGGATCTCAACCCAGGCCAGCTCGACGCGCTCGTGGCCATCGCCGAGCACGGGAGCTTCGAGGCGGCCGCGCGAGAGCTGCACATCACGCCGAGCGCGGTGAGCCAGCGCATCCGCGCCCTGGAGGCAGCGGCGGGCCAGGTGCTCGTCAGCCGGGGCGCGCCGTGCCGGCCGACCCCGCACGGCGAGCGGCTCGTCCGCCTCGGCCGCCAGACGCGGCTGCTGTACGACGAGGCGAGCGCGGCGCTCGCCGCCCCGGCCACCGTCGAGCTGCCGGTAGCGGTCAACGCCGACTCCCTGGCCACGTGGTTCCGTGACGTCCTCGCCGCGGCGGCCGCGTGGGACGCCACCGCGGTCCGGGTGCACGTGGACGACCAGGCGTACTCGCACAAGCTGCTGCGCAGCGGTGACGTGCTGGCCGCTGTCACCAGCGACCGGGACGCGGTGCAGGGCTGTTCCGTCGAGCCGCTGGGGTCATTGCGCTACGTTCCGGCGGCCACGCCCGCGTTCGCGGACCGGTGGCGGCGCGGGCACGCGCCGGACTGGACCGCGATGCCGGTCGTCGTCTTCAACGACAAGGACGAGCTGCAGTGGGACATGCTGCGACGCCGGGGTACCGGGCAGGCGCCGCCGGTCGCCCACCGGGTTCCGTCCTCCGCGGACTTCCTCGAGGCCGTCCGCGTCGGTCTCGGCTGGGGCATGGTTCCCGAGCCGCAGGCCAGGGACGACCTCGCCGCCGGCCGGCTCGCCGTGCTGTCCGCCGATGTCGTCGACGTACCGCTGTTCTGGCAGCGCTGGCGGCTCGACTCGCCGCGGCTGGCCACGCTTACCGGCGCGGTGCGCGCGGCCGCCAGGAAACACCTGCTCCGCCCCCTTGATGTCGCTGCCCGGCCTACTTCATGCGCCATCCCAAGCGGGCGGGCCCATAAGGAGATGCTTGTGACGACGGTTTCTGCTGCCGAGGGTTCCCAGGCGGTCCCGATCGGGCCGCCGCCCCCGTTCGACGCGGAACTGGCGCCCGCCCTGGCGGAGATGGCCGAGCGCAGGACTGTCGAGTTCACGCTCGAGGCGATCCCGCTGTTGCGGCAGGGCCCGGGCCCGCTGCCGCCGGTGACGGACGACGACTTGCGGCGCGGCGGCGCGTTCGAGGTGAGCTCGCGGCTGGTGCCGGGCCCGGCCGGCGCGCCTGAGGTGCCGCTGCTGGTCTGCCGGCCCGCAGCCGCCGCGACCCCGGTCGCCGCCTTGTACCACATCCATGGCGGCGGCATGATCCTCGGCGACAACCGGGTGGGCATGCCGGGGATGCTCGACCTCGCGGAACAATTCCGGCTCGCCGTCGTGTCGGTGGAGTACCGGCTCGCGCCCGAGACGCCGCACCCGGGGCCGGCCGAAGACTGCTACGCCGGTCTGGTCTGGTGCGCGGCGCACGCCGGTGAGCTCGGGATCGACCCGGAGCGGATCATCGTGGCCGGCGGCAGCGCGGGCGGCGGGCTCTCGGCCGCGGTCGCGCTGATTGCCAGGGACCGGGGCGGCCCGGCGCTGGCCGGGCAGCTGCTGATCTGCCCGATGCTCGACGACCGCAACGACACGCCGTCCTCGTGGCAGATGGCGGGCCTCGGGATCTGGGACCACGCGGCGAACGAGGTGGGCTGGACGGCGATGCTCGGCTCGGCACGCGGCGGCCCTGACGTGTCCCCCTACGCGGCGCCGGCCCGCGCGGCGGACCTGTCCGGGCTGCCGCCCGCGTTCATCGACGTGGGTTCGGCGGAGACCTTCAGGGACGAAGACGTGGCCTACGCGACCCGGATCTGGCAGGCCGGCGGCGAGGCCGAACTGCACGTGTGGCCGGGCGGGTTCCACGGTTTCACGGGTGCCGCGCCGCAGGCGGCCCTGTCCAGGGACGCCCGCGCGGCGCAGGCCGGCTGGCTGCGCCGCGTGCTGGGCAGCCGTGACGCGTCCGCCGGGGACTGAGCAGCCGGCGCCGCGGGTCAGCGGGCAAGCGAGGTCCTCCGGTGAGCGCTGGGGCAGGGGGGCACTCCGCCGCGGCGAATCTGTGCTCGCGCCCGATTGTCACCCCGCGCGCCTCGCCACATAATCGGCAAGGTCCGGCCGGCGACGCGAGGATTGGAGCTATTCACCGTGGAGATCTCACTCGAGGGCAAGGTCGCGCTCGTCACCGGCTGCGGTCCGAACATCGGCAGCGGCATCGCTCTCGCGCTCGCCAGGTACGGCGCGAAGGTGGCCGTCAACGACGTGTCGAAGGAATCGATCGACGCGTGCATCGCGCGGATCGAGCGCAACGGCGGCGAGGCGATGGCCGCGCCGGGCGACGTGACCGACGAGGACGCGGTCCAGGGCTACATCAACAGCGTGCTCGAGAAGTGGGGCCGGATCGACATCCTGGTCAACAACGCCGCGGTGCTCGGCGGGCGCGGGGTGCTGGACGAGAGCACCGAGTACTTCCGGCGGGCGCTGCTCGTCGCGGGACTTGGCAACTTCCTGAACACCAAGTTCGCCGGGCGGGCGATGGCCGAGCGCGGCATCAAGGGGTCGATCGTCTGCATCTCCTCCTCCAACGGCTGGAACGGCAGCGCGGGCGTCATCGCGTACGCGTTCCACAAGGGCGGCGTGAACAACTTCGTCCGTGCCGCGGCCATGGACCTCGCCCCCTACGGCATCCGGGTCAATAGCTTCACCCCCACCGCCCCGAACCCGGACAACCCCGAACTGCTCGCCCAGTGGAAGCGGGAGGGCCGGACCCCGTTCGGCCTGCGCCCCGGCGGGACCGGCGGGCTCGGCGGTCCGGCCGGCGACGAGGAATGGCGGCGGCCGACCCGGTACGAGGGCCCGCGCAGCCCGATGGTCCCGATGGGCACGACGGGCACCCCGACCGACATCGGGCACGCGGTGGCCTGGCTCTGCTCCGACTACGCCCGGTTGATCACCGGCATTGACCTGGTGGTCGACGGCGGCGCCCGGGCGAAGAACTTCGCCTACACCCCGGCGGCGCCCGACCAGCTGGCCGGCCCGCTGCCGCTCATCGTCCTCGACGAAACCCCCGCGGAATAAGCCTTCCCGGTACAGTCGGTCGGTGTGGAAGACCACTTCGACTTCCGTGAAGTTCAGATCCGGCAGCCGGCCAGGCTGATCCCCGGCCACGCCAGCTACGAGATCTACGACACCGAGCGGCACTTGCTGGCCGTCGCGTCCGAAGCCGAAGGCCGCACCCGGTTTGAGGCCTTTACCCGGCTGGTTCCCGGCACGCGGGTGCTCGCGGTACGGACGGCGGCGGGCAACCCGATGCTGACGCTCGTCAAGCGGGACGACGACTGGGCCGCGGACCTCACCGGCCCGGACGGGGAACGCATCGGCCGGATCCGCATCGGCGACACCCGGCGCACCTACACCCTCCTCGACCACGGTGACCAGGTGGTGGGCGAGGCGACCGGCGACCTCGCGGTCAAGAACTTCTCCGTCACCGGGCCCGGGGGCGAGCGGATCGCCCAGGTCCGCAAGACGTGGGCGGGACTGCGGAAGGAACTGCTGACGTCCGCCGATCACTACACGGTGAAGTTCACCGGCCCGGCGTCACCGCCGGTCCGCGTCCTGACCGTCATGATGACCATCGTCCTCGACCTCGCCAGGCACGGCCCGGACTAGCGCCGCAGCGGCGGGCGCCGGATCAGCCAGAATAGCTGTTCAGGAACTGGGCCACCTCCGGGCCGGCGAACTGGGCACCGTACCCGGCGTTGACGACGAGGCAGCCGACCGCGATGTCCTTGGTCGGGTCGAAGGCGATCAGCCAGCTGTTGGGCTGGTCCTGGCCCTGGATGTCGGCGGTTCCCGTCTTGGCGTAGACGGTCGGCCCGAAGCCGATCCCCGCGGCGGTTCCGCTGGTGACGACGTCCCGCATCATCTCCTTGAGCTGGGTGTCGGTGCTCGAGGGCAGCGGGGTGGCGGTGATCTGCTTGATGCCGTCGACCAGGATGGGCTGCTCGAACGTCCCGGTGTCGACGGTCGCGGCCACCGAGGCCATCGCGATCGGGGAGGCGATCAGCTGCCCTTCGCCGAACGCCTCCTGGGCGAGTTCTGACCCGCTGGCGCTCGCCGGGGCGTTGAAATAGCTGGCTGACAGGTCGCCGATGCCGATGTCCCACTTCTGGTCGAGGCCGTAGTACTTCTGCGCCGTGCCCGCCAGCGCGCCGGACAGGTGCGGCCACTGCGTGCTGAACGCGTTGTTGCAGGACTGCGCGAAGTCCGTGCTGAACGGCGTGCCCGGCGGTTCCGACTCGCCCTGGTCGTTGTGGTAGGTGATGCCCTGGACAGTGTAGGCCGCCGGGCAGGCGACCCCGGAGTCGGCGGTGACCACCCCGGCGTTGAGCAGCGCCGTCGAGGTGATCACCTTCATCGCCGAGCCCGGCGCCACCTGCGCGGTGAGCGCGAAGTCGTTGAAGCCGGCGTTGTTGGCGATGGCGAGGATCTTGCCGGTGGACGGCTGGATGACGACCATCGCGCTTTTATTGTGCATCGTGACCGCGTTACGCGCGTCGCTCTCCGCCTGCTGCGTGATCGTGGTGGCCAGGCTCGAGATGTTGACCGGCGCCACGACGACCGCCTGGCTGTTCGGCACCGGCTTGCCGGCCGCGGTCTGGATCTCGACGTACAAGCCGTCCTTGCCCTGTCCCGTCGGCGCCTGCTTCTCCAGCAGGTTCGCGATGTTGGTCAGCCCGGGGTCGTTGTACGTGGTGAGGTCGTTGCCGCCCGCGTCGGTGACCGACACGACCTGCGGGGGTGCCACCACCGTCGCCAGGTGGGTGGCCGCCGTGAGGTTCGGCGCGAGCACGTCGGGTTTCCAGGCGATGTACCAGGCGCTTGAGTTCTTCTGCTGGTAGGCGACGAGCGTCGAGTGATAACTCCACATGCCCTGCAGCGGCCCGGGGGCGCTGGCCGCCGCCACCATCGCGTTGAGCCCGAACGTGACCGACTCGGGCGTCACTGCGGTAGCGGGCGCCCCCGTCGCGGCGGTGACGTTGCCCGCCGACCCGGTCAGCTTCTTCAGGTGCAGGTCCTTCTGGTACGTGGTGAGCGAGGCCTGCGCGGCGGCCGGGTGATCGGTGTAGCTGGCGGCCTTCCCGAGGTCGCCGCTCTGCCACGCCTGCAGGAAAGCGGTGGTGATCTGCGCGGCGTCCTGCGCGGGCGTGCTTCCCGACGGGACGAAGCCGGTCGTGCTGCCGCTCCCGCCGCCGACCACCTTGACCACGACCACCGCGGCGATCACCACGGCCGCGGCCGCCCCCGCGATCAGCGCGATCAGGTTGCGCTTGCGCCGTTTGCCGCGCCCGCCGCGCCTGCCCGGCCCGCTGGTCCCGAACGGCGGCCCGTACCCGCCGGGCTCCCCCGGCCCGTACCCTTCCGGACGCGGCCCGTAGCCCTCCGGCCGGGGGCCGTAGCCCTCCGGACGCGGCCCGTACCCTTCCGGCCGGGGCCCGTGTCCCTGCTGGCCGTGCCCCTGCTGGCCGAAGCCGATCTGCCCCAAGCCCTGCTGCCCGTAGTCCGCCGTGCCGGCCTGCCCGTAGCCAGCCTGCTGCCCGTAGCCGGGCTGCTGGCCGTAGCCGGGCTGTCCGTAGCGAGGTCCCTGCCCGCTGCCGGGCTGCTGACCCTGGCCAGGCTGCTGACCGTAATCGGCGGTGCCGTACCCGGGCTGCCCGTACCGGGGTTCCTGCCCGTAGCCGGGCTGCTGACCGCGGGCAGGTTCGTACCCGGGCTGCTGGTCCCACGGCGGCTGCGCCTGCACGGGCTGCTGACCCCACGGCGGCTGCGCCTGGCCCTGCTGGCCCCACGCCGGCTGCCCCTGCCCCGGCTGCTGGTCCCACGGCGGCTGCGCCTGCCCGGGCTGCGCCTGCCCGGGCTGCTGGTCCCACGGGGACTGCGCCTGCCCGGGCTGCTGGCCCGACGCCGGCTGCCCCTGCCCCGGCTGCTGGTCCCACGGGGACTGCGCCTGACCGGGCTGCTGGTCCCGCGGGGGCTCGGCCTGCCCAGGTTGGTCCCACGGGGGACGCCCAGGCTGCTGACCGAACCGTGGCTGGCCTTGCGCAAGCTGGCCCTGGCCAGCCTGACCCTGCCCCTCACCAGGCGTACCGAACGCAAGCTGTTGCCCGTGCCACGACTGGCCGAACCCGGACTGGTCCTCGCCGGGCTGACCGTCGCCGCGCTGACCGAACGCGGACGGCTGCGGAGCTGTCTCGTCGGGGGGAGGCCAGGGATCTGAAGACCCGTGCCGGGGCGGAACGTCGCTCACTTATGCGACCGTACCCTACGGCCGCGGGTTAACCGTAGAGAATTAGGCATCGGACCCGGCACCAACTGGACAAGAACCACCGCGGCCATACACGCTGGCGGCGTGACGCACATCCTCAGGTACCTCACGGAGGCCGGCCCGGCTCCCCGGGTCGGCGTCTGGGACGCCGGCGGCCTGCTGCCCCTCGACGTGCCCTCCATCGCCTCGCTGCTGGCCATGCCCGCGGGCGACATGAGGGGCGCCATCGAAGACGCCATCGAAGACGCCGAGGCGGAGACGGGGACCACCCCGGTCCGGGAAAAGCCGGCCCCGCTGCCGCCGGCCGACGGCCGGATGGAGATCTGGGCGGCGGGGGTCACCTACCGCCGGTCCAGGGAAGCGCGCCTGGAGGAGAGCGGCGGCGCCGACTTCTACCAGCGCGTGTACGAGGCGGAGCGGCCCGAGCTGTTCTTCAAGTCGGTGCCGTGGCGGGTGGTCACCGACACCGAACCGATCGCGGTCCGGCGCGACTCGCCGCTGAACGTGCCCGAGGCGGAACTGGCCATCGTGGTCAACTCGGCCGCCGAGATCGTCGGCTACACGGTCTGCGACGACGTCTCGTCGCGCGCCATCGAGGGCGAGAACCCGCTGTACCTGCCGCAGGCCAAGATCTACGCCGGGGCGTGCGCGCTCGCGCCGGGCATCCGCCCGGCGTGGGAGGTCGACGCGAGCGACCTCGCCATCAGCATGCGGATCACCAGGGACGGCGGCATCGCCTGGGAAGGCGGCACCCGCACCAGCCAGCTGAACCGGTCGCCGCAGAGCCTGGCCGACTACCTGTTCGCCGAGGAGCACTTCCCCGACGGCGTGATCATCTCGACCGGCACGGGCATCGTCCCCGGGATGGAGTTCACGCTCCAGCCCGGGGACGTGGTCGCCATCGAGATCGAGGAGATCGGCAGGCTGAGCAACCGGGTCGTGGCCGGCAAGACCGGGCTGGAATGGCTGAGCGGAGTCAGCCGGGTACGTTCGGGATAATTCACGAAGCCTTCGCGAAGCTCGCGGTGGCGAGGACGGTACCGTTCGCGGCGAGCAGCCGCGCGCCGACCGGAGTGCCGTCGCCGACCCAGGAGGGACTCCCCCACGAGCCGTAACCGTCGGACAGCCGGAACGACCCGACGTTCGTGACCTGACCGTCCGCGCTGATCAGCTGGCAGGTCACGGTGCCGTTGCCGGAATTGTCCAGATCCACGGACATGTACATCCACCGTGGGCTGCCGTTGAACAGGAAGACCTCGCCCGCGTTCTCGTGGTCGGCGGACAGCAGCGCGGCCGTGCTCAGCGCCGGCTTCGGCGACGGGGAGGTGGCCGCGTGCAGGCCCCAGCCGCCCAGCGCCGAGACGAACACCGCGACAACGACCGCGGCGGCGGCAAGCACCCGCCGGGCAGGGCGGCTCGGTCCGGTTCCGCCCCGGATTATTCCGAACGTACGCTTGGTTCCCGCACGACCCCGCGCTCGCTCATGCCGGTGGCGGACCGGCCGCTGGGCAGGTTCGGCGAAGCCGAGTCGTTCCATCACCCGGGACTCGAAGCCGGGCGGCGGCTCAGCCGCCGGCAGCAGGCCGAGCAGTTGCTCGCCGGTCGCCGTCAGCTGGCGGACGTGCTCCCGGCAGGCGTCGCAGTGGTCTAGGTGCGCGAGCGCGTCGGCGCGCTCGCGGCCGGTGAGCACGCCGAGCGCGAGTTCCGCGGCCACGTCGCCGAACTCCGCGCAGTTCATGCCGTTCACCTCACTCATCGCCTACATCCTCCGGGAGGAACGCCGCCCGCAGTTTCTGCATGCCGTCCCTGATCCTCGTCTTCGCGGTGCCCAGAGGGATCGCCTCCGCGACCGCGATCTGCCGTGCCGTCATGCCGTAGATTCCCGCCATCGCCACCGCGCGGGCCTGGGTCGCCGGCAGCGCGGCCAGGGCCCGGCGCAGCCCGGCGGCGCTGTCCCGGGCGACCGCCAGCCGCTCGGGGGTGTCGGTGACCGCGGTGAGCAGGGCGGGGAGTTCGGCCGGGTCCACGGGTGCCGACGTGCGGGCCCGGAGGACGTCGATCGCCAGGTTATGGGCGATCGTCGTCAGCCAGGCCCGCACGGTTCCCCGCCGCGAGTCGTACACCTGCGCGTGCCGCCAGGCCTGTTCGAAGGCCTGCTGGGCGACGTCCTCCGCGGTCACCGGATCGCGCAGGACGCTCAGCGCGACGCCGAACACCACGCGCTGAAAACGGCGCACGAACGCGATCGCCAGGTCGGCGTCGCCCGCACCGAGACCAGCGAGCAGTGTCTCGTCCGGCACCCCCTCCGCCGGGTTCCCCATCGTCTGCACACTCTTACTTACGGACGGGCGGTGCATAAGGATTGCTTTCGTAGCTCATGCCCGGTATCCGCTCAGTAGCCGCCGCCGTAGCCGTTCGACGACGAGGACGGCGAACTGCCCCCGGATCCGGAAAGCGTCACCGCGGCGGTGATGCTCGAGCCGGACGGGGCGACCAGCCACCACTTGGCGCCGAAGCCGTCGAGCCCCTGCCCCTTGTCCATGCCGGCCCCGGTGTCACCCGCGAAGTAGTACAGCGGGTGGCCGTCGTAGGTCACCTGCTTGGTGCCGTCGGACCTGGTGATCGTGCCGAGGTTGCTGGCGTTCACGCTGCCGGACGCGGTCGGCTGGCCGGTCGCGGTCACCGGCGGCCAGGCGGCGGCGCAGGCGCCCGAGCAGGCGGACTTGTCCTTGCTGTCCGCCATGAACAGGTAGATCGCGCGTCCCGAACTGTTGGTGAGGAACGCGCCGGCCGAACTGGTTCCGGTCGTGATCACGGTGCCGCTGGCCGACGAGGCCGGCGAACTTCCGGTCGTGGCTGACGAGCTGGCGGGGGCACCGCCGTAGCGCGAGGCGCTGCCGCTGCTGCTGCTCGCGCCGCTGCTGCACGCCGCCGCCAGCAGCGCCGCGGCCGCCACTGCCGACACGGCACCGAACCTGACTGGCACCCGGGCCAGCAACGAGCTGCCCATCATGATCGTCCCCTCTCGCGCGGCGACGGCCGTCTGCCTCCGCCGCTCGGTTGATTGCCTTGTGCGAAGTAAGTACGGGGGCGGACGCGAATACGGCTTGAATCATTGTATGTGACCTGCATCACATCACGATGACGGGGCTGGGTGTTCCGGCGCGGTGCGAGGAAACCCACTCGAAGACCGCGCGCGGATGGCCGTACGGTGGGGCCG
>Ga0187806_1000020_pt1 | contig 33911 bp, 28 predicted proteins | sample NC_wetland_sal_i_7_FD_132470 | JGI IMG/M metagenome (GOLD analysis project Ga0187806, IMG submission 132470) | Wetland sediment microbial communities from Neuse River Estuary, North Carolina, USA - ASW_1 | ecosystem: Environmental > Aquatic > Freshwater > Wetlands > Sediment | place: USA: North... | reverse complement strand
CAGCGACTCGGTGTACGGGGAGTTCGCGACCGTGCTAGGGCTGGTGGCGTGGCTGTACCTCGCGTCCCGGATCACGGTGTATTGCGCCGAGATCAACGTGGTCCTGGCCCGCAGGCTGTGGCCGCGGTCCATCATCCAGCCGCCGCTCACCGAAGCCGACCGGACCAGCCTGGCCCTTCAGGCGCTGGAAAGCCAGCAGCGCGAAGAGCAGCAGGTGCGCGTGACGTTCCGGGACGACCAGCATCCGGCGACGCAGGACGAACATCCCGTGGCCGACCCGGCCCCACCAGCCAAGAAGCCGGCGTAACGGGACCTTCGTCACTTTGCTGCCTCGCCAAGGACCCTAGGGTTGTCCCGCTCGGTCGGGAATCCTCCTGACATGAGCGAGAACCCAAGCGGCGTGACCGAGGACGCGGCCGAAGAGGCGCAGCTTCTCGCCAGGAACGCCCAGTACCTGATCGCCACGGCGGCCCGGGCTCCGTCGGTCCATAACAGCCAGCCGTGGCGGTTCCGGGTTGGCGAGCAGGTCGTTGAACTGTGGAGCGATCCGCGGCGCAAGACCCTCGACGACCCGCTGGGCCGGGAGATGCTTATCAGCTGCGGTGCGGCGCTCTTCGGTCTGCGGCTGGCTGTCCGGTCGCTCGGCCACCTGCCCGTAGTCCAGCTGCTGCCGGATCCGGCGCAGCTGAGGCTCATGGCCCGGGTAAGCGTCGGCGCGGCCGCCGGGATGAACAGGCTGGAGCGGCAGATGCTAGAGGCGGTCCCGCATCGGCACACCCATCGTGGTCCCTTCCTTGCCGGGCCGCTGCCGCCTGGGTTGCTGGCCGGACTGCAAGACGACGCGCTGGCCGAGGGAGCCACGCTGGCGTTCGTCGGCGATGGCCTCTCCCTTGATCGGCTGACCCGGCTCGCGACCGCGGCGGGCCGCGTCGCCGGCCTGGATCCCGGTGAGCGGGATGAGATCCTGAGATGGACGCGAAGCCCGGGAAAGCCGGCGAGGGACGGCATTCCCGCGACTGCCCTCACCCCCGGGACTTCCGGGGACGACGAACCGGGGCGGCTGCCGCAGCGAGACTTCGACCTTGGCCGGGGGATGGGGCGGCTGGCCGGTGGCGGGGCGCCGCCGGCGGCGACCGCGGTCTTGCTGACGGCCGGCGACCGCCGCACCGACTGGCTGCATGCCGGGCAGGCCCTCCAGCGCCTGCTGTTGCACGCCGCGAGCATGTGGGTGTTCGCCAGCCTGTACACGCAGCCGATGGAGAATCCGCTCATCCGTGAGCTGATCCGCGACCAGCTGGCGCTGCCCGGCAACCCGCAGATGCTGCTCCAGTTCGGCCGGGCGGCCAGCACGGCGAGCACGGCGCGCCGCCCCGTCGGCGAACTGACGAACTGGTGACCGATCCGGAGCAGGCAAGAGGACCTTCGCCCGTACCCCGGCGGTAACGGGTCGGCCTTCACTGAGAACATCTGGTGCACCAGCTGGTGCCCGGCCGGAGTGAATCACCGAGGAGGTCGCTGACATTGCTTCAGACCCTTGAACCGCTGTTGCGCGATCACAAGTTCTTCGCCGGGCTGAGTCCTGAGTACCTTGCCCTGCTGGCCGGGTGCGCCTCCACGGCGGTTTTTCCCGCGGGCTCATACCTGTTCACCGAGGGCGAGCTGGCCGAGTCCTTCTACGTCATTCGCGATGGCAAGGTAGCCCTCGAGGTTGCCGCGCCCGGCCATGCCGTGCTGACCGTGCAGACCCTCGGCGCGGGGGAAGTGGCCGGCTTCTCCTGGCTGATCCAGCCGCACCGGTGGGAGTTCGACGGGAGGGCCCTCGACCGGGTTCGCGCCATCCGGGTGAACGGGGTGTGCCTGCGTGCCAAGTGCGACGAGGACCCGCGCTTCGGATACGAGCTCATGCGCAGGTTCGCGCAGCTCACGGCCGCCCGGCTCCAGGCCACCCGGCTCCAGTTGCTTGACGTGTACGGCCACGCGCACGACCACTGAGGAGGTGATCCCAATGACCAGCACCGTGAAACGACGCGTGCCGCCGGTCGCCTTGATCAAGATGCTCAACCCGCTGGCGCGCTTCATGCTCCGTTCCCCGCTGCACGGGATGATCGACGCGTCGGTTCTGCTCCTGCACGTGACCGGCCGGAAGACTGGCCGCCAGTACGACATCCCGGTCGGCTATGTGGACATGGACGGGAAGCTCATCGTCGTCACACCCTCTCTGTGGCGGGTCAACCTGCGCGGCGGGGCGGACGTCGAGGTGACGTGGCGCGGCCAGCGCCGCCCGATGCACGCGCTGCTCGAGGAGGACCCGGCGGCCGTAGCGGTCAGCTACCAGGCGATGATCGCCCGCCTCGGCTGGCGCGCTGCCCAGCGCCAGCTGGGCATCTCGACGTCCGACGGCCAGCTGCCCACGGTGCTTGACTTCAAAAACGCCGCCAGTGAGTACGGCTGGTCAGTCATCACCCTCACCCCGCGCTGAACTACCCGCGCTGAACGGTGATGCCACGGCGCGGCCGCGGGTCAGCGGACGCCGCGCGGGCGGAACTGGACGCTGATCCGGGGACCCGTGGGGCGTGCCGACTTCGGCACGGCGTGTTCCCATGTCCGCTGGCAGCTGCCGCCCATGACGAGCAGATCGCCATGCCCGACGGCGTACCGCAGCGTGCCCGCGTAGTCGTCGGCTGCGCCGTCGAGCGTGACGCGCGGACGGAGCAGCAGCGGGCGAGCGGTGCCCAGGGACAAGATCGCGACGATCGTGTCCTCCGTGCTGCCCCGCCCTATCGTGTCGCCGTGCCAGGCGACGCTGTCCTTGCCGTCCCGGTACAGGCACAGTCCCGCCGTACGGAACGGCTCGCGCAGCTCCGCCTGGTAGTACTCGCTGAGCTGGTCGCGGCACACCGCGAGCGCCGGATCGGGAAGCTCCGCGTCCTCCCCGCAGAAGCACAGCAGCCGCGGCACGTCGACCGTGCGGTCGTACATCCGCCGCCGCTCCGCGCGCCACGGTACCTGCCCGGCGAGCCGGGCGAACAGCTCACCTGACCCGGCGAGCCACCCGCGCTGCACGTCCACCCAGGCGCCGTGCGCCAGCCGCAGGCGTTCCGGCCGCAGCGGACCCGGCGCCGGGTCGTCCGCGAGGTCGAGCAGCGATTCCTGAACAGCGACACCCATGCGAACATGCTATCGCATAAGTCAAATACGCGTTCGACTCGCCGCCGCCGGCCACCCGGAAAATTCCGGCGCCGCCCGATTCCCGAGGCGACTCGAAAAGCGCTATATCGCGATAAACAAGTTCATCGCCGGAAACATGTGCAACGACCACGGGACAAACAAATGCGCCCCGCAAAAACACAGGCGGCGGGCCTTCGCGACTGCGCGGAGACCCGCCGCCTGCGAGTGATCAGAAGTAAGCCACCCACGCGGCCTGACGAGCGCCCCGTCAGACGGCGCGCACCTGCGCGGCCTGCGGACCCTTCGGCCCCTGAGTCACGCTGTACTCGACCTTCTGGTTTTCCTCAAGGCTGCGGTACCCGTTCGCCTCGATCGCGGAGAAGTGGACGAAGACGTCCGCGCTGCCGTCATCGGGGGCGATGAAACCATAGCCCTTGTCCGCGTTGAACCACTTTACGGTCCCCTGAGCCATTTTTGCTACGTGTCCTTCGAGATGAGCCGAGATCGAAACGGCAGTTGTTATTCGCGATCAGAAGTCCGCCAACAGCCAACGCCAATCTACCCCATCCAGCGACAAGGAACGGCGTCCTCACGCCGGAAAGGTGCGGTGACTGCCCGGTGAATGTCAGGAATGCCTTCCCTGTCCCGGGTTCCGTCGCTGCCCGGCGGCCCTCCGGTTTCCGGCATATCCGGAACGCACTGGCGCTCCGCCCCCGCGCTCGCTCCGCTCCGCGCCCGCCCGGTCGCCACGCCAAGCCCGACCGCCCGCGCCCCGCTCGGCAGGCTCCCCGCCCCCAGGACGGCCAGGCGTCCACTCACCGCGCTCCCGGCGGGCAGGCCGTCCGGGCGTCCATTCGCCGCGTCCGCGCTCATCACGTGCTTCGCGCCCGTCGCTCCAGCCGCGCCGCTCGCCGGCGGCCCGCTCACGCCCGCCGTCCCACGTCCGTTGCTCTCCGCGCGCAGGCCGCCCGGGCGTCCATTCGCCGCGCGCGCGTCCACCGGGTGCGCCACGTCCGTCGCTTCCGCCGCGGCGGCCGTCGGCGGTCCGGTGGTCGCGCTCGCCGTCCCAGGTCCGCTCAGCGCGCGCGGGGCGCTCTGGCCGCTCGAACCGCTGCGTCTCCTCAAATCGCCGAGACCGGTCGAAGCCCTGGCTCCGGTCTGACCGCTCGTCCCGGTCGAACCGCCGGGCCGACGGCTCGCGTCGGCCGTCCGGCTCCCGGTCGCCGAAGCGCCGCTCGGACCGGTCGCGCTGACCGTACCGGCTCTTGTCCTCGAACCGCCGCACGGGCTGGCCGGCCCGCTCCCCATCGCTGGGCCGCTCCGCGTCGCCGAAGCGGTCCCTGTCCTTAGACGGCTGCACATCGCCGAACTGCCGGGCGGGCCGCCTGTCGAAGTTGCCGCGCGGCTTGCGCTGGCGGGGCTTGCCGCTGCCCGGCCGGCCAGCGCCGGGCTGTCCCGGACCGGGCCGGTCGGAAAACCGGTCCTCGGGCTTGACCAGCCCGGCCTCCGGCTTGAGCAGCGTGATCCGCGGAGCCGGCGGGCCGGCGATCTCGCGCAGCACCGCGGAATCCGGGTCGGCCTCGGCGACCTGCGGCGTCACGCCGGCCTTCCGCATCAGGTTGCGGACGTCGCGCGCCTGCGCTGTCGTCTGCATGGTGACCACCACGCCGTCGGCGCCGCCCCGGGCGGTGCGGCCGGACCGGTGCACGTACGCCTTGTGCTCCGCCGGCGGGTCGGCGTGGATGACAAGATCGATCCCGTCGACGTGGATGCCGCGGGCGGCGATGTCGGTGGCGACCATGACCCGCACCGCGCCTGATCCGAACGCCGCCAGGTTCCGCGACCTGGCGCCCTGCCGGAGGTTGCCGTGCAGTTCGGCCGCGGGAATCCCGGCCGTGGTGAGCTGGCGCGCGAGGCGTTCCGCGCCGTGCTTGGTGCGGGTGAAGACTAGCGACCGCTTGTCACCGCCGGCCAGTGCCGCGATGACCTCGATCCGGTCCGCCGGGTCGACGGTGATCACATGGTGCTCGATCTCGGCCGGAGATGAGTTGTCGTCCACGGAGTGGTGTGCTGGGGCGGTGAGGAAGCGGCGGGCGAGCACGTCGATGGCGCTGTCTAGCGTCGCGGAGAACAGCAGCCGCTGCCCGTCCGCGGGCGTGGCCTCGAGCAGCCGCCGGACGACCGGCAGGAACCCCAGATCGGCCATCTGGTCGGCTTCATCGATGACGGTGATCTCGACGTCCGCCAGGTCGCAGTGCCCCTGGCCGATCAGGTCGGCCAGGCGGCCCGGGGTGGCGACGACGATGTCCGTCCGCCGGTGCAGGGCATTGACCTGCGGGCCCTGCGAGACCCCGCCGTAGATGGTCGCGACCCACAGGCCCGACGCCTTTGCCAGCGGCTTCAGCACTCCGTATACCTGCGTCGCGAGTTCGCGCGTCGGGACCAGCACCAGCCCGCGCGGCCGTCCAGCCGCGGTCCGGCCGCCGGCGAGCCGCGCGACCAGCGGCAGCGCGAAGCCCAGCGTCTTGCCCGACCCGGTCTGCGCCCGTCCGAGGATGTCACGGCCGGCCAGCGCGTCGGGCAGCGTCGCCTGCTGGATCGGGAATGGTGTGGTGATGCCGTCGTCGTCTAGTACGGCGACCAGCGGGGCGGGCACGCCAAGGGACGCGAACGTCGCAGGGCGCACGGCAGAGTTCTCTGCGGCCATGGCAGTCAAAAGAAATCGTCTCCAGGACTCGGGTGGTCGCATTGACTCAGGTGGTCACGTGGACCCAGCGGTCACGTTGACTATGGCGCCACGTCCGTGGAAACCGATTCGCTCACCGAGCGACCTACGCTCCGGAAAGTCTACGTCACCGCGCAACCGGCTGCGCACGGTGGGCCGGGCGGCGCAGCGCGCGGACCGGCGCCAGGCGCACCAGCGCGCTGTAGGTCACCAGCGCGATCGCCAGGTGCATGAGGAACAAGAAGGCGACCGCCTTGGCGGGCTGTCCCTTCACGAGGATGTAGACGTCGGGCAGCCAGAGCACGAGCGTGACGAGCACGGCCATCCGGAGGAACATCCACCGCGGCTGGGATGTGATCCGGGTGGTGACCGGCCACGCCACGCACGCGATGATCACGCCGATCACGGTCAGCTTGGCGTAGTCGCTGAACTGGAAGTGCGGGTACCCCCTGGTACTGGGGAAGACCGCTTCGGCGATGACGACGATCAGGGCGTCGGCCAGCAGCGAGCCGGCGATCGACACGACGGTCGCGAGCACGACCCGTCCCGCGGACGGCTGCTGGTGGTACGGGGCGAAGTCCAGGCGGATGAGCGACATGGCCTTGGTGAGCATGCGGATCAGCATATTGGCGCGGGACGATTCAATAGTTGCCTGCGGCTAAGCATTTCCTCTGACTTCCATACCAGCTTCATCACGCGCAGCGCCGCGATCCATATACTGGAAGTTGCTGGAATAGTCGGGCATCAATATAGGCTGGGCTGCGTGGGGGAACCAATTCAGACGCTGGAGCGCCGCATCGACCAGCTGCGGGTGGCGGTCCGCGACGCGGTACTGGCCGGCGACCGGGCGCGCGTCACGACCCTTCGCGCCGAACTCAGGCAGGCCGAGGACTCCTGGGAAGACGCGCTGGCCGAAGCCGAGGCGGGAGCACCCGTCAGCGTGGCCGCCAGACCGGCCGTGATCCCTCCGCAGGTTGCCCCGTCAGGCTCGCTGCTTCCGCTCCGCGAGCAGGTCTGCGAGGCGCTCAGCCTGCTCCAGGTTCCGGCCGCCCCGAAGCTGATCGCCACGGTGCACCAGGCGTTCTTCGCCACCACGTTCCCTACCGCCCGGGTGACCAGCCTCAGGCGTGACGAGGAGCGGTCGTTTCGCACCGCCCCGTTCGCCCGTCCGTATTACATCTGCGCCGCGTTGACCGCCGACTTCCTCAGCCCATCGCGGGGCCTGCTGGCGGTCTCCACCTGGCCGCTGGAAAGGCGTGTCATCGGGTCGCTATCGCCGCGGGTCGATTTCCTGACGGCGGCCGTCCAGGTCGCCAAGACGATCGGGCGAATCCCGGGCCCGCCGCCGGCCGCGCACCGCTTGCTGTGGCGGTTCGCTGCCAGCATCCCCGGCGCGGTGCGGGCCCCTGACCGCCTCCGCCCGGAGACGGTCAGGGAAGCGGCGGAGGCAGAACTGGCCGTGCACAAAGACGCGGACGCCAGGATCCGCCAGGACGCGGCGATCCGGGCGAGGCAGCAGCTCACCGACGCCGAGCAGCTGTTCGGCACCTGGTCATTCCGGCCAGCGGCCGACGCGGCGGCCAAGGGCGAACGCGCGTAGCTGACCCCGTTCGCAGAGATTCCCTCCCGGCGGGGTATTGGCCTTGTCCTGTTATCAAACGCTTTCCCGTTCGGCTATCCCCGGCAGTATGAACGGGAAAGGATGGGGCAGGCAGAGCGGACGCGTCGCGGTCCGCGCTGGCACATTTACTGGAGAAGACTGGAACTATGCTACATTTACTGGCGTCAATCTGAACGACTTAACCGAGGACATGGTGGCAGGGGATCAGGAAGAGGCCGTCCGACGCGACCCGGAGGTTCAGCAGGCCCGCAAGATCGCCGCAGCCGCCCGAGCCCGGCTGCTGCAGTGCGTGGGCGGCGACGACGCCGATGCCCTAGCCGAGGCGCAGCAAATGCTGGATGCGCTCCGGAAGGCGACCGTCCTCACCGAGAACGCCGAAGACCGCGCGCGAGTCCAGCTCGATCTGATCACGCAGGCCGAAGCCGACCGCCGCGCGAAGGCCCGGCGCGCCTCCCTTGAACCGCCCGCGGCACCCCGGGATACGGCGCCAGCCAATAGGTTCGCGGCTCCCTTCGCGCTCCTGCAGGAAAACCCCGCGCGCGCCGCCCTGCTCACGCTTCTCGTGGCTGCCGCCGCCTGGTTCGCGGCCAGGACCCTGGCCCGCCGGCGCCGCCGCACGAGTATGTAGCTCCAGCCACCGCGCCGCGGTCGTGCCGGTTGCTGACCAGCCGCCCGCTGCCCCGCGGCCGGCGCGTCACACCCGGACCCGCGGCGGGGGTACCGGCTGGCACCCGGGGACCCGGCGGGTATAAAAAGTACGGATATCACGTCAGCCATCCGGAGGACATCATGCGCGACGCGGCTCTGCTCGGTGCCAGGCTGCTGCTCGGCGGTTACATGCTGATTCACGCCTCGCAGAAGCTGCTCGGAAAGTTCCACGGGCCCGGCCTGGAGGGCGCGGGCGCGCTGTTCGAGAAGAACGGCCTCGCGCCGGGCAAGCACATGGCCGCGGCGGCGGCGGCGACGGAGATCAGCGGCGGGCTGCTGACGATCACCGGCATCGCGAACCCGGCAGGCCCGCTGGCCGTCGCCGGCGCGATGTCCGTCGCCGCGGCGCACAACAGGAAGGGCGGCCTCATGGCGGTGCGGGGCGGGATCGAGCTCCCGGTCAGCTACGTCACGCTGGCGCTGACGCTCGCCGCGACCGGCCCGGGCAAGTACAAGATAGGCCCGTCACTGCCCGGCAAGCTGACCGCGGTCGGCGCGCTCGCCGGCGGCGCGCTGGCCGGCGCGCTGATCGCCCGCATGGTCACCGCGGCGCCCCCCGCCGCGCAAGAGCCCGCGCCCGCTCCGCCCGCCGCACCCGGCTCACCGCAGCCGGCGGCGCCGGCCGAGCCAGCCGCCTGACGGCCGCCTCATGGCGGGCGACTCAGCAGCGCCAGACGAGTGGTCCGTCGGCAAGCTTGACCTGGACGCTTACCTGGACCGGATCGGGTACGACGGCGCGGCCGGGCCGGCCGGGCCGTCCGCGCCCTCGCAAGCGACGCTCGCCGCGCTGCACCGGGCGCACCTGGCGGCGATCCCGTTCGAGAACCTGAACCTGATGCTCGGCCGCGGCATCAGCGTGGACCTCGAGTCGATCCAGGCCAAGCTCGTCGACGCGAAACGCGGCGGCTACTGCTACGAGCACGGCCAGCTGTTCGGCGCGGCCCTGGAACGCCTCGGGTTCCAGGTGGACCGGCTGCTGGCGCGGGTTGGCCCGGACGGCGAGCCGGTGCGGCCCCGGACGCACCTGACGCTGCGCGTCCGGGCGGACGGCGGCACCTGGCTCGCCGACGTTGGCTTCGGCAGCTCGCCGCCTGGCCCGCTGCCGCTGCGCGGGCTGACTTCCGGCGGCCCGCAGGACCTCGGCGGCTGGATCTACGAGATCGTCCCCGATGAGACCGACGGCGCCGCGAAGCTCCGCGAGTTCCAGGCGGGCGAGTGGGTCACCCTCTACCGGTACGAGGACCAGCCCGTGTACCCGGCGGATGTGGTGATGTCCAACCACTACACGGCCACCTACCCGGAATCGTGGTTCACCTGGCAGCCGATCGTGGCCCGCCGCTACCCGGACGTGATCCATGCCCTGGTCGGCCGCGTCTACACGATCACCAGCGCGGGTCACGTGAAGACCCGGCGCACCCTCTCCGACGCGGAGTTCGCCGCCGCCCTCAGCGAGGTCTTCGGCATGACGTTCACCGACGACGAGCTGGCCGCCCTGGTCGCCGCCCCCGCCGGCCCGTCCTGACCGTGCCCGCCCCGCGTAAATGTCCGTAGTTAGGGCCTCAATAGAGGCTCAAACTACGGACATTTAGCCGATCACGTGTGCGCAGACCCTACTCGCCACTCTGCTCAGGCTCAACGGTCGCGAAGGACGGAGCAGCAACGTCCGCGGCCGCCTCCGCAGCCACGTCAGAACGCTGCCGTCTGAACCCTGGCAGCAGCCGTGCCACCAGCAGCGCGCCGGCCACGCAGGCCAGCCCCCCGGACACCACGGACGCCGTGTCGCCGAACGCCGTGGCGACCGCCCCGGCTTCCAGGTCGCCCAGCCGCGGCCCGCCGGCCACCACCGCTATCTGTACGCCCATCAGCCGCCCGCGCAGCGAGTCGGCCGCGGAGAACTGGATGATCGTGTTGCGGAACACCGCGGAGAACACGTCCGCGCAGCCCGCGATCGCGAGCAGCACGAGCGCCACGGGCAGGAACACCACCACCCCGAAGGCGGCGATCGCCAGCCCCCACGCGATCACCGCGCAGATCACCGCGAGCCCCTGACGGCGCACGCGGCTGACCCAGCCGCTGGTCAGCGCGCCCAGCAGCGCGCCCGCCCCCGGCGCCGCGTACAGCAGGCCCACCGTGGTGGCGCCGCCTCCGAACACGGTCGCCGCCAAGGCGGGGAACAGCGCCCGGGGCATCCCGAACACCATCGCGTTCAGGTCGATCAGGTAAGCGCCCTGCACCGGCTGGGACCGCCGCACGAACCGGAACCCCTCGGCCATCGACCGCCATCCCGGCCGGACGGCCGGCGCGCCCGCCACGGCTGACGGCGGCGGCTGCGGCGAGATCGCCAGCACCGCCGCCAGCGCCAGCAGGTACGTGAACACGTCCACCCAGTACACCGCGCGCACGCCGGCCCCGGCGAGCAGCAGCCCGGCGAGGGCCGGCCCGACGATCGTGCCGGTCTGGAACAGCGCCTGGAAGATCGCGTTGGCGGCGGGAACCAGCGTCAGCCCCACCATGCCGGGCACCATCGCGTTGCGCGCCGAGCTGTCCATCCCGCTCAGCGCCGCGCTCACCGCGGGGAACACGAACAGCGGCCACAGCGCGGGGCCGAAGTCCGCGTTCAGCGCCAGCCCGGCACTCGACAGCGCGCCGATCGCCTCCACCACGAGCAGCATCCGCCGCCGGTCCACCGCGTCCACCAGCGACCCGCCGAACAGCGAGCCCAGGATCAGCGGCAGCAGCTGCGCGAGCGACACGAGCCCGACGTCAAGCGACGTGTGCGTGATCCCGTACACCTGGTACGGCACCGCGACCATGGTCAGCTGGTTGCCGAGGGTGGACACTCCCAGCCCGCCGATCAGCGCGCGGAAGTCCGCGGAGCGCCGCAGTGGCCTGAGGTCGAGGAAGACGTGCCGGGACAGCCAGCGCGAAGGCGGCGTGCTCATCCGCGCATACGATCTTCCATCGCGCTCAATATATCTTTCATGCGCCCGAACGTACGGTGGCGCCTGCCGGGGGATTATTGCTCCCATGGAGTCGCTCGCCGAACTCCGCGGACTGCGCGCTGCCCAGCGGCTGGCGCCGCCTGCTCGACCACCTCGCCAGGACCAGGTCTGCCCGCGAGCCGCCGCGACGGCCACGTCCCGGCCAGCTAGCCGGCGAACATCAGACCGCGGACGCGTTGACGTAGCTGGCGTGGTTGGCCGGCGCGAGCACCACCCAGACCTGGCCGGGGGCGAACTGCATCCGCTGCCCGTTGGGCAGCGTGTACGTCGTGCCGCCGTTCAGGCTGGGACGCGACCAGTGCACGGTGTACGACCGGCCGTCGCGCAGGATGACCGCCGTGCCGGAGCCGACCGACTCCGCAAGCGGCGGCCGGCCGCCGTACTCCTCGAACCGCGACGTGTGGATCTGCACGTACTGGACGACCACGGTGGAGCCGCCGAGCTGGCCGCCTTCGGTGGCCATGCCGGGCGCGCCATCCATCCAGACCAGCCACCGCTTCGCCGTCGCCGACCAGCGGAAGGTGTAGGTCGCCGCGGGGAACTTCACCGTGTATGACCCCGTGGTCTTCCCGCCGCCCGGCAGCGCCCCGAACCGGAACCCGATGTCGCGGGCCTTGCTCGCGCCGCGCGCCTCGCGCCACAGCGTCGGCGTGTCCGCGTACAGGTTGTACGGCGCGACCCTGGCGGAGCTCCGGTAGTACCCGTCCGGGGCGGTGATGGCGTACAGGTCGACGATCGACGCCCGCTCGATGAACGGCACCAGGTGCGGGGTCGCGCCGGACCAGGCGAACGCGGGCCGCCCGAACTGGGCCAGGAGGTCCAGGTCGCTTTCCCGGGCGCTGCGCACCGGGCCGACGACCGGCGGGATGTGCGAGGAAAACACCGCCATGAACCGGGTCAGGCCGCCCTCGACCGGGATGACGTAGATGATGTCGGCGGATCGCAGCCCGGTCTGCGGCCGCGCGTCCACGATGTTGTCGATCTTCACCGCGAGCACCGGCTCGAGGGCGCGGACCCGCTCGCCGGTGAACGGGGAGTACAGCTGGGTCGACACGGACCGGGTAGGCGCCGGCTGCGGGTGCGCGGGCAGCGTGAGCCGCGCGGCCGGCGTCTCCGGCATCGCGGCGCTCGTAAGCGCGACGACCAGCGAGATGGTGAATGCGATAACTGCGGCAGCGCCGGCCGGCAGGCCGACTCTGAGGACCATGCGCCGGCTCACTACCGGCCTCCTTACTTATCTTCGGGCCACTCGCTCCGCCGCCTGTCCGGCATGCTATGCGGGAAACGACCCGTGCTGTGCCGTTTTTCCGGTGATGGAACACGGCGCGCAGCGGATAAGTTTAGTTTCTATAGCACAACTATTTGGACGGTAGCCATGAGTGACGCGGACGCGACGCCAGACCTGCCCGGCCGCCTCGGCGTGGCCGTGCAGTTGCTCGCGCACGGCGGGAAGCAGACGGGGAAGGACGCGGCGAAGACGGGCGGCGCACGGGGCGAGCTGACGCCGACCCGGCTCACCGCCCTCGCCGTGATGGCCGCCGCCGGCCCGATGCGGCTCGGCGCGCTGGCGTCCAGGCTTGGAGTGCAGGTGTCGACCATGTCCCGGATCGTGGACATCATGGTCACCTTCGGGTGGGTGGAGCGCCGCCCGGACGAGGCCGACCACCGGGCCTGTGTGATCGGGCTCACCAGCCGGGGGTCGGCGCTGCTCGACGCCGTCCGCCAGGACAACGCCACCCGGCTCGCCGAGTGCGTCGCCCGCCTCGGCGCGGACGACCTGGCCGTGCTTGAGGCCGCGCTGCCGCTCCTGGAGTCCCTGGCGCAGCAGGTGGCGTGCCGCACCAGCGCGAGCACCCCCGAGGCTGCCAGCCGCCCGGCCGCGTCGCTGGTCTTAGTACCGTCCGGTGCCCGGAATCCTGCTCTCACTGGCACGCGTGGCCTGCCGGGCGAGAATGCGGCGCAGCTCGTCCGTGGCGTCGTCTGGGTACCGGTCGAGGGTCGCCTCGAGATCGCGCCGCTGGGCCGGGGTTGAGTAGCCGGCCAGCTCGCGCTCTAGCGCGGAGCGCCGCTTGCGGTCCGCGTCCGGGCTGGGCTCCCTGAGCAGAGCGGAGTAGAGGAACAGGATCCCAGGGAGAAAAGCCAGGCTGCCCATGCCGCCGCGGAGAATGACGCCGACCAGGATGAGCGTCCCGCCAGCCAGCACGGGCCCCCAGCGCGAGCGCAGTACGCGTGTCAGGCGGATCAGTCCGATGATCGTCAGCAGCCAGCTGATACGGAAAAACCTGTGCAGGGGCCGAGGGCGTGCGCGCCGCGGGAACGTCGTGACACTGTACCTACCGCCGGGACCGCGGGACGAACTCCACACCACAATGGTCCGGCGCCGCGCTCGCAGTCGCATCGCAGCCTCCGGTACTTCGGCCTCGCTGTGCGTGACCACAATGTTACGCCCGTCAGCTTCATACGGATATCGGTCAGCCCGTGACGCTGCGCACTATGCCCCATCCGAGCTGGCCGTTTTTTGTCCGATCGGCCAACGCTGGCGGATGACCCGGCCGGTTATCTTCTAGACGTGTCGGGCAGAGGCAGCGCAAGAGAGGTTCCCCGCCTGATCCGCAGGCCGCTGCGCTGGGATCTCACCCCTGTGCAGGTGCTGGGCCTGGTCCGCGGGGACGCCCATCCGGTGGCGCTGTTCGGCGCCTGGGCCGGCGGCTGCGACGTCGTGGCGTCGCGCCCCCTGGCGGTGCGCGGCGCCCCCGGCGGCGAGCTGGCCGACGTTCTCGACTCCGGTCTGGAGGCGGCGACGCCGGACGGCGCGGATCCCGGATTCGGCGGCGGGTGGATCGGCTACCTGGGATACAGCGCCGCCGGCGAGGCGCTGCCGGCGGCGGGCGCGGGCCGGCTGCCCGCGTGGTGGTTCGGCTGGTACGACCACGTGCTGCGCCGCGACCGGGCGACGGGGGAGTGGTTCTTCGAGGCGCTGTGCACGGACGGCCGCGCCGAGGCGCTCGGGCAGCGGTTCGCGGACCTGGCCGCCGCGGCCGCGGCCGGCCCGCCGTCGCGGCCAGACAGCTACGAGTGCGGCGAGTTCAGGCTGGTCCCGTCGCCGGACGGGCACCGGGCGGCGGTCCGGCGGACGGTGGAGTACATCGGGCAGGGGGACATCTTCCAGGCCAACATCTGCCTGCGCGCGGAGGCCAGCTTCCGCGGTGACCCGCTCGACGCGTTCTGCCGGGCGGTGACCGAGCTTGACCCGCCGTACGCCGCGTTCGCCGGCGTCCCGGGCGGCGCCGTGGCGAGCCTGTCCCCGGAGCTGTTCCTGCGCCGGGCCGGCGGGACCGTCGTCTCCAGGCCCATCAAGGGCACGGCGCCGCGATCGGCGGGCCACGAGCAGGCCGAAGCCGAGCGCGCCCGGCTGGCGCGCTCGGCGAAGGACCGCGCCGAGAACGTGATGATCGTCGACCTGGTCCGCAACGACCTCAGCCGGGTCTGCGTCCCGGGCAGCGTCACGGTTCCCGGGCTGCTGCGCGCCGAGCCGCACCCCGGCGTGTGGCACCTCGTCTCCACCGTGAGCGGCACGCTGCGTGACGACGCCACCGACGGCGACCTCATCCGCGCGGCCTTCCCGCCCGGCTCGGTCACCGGCGCCCCCAAAGTGCGCGCCCTCGAGGTCATCGACGAGCTGGAGGCCACCCCCCGCGAGGTCTACACCGGCGCGATCGGGTACCGGTCTCCGGTCGCGGGCCTTGAGCTCAACGTCGCCATCCGCACCTTCGAGTTCGCGGCCGGCCGCGTCTGGCTGGGGGCCGGCGGCGGCATCGTCGCCGATTCCGATCCCGGGGCCGAATACACCGAGTGCCTCACCAAGGCCACCCCGCTGCTCACCGCGATCGGCGGCCGCCTGGACCCCGCCGCCGCGGGGCCGGAAGCCGACCTCATGCCCCGCCCCTCGGCTGGCGTGTTCACCTCGCTGGCGGTGACGCGGGGCCGGACCCGCGGCCTGGAAGGCCATCTCGCCCGGCTCGAAGCCAGCGTCCGGGAGCTGTACGGGAAGGAACTGCCCGCGTCCCTGGCCGGCGGTCTGGCCAGCCGCCTGGCCGAGGCGCCTGCCGGCAGGCTCAGGATCACCGTCCGCCCTGTCGGCGGCCCGCTCCAGGCCACCGTCGAGGTCGTGCCGCTCCCGCCGGAATCGTCGGCTCCCCGCGCGATCATCCTGCGCCCCGCGGTGGTCAGCGGCGGCGTCGGCCAGCACAAATGGCGCGACAGGCGGCTGCTCGCCGAGCTCACCAGGCGGGCAGGCCTCGGCCCCGGCGAGCAGCTCCTGATCACCGACGACACCGGCGAGCTGCTGGAAACCGACCGCGCGAACCTCTTCGCGGTCGCCGACGGCGTGCTGCTCACCCCGCCCGCGGACGGCCGCCTGCTGCCCGGCACCACCCGCGCGGCGATCATCCGGGCGGCCCGCGACAGCGGCGTCAAGGTCGGCTGCAAGCCGCTGACCCTCGACCAGCTCCAGGCGGCCACCGAGGTCTTCGTGACCAACGCCGTCGCCGGCGTCGTCCCGGTCACCGCGGTCCTCCCGCTCACCGGCGCACCACCTTGCCCTGCGACACCGCTCGGCGCTGCCGCACCACTGGTCGTGGCCGTCGACTGCCGCGCCATGTCCTGGGCTCCCGGCCCGCTGACCGCGCGCCTCGCCGACGCCCTCGCCGCCCGGCCCTTCGACCCCCCGCGAGCCACATCTCCCGCAGCGGCCGCACCCGCCTCGCCAGCCCTGCCGCCGGCGCCCGGCCGCCCACACGGAATTGGCCATGTATCCCACCGGCTCACATCAAGTGGCCCTGGGGGACACCGGGCCAGAACCGGGCCGGCCCATCCGCTGGTCGTGCTCGTGGACAACTACGACTCCTTCACCTGGAACCTCGCTCACCTCCTGCGCACCGCGGGCTGCCGGGTCGAGGTGGTCCGCAACGACGAGGCGACCGCCGCCCAGGTCGCCGAGGCGCGGCCCGCGGGCGTGGTGATCTCCCCGGGGCCGTGCGCGCCCGCCGAGGCGGGGATCAGCGTGGCGGTGGTGCGGCGCTGCGCCGGCGTGATCCCGCTGCTCGGGATCTGCCTGGGGCATCAGGCGATCGCGGCGGCGTTCGGCGGAGAGGTGATCAGGGCGCCCCGGCCCGTGCACGGCCAGGCCTTCGAGGTCACCCACGACGGCGGCGGCGTGCTCGCGGGCCTGCCCAGCCCCTTCGAGGCGACCCGCTACCACTCGCTCATCGTCGACGAGCGCACGCTGCCCGCCGACCTTTTGATAACAGCAAGAACCGGCAGCCTGCCCATGGGGCTGCGGCACGTCAGCGCCCCGGTGGAGGGGGTCCAGTTCCACCCCGAGTCCGTGCTGACCGCGCACGGCGCGGCGATCATCCGCAATTTCGTAACGGCAGCGGTTACCGGCCCGCGGGCACCGTGCTAGCCGTACAGAAACGCGGGTGACGTCACGATCGATCCGGCGCGGGTCGCGCGAGCAGCATCGAAGCATGAGTACTACCGCGAGCGGCCGCGGGGCCGCCACCATCAGCGACAATCACACAATGGCCGGTGTCACCCGGGCTTGCCGGGTCGCCTTGCCGGCCGCGCTGACGACCCTCGCGGTCGCCGCCGCGGCCGTGCTGACGACGGGATGCGGCGGACCGGGCGCCGCCGCCACGGCCCAGGGCCGCCTGCTGTCGGCCGCCGACCTGCCAGCCGGGTGGTCGGCCGTGCCGGTCAACCAGAAAACCGTGCAGACCAGCGCGCCGTGCCTGGCCGGCCTGTCGCCGACCCCGAAGGGGAGTACGCACGCGACCGCGGCGTTCGTGGACGGCACGTCGATCCCGTCGCTCGGGGAGGTCCTGGCCACCGGCCCGCAGGCACAGCGGACGTGGCAGAGCCTCGACAGCGCGCTGGCACGGTGCCGTTCGGCGACGATCACGGTCGCGGGCGAGAAGGCCCACGTCACGATCCAGCCGATCTCCTTCCCCCGGGTTGGCAGCTGGACGTCGGCCTACTCCTGGACCTTCACGCTCTCCGGGATCGCGTTCGGCGCCGACCTCGTGCTCTTCCGCGCCGGGAGCTACGAGGGCTATCTCACCTACTCCGACCTGGGGGCGCCGGCGACGGCCACGGTGCGCGCGTTCGCCGGCGCGGCGGCGGCGAAGGCGGTGCACGGCTCGACAGCCCCGGTACCGACGGCATCGGTCGTCTCCGTGCCGGTGCGAACCGTGGCCACGAAGCTCGGCACCGTCGCCTACCGGGTCACGGGGAACGGGCCGCCGCTGATCTTGATCACGGGTTACGGCGGGACCATGGAAGGGTGGGACAGGCGCTTCGTCGACGCCCTTGCCCAGCACTTCCGGGTGGTGATCTTCGACAACGCCGGCGTCGGCGCGACGCAGGCCCTGCCGCGGCCGCTCAGCATCGACGCCATGGCGAACCAGACGAGCGCGCTCATCACCGCGCTCGGCCTCGGGCGGCCCGACGTCCTGGGCTGGTCGATGGGCAGCATGATCGCCCAGGCCCTCGCCGTCCTGCACCCGGATCAGGTGAACCGCCTCGTCCTGTGCGCCAGCTACCCGGGCAACGGGACGACGACACGGCCAGCGCAGCAGGCGATAGCCGCGCTGAAGAGCGGCGACGAGCAGAAGGTGCTCGGCGTCCTCTTCCCCGCGAACCAGACCGCGGCGGGGAACGCGTACCTCACGGCGCTCTCGAGCTACCCGGCCGCCACCGGCGCCCCGGCGGCGATCGTGTCGGCGCAGGGAGATGCGGTGGACGCCTGGTGGGCCGGGCAGGACCCCGCCGGGACGCGGGCCGCCGTGATCACCGCCCCCACGCTCATCGCCGACGGCGCGGCGGACCAGCTCGATCCGGTCGCCAACAGCCATACCCTGGCCGCCCTGATCCCGGGGGCGACGCTCACCCTCTTCCCCGACGCGGGTCACGCCTTCCTGTTCCAGGACCAGGCGGCGTTCGTTCCGCAGGTCGAGTCGTTCCTCGGCTAAGCCTGCGGGCTGGCCATGGCGGCGGCCGGCGATCACAATCGAGGCGGAAACGCCAGTGGCGAGAGAAACGGCGGTCGAGATGAGCGTTCCTGGAGAGCAGTTGACGGTGGGGTTCGTGGGGCTGGGCAACATGGGCTGGCCGATGGCCAGGAACCTGCACGCGGCCGGCTTCGGGCTGGTCGCCCGCGACGTCGACGCGGCGAAGCAGGACCGGTTCGCCGCCGAACACCCCGGCGTCATCGCCGCCGCCTCCCCGGACTCGTTCTCGGCCGCGGACATCGTGGTGACGATGCTGCCCAACGGGGCGATCGTGCGGGATGCGATGCTCGGCTGGGGGATCGGCGCCGCGCTGCGGGCGGGCGCCCTGCTGCTCGAGATGAGCTCGTCGGACCCGTCCGACACCCTGCTGCTCGCCGCCGGCCTGGAGCCGTTCGGCGTGCGGGTCGTGGACGCGCCGGTGTCCGGCGGGGTGCCGCGCGCGATCACCGGCGAGCTGTCGATCATGGTCGGCGGCGCGGCGGCGGCCGACGTCGCCGCGGTCCAGCCGGTGCTGCGGGTCCTCGGCGACCCCGCGCGGCAGTTCAGGACCGGCGGCCTGGGCAGCGGGCACGCGATGAAGGCGCTGAACAACGTCGTCGCCGCCGCGACGACTTGCGCGACGGCCGAGGCGCTGGTCGTCGGCAAGCGCTTCGGGCTCGATCCCAGAGTCATGGTCGACATCATCAACGCGTCGACCGGCCGGTCCTTCGTCAGCGGGATCTTCGGCACGGAGGTGCTGACCGGCCGGTACGGGACCGGGTTCGCGCTTGGCCTGCTGGCCAAGGACGTGCACATCGCCGCGAGCGTCGCCGCCGCCGCGGGCGCCGACGTGCCGGTTATCGCGCTGACCGACGAGCGGTACGCCAAAGCGCTCAGCGAGCTCGGCCCGGCGGAGGACCAGTCGAAGGCGCACCAGGCCTGGTGGGACGAGCCGCTCAGCGGCTGAAAGGTTTAGGGATCGCGGCCGATGACGATAAAGCCGGCGTGACATGCCGCGTATTCGCAGTGCTTAGTGAGACGTCGCTGTGACCGGGCCCATGGAGCCCGCCGACATGCTCGGCCGCCTGGGCCGGCACTGGGGCTGGCTGCTGGCGTACGGGGTCCTTACCCTGCTGGCCGGCATCGCGGTGCTGGCGTGGCCAAGCGAGACGCTGCTCGTCCTGGCGGTGCTGTTCGGGGTGCAGCTGATCATCTCCGGGATCTTCCGGTTCGTCATGGCGCTGGCCTCCGACGACCTGACCGGCGGAACGCGCGTCCTGCTGGCGCTGCTTGGCGTGCTCTCGGTCATCGTCGGCTTGTGGGCGGTCCGCCACGTGCTGCTGACCCTGCTCGCGCTCACGGTGTTCCTGGGCATCTACTGGGTCGTCAGCGGCGTGATCGACATCTTCACCGCCGTGGCGCACCGCGGCATGCCTTCCCGGGGCTGGACCGCCGCCTCCGGGGTGCTCAGCATATGCGCGGGCCTGATCGTGCTGGCCTTCCCCGGCCTCACGCTGCTGGGCCTGGCCATCGTCCTCGGTATCTGGCTGCTCGTCTTCGGGATCATGGAGATCACGAGCGCCTTCCGGCTGCGCTCGGCCGCGCACGAGCCATCCAGCGTGCTCTGACCCAATTCAGGCAGGTCTTTCGATAGCACCGGCATGCCGCCATCGGGCCCGCGGTAAGAGGTCCGCAGGCCCTTGGTGCGGCCGGCCTGATCCGGATTCGTTCCGGCATAGCGGCCGCCCACAGTGCCGCAATCCCATGATCACGAAAGTTCCGCATCGTATAAGTGCACAAACTCTTCGTGATCATGGAACGCGAGCCGCGCGGCCGCTCGTCCGCCGGCTCAGGCCGCCTCGGCGCTGGCCCCGGTGAACTGGCTGTTGTAGAGGTCGTAGTAGAAGCCGTGCTTGCGGAGCAGTTCCGCGTGGCTGCCCTGTTCGACGATCCGGCCCTCGTTCATCACCACGATCGTGTCGGCGTTGCGGATCGTCGACAGCCGGTGCGCGATCACGAAACTGGTCCGGCCGCGCCGTAGCCGCGCCATCGCGTCCTGGATGAGCACCTCGGTGCGGGTGTCGACGTTGCTCGTCGCCTCGTCGAGGATCAGGATGGGCGGGTCGGCGAGGAACGCGCGGGCGATGGTGAGGAGCTGCTTCTGCCCGGCGGAGATGTTGGCCGCGTCCTCGTCGAGCATGGTGTCGTAGCTGGCGGGCAGCGTGCGGACGAACTGGTCCGCGTACGCGGCCCTGGCCGCCGCGACGACTTCGGCGTCGGTGGCGCCCTGCCGCCCGTAGCCGATGTTGTCCCTGATCGTTCCCGCGAACAGCCACGTGTCTTGCAGCACCATGCCGAAGCAGCCGCGGACCTGCTCCCTGGACAGGTCCCGGTAGTCGGCGCCGTCCAGCAGGATCCGGCCGCTGTCGATCTCGTAGAAGCGCATCAAGAGGTTGACGATCGTCGTCTTGCCCGCGCCTGTCGGGCCGACGATGGCGACCGTCTCGCCGGGCGCTGCCGTCAGGCTGAAGTCCTCGATCAGCGGCGTGTCCGGGTCGTAGCGGAAGCAGACGTGCTCGAGGCGGACCCGCCCCGGCGCCGCCGGCCCCGAGCCGGCGGCGAGCGGCGGCTCTTCCGGCGCATCGAGGAACTCGAACACCCGTTCAGCGGAGGCGAGGCCCGACTGGAGCAGGTTCATCTGCGCCGCGATCTGCGCGATCGGCATCGTGAACTGCCGTGAGTACTGGATGAACGCGGTCACGTCGCCGAGCGGGATCGCGCCGGTGGCTACCTGGTACCCGCCGACGGCGGCGATCAGCACGTAGTTCAGGTTCCCGATGAACTGCACGGCGGGCTGGATCACGCCGGACAGGAACTGGGCGCGGAAGCTGGCGTCGAACAGCCGCCTGTTCTGCGCCCGGAACTCGCCGATCATCCGCGACCGCTGGCCGAACGCCAGCACCAGCACGTGCCCGGTGTGCGTCTGCTCGACGAGGCTGTTCAGCGTGCCCGTGCGATCCCACTGGTCGGTGAACTGCACCTGCGACCGGCGGGCGATGACCAGCGTCACCACGATCGCCAGCGGGATCGTGACCAGCGACACCGCCGCGAGCAGCGGGGAGATCCAGAACATCATGCCGATCACGCCGCAGATCGTGAGCACGGACGTGAGCAGCTGGCTGAGCCCCTGCTGGAGCGTCGTGGTGAGGTTGTCGATGTCGTTGGTGACGCGGCTGAGGACGTCGCCGTGCGGGTGGCTGTCGAAGTAGCGCAGCGGCAGCCTGGCCAGCTTCTCCTCGACGTCGCGGCGCAGCGCGTACATGGCCCGCTGCGCGATGCCCGCCATGATGTAGCCCTGGCCCCAGTTGAAGACGGCGCCGAGGCCATAGGCCAGCGCCGCCACGCCGAGGATCGCGCCCATCTGCCCGAAGTTCACGCCGACGCCGGGAACGACGTGCATCGCGGAGATCATGTCGGCGAGCTGGCTCTCACCGCGGGCCCGCAGCGCGGCGACGACCTGGGCCTCAGTCGCGCCCTTCGGCAGGCTCGCGCCGATCACGCCCTCGAACAGGACGTTCGTGGCGTTCCCGATGATCTTCGGGCCGCTGACGGTGAAACCGACCGAGATCGCGCCGAGCAGGGCGACGAGGACAAGCCGGAACCGTTCGGGCTTGAGCCGGGCCGCCAGGCGGCGCAGCGTGCCGGACAGGTCCTTCGCGGCCCCGGCGGGCGGTGCCGCGATTCCGCCGCCGGGCCCGCCCATCACCCGGCGGCCGGCGCCGGGGCGCCCGGGCGCCCCGCCCGGCCGCATCATGCCGCCACCCCCTCGCCGAGCTGGGACGCGACGATCTCGCGATACGGGGCGCACGACGTCATCAGCGCGGCGTGCGTGCCGATCCCGGCGATCGTCCCGGCGTCAAGGACGATGATCTGGTCGGCCTGCATGATCGTGCTCACCCGCTGCGCGACGATGAGCACGGCGGCCTTCCTGGTCTGCGCGCGGAGCGCGGCGCGCAGCCGGGCGTCGGTCGCGGCGTCGAGCGCCGAGAAGCAGTCGTCGAACAGGTACAGCGCCGGCCGCCTGATCAGCGCCCGGGCGATCGAAAGCCGCTGCCGCTGGCCGCCGGAGACGTTGGTGCCGCCCTCGTCGATGGTGGCTTCGAGCCGGCCGGGCATGCTGGCGACGAAGTCGCGGGCCTGGGCGGTCTCCAGCGCACGCCACATCTCGGCCTCGGTGGCGTCCGGCTTGCCGAACCGCAGGTTGCTCGCGACCGTGCCGCCGAACAGGAACGCCGCCTGCGGGACCAGGCCGATTCCGGCCCAGAGCTGCTCGAGGGCCTGCCGCCTGACGTCCGTTCCGTTGACCTCGATGGTGCCCGCGGTGGTGTCGAAGAACCGCGGGATGAGCGTCAGCAGCGTGGTCTTGCCGCTGCCGGTGCCCCCGGTGATCGCGCTGGTCTGGCCGGGTTCCAGGGTGAAGGTCAGGTGCTCGAGTACCGGGCGCTCGCTCCCGGGATAGCCGAAGCTCACGTCGCGGAACTCGACCCGCCCGGTGACCCGGCGCGGCGTCACCGGGCGCGGCGGGTCCTTGATGGCCGGTTCCGTGCCGGTGACCTGCTCGATCCGCTCCGCGCTCGCCACCGCGCGCGGCAGCAGCACGACCATCATCACGGCCATCATCACCGAGATCAGGATCTGCAGGATGTAGGTGAGAAAGGCGGTCAGGTTGCCGATCGGCATCGAGCCCTCGCTGACCAGCCGCCCGCCGAACCAGAGCACGGCCACGCTGGAAAGGTTGAGGATGGCCATGAGCGCGGGCATCGCCAGCGCGAAGATCCGGTTGGCGCGCAGCGCCGTGGCGGTGAGGTCGGCGTTGGCGGCGGCGAAGCGGTCCCGCTCTGCTCCGGTCCTGATGAACGCCCGGATCACCCGGACCCCGGTGATCTGCTCGCGCAGCACCTGGTTGATCCGGTCGAGCTTGACCTGCATGGACCGGAACAGCGGCACGACGAGCACCACCATGGCGCCGATCACCGCCGCCATGACCGGGACCGCCACGGCGAGCAGCGGCGAGAGCGCGGAGCCCTCCCTGACCGCCATGATCACCCCGCCGACGCACATCACCGGGGCGATGACCATCAGCGTCAGCGCCATCTGCAGGAAGATCTGGATCTGCTGCACGTCGTTGGTGTTGCGGGTGATGAGCGAGGGCGTGCCGAACCTGTTCATCTCCGCGGCGGCGAACCCCTGGACCCGCTCGTACACCGTGGCCCGCAGGTCGGCGCCGACGTTCATCGAGACCCGCGACGCCCAGTACACGCCCGCGACTGCGACCACGCCGATGGCGAGCGCCACCCCGAGCATCACGGCGCCGGTGCGCCAGATGTATCCCGTGTCGCCGCGGACGACGCCGTTGTTGATGATGTCCGCGTTGAGGTTGGGCAGGTACAGGTTGCCGGCCGCCTGCACCGCGAGCAGCACCACCACGACGGCCACTTGCCCGGCGTACGGCGCCAGGTACCGGCGCAGCAGCCGGGTAAGCACGGTGACCAGGCAGAACGACGGACACTCACACGTGAAAGGTATGTACCTGACGCCCGCCGGCGGCAGCGGCGGATGTCCGCCGTTCCGCGGGACGTTAGGCCTTCCGCAGGACCTGGCGCGGCACCTGGTGACCTGGTATCACTGGCTCGTGGAAACGGCTCCGGTGTCATTCGACGTGGTAACCATCGACAAGCCCGCCGACATGAACGTCATCGTCGGCCAGGCCCATTTCATCAAGACCGTGGAGGACATCCACGAGGCGCTAGTCGGCGTCAGCCCGCACCTGCGGTTCGGCCTGGCGTTCTGCGAGGCCTCGTCGGCACGGCTGGTGCGCAAATCAGGTAACGATGAGGAGCTGACCTCGCTGGCGGCGCGGAACGCGCTCGCCATCGGAGCCGGACACGCGTTCCTGATCCTGCTCAGGGAGGGCTTTCCGGTCAACGTGCTGAACCCGCTCAAGGCCGTGCCCGAGGTTTGCACGATCTTCTGCGCGACCGCCAACCCGGTCGACGTCCTCGTCGCCGTGACGAGCCGCGGCCGCGGGATCATCGGCGTGATCGACGGCTCGCCGCCGGCGGGTATCGAGCAGGATGCCGACGTGGCCGAGCGGCGCCGGCTGCTCCGCGCGATCGGCTACAAGTTCTGACGGGCCGGGTTAGCGAGCCCGCGGCGGCGGACCGGGGCTCATCGCGCCCCGGGGTAGGAACCATTTAAGGACCATTGGCCCTCCACGCGACAGCACGCGACCAGCCACGATGAATGAGATGGTTAGTTGCGGTTAAGCAAAGGAGTGCCGGATGAGCCGGGCCGCCGAGCTTCTCCGGATAGGCCGCGAACCCGGGCAGCCCGCGAACCGGGGTGCTTACAAGTGGGTGGCGCTGTCCAATACGACGCTCAGCATGATGATGGCGATGATCGACTCCTCGATCGTCATCATCGCGATGCCGGCCATCTTCCGCGGGATCCGGCTTGACCCGTTCGCGGCGGGCAACATCACGTACCTGCTGTGGATGATCATGGGATACCTGCTCGTGCAGGCGGTGCTGGTGGTGAGCCTGGGCCGGCTCGGCGACATGTACGGCCGGGTCCGCATCTACAACCTCGGCTTCGTCGTCTTCACCGCGGCGTCGGTCGCGCTGTCGTTCGACCCCTTCACCGGCGGCCACGGCGCGGAGTGGCTGATCTGCTGGCGGGTCGTGCAGGCGGTCGGCGGGTCGATGCTGATGGCCAACTCCGCGGCCATCCTCACCGACGCGTTCCCCGAGCATCAGCGCGGGATGGCGCTCGGCATCAACCAGGTCGCCGGGATATCCGGGCAGTTCATCGGGCTGCTGCTCGGCGGGCTGCTGGCCGCGTGGGACTGGCGGGCGGTGTTCTGGATCAACGTGCCGATCGGGCTGTTCGGCACGATCTGGGCATACAAGAGCCTGAAAGAGATCGCGACGACGCGGCGGGCCCGGATCGACTGGGCGGGGAACGTCACGTTCGCCCTGGGGGCCAGCGCGCTGCTGATCGCGATCACCTACGGCATCCAGCCGTACCGGGGCGCGGCCACCGGCTGGGGGAACCCGTGGGTGCTGGCCGGCCTGGCGGGCGGACCCGCCTTGCTGGCCATCTTCTGCGTCATCGAGACCCGGGTCACCGAGCCGATGTTCCGGATGCGCCTGTTCCGGATCCGGGCGTTCGCCGCCGGCAACGCGGCCGCGCTGCTGGGCTCGATCGCCCGCGGCGGCCTGCAGTTCATGCTGGTCATCTGGCTGGCGGGGATCTGGCTCCCGCTGCATGGCTACGACTTCGAGGTCACGCCGCTGTGGGCCGGCATCTACATGCTGCCGCTCACCGCCGGGTTCCTGATCGCCGGCCCGGTATCGGGCTACCTGTCCGACAAGTACGGGCAGCGGCTGTTCGCCACCGGCGGCCTGCTGCTGGCCGCGCTGGCGTTCACCGGCCTGATAATGCTGCCGGCCGACTTCCCGTACTGGGCCTTCGCGCTGATCATCTTGTGCAACGGGCTCGGCAATGGCCTGTTCGCCTCGCCGAACACCTCGGCCATCATGAGCAGCGTCCCCGCCAGCCACCGCGGCGTCGCCTCCGGCATGCGGTCTACCTTCCAGAACTCGGGGATGTCGCTGTCGATCGGCATCTTCTTCACGCTGATGATCACCACGCTCGCCCGCACGCTGCCGGGCGCGCTCAGCGCCGGACTGCGCGCCAACGGCGTGCCGGCCGGGGCGGCCGCCGGGATCGCGCACCTGCCCCCGGTGAGCACGCTGTTCGCCGCCCTGCTCGGGTACAACCCCGTCCGCACCCTGCTGGCCCCCAGCGGTCTGCTGAAGACACTGCCCGCGCATAACGTCTCGGTGCTCACCGGGCAGACGTTCTTCCCGCGCCTGATCGCCGTGCCCTTCCATCAGGGACTGGTCACCGTCTTCACCGCGGCGGCCGTGATGGCCCTGGTGGCGGCCCTGATCTCGGCACTCCGCGGCGGCCAGTTCTACTACGGCGAATCGGCCGAGGATTCGGGTCCCCTGGACGGATGACGCAAGCGAACCGACGGTGCCGAAACTCATCGAAACTTAACCGCAGGGTGGATATCGCGTCCCGGGCACCAGGCCTAGACTTCGAATACCGGCCGGTCTCGCCTATCACGGTAGACCGGGGCGGTGCTGTCCCGGACCTCGACGGCGCACGTGCCCGCCACAACTACTGGGGAAAGCCGGGAGCAATACATGCCACATGACCCGCTGGCCCGCGAGGCGGGCCTGCACCCAGCTCGCGCACCAGGCCAGCTCTGCGGACACGGCCCCGACGCGGGCGCGCTCGGCCAGGCGATCGCCAACCTCCTGTTCTCGGCGGGCATGGACCTGCAGTTCGCGCTCATGGTGGTTGGTGACGGGCCGAGCGCGCCCCGGTTGCGGCATGCGGTCGGCGAGCTCGATGAGGCCATCAAGGATCTTCGGCTCCTGATGCTCGCGATCCCAGGTCAGGCCGCCGCACCGTCCGCGGACGGCGACAGCAGCTCAGCCGGACAGTGACCGTCACAACGCCGCTGACCAGCGAAGGCGGCAGGCTAGCACCTGGAATATGCTGAGGGGGCAACTGCGGCACGTGGCATCTGACGCGGCTGACAGGCCCAAGGTCCTCGTTTCCGTGCGGAGGCATGTGGTGCGATCTTCCTTTCCGGCCAGCCGGATCAGGGGGTGTGCGTGGAGCAGGCGCCAAGTGCCCAGGTATGGGCAGCGATCGCCGCGTGCGCCCGGCGAGAAGGCGTGCCGATATCGGCACGGCATGCGATCATCGCCTGCGCTGACGGGCTCGCCGCGGTCGGGGCGGGCCTCTCAGTGGCCCGTGACGGCGCGCCGCACGAGCCGGTGCTGGCCAGTGCCCCGGAGGCCGAGGAGATGGGGGAGCTCCAGTTCACCCTTGGGCAGGGACCGTCGATGGACGCCGTCGCTGGCCGCTCCCCGGTGCTGGTGCCCGACTTGACCAGGCTTGACGCGCAGCGCCGGTGGCCACTGTTCGCCGCGGCGGCGGCGGACCGCGGCGTGCGGGGGATGTTCTCGTTCCCGGTGGCGGCCGGCGCCGCGCTGATCGGGGTGCTGGACGTGTACCGGCTGCGGGCCGGGCCGCTTGCGCCGCATGAGCTGGCGAACGGACTGGCGTTCGCCGACGCGGTGCTCGTGCTCGTGCTGAACGACAACGACGGGATCGCCGCTACCCCGGACGGCATGATAGCCGCGATCGTCAGCGAGCGCCGTGCCGAGGTGCATCAGGCCACCGGGATGGTCGCCGCGCAGCTCGGCGTCAGCATGACGGACGCGCTTGCGGCGCTGCGCGCGCACGCTTACGCCCATAGTCGGCGTCTTTCTGACCTCGCCACAGACGTCCTGGCCCGCAGGGTGCGCCTGGGTCCTGGCTCCGCGCCGCCGCCGGCACCGCCCCCGCCGGCACCGCCCCCGCCGGCCGGCGGGGATCTGCGCCATGATGGGAATGGCTCGCCGGAGCCGGGTCAGCGGCGAGGAGAGGAGGACTGATGATCACCGACAGCCGCGTGCGGGAAACCTTCATCGAACTGACTGACACCTTGGTGAAGGACTTCGACGTCATCGATTACCTGGAACGTCTCGCCGACCGGTGCACCGAGCTGCTGGGCGTGAGCGCGTGCGGCATCCTGCTTGTCGACCATCACGGCGTGCTGAACCTCGTCGGCGCCTCCACCGAGCAGACACGGCTGCTCGAGTTGTCCCAGCTCCAGAACGCGGAAGGACCCTCCCTGGACGCCTACCACACCGGGCAGCCCGTCCAGTGCGCGGACCTAGCCGATGCCAGCGAGCACTGGCCCCGCTTCGCGGCCGCCGCCCGCGCCGCAGGATTCGCCTCCGTTCAGGCGCTGCCGATGCGGCTGCGCGAGGAGCAGCTCGGCGCGGTGAGCCTGTTCAGCGCGGAGCCCGGGCTGCTCGACGCCGACACGATCGCGCTCGGCCAGGCGCTCTCGGACGCGGCCACCATCGGGATCGTGCACCAGCGCGCGCTGCTGGCAAAAGAGGTTGTCACCGAGCAGCTCCAGACCGCCCTCAACAGCCGGATCCTGATCGAGCAGGCCAAGGGATTCCTCGCCGAGCGCTTCACGGTCAGCGTGGAAGACGCCTTCGGCATGATGCGCCGCTACGCGCGCGACCACCAGCGTAAGCTCACCGACGTCGCCGCCGACATCACCGCGGGTCGTCTGGGCCCGGGGCTAGGCCTGGCTGATCCGCCGCGGTCCTCAGGAGGATAGCTGGGCGCTGCCGAAGGCGTGCGTCGCCTGCTCGATCGCGGACAGGTAGCCGGTCCGTCCCGGAACCGCGAGGCCCGCTTCGGCCGACAGCAGGCCGCGCAGTTCGGTCACGGAGGTGAAGCCCTTGCGGTGCATCCAGCCGGCCAGCCCGTCCAGGAGGTCAGCGGCGTACGCCGGGCCGTGCCGCAGCAGTGCGGAGGTGGTCATCACCACGTCCGCGCCGGCCAGCAGGTACGCCGCGACGTCGGCCGCCCTCTCCACCCCGGTGGTCGCGGCCAGCGAGCAGTCCACCTTTCCGTGCAGCAGGCTGATCCAGGCGCGGGGGAGCGACGACTCGCCGGGCGAGGACAGCCGGAATCCCCTCGAGACCGTGAACGTCTCCGGGTTGATGTCGGTTTGCAGGAACCGGTTGAACAGCACGAGCCCGTCCGCGCCGGCCCGGTCGAGCAGGGTGGCCATCTCGCCGGGGGAGCTGAAATACGGCCCGATCTTGACCGCGACGGGGATCCGCACCGCCGCCTTGACCGAGATGAGGATCTCGGTGTAGCGCCGCTCGGCGTCCCGCGCCGGGATCAGCGGGTCGCCTGGCAGGTAGTAGATGTTCAGCTCGATCGCGGCGGCCCCCGCCTCCTGCATGGCCGTCGCGTAGTCCGTCCAGCCGCCCGGTGAGACCCCGTTCAGCGACGCGATCACCGGGACGCCGGCGCCCGCCGCGGCGGTGGCCTGCTCGATCAGGTGGAGGTACTGGTGCGGCCAGGGGTCGAATTCGGCCCCGGGCAGGTAGCTCAGCGCCTCGCCGAACGATTCAGTGCCCGCCGAGGCAAGGTAGGAATCCCGGGTAGCCTGATGATTGAGCTGCTCTTCGAACAGCGACGGCAGCACGACCGCGCCGACGCCGGCGTCGGCGAGCTTCCGCACCCCGTCGGCGGTGGACGTTACCGGCCCGGCGGACGCGACCAGCGGATTGCGCAGGGTAAGGCCGAGGTACCTGGTGCTCAGGTCCATCACGCGCTCCCGTCCGCCGCCGGGAACCGCTCCGGGCCCCGCGCGGCCATTTCCTCGTAGGTTGTCCAGCGCTGGCGTATTTCCTCCTCGGCCCGTTCGGCGAGCTGAGCGGCCACCCCCGGGTCGGTCCTGGCGAGGATCCGGAACCGCAGCTCCTGCCCGGTGTAGGCGGACAGCGGCAGCCGCGGCCGCGGCGAGTCGAGCAGGAAGGCCCTGGTGACCGGGTCGTAGCGGATCAGCGGCCAATAGCCGCTGGCCACCGCGCGGTACTGCTGGTCCATGCCGTTGCGCAGCAGCTGGCCGTCCTTCTCGATGCCGTGCGCGATGCAGTGGCTGTAGGCGATGACCAGCGATGGGCCGTCGTAAGCCTCGGCCTCGCGCAGCGCGCGCAGGGTCTGCTGCGGATCGGCGCCCATCGCCACCCGCGCCACGTACACGCTGCCGTAGGCGATCGCCTGGAGCGCCAGGTCCTTCTTCGGCACCCGCTTGCCGGCCGCGGCGAACTTGGCGACCGCGCCCAGCGGGGTCGCCTTCGACGCCTGCCCGCCGGTGTTGGAGTACACCTCGGTGTCCAGCACCAGCACGTTCACATCCCGGCCGCTGGCGAGCACGTGATCGAGCCCGCCCGCCCCGATGTCATAGGCCCAGCCGTCGCCCCCGACGATCCACACGCTGCGGCGGACTAGGTGGTCGGCCACGCTGAGCAGGTCCCGGACGGATGGGGCGCCGGGATTCTCCGCGTCTAGTTCCGCGAGCCGCTCTGTCAGCCGGGTCACCCGCCAGCGCTGTGCCGCGTACTCCGACTCGCGCCGCTGCGAGGCCGACAGGATCTCGTCCACCAGGTCCGTCCCGACCTCGTCCCGCAGCTCGCCCAGCCGGGTTCGCGCCAGCGCGAGCTGCTGGTCGGCGGCGAGCCGGAACCCGAGCCCGAACTCCGCGTTGTCCTCGAACAGCGAGTTCGACCAGGCGGGGCCGCGACCGTCGCGGTTCGTCGTCCACGGCGTCGTCGGCAGGTTGCCGCCGTAGATCGACGAGCAGCCGGTCGCGTTCGCGACCATCAGCCGGTCGCCGAAGAGCTGGGACAGCAGCCGCAGGTACGGCGTCTCCCCGCAGCCCGCGCACGCCCCGGAGAACTCGAACAGCGGCTGGAGGAACTGCGCGCCCCGGACGGTGCCGAAGTCCACCCGGGACCGGTCGGCGAGCGGCAGCGTCTCGAAGAACGCCACGTTCCGCCGCACCTGACCCCGGTCGTAGGTGCCCAGGTTGATCGCCTTGTGCGGCGTCGTCCCAGCCCCCGGCGCCGTCTCCGGGGCGACGCCGCGCACGGGCACCGGGCAGGCCTCCACGCACAGCCCGCACCCGGTGCAGTCCTCGGCGTAGACCTGCAAGGTGAAATCGCGGTCCGGCAGCCCGCGCGAGTCGAGCGGCGCGGACTGGAACCCGTCCGGCGCGTCCGCCAGCAGATCAGACGGGTAGAACGTTGACCTGATGACGCTGTGCGGGCAGACGAACGAGCAGTTGCCGCACTGGATGCACAGGTCCGGGTCCCACACGGCGACCAGGTCGGAGATGTTCCGCTTCTCGTACCTGGACGTGCCCGACGGGTAGGTGCCGTCGGCGGGCAGCGCGCTGACCGGCAGGTCATCACCGCGGCCCGCCAGCATCGCCGCCGTCACCGTGCGCACGAACTCGGGCGCGTCCGCAGGGATGGCGGCCTGCGCGAGCGATAGGGCGGCCGCCCCCTCGACCCCCGCGTATCCCGCGGGCACCTCCGCACCCGGCACCTCCACCCGGTGCAGCCCGGCCACCGCGGCGTCCACGGCCGCGTTGTTCCGCGCGACGACCTCCGGGCCGCGCTTCCCGTAGCTCTTCGCGATCGCGGCCTTGATCGCCGGGATCGCCTCGTCGGCCGGCAGCACGCCGGAGATCGCGAAGAAGCAGGTCTGCAGCACGGTGTTCACCCGCCCGCCGAGACCAGCGGAGCGCGCCACCGCGTTAGCGTCGATCGCGTACAGGGTGAGCTTCCGCGCCAGGATCTGCGACCGGGCGACCTCAGGCAGCGACTCCCAGACGGCTGAAGGCGGCACCGGCGTGTTGAGCAGCACCACCGCGCCCGGCGCGGCCCGGTCCAGGACCTCGCCGCGGCCGATCAGCCGCGCGTGGTGCACGCCCACGAACCCGGCCCGCCGGATCAGGTACGGCGCGCTGACCGGCCGCGGCCCGAACCGCAGGTGCGACACCGTCTCCGAGCCTGACTTCTTGGAGTCGTAGACGAAGTAGCCCTGGGCATGCTGCCCGGCGTCGCCGAGGATCTTGATGCTGTTCTTGTTCGCGCTCACGGTCCCGTCGGAACCGAGGCCGAAGAACACCGCCCGGGTCGTCGCGGGGTCCTCGATGTCGAGGCTGTCGTCGTACGGCAGGCTCGAACCCGAGACGTCGTCGGTGATCCCGATGGTGAACCGCGGCCGCGGCGCCGGGCGCGACAGCTCGTCGAAGATGCCCGCGACCATCCCCGGCGTGAACTCCTTCGACGACAGCCCGTACCGGCCGCCGGTCACCAGCGGCATCCGCCTGCCCGGGCCCGGCGACGAAGACGGCGAACACGCCTCGGCCAGCGCCGCGAGCACGTCGAGAAACAGCGGCTCGCCCAGCGATCCCGGCTCCTTGGTCCGGTCGAGCACCGCGATCCGCGTCGCCGTCGCGGGCAGCGCGTCCAGCAGCGCCGCCGCGGGGAACGGCCGGAACAGCCGCACCTGCACCACGCCAACGCGCTGCCCGCGCCCGGCCAGGTACCCGGCCGTGGCGGCGGCCGTCTCCGCCCCGGATCCCATGATCACGATCACCCGCTCGGCCTGCGGATGACCGTGGTACGACATCAGCGAATACTCCCGTCCGGTCAGGGAGGCCAGCGCGGACATAGCAGTCTGTACCGCGGCGGGCACGGAAGCGTAGAACGGGTTCACGGTCTCCCGCGCCTGGAAGTACACGTCCGGGTTCTGCGCCGTGCCGCGCACCACCGGGCGCTCAGGACTCAAAGCACGGGCCCGGTGCGCCTGAACCAGGTCGTACGACACGAGCGAGCGCAGCTCGTCATCGGACAGCAGCTCGCAGCCGTTCAGCTCGTGCGAGGTGCGGAACCCGTCGAAGAAGTGCACGAACGGCAGCCGGGTCGCGAGCGACGCCGCCTGCGCCACCACCGCTAGATCGTGCGCCTCCTGCACGCTCGCCGAACACAGCATCGCGAACCCGGTCTGCCGCACCGCCATCACGTCCGAGTGGTCGCCGAAGATCGACAGCCCCTGCGCCGCGAGCGACCGCGCCGCCACGTGGAACACCGCCGGGGTCAGCTCCCCGGCGATCTTGTACATGTTCGGGATCATCAGCAGCAAGCCCTGCGACGCGGTGAACGTCGTGGTCAGCGACCCGCCCTGGAGCGACCCGTGCAGCGCGCCCGCCGCGCCGCCCTCGCTCTGCATCTCGACGACCGTCGGCACGCCGCCCCAGACGTTCGGCCGTCCCTTGCTCGACCACTCGTCCGCCAGCTCGGCCATCGGGGAGGAGGGGGTGATCGGGTAGATGCAGCAGACGTCGTTCAGCCGGTAGGCGGCCGAAACCGCGGCCTCGTTACCGTCGATCGTCACGCGGGTCATCAGCCCTCCTCCGGGACCATCTCGATGGCGTGCACCGGGCACTGCTCGTAACAGGCGGCGCAGCCGGTGCACCGGTCGTAGTCGAACTCGTAGCGGTGCCCGCGGCCGAGCTTGATGACCGCGTCCTCCGGGCAGGCGGCAGCGCACCCGTCGCACTCGAAGCAGTTGCCGCACGACAGGCAGCGGGACGCCTCGTAGACGGCCTCCCGCTCGGTCAGCCCCCCGGTGACCTCCGCGAAGTCGGCTATGCGAGTCACCACCGGCCGTTCGGGCTGATCGGCGGCGAGCGCATCGCTGAAGTACCACGGATGCAGCAACCCGAAGCCAGCCTGCTCGTGCTTGGGCGGCGCCGCGTAGGGGCCGCCGCGCAGGTACGCGTCGATGTGCCGGGCGGCCTTCTTGCCGTGCCCGGTGCCGATAGTGACCGTCCGCTCGGCCGGCACCATATCGCCGCCGGCGAACACGCCGGGGCAGCCGGTCATCATGTCAGGGCCGACGATCACCGTGCCGTCGGGCTTGAACTCCACCCGGGGCACTGCCCGCAGGAACCGGGTGTCGGCGTCCTGGCCGAGCGCGAGGATCAGCGTGTCGGCTTCGAGGGTCTCCAGGCGGCCGGTGGCGCGCGGGTACCCGTTCTCGTCAAGCTCCATGACCTCGACGGT
>Ga0187806_1000019_pt1 | contig 33999 bp, 29 predicted proteins | sample NC_wetland_sal_i_7_FD_132470 | JGI IMG/M metagenome (GOLD analysis project Ga0187806, IMG submission 132470) | Wetland sediment microbial communities from Neuse River Estuary, North Carolina, USA - ASW_1 | ecosystem: Environmental > Aquatic > Freshwater > Wetlands > Sediment | place: USA: North... | reverse complement strand
CCTGCTGACTCCCTACGTCAACTCGGGCCAGGCCGAACTGGTCTACCCCGTGGCGTACCGGGAGTCGTGGAACGCGGGGGGCGACTGCTGCGGCATGGCGGCGACGCACCAGGTCAACGACCTGGCGTTCATGCAGGCGCTGGTCCCGGCGGTGGATCCAGGGCACAAGCACCCCATCTACGTGGTCGGGTACAGTAACGGCGGCCGCCTCGCCTACGACGTCGCGTGCGCCTCACCGGGCCTGTTCGACGGGTACGCGATCATCAAGGCGATGCCCGACCCGGGCTGCGACCTCACCCACCCGGTGCCGATTCTCCAGATCGACTCGCTCAACGACTACGCCGTGCCCTACAAACCGGGCGAGAAGGGCTCTGAATCGCCCCCCGCCACGGTGCAGAACGTACGGCTGCGCGACCTCGACGGCTGTACCGGCGCGGGCGGCGCCGTGCGGCTCGGCGAGATGACCGACACGACATGGACCGACTGCACGAGCGGCCAGCGCGTCGATTTCGCTGTGTGGGACACCGGCGGCCATAACTTCCCGAACTGGGGGCAGCCCGTGAGCAAAGCGACGCCGGACGCCGCCCAGATCATCGTGTCTTTCTTCACCAAGACCCCGGTCGCGCCAGTGCCCAGCTAGCCCGTCGCTCGCCGGCCGGCCCGTTCCCGGCCGGTCCGTTCCTGGCCCGCCTCCCGGAATATCCTTAGCAGAGCTAACATTATTACCGTTAGGTTGAGGAAACGATCAGGGAGTGAGCGCAGCCGGCTGTGAGAGTCGTCGGGGAGTTCAGGCCAAGCCGTCCGCGGACGCGCGTGAGCCGCGCTTCCCGCATTACCGCATCCCTCCGGCACCGCAACTACCGGCTGTTCTTCACCGGCCAGCTGATCTCCGTCATCGGCACCTGGATGCAGACGGTGGCCCAGTCCTTCCTGGTGCTTGACCTCACCCACAGCGGAACGCAGCTCGGCCTCACCACCGCGGCCCGCTTCCTGCCGATGTTCCTGTTCGGCCCGGCGGGCGGCCTGTTCGCCGATCGCTGGGACAAGCGGCGGGTGCTGTACGTCACCCAGACGGCCGCGGGCCTGCTGGCGGCGGTGTTCGCCGTGCTCACCGCCACGCACGACATGCGGCTGTGGATCATCTACGTGCTCGCGCTCGCGCTCGGCTTTGTCAACGTCTTCGACAACCCGGCGCGGCAGAGCTTCATCTCCGAGATGGTCCCCGCGGGCGACCTGCCGAACGCGGTGACGCTCAACTCGGTTTCCGTGAACATGGCCCGCGTGTTCGGCGCCGCGGTCGGCGGTGTGCTCGCCGCGGCGCTCGGGCTCGCGATGTGCTTCGGGATCAACGCGCTGTCCTTCGGCGCGGTCCTGGTCTCGCTGGCCGCGATGCGCGCCGGCGAGCTGTTCCCGGCTCGCCGGGTGGCCAGGGAACCAGGCCAGATCCGGCAGGGCCTGCGGTACGTCCGCGGCACTCCCGAACTGCTTATCCCGCTCGTCATGATCGCGGTCATCGGCACGCTGGCGTGGGAGTTCCAGGTGTCACTGCCGCTGATGGCGAGCAACGTCTTCAACGGCGGCGCCGCCGCGTACGGCGTGATGGCCTCGGTGATGGGGGCGGGCGCCGTGGTCGGCGGCCTGGTCTCCGCCGCCAAGTCGCGGCCGCGCGGCAGGGCGCTGTGCCTGGCCGCGATCGGCTGGGGCATCGCGATCCTGCTCGCGGCGGAGGCGCCCACGCTGCCGCTCGAACTGGCCGCGCTCGTCTTCGTCGGGTACGGGAGCATCACGTTCAACTCGATGGCGAAGACGGTACTGCAGCTGGCCGCCAAGCCGACGATGCGCGGCCGGGTGATGGCGCTCTGGGCGCTGGCCTGGCTTGGCTCGACCCCGGTCGGCGGGACCATCGTGGGCTGGGTCGGCCAGGACGCGGGCGCCCGCTGGTCGCTGGTGATCGGCGGCGTGTCCGCCCTGTTCTGCGGCCTGCTCGCCCTGCCGGCCCTCACCCGCATAGACCGCCGCCTGTCGCGCCGCCCCGCGGCGGACCGCGCCGTCCCGGACGCCCCCGCGGCGGACCCCACTGTCCCGGACGACCCCGGAGCGCGTGATGTCCCGGACGTCCGCACCACGGACCGCATTGTCCCATACGGCCACGTCGCGGGCCGCCTCGTCCCAGACGGCCGCACAGAACGCACGGGCACGGATCGCCCGGCCGTCGGCCGCCCCGCGGCAGGCGGGGACCGTCACCCAGCCGGGCACGACCTAGCCGCGGATCCGGCTGCCTGATTCGTCAGCAGCGCCTGAGCGCTGGGCGCAGGTGCGGAGCCAGGCGGCGCGGCGCGGCGACCGCTCAGAAGCCGCGCGAGGTGCCGCCAGGACGCGTTCTCTATACCCCGTCCAGGTATATAGAAAGCGGAATTTCATGATCACGAAAGATCCGCGTCCTATACGGCGACAAAGTCTTCGCCAAAAACAAATCCTTCGTGATCACGGGCCCGCCTCTTGGGCGCTTACTACGCATATTGCTTGAAATTTCTGGATTTCATACGGTCGCCTTGCCGGGAGGCCGTGCCGCGAGCCGGGGCGCGACGCGGAAGCGTCTGAGGCTTGCGTGACTTTCGAGGTCAGGGTGCTTATTGGATGCTGCCCGGCCTGCTGGAGGAAGTGAGAGACGCGAAGACGACAGTGGAGCTGAGGTAGTGGTGAGTGGCGTAATCGAATGTCCCGCCACAGGTTATCAGCCGGAGCGCGGCGTAATCGGTCGCACTGTAAATGGCCTTGGCGGGGAATTCTTCCTTGGCATACTCGCGTACGCCGGTGACCCGGAAAATGGCCGTCACTCCGTCGGCGAGCGTCACGTCGATGGTGTCTCCGGGGCGGAGCGCGCCCAGCCGGAAAAAGACGGCCGGTCCTTGATAACTGTCGACGTGCCCTTCGATGACAGACGCGCCTATCTCGCCGGGGGTGGCCGAGTACTTAAACCATGCCGCCTCGTCGGCGCTGGTGGTAAGCGAGGGCACCTGGATGCTGCCGTCCGCGCTTACGCCGAGGTGCAGAAGCTGCGAGTGCACGCCGATGGCCGGTATGTCGACCGACACCGGGAGCGAACGGTGTAGCGACGGCCCTTTCGCCGCCGACCCTGTGGTGCCGGCCGCCGCGGCCGAGGGTTGCGGCGCGTGCTGCTGGATGAGCAGGGCGACCGCGATGATGATCGCACCGCTGGCGAGTAGCACGGCGCCGGCGACGCCGGCCAGGCGGGCACGAAACGCGCCCGGTCGCGCGGGTGCCGGAGCGAACTCGCTGTTCGGCCAGGACATGACCACACGCAGCCCGGCTATGCGCCGCGGTGAGCCCAAGTGCGCCCCTTCCGCTGTCCTCCGCAACAGGTGCTACACCTGTAGCCTAATGGTCAAATGGAAAACACGCCATTGCGCGCCTGAGCCATCCACGGCCTTACGTTTATGGCCGTCCCCGCGCGGGACTAACTTCCGCCAGAGTGGGCAGTGATACGGCTGGCAACTCTTTTTCCCTGACGGTGCCGAGCCCGATGTGTGATGCCCGGAGCGGAAACACGACGCCGCTTGCTGGGCATTTAAGGAGGCCTTGATGAAGGCGCGCATAATCGTCCCAGGAACGGCGGGAAGCGCGCGGCTAACCGTCCTCAGCTGCGCGGCCTTGATGGTCCTTGTTGCCGCAACCGTGTCGGCCTGCACGGGTGGTACTCCGTCGTCGAGCCTGCCAGCGATTTTCTCCGCGTCGGGGTCAGCCACCGGTAGTCATTCGGCGACGGGTACGGCGTCGCCCGCCACGCACGCCTCGGGAAGCACAGCTAGCGCGGCTACCACGGCGCCGACCTCAACCTCAACCACCACGTCGCCGACCGCCACGAGCACCACCGTGGCCCCGACGACCCAGGCTCCGGCCCAGACGCCGACGACGTACTACTACCCCACTGGCGCCCCGGAGACCGGGGGCGGCGGCACCGCGGGCTTGCAGGACGGCCTGGTGATCGGCCTGGGCGGCGCGGCCGTCCTGGCCGGCCTCGGCAGCCTCACCTACAGCAGGAGGCTCACTCGCCGGCGCCGCTGACCGGTCGGCCGCAGAGCAGGTCATGTACCCTGCCGGGGTATTGTTAGTCGTGGTCGAGCGGAGGTCAGGCATGCACGGATACACCCCCGAGAAGGACAAGTACCTCAAGCGGCTGCGCCGGATCGAGGGTCAGGTCCGCGGCCTGGAGAAGATGATCGAGGACGACAAGTACTGCATCGACATCCTTACCCAGGTGGCGGCCGCGACGAGCGCGCTTCAGGCGGTCGCGCTCGGCCTGCTCGAGGATCACCTCGGGCATTGCGTCGCCGAGGCGACCGCGGAGGGCGGTGACGTGGCCGCCGCGAAGATCCGCGAGGCTTCGGACGCCATCGCCCGTCTCGTCAAGTCCTGACCGCCGGCTGCGGGTCCGCGCCGCCCATGTCCAGCCGGAACGGCGGGTACTCGTCGGTCATGAGGCCGGCGTAGGCCCGGCCCGGGCCGGCGTTGGTCACTAGGCCGCCAGGACGGTGATGAAGTCCCGGCTCCAGCCCCAGATGAACTGATCGGCGGGGCGGTTCTGGCCGGGCACCTCGGCCGTCAGCGGGCCGCCCGGCCGCGGCGCGACGTCAAGCTGGACCCACTCCGGGTTGATGTCAAGCTCCATGCCGATCCTGGCGCCGCGCTCGGCGAGCGCCTGCGCCAGGTCCTCCGGGCTGGCGGACATGCTCCCGGCGAACAGCAGGTCGCCCGCGGAGTCCTCGCCGACCGCGCTGCGCGCGACGTACTCGCCGCCGCCGAGAGTCGCTCCCCACGCGTACCAGTCGGCCGCGGCCGGGGTCGGCGCGCCGTGCTCGACGAGCAGCTGCAGGTTCTGCCTGACGCTGTAGACCGCCGCACCGGGTGCGGGCGCGCCATCCCCCCACACCGCGATCCGCGCCTGGCCGGAGCGGTCGATGATGAGGCTGGCGTAGCCCTTGAGCAGCGGGCTGATCACGTGCCCCTCCTGCTCGTAACCGCCTGCGCCCGCGGACAGCTTGAATCCGCCGTTGAAGGCGGCGAGCAGCTGCTTGCGCTCCGCGGCCCCGATGGCGGGACCGGCCGTGACCCCGGCTTCCGCCGCCGCCCACCCGGGGTCAGAACTGCCGTTGTGCAGCACGTACCGGACCGGGCCGCGGAATGCGGCCACCGTCACCACGGCGCCGTCCGCGGTATGCACCCGCGAGATCGCGACGTGCGGCACGGCCGGCTTCGGCTTTGGCGTGGGTTTGGGTGTGGGCTTCCGCGTGGGCTTTGCCGCCGTCGCCCGGGGGCGCGCGGTCCCGGTCGAGCCCGGCCCGCTGTTGGCGACGGGCGCCGCCGCTTGGCCGGCAGTGCAGGCCGCGACCAGGACAACGAGGCAGACCAGCGCGCCGGCCACGGTGATGGTCCGCACCCGAAAGATCATAAATGACCGCTGTGACGGGGAGATGAAGTCCTCCGGCAGCCCGTGTCAGCCCGCCGCTCGCCAGTAGTATGCGTGCCATGCCGACCAGCACCGTGACCCTGACCGGATGGGGCCGTATCGCCCCGACCACCGCCGAGCTGGCCGCGCCGGCGAGCGACGCGGAGGCCGCCGCCCTGCTGCGCCGGCCGCGCACCGCGGGAGCCGCGGTGATACCGCGCGGCCTTGGCCGCAGCTACAACAACGCCGCGCAGTCCGCGGGCGGGGTCGTCCTGTCCACCGCGCGGCTCAACAAGATCATCAGCCTCGACAACGAGACCGGTGTCGCGGTCTGCGAGGCCGGGGTCAGCCTCGAGCAGCTCATGGTCACCGGGCTGCCCGCCGGGTGGTTCGTACCCGTCTCGCCCGGCACCCGGCAGGTGACGATCGGCGGCGCCATCGCCGCCGACGTGCACGGCAAGAACCACCACGTGGCGGGGAGCTTCGCCAGCCACGTCCGGTCATTCGACCTGCTCACGCCCGACGGGGAACCGCGGACTGTGACGCCGGCGGACGAGCTGTTCTGGGCGACGGCCGGGGGCATGGGCCTGACCGGCTTCATCACGCGCGCCACCGTTCAGCTCAAGCGGGTCGAGACGTCCCTGATCAAGGTGGACACGGTGCGGACCGCTGACATCGACGAGACGATGGCGGTGCTCGCCGAGCACGACCGCACGTACGGCTACACCGTCGCCTGGTCCGACAGCCTCGCCCGGGGCGGCGCGCTCGGCCGGTCGATCATCACCAGCGGCGACTTCGCCGCGCTCAGTGACCTGCCGGCCGGCCGCGGGAACGACCCGTTCGCGTTCGACCCGCGGGCCAGGCTCGGCGCCCCGGCCGCGTTCCCGCCCGGGCTCATCAACAGGTACACGGTCAGGCTCGCCAACGAGGCGTGGTACCGGAAGGCGCCCCGGCTGCGCGAAGGCGAGCTGCAGACGATCGGCCAGTTCTTCCACCCGCTCGACGGGATACGGAACTGGAACCGGGTCTACGGTCCCGGCGGCTTCCGGCAGTACCAGTACGTGCTGCCGTTCGGCGCCGAAGCCGCGGTGCGCCGCTCATTCGAGATGGTCAGCGCGCATCCCGCACCCTCGTTCGTGACCGTGCTGAAGCGGTTCGGCGAGGGTGACCAGGGACTGCTGTCGTTCCCCGCCCCCGGCTGGACGCTCGCGCTTGACTTCCCGGCCCGCACCCCTGGCCTCGGCCCGCTGCTCGACCGGCTCGACGCACTCGTGGTGGAAAACGGCGGCCGGGTCTACCTGGCCAAGGACTCGCGCGTCCCGGCCGCGGTGCTGGAGGAGATGTACCCGCGCCTGCCGGAGTTCCGCAAGCTCCGCGCCGAGATAGACCCCGCCGGCGTGCTCGCCTCCGACCTGTCCCGCCGCCTGGGCTTGTAAGAGCCACGACGAGACCGTTCGGAAAAATAAAACCTTCATTTCCGAATGGACCTGTCGGCCAAGAAAGGGCTCGGGGACCCGCGAATTAGTAATTGTCACATGCCGCCTGTCGTAAGATTTTTCAATTCTCAGTATAGGTTTCATGTGATATTGAACGTACGTTCGACCTGGGAACTACTCTCGGTAACGATGAGGTAACAAGTGCGGCCGAGACCTTGCGATTATGGTGGATGCGGTTGCACATTGTGGCGGTATATGGGCTGACCGCGCGCACCTTGCAGATGGAGCGGTAAGGAGTAAGGGGGGAGCACGGGTCGCGCTGTGTCGAGCCCAGGCCCTATCTGGCCGCATATGGCTTTACTCGATTCGGAAGCCTTGATTGGTGTTGCGGGGGCACATTCGAGGCCATCTGGTCCTGCTTAGGCGCGAATATCGTCGTTTGTTCCGCGAGGGCTACCTCAGCGTGCCCCGTGCTCTCGGCGAATAGCGCCTGAGGCTCCTTTTGCAGAGTAATCCCACAGTGCCATGCCAGGTCGGGAAAGAGTGCGCTTTTGGGTATGCCGTCCAGCAGTGTCAGGCTGGGCGGCCGAACCCATCTGAGGGGGAAGCGATGATGAGCCTGAGCGATATTCCTTTGCCGGCGCGAATCCGCAACTCTAGGAGCGGCCGCTCCGCGGATTTGCATGCCAGCACGCTGCCGTCAGGCAGACGTCTTCTATTAGACGCGACATAGCGCGCCAAGGCCCTGATCAAGCCGCCAGCGGGTCTTAGGAACGCAATACGTAGCGCTCAGAACATGTCGTGGCGGACGGGGACTTGTTCGAGCGAGTGGGGAGCGTGAAATGAAGATACTCATTTGTGACCAGCAACGGATGCTAGCGGAAGCGCTCGGGTCCGCGCTCGATGCGCGCGGCTATGACGTTCTCGCGGTCACAACGACCGTTAGCGGTGCCACCAGCGCGGTCAGTGACTGCGTGCCAGATGTCTGCCTGCTCGGCTTGCAGGCGGGCCATCAATCGAGTGGCCCTGACACCGTCCATGAACTCCTGCGGCGCTACCCCGGCACCAAGGTGCTGGTGTTGTCCGCGGTCACCGACCCCGAGATGCTCTCTCAGTTCGTGAGAAGCGGTGTGACGGGACTTGCCCATCAAGACCAGAGCGTGGCGCAGATCGCCGCGGCGCTGGACGCGATCGAGGCCGGCCGGAACGTTCTGGATCCAGGACCGCTGCGGTCGCCGGCCCGCGACAGGGACAGGTTGTGCGAGCTGTCACCTCGGGAGAAGGAGATTCTCACCCGGATCGCATGCGGACAGAGCACCAGGCAGATGTCGTTCGCGATGAACATCACGGCGAATACCGTCCGTACGTACGTCAAGAACGTGCTGGCCAAACTCGGCGCGCACAGCCGGCTCCAACTCGCCGCCCTCGCCAGCAGAGACGGTCTGCTCATCGACCAGGCGATGCCCGTGGACGTCTTCCGTCCCCCAGATGAACGGGTCACCCGGTCCCACCGGACGCCACCACCGCTGGAGAGGGCGGGAGCCCGGAGACGGTGATGGGAACTCCGTCCGCACCGTCGGTGCGGCCAGTGATTCATGTGCTTATCGTTGACCAGCGTCTAACGTTCCGTGACGCCTTGGCGACCCGGCTGCAGGCTGAGCCGGACCTGGCCGTAGTGGCGAAGACCGATTCCGCGGAGTTCGCCCCTCGCGTGCTGGTGGGGCGGACTGCCGACGTCATCCTGCTCGATGCCGAGTTGCCTAATGACTCGGCGATCGGCTTCTGCGCGGAGATGACGCGGCGCGGAGACCAGTCGCGCGTCGTCATGCTCAGCGCGTCTTCCCGGCCCGAGCGGATCGTGGCCGCGGTGCGCGCCGGAGCGGCGGCATGGGTCAGGAAAGACGAGTCAATCGATCATCTTCTTTGCGTCATCCGCGGCGTTGCCAGCGGCGACACCTGGATACCTCCGAGGGAGCTAGGCGCGGTGCTGCGCCTGCTCATCGAAGATCAAGACAACCGCCGCGACAGCGATGACCTGCTCGCGTCTCTCACCGGGCGTGAGCTGGACATCTTGTTCCTCTTGGTGGAGGGCGCCGGCCGGAAGGAGATCGCGGAGCGGCTGCGGTTGTCCGCCAATACCGTCCGCACCCACTTGCACAGCCTCATGGTGAAGTTCGGAGTCCACTCCACGCTCGAGGTGGTGGCACTGGCCCGACCCAGGCTGGAGGCGTCTTCGCAGATTCGCGAACCGCGCAAGTCCGCACCTTCTTGAGGAACCCGGTCTCGGCGACGATCAGCACGCCGGCCGGCCACCCCAATCTGGCGTAGGTCCGGCCGCTCATGCGGGGATGCCGTTCTAGCTGGTGATAGGCGAGGCTACGACAGCGGGGAACACCGGAACGGGCGAGGCCGCGGGGGCGGCAGCGGGGGTGAGATGTGCGGGCGGGAGCCGGGGGAATTCGGGTCGGCGTCGTGGGAGTGGGTTACTGGGGTTCGAGGCACGTTCGGGTACTTCGTTCCACGACGGGGGTGAGCGCTGTCGTCGGCGTGGACCAGCGGTTCGCCCAGATCGGTGACGGCCGTCGGGAGCCGGAGCACGGCATCACCGCATACGCGAATATCGAGGATGCCCTGTCGCGTGTTGATGCGCTCGTCATCGCCACGCCACCGGCGAGCCATGCGCCTCTCGCCCTGAAAGCAATCGCGGCAGGAAAGCACGTACTTATCGAAAAGCCCATGGCGACCACGACGGACGAGGCCCGGATGCTCGTCGATGCCGCGGCGGCCGCCGGCGTTGTCCTCATGCCCGGTCATACTTTCGAGCACAACGCGGCCGTGCATAAGCTGCGTGACCTCGTGCGCGGAGGTCACCTAGGGCGGCTCTTCTACCTTGATTGCGCACGCCTGAATCTCGGGCTCTACCAGGCCGACGTGAATGTCATTTTCGATTTGGCTCCGCACGATATATCGATATCGAATTTCGTGCTCGGTTCGCGGCCGACAACCGTCACGGTATGGGGATCACGCCATGTCCATCCGGAATACGAGGACGTCGCTTACCTGCGGCTCGATTACGGAGATCTCGGCGTGCGGTCAAATATCCACGTCAGCTGGCTCGATCCCCGCAAGGTGCGCCGGATAACAGCGGTGGGCTCCAAGAAGATGGTCGAGTACGACGATATGGCGGACGGCGAACGGATTCGCATCTACGACAAATCGGTGACCCCGCCTGAGGGCAGCGACGCGCCGCTGTCCTCCGTCGCCTACCACCTGGGCGACGTCGTGTCACCATTCGTCCCCTTCGCCGAGCCATTGGCGGTCCAGGATCAGCACTTCATCGACTGCATCGCCAATGAGTCGCCGCCATGTGTGGATGGGAGCAGCGGCCTGGCCGTCGTCCAGACTCTGGAATGCGCGCAGATCTCGCTCTCCGAGCAGCGGCCCGTGGCTCTGGCTGAGGTGGCGCAGCGGCGGAGCAGCTGGCAGGTCGGCCTCGACGCGGCGTTCACTAGGACTCCCGTTGGCTGATCTAACACGCCTGCCGACGACCCTTGACAGGGCGGTAACCCGCGAGTCGGCCACAGTTCCTTTCACTGACCTAGGCGCCATGGCGGGTGAAGTCTGGCCGGACATCCAGCGCGACTATCTGGCGTGCCTGCTCGACGGTTCATACATCGGCGGTCCAGCGGTCACGGCCTTCGAGCGAGAGTGGGCCGCGTACTGCGGCGCGGACCATGCCGTCGGCCTCGCAAGCGGGACGGACGCTCTGCAGCTCAGCCTCACCGCGGTTGGCGTGGGCCCGGGCGACGAGGTTGTCGTTCCGGCGAACACGTTCATCGCCACTGCCGCAGCGGTGGTGCGGGCGGGTGCCACGCCGCGTTTCGCCGATGTCAGCGACGACACGCTGCTCATGACGACGGACACTCTCGCTGAAGCGATCACGCCACGCACCCGGGCGGTCATCGTCGTGCACCTGTACGGACAGATGCCGGACATGGCAGGCCTTGTCGCCATCGCGCAGCGGGCGGGAATAGCCGTGATCGAAGACGCCGCGCAGGCGCATGGCGCGGAATGGGACGGCCGTCGCGCGGGATCCTTTGGTGCGGCGGGATGCTTCAGCTTCTACCCCGCGAAGAATCTGGGCGCGTTCGGGGACGCGGGCGCCGTCGTCACCTCGCGGCCGGAACTGGCCGATCAGATACGGTCACTTGCCAACCATGGCCGGTCCCATGGCCACTTGCACTATCACCACGACCGCATCGGCACGAACAGCCGCCTGGATACGTTGCAGGCGATCTTGCTCTCTGGCAAGCTCGCCCACCTCGACAGGTGGACCGCACGCCGGATCGCGCTCGCGTCGCGATATCGCGACCTGCTCGGCGCGAGCGAGTTCAGCGGTACCGAACTCAAACTGACGGCCGCTGCGCCACTGGCGCGACACGTTTATCACCTATTCGTTGTGCGCGTTCCCCGGCGAGACACCGTCCGCGCTGAACTGGCCAAGCGAGGCATCCAGACGGGCGTGCATTACCCCGTCCCGTGTCACATGCACCCCCCGCTGCGGCGGTTCGCGGAGCACCCGCTGCCGGTGGCTGAACAATCGGCGGGCGAACTGCTGTCGCTCCCGATGTTCCCGCACCTCACCGAGCGCCAGGTCGACCACGTGTGCGAGTCGCTGTGCGAGGTCCTGCGGATGGCAACCATCAGCCCGGAGACTGCCGATGTCCAGTAAGCCCGCGGGCGCGCCCCGTCATGAGGCCATAACGGCCGGCCATGCCGTCGACCATGGCGTCGGCCATGACATCGACCATGGCGTGGTCGCCGGCTACCCCGTGTCGCGCGTCAATGCGGAGCCGCTAGTCCTCGGTGCCGGGTCCAGGCTCCGGACGGGAACCGTGCTCTACGACGGCTCGACGATAGGGCGGCGGCTTCAGACCGGGCATGGTGTCGTGATCAGGGAAGGCTGCGAGGTCGGCGATGACGTCTCGGTCTGGACCAACAGTGTCATTGATTACGGCTGCCGGATCGGGAACCGCGTAAAAATCCATTGCAATTGCTACATCGCCCAATATAGCCAACTCGATGATGAGGTCTTTCTCGCGCCCGGGGTGACGATCGCCAACGACCTCTACCCCGGGGACCCGCGCTCCGCGGAGCTGATGGCTGGTCCCAGGATCTGCGCCGGAGCGCGGATCGGCGTAAATACCACCATTCTGCCATTCGTGCGTATTGGCGCGGGCGCGCTCATCGGGGCTGGATCCGTTGTCACACGCGATATTCCACCGGGGGTTGTGGCCTTCGGCAATCCCGCGGTGCCGCACCGCACGGTCGGGGAACTGCCCGATATCGATGGGCGGGTGGTCATGGATACGGCATCGGCGAGCCCGTACCGGCTGACCGGTGGCGGAGTAGGGAGGGGAACCCTGCCGTGACCCACCTCGCGGAAAGGAGGGAATCCCCCGCGCCGGGCCGGGGGCAGGAGGCCGTGAAAAGAGCGCTGGACATCATGCTGGCCTCGGCGCTGATGGTCATCGCGGCTCCGTTGCTGCTGCTCTTGTTGTTCCTGGTGCGGTCGACGTCCGCTGGCCCGGCGCTCTTCCGGCAGGAACGGCTCGGCCGTGACATGAGACCCTTCACGATGCTGAAGCTGCGCAGCATGCACGTGGGCAATGACGACAGGATGCACCGTGCTTACGTCACCGCCATGCTGGCCGCGGACGGGGAAGCCCAGGCGCGCGACGGTGGCTTGTTCAAGCTGACCGATGATCCGCGCGTCACGCCGCTGGGCATGTGGCTGCGCCGGACCAGCCTGGACGAACTGCCGCAACTGATCAACGTGCTGCGCGGCGACATGTCCCTCGTCGGGCCGCGTCCCATGCTCCCGTGGGAAGGGCAGCTGCTCGCGGCACCCTACCGGCCGCGCTTCACGGTGAAGCCGGGCATGACCGGTCTGTGGCAGGTGAGCGGCCGCAGCCGGGTCTCCATGCGGACGGCCCTCGAACTCGACGTCGAGTACACGCGGCGCCGCGGCGTCTTCCTTGACGTTGCCATCCTGGTCCGGACGGTGCCAGCGCTTCTGCGCGGGGGTACGAGCTGATGGCCGACAGCGTCGCCGGGGCGATACCGGAGCCGTTCGATGGTGGTTCCGACCTGACCACGCCCGAAGGCGCGGTCAGTGACTCGCTTTCGGTCGCCGTGTGGACTCTCGTCAGCCGCTTCACGGGGGTGCTGCGCGGTATCACGATCGCGGCAGTGCTGGGCGCGACCTACTTCGCCAACACCTTCCAGTTCACTAACTCCCTGCCGAACCTGGTGTTCTACGGCCTGCTGGCGGGGTCGATGTTCTCATCGCTGCTCGTGCCCGCTCTCGTCGGGCACATCGACTCCGGGGACCGGCCGGCCGCTGCGCGTACCGCGGGCGGGCTGCTCGGGGTGGCGATGCTGGGCATGCTGGCGATCATTCCGGCCGCGGCGGTCGCCACCCCCTGGCTCCTCAGGCTGGGCTCGGCCGGGGCCGGCGATGACGCGGCTGCCAGTAGCCAGGTGCACGTCGGCGCGGTGCTGGTGCTCCTGTTGCTGCCCCAGGTGCCGCTGTACGCGATCGTTGGCACGGCGACGGCGGTCATGAACGCCTACCGCCGTTTCGCGCTCGCGGCCGCCGCACCCGCCCTCGAGAATCTGGGCACGATCGCCGTCCTCGGGGTGGTGGCTGTGCTCTACGCCCATGTGGCGACAGAGCAGAGCGTCCCGCTCTCCCTGCTGCTCCTGCTCGGCTTGGGCACGACCGGCGCCGTCATGCTGCACGCGAGCGTGCAATGGTGGGGCGCGAGGCGGGTTGGCATCGTCCTCGTGCCGAAATCCGGATGGCACGACCCGCAGGTACGTGCCACGATTCGCCGCGCCCTGCCCGCGCTGGCCCAGGCCGCGCTGGCGGCTTTGCTGCTCGCGGCGCTGTTGCTCGCCGCCGACCGCGTGCCCGGCGGCGTCGTGGCCTTCCAGCTGGCGACGAACTTCTACTTCCTGCCGATCGCGCTGGCGGCGTCGCCGGTCGCGCTCTCGCTGGTGCCGAGGCTCTCCCGGATGACGGCTCCGGGCCAGGCCGGGATGTTCCGTGACACATACCTGCGCGGCCTGGCGTTCGCCTGCTTCTTCGCCGTGCCCGCGGCGACGGCCTATGCCGTCCTCGCCCGGCCGATCGCTGGCGCGATAGGCTTCGGCGCCTTCGGTGCGGCCGGCGGCCGGGACCTGATCGCGGAAGCGCTGCGGGGCCTGGCGCCGGCGATCGTCGGCGAGACGCTGTTCCTGGTGAGCACGTACGCCTGCTACGCGCGAAAGGACACTCGCCATCCGCTGCGCGGGATGGTCATCCAGGTGGTCGTGTGCGCTGCCGGTATAGCCGTCGTCCTGAACGTCCGCGGGATCGCCGTGCTCACCGGCCTTGGTCTCGCTTTTTCCCTTGGCAGCGTCGTCGCGGCGTGGTACCTCGTGCGCAACCTGCGACGACAACTGCCGCGCGGCGGGCAGCAGACGCTGCTGCCGTTCCGGCAGACCGTGATCTGCTCGGCCATCATGGCCGTCCCGGCGTGGGCGGCCGCTAATTTCCTGGCCGGCCGCCTGACGGGCGCACCAGGACGCGTCGCCACGATGCTCGTGGTCAGCCTGGTAGGAGCCGGCATCTATTTCGCCGCCCAGGCGGCCATGGGAGCCCAGCAGCTGGATTGGCTGACCGGAGCGCTGCGGGACCGCTGGCGCTCGTTGGCCGGGCACTCGCCCTGGCCGTCCCGAGCCGCTGAGCAGCAGCGGGCACCCGTGCCTGCCGGCCGGCTTGCCGGGCTGGCGGCCGGTGCCGTTCATAGGGCAGGACCAGTCCTGCGGCGACGGCGACTCGACGCTGTGCTGCTGCTCGGCATCGTGGCGGTCGGGGCGCTGGCGGGCATCAAGATCAAGTACGCGGTGTTCGCGGTGGTCTGCACCGGCCTCGTCGGATGGGTCATGGCCAGGCCGGCCGTCGCCGCGTACCTGCTCATTTTCGTCACCCCGCTCGTCGCCGGCATCAACGGCGGCTCCGTTGTTCCGCTGGTGCGGCCAAACGAAGCGCTCATGGCGCTGCTCGGCGCGGCCATCGGGGTGCGCTGGCTAGCGAGACTGCGCACCGGCGGCATCCGCTGGCCGCGCGTTGACCGCGTCGACGTCGCCCTTGTCGCGCTCGGGGTTGCCAGTTCCGTGCTGCCGCTGGCGATGATGCTGGTCCGCCAGCGCCCGGTCAGCCAGGTGGATCTCCTCTACTCCATCGTGCTGTGGAAGCTGTTGGCGGAGTACGTCATCGTCCGGTCTGTTATCTCGACACGCGAGCAGGCGATGAGATGCCTGGTCCTGTCCATGGCGGCAGCCGCGATCGTGGGCTTCGTCGCGATAGTGCAGTCGCTGGGCCTGGCCGGGGTTCCCGCACTGGTCGCGAAGCTCACCTCCTCGTCGTCTGGCACGGATGGCATGGTGGCGGTCGGCCACGGCAGCTCCCTGCTCGGGCTGCCCGCCGCCACCGCGGATCTTGCGATTCTCAACCTGGGAATCGCGGTCGCGCTGATCGCGCGCGGTCACCCGCGCCGCCTCTGGCTGGGCGGCCTCGCCGTTCTGTACGTGCTCAGCGTCATCGCCGCGGCGGAGTTCGCGACGGTGATCGGCTTGGTCGTGGCCCTCATCGCGCTCATGGCACTCACCAGATCGCGCCGGATCGCCGCCTACATGATCCCGGTCGGGCTCTTCGGCGGGGTGCTGCTCTGGCCGGTGATCGCGCTCCGGCTCAGCGGTTTCCATTCCACCGCCGGCCTTCCGCTGAGCTGGGTCGACCGTCTGTACAACCTGCGGTCGTACTTCTGGCCTGTCCTGTTCTCCGATTACAACTGGATCCTGGGGGTGCGGCCTACGCCTCGCATCGCCACGCCAGCGAAAGCGGAGGGCTTCATCTGGATCGAGAGCGGCTACACCGTGCTGCTCTGGGGCGGCGGCATCCCGCTGCTCGCCAGCTATATCGCCTTCGCCGCCGCGGTAATCAGGAAGGGCCTGGCCTACGCGCGGCGAGCCGACGCGGCCGGGATCGCGGCTACCGCGGTGACGGCGGCCATGTGCTCGCAGGTGGTGCTCATGGCCCTCGACCCGCACCTGACACTCCGCGGTTCGGGTGACGCGCTCTTCCTGCTGCTGGCCCTGATCCGCAAGCTCCCCGTCCAGCGGACCTCACCCGCCGACGGCAGAAGTCCCCTCGCGGCGGCCACCGCCGCTCCACCCCAGGGGGTGCTCGTATGAAATTGCTGCGCAGGTACATCCTGTGGCTGATAGCCGCCACTATGGCGGGCATCGTGGGAGCGCTGCTGATTCACGTCAGCCTCCCGGCGCATTACGTCTCGACCGCCCAAGTCGACGTCGAGCCGAACATCGCCGCCCTCACCATCGACTATGCGCCGAATATGGTCACCGAGCAGCAGGTAGCCACGTCGGGGGTCGTCCTCGCCCGTGCCGCCAGCGCGCTCGGCACCACGCCGAGCGCGCTGGCGAAGGATCTGTCAGCCACCATATCGGGCAACTCCTCGACCGGTGGCACCGCCAACGTGCTGGGAATCAGCTGCCAGATGCCGACGGCGGTCAGCGCTCAGCGGTGTGCGGCCGCCGCTGCCACCGCGTACATGGCTTTCCGGAATGACGCGGGGCAGCCCAAAGCCACACAGGCACATAATCCCCTGCATGTCACGCTGGTCACGGCAGCAACACTGCCGACCACGCCGACGGGAGTGCGCCTGCCGATCCTGCTCCCTATCGGCGCGCTCCTGGGATTGGCGCTGGGCATCGGGGCCGTCTTTGCCCGGGATTACTCCGACCACCGGGTGCGCGACAGGGAGGACTTGGAGCGGTGCCTGGCCGCGCCGGTGCTTGCCGCGATCCCGCGTGCCCGGCACTCGCGTGACATCTTCCGCCGGCGCCCGCTCTCTCAGGCGGCCGAGTCCTACCGGTATCTCCGGGAACATCTCAATCCGCTCATCCACTCGGTGCCCGATGGCGGCGCGGTGTTGCTCGTCGTCGGCGCACAAGCCGACGACGGGCGCACGAGCGTAGCAGCCAACCTGGCGGCCGCCCTGGCAGAACCGGGGGCGAGAGTGCTCTTGGTTGACGCTGACCCATGGCACCCATCGCTGAGCGCGGCATTCGACGTGGGCCACAGGGCGGGCTGGAGTGATCTGCTCGCCGGCCGGGCCTCGCTTGACGAGGTGGCGGTTCCGGTCCCCCGCGTGTCCGGGCTCAGGCTCGTGACCACGGGCTTGGTGACAGCCAAGTCAGCCGAGATCTTCCGGGAGGCCCGGCTGGCTCAGGTTTTCCAGGACATGAGAGCGCAGGCGGATGTTGTCGTTGTCGCCAGCGCGCCGGTGCTCGAAATCTCGCACGCGATCGCGCTGGCCCGGGTGAGCGACATCGTGGCCATGGTGGCGGATGTGCGGCACACCAACCGGGAAGCCGTCAGCGCGGCCGTGCGCGAGATCCGGGCGACCGGGCCGCGGATCATCATCGGCGTCCTGAGGGGGGTGGCAACCGCCAATCGCCAGGCACGGCCCGCCCCGATGCCCGCGGAGTCGATGGCTGAGGCATCCGAAGCCCAGGCGATCCTGGCGGGCGTCGTGCCGCCGCGAGGTCCCAACGGGCAGCAGCGGGAGCAGTTCGGCGCCGGGCATGTCCGCCGGCGTCCGCGCGGCGGGACGGAAACCGACGCCGGCGATGATCCCGGCTCAGGGAAGTGAAAGGGAGAAGTGAAGGGGAAGTGAACCGGTGATGCCGGCACCCGGGCGTGTCCTCATAATCGTCGAGAATGTCCCGCTAGGGCTCGACAACAGGTTGCGGAAGCAGGTAGATGACCTGCTCGCCAGCGGCTATCGGGTATCCGTGGTGACGAGCAGACATCCGGCCAATGCCCGGTACCGTGACCTGCCTGCCATGACGCTCTTGGAGTACCCGCCTCCTCGCGAACCTGGCGGCAAGACCGGATACGTTCGTGAGTATGGGGTGTCGCTGGGCTGGGCTACTTTGCTCGGCTTGGCCGCCCGGCTGCGGGGCCGCGTGGACGTGGTCCAGTTCTGCCAGCCCCCGGACATCTATTTTCCGCTTGGCTGGACGCTGAGAGCGCTTGGCGCGAAGGTCGTCGCCGACCAGCGTGATCTGATGCCCGAGCTCTTCGCCGCCAAGTTTGACCACGCGAGCCCGGCGGTCATCTCCGCGCTGCGGTGGCTTGAGCGGCGCACCCAGCGTGTCCTGCACCACACCTTCTGCACTAACGAGTCCTTCCGCAGGCGCATCATCGGCGCCGGCGCCGCGCCGGAACGGGTGACGATAGTGGGGAACGGGCCCGTGCTGAGCAGGATCGAGGCAGCCACCGCCGACCCTGAACTGCGTGGCGAGCATAAGTTCCTCTGCTGCTGGATCGGCGAGATGAACCGCCAGGACCGCGTGGATCTGCTGCTGCGTGCCATCGCGCATATCGTCCACGACCTCGGGCGCACGGACTGCGGCTTCGCTGTCGTGGGCGACGGCGAATGCCTGGCGGAGGCGCGGGCGGAGTCGGTCCAGCTTGGCCTTGATTCCTGGGTTCACCTGCCGGGGAGAGTGCCGCAGGAGACGGTATTCAGCTACCTCGCGAGCGCTGATCTGGGCCTTGACACCTCGCTGCAGGCGGAGATTTCCCCGGTGAAGGTTCTGGAGTACATGGCGTTCGGCCTGCCGTTCGTCGCCTTCGACGTGCGGGAGACCCGGGCCATGGGGTGGGGCGCGTCGGCGCTGGTGCCGCCTGGCGACGTCGGGGGCTACGCACGGCAAGTAGTCACGTTGCTCGATGACGCCGCCCGCCGCGCAGAACTGGGCGATGTAGGCCGCGAGCGAGTACGTGCGGACCTGGCGTGGGACCGGCAATCGGCTGCCTATCTCAGCGTCATGCGAACGCTCACGTCAAGCGTTTCCGCAGCCGACCGGGCTTGGCGTACAGATGCTCAGTGAATTAGCCTGGAGCCCCTGACCGCCTTGCCATATTTCAAATCCGGCTTCTACATCCATGAGGTACCAGGACGGGGACGGGATGTAGCCCCGGTTAACCGCGTCCTTGATGAAATCTCCCAAGGCAAGGTTCTGTACGCTCGGGTTAGTCAGGCTGGGCGAGCTTATCACATACCACATGGTGTGATTGCCGTCCCACCACAGATTGAAATCGATACCGTCTATCGTAACGGGCGTGGAATTTCCGCCGGGACTTACTGGCCCGTAATGGCTTAGCCATATCATCATCTCGCGGTCAGGCTGCGTATTCTGGGTGCAGCCGCTGTGCGATATACCGTGATCATCGCAGGGCGTGAAGAAGATATCGAAAGCATCGTCCCAGATGCCGCCAGCCGAGACCCGCGTGTCATACGACAGCCGCACCTGACTCGTGTTCGCTTCCATCGATGAAACCTGTATCGGCAGGCCGCTGTCCTTGGTACAAGCGCCCCAGTGGCAACCGCGGTAGATCGACGGATAACCGCCGGGGACACCGTTGACAGGCGCGCCAATCCGAGATTCGGTGATTCTAAAGTTCTCGCCCCCGTCCCCGCACATCGAGAATGGCGCGCGCGAGTTGTATAGATTCGTTTGCATCTCATAGACACCCCCGTCCAATGAGGCAACGGACCAGTGCCTGATCGCATATTGCGGATTACAGGTAATCGCGCCAGTCTGACCAGACTGCCCAGGGTTCCAGGAATTGGGAGCATGAGAGGTGGTACAAGCCGCGACCAGGACCACTACGATCGCTACCAATACCTGTGACGGCAATCGCCGGCGCCTGGAAAGCGGCGAACTTTTCGTCGCTTTCCTGTCCTTCCCCTCACGCGCATCGGATCGGGAGGACTGGGCGAGCGGCCGGGTGAACCGGGTGAACAAGCCCATGAGACGCTAACGCGGACGATGTGGAGAGCGTTTCGCCGTCGCCCGCCATAGCCATAGCGGGCTTGACCCACTCGGCGAGCAGGTAGACAGACAGCAGTTCTTCGTCCTCGTACTCCTTAAGCTCGCCATCGGCTTGGAGGGGAGCCAGCGCACTCTGGATCGCCGGATCGCGCTCTGGCCGCAGCCGGAACGTGACACCCGGCCAGTGCTGGGAGAAGAGGTCTCTCCACGGTGCGAGCCGGATCTCGTTCAGGTAGCTGTTGGGCTGGACGAGGTGACGGTACCGGGGACGCAGATGCGACCACGGCGGAATGGACTCCCTCCGGCCGCCGAAGATCCGAACGTCGTGGCAGCCGCTGTCGCTCGTGTAGAGGTGGACGTCGACGTAGGCGAGTCCGCCCGGTCGCAGCACCCGGGCCACCTGGCGGACCACGTCGCCGGGTTCCGACAGATGCTCGAAGCACGAATGCGAGAAGACGCAGTCGAAGGAGCCGTCAGGGAAAGTCATGGCGGCGGCATCCATGGCCACGATCGTCGGGTCATCATCCACTGGCAGACCCTGGCGCTCGACCTCTCGGCGAAGCGCCCTGTCGTAGCCCATGGCCTTGCGGCCCACGGTCTTCAGGGTCCTGATGGAGCCGTTGTTCCGGAACATCTCGAGGTACTCGCGGACCGACGGGTGTTGCGGTATGACATCGAGGTCGATCCCTGTGACGCGGTTGTGCCGCGCGAAGAACGACATCTCGACCAGCTGCTGCCCTGGTCCGATGATGAGAATGTCCTTGTCTTTGAGCCTGCCGCCGAGTGCGCACTCCATCTCGGACTGGCTGCTCTCCATCTCGGCCAGCATCTGGCGGGCCTGACCGGGAACGTCCTCGCGCTTGCTCTGCCAGAGTGTGAAGAGCTCCCGTGTCCGGCCAAGCGTGCCAAGCCGGCGGTCGCTGTAGGAGGAAAGAACCTTCGCCACGTAGAGTAACGCTACCACTACGAGACTGCACGCCCAATCATCCCAATCTGACGTAGGCCTGACCGCTCATGCGGGGGTGCCGTGCCAGCCGGCGATGGGCAAGGCTGCCGACAGCAGGGAAGCTCTGATGCGCCGGGGGGCGCGGAGTCGGGAGTGGGACGTGGGGGATCGAGCGGGGGGAATCCGGGCCGGTGTCGCGTCGGTAAGAGCGGGACAGGCGCCGTGACCTCCAGAACATCGCCAGCCGCGGAACGGACAGGCCTGGGCCCGTCAGGCCGGGACGTGGGCGCGGTAGTGATCGGTGGCGGCTGCCAGGGCCTGGGTATCGCGCGCAGTCTCGGAAAGCGCGGCATCCCGGTGTGCCTCGTCGATGACGAGCTTTCCATCGCCCGAGCGTCCCGCTTCATCCAGGACGCTGTCCGCGTCCGCGACCTGCGCACCGAACAGGCTCTCCTGGACGCGCTGGCACTGGCCCGCGGCAGGCTGGGCCTCTCCGGATGGGTGCTGTACCCGACCCGGGAGGAGAACGTCGCGACCATCGCGGCTAACCGGGACCTACTCCGGCGTGATTTTCGGGTGCCTACCCCCGAGCTGGCCTCAATCCGGCATGCCTGGGACAAGCGGGAGGTATACGGACTGGCCGAGCGCCTGTCCATCCCGGTGCCCCGGACATGGTTCCCGCGATCGGAAGAGGAGCTGGCCGGGATCGAGGTCGATGGCCCTGTCGTCGTGAAACCCGCGATCAAGGAGCACTTCTTCTACGCCACGCGCGCCAAGGCGTGGCGGGCCGACACCGCGGCTGAGTTGCTTGCCGCCTTCCGCCGGGCCGTGACGATCATGCCGGCCAGCGAGATCATCGTCCAGGAGATGATCCCTGGAGGCGGTGAGCAGCAGTATGCCTACTGCGCATTCTTCCGGGAGGGCCACCCGGTTGCGAGCATGACGGTGCGGCGGCGCCGTCAGCATCCGTCCGACTTCGGCGTCGCGAGCACTTACGTCGAGACGATCTCGATGCCGGAGCTCGCTGATCCCTCATGCCGTTTCCTGGCCGCCATCGACTACTACGGACTGGTAGAGCTCGAATATAAGCGTGATCCCCGCGATGGCGTCTGCAAGCTCCTGGATGTCAATGCCAGGACATGGGGTTACCACTCGGTGGGCGGCCCAGCCGGAGTGGATTTTCCGTATCTGCTCTTCCGCGATCAGATCGGTGCGCCGGTGAAAGAGGCACATGCCCGGCCCGGTGTCCGCTGGATCCGGCTCAGCACCGATGTTCCCAACGCGGTGCGGGACCTCTGGAGGGGCAGTTTGCGTCCGGGAGAGTACGTGCGCTCCCTCCGCGGCGTCCGCACCGAGGCGGTGTTCTCGATCAGAGACCCACTGCCAGGGCTTTTCGAGATCGCGCTGCTGCCCTATCTCGCCATCAAACGCGGCCTGTGACTTCGCCTGCAACCGAGGGGGAACCGTTGTTCAGAGCCTCTCACCCGTTCGCCTTCTTCGACTACTTCCGCACCCCTTACGAGGTGCGGCCGCCCCAGGAGAGCAATGGCCACGCGGGTGCCGCGGCTTTCGTGCGCAGGCTGACCGTGGCAGCAAGTCCCGGCGACTCTTCTCGCTCCCTGATGTGGGTCGGTGCCGACGCCAGGCCGGCGGCGCGGAATGCGGCGGGCCAGCCCGGCTGCTATCGGCTTCATAACTTCACCTTCTTCGGGCATGTGACGCCGGACGCCGCGGTCCTGGCCATGCTCAAGCCGGGGCGGGGCTGGCACCCGGCCGAATCCATTCAGGCCGCCGACGGCCGTAGGGTGGCCGCTATCTGGCGGGACACCGGTGGCAACGTGTTCCTGCCGTTCGATCCCGGTGAGGTGATGCGGCTGTTCTGGTCGGAGGCATACCGGGAAATCGGGCGCTCCGCCACCGCTGCTTTCTGCCGCGCCGCCGCGCTGCGCGGCTATTACCTGGCCCGCCCGGCCCTGCCCCGGCCGGTCCAGCTAACGCTGCGGCGCCTGTTCACCCGGGTGCAGGCCGCCTCGCCCTTCCCGGGATGGCCGGTTGAGGACAGCCTCCACGACTTCTACGCCTGGCTGTTCGCGGTGATCGCTGATCTGGCGGGCGGGCCGGTGCCCTTCCTGGGCGTGTGGCCGGCCGGCCACTCGTGGGCTCTGGTGCTGACCCACGATGTGGAAACCGCCGCTGGGTATCGCGACATGGATCTGCTGCGCGCGCCGGAGCGCGCCCGCGGATACCGGTCGTCGTGGAACTTCGTCGGTGCTCGCTACCAGGTCGATGACCAGACGGTCCGCTCGCTGCACCACGATGGCTGCGAGATCGGGGTGCACGGGCTCCGGCACGACGGCCGGGATCTTGCCAAGCGGAGCCTGGACGAGCGGCTGCCGGCCATGTGGGAGCACGCCAGCCGGTGGAGCGCTGTCGGGTTCCGGTCGCCGGCCACTCACCGGGACTGGGAACTGATGCACCGGCTCGGATTCGACTATGACTCCTCGTACACCGACACCGACCCGTACGAGCCGCAGCCGGGTGGCTGCTGCACCTTCCTGCCTTATTTCAACCACGGCACCGTGGAACTCCCCATCACTCTGCCGCAGGATCACACCCTGTTCGCCATCTTGCAGCACGCGGACGCGGACCTGTGGGTGCGGAAGGCGGCGCACATTCGCGACCGCGGCGGCATGGTGCTCGTGCTCACTCACCCGGATTACGCCCGCGACCAGCGGCTAGCTGACGGGTACCAGACGCTCCTCGATACGTTCGCCACCGATGACACGGCCTGGCGCGCGCTGCCGCGAGAGGTCGCGGCCTGGTGGCGCAGACGTGCCGCTTCGACGATCCGCGGTGACGGCGACGGCTGGAGCATTGACGGCCCCGCGTCGGACACCGGACGGATATGTTTCGCGACAGGGGGGTCCGCGGTCAGTCAGATCCGGCCGGCCTTGCCAACGGCCAGTGCCGCGCCATCGATGGGCGAATGAGCGCATGGACGGTCTCACGGTCTTGGAGACGGCCGATCCTCGCTGGGCAGGTTTCGTGGCGGCGCATCCCGCGGCGACGCCGTTCCACCACCCGAACTGGACCCAGCTGGTCGCCGGCTGCTACGGATTCCGCTCCTTCGCGCTAGCCCTCACCGATGCGACTGGCGCCATCCGGGCCGGCCTGCCGGTGGTCGAGGTGCGCCACTTCCGCGGGGGCCCCAAGTGGGTGTCGCTCCCGTACACGGACTACTGTCCGCCCCTGGTCTCGGAGGGGCAGGAGGAAGAGCAGCTGATCGCCGCCCTCGAGCGGACGAGTCGTGCCGCCGGCGTCAGGCAGGTTGAGATCCGGGCGCCGGTTGCCGGTGACTCAGCCGCCGATCCTATGGCGCTTCGTCACGTGCTCGCTCTCGATCGCGACCCGGCGCAGGTCTATGCGGGTTTCCACCGCTCGCAGGTGCAGCGCAACATCCGGCGCGCGGAACGAGAGGGGCTGACAGTACGCCAGGCCACGCATCCGCGTGATCTCACCGACACCTTCTACCGGCTTCACCTGCGGACCCGGCGGCGACAGGGGGTGCCGGTCCAGCCCCGTCGCTTTTTCAGCCTGCTGTGGGAGAACACGATCAGCACGGGACTCGGTTCGGTCTTGATCGTGGAGGTGTCCGCCCAGCCGATCGCGGCCGCCGTGTTCCTGGCTTGGAACGGGACCGTGATTTACAAGTTCGGTGCTTCTGACGAGAGCAACTGGTCGCTGCGCCCGAATCATCTGCTCTTCTGGCACGCGATCCGCGCGGCCTGTGAGCAGGGGTCCCGTTGGTTCGATTTCGGCCGGACCGACATTGGCCAGGAAGGATTGCGCAACTTCAAGCTGTCCTGGGGAGCCGCCGAGGAGCCGCTCGTCTACGGGACGCTGGGCGGGAAACCGGGATCGGCTTCGCCAGCGGACGGGACAGCGGCCCGGATGCTCGGACCTGTCATCCGCCACGGTCCGCTGCTGTTTTGCCGCGCCTTCGGTGAGACGCTCTACAGGTATGTCGCCTGAAGCGGTTCAGCTGGCCTTAGGCTGCCTGAGCAACTGCGACACACGCTGCGCGGACACCTGAAGCACCGCGGCGATGTCGCGGCCGGAAAGGCCGGCCTGGTGGAGATCACGCGCCACCTTGCGGGACCGGGCGGCGGCTTCCCTTGTCGCCTTGTCGGCGGCCGCCACCGCCTCCCTCGCCTCCCGCGCCTGCTCATCGAGACCGTCGCCGACCTCTGCCGCGATGACGACTACGGCATCGCTGGCGTCCTCGCCCGTGAGCGACTCGACGTAGTCGCGGACCATCGTTTCGGCTCCGGGCAGGTTCCGGGACTGCGTGACGCCAACCCCCTCGATATGCAGCTCCCAACCGTGCTTCCAGTGCCTGGCCGTGACGTGGTACGTAGTCATTCCGGCCACCCTTCCGGCAGGCAAGCCAGCTTGGCCATGATGTCGCGCACGACACCGGGCGATACGATACGGGCTCTGACGGCGACCGCGATGTGCCGGCCGCATGGGCAGTACCACACGACGTGGTCACCCTTGCCCAACCGCGGCGTGCACCCCTGCGCCAGCAGTGCCCGCTCGAGTACCCGGTAGCGGACTCCCTTCGCCATAAGCCTACTCCATCCGGGCTAGATGTTGCAGTAAAGCCCGGATAGACGTCTACTGGCGCGGCAACTGCACGCGAGAACCGGAATTGCTGGCAATCTGTGCCTTAACACCCCGGGCATGCCCATAATGTCCGGCCGGTCTGACATTCCGTGCTGTCTGCCGCCTGGGGATTCAGTTGCGCCGCACAGCCGCCACGGGTCCGTTCTGGAAAATCTTCTTTCTTCCGAACGGACGCGTGGTGACTCCCTCAGCCAGTGACTTCCTAGGGGCGGCGGCGGGGCAGCCGGAGGAACACGAACCCGAGGATCACGGCCGGTATCAGCCAGCCGATCTCGCCAGGGCGGTGGCCGGTGCCGCCGAGCACGTTGCCCGCGATGCTCACGGCGACGACGCAGGCGACGATCACGGTTGCCACCGCCAGGCCGCGGCGCGGACCCGCGGGGCCCGGCAGCGGATCCGCGGCCTGCGGGGCGGGAATCATGCCCTGCGGCGGCAGGTCGGTGAACAGGTCGCTGAGGTCGCTGCGGGTACGGGCCTGACGTGACTGCTGGCCGGACTACTGGCGGGCCAGGTTGGCGGCGCCGCCGCGCAGGACGAACTTCTGGATCTTGCCGGTCGCGGTCTTCGGCAGCTCGTCGACGAACGTCACCGCCCGCGGGGCCTTGAAGTGCGCCAGCCGGTCGCGGACGAACGCGATCAGCTCCGGTTCCGTCGCGGACGCGCCGGACCGCAGCACGACGAACGCGTGCGGCGTCTCGCCCCACTTCTCGCTCGGCACCCCCACGATGGCGGCCTCCGCCACGGCCGGGTGGCGCAGCAGCGTGCCCTCTACCTCGACCGACGAGATGTTCTCGCCGCCGCTGATGATGACGTCCTTGATCCGGTCCCTGATCTCCGCGTAGCCGTCCGGGTGCAGCACGGCCGCGTCCCCCGTATGGAACCAGCCATCGCCCATCACCCGCTTCGTCGCCTCGGGATCGTTGTAGTACCCCTCCATGACGACGTTCCCGCGGACGGTTATCTCGCCGAGCGTCTGCCCGTCGGCGGGCACCTCGTTGCCGTCGGTGTCGACCACCCGCAGCTCGCCGGAGGTGAGCAGCTCCACGCCCTGCCGGGCCTTGACGACCGCCCGCTCGCCGGGGGCCAGCTCCGCGTGCTCGGGCAGCGGCGCGCAGACGGTGATGAACGGGGCGGTCTCGGTGAGGCCGTAGACGTGGGTGATCTCCCAGCCGAACTCTTCCTCGAGCCGCTCGATGGTGGCCGCGGCCGGCGGTGCGCCCGCGGTGACGACGCGCACGCCCGGCACCACCTCGCCGCGGACCGGCGGCGAGGCGTTGGCGAGCGAGATCAGCACGGTCGGCGCCGCGCACATCCAGGCCACGTTCTCGTCCCTGATCAGCCCGAACACCGTCGCCGGATCCACCTTGCGCAGGCAGATGTGGGTACCGGCGGCGGCTGTCACCGTCCATGTGTAGGTCCAGCCGTTCGCGTGGAACATCGGCAGCGTCCACAGGTACCGCTCGCCGACCGCTATCGGCAGGTGCAGCAGCGTGCCTATCGTGTTGATCGCGGCGTTCCTGTGCGTGATCATCACGCCCTTCGGCCGCGCGGTCGTGCCGCTGGTGTAGTTGATCGTGAGCAGGTCAAGCTCGCCGATCTCCGGCCGGCTGAAGGCCGGCGTGGCCGCCGCGATCGCCGCCTCGTAATCCAGCCACCCGGCGCGCCTGCCCCCTTCGGCCAACTCGAACGCCACGAAGTGCCGTACTCCGGGCATCTGCTCGCGCACCGCGTCGAGGTCCGCCAGGTAGTCGCCGTGCGCGCACACGACGGTCGCGCCGGAGTGGTTCACGATGTAGACGAAGTCCTCCGGGGTCAGCCGGTAGTTGATCGGCACCAGGACGGCCCCGATCTGGGGCACGGCGTAGAAGGACTCGAGCTGGGCGTGGGTGTTCGGCGCGATGGTGGCGACCCGGTCTCCCTGCCGGACGCCCAGCTTCGCCAGGGCCGCCGACCAGCGGTCGCACCGGTCGAAGAACTGCTCGTACGTCAGCCGCAGGCTGCCGTCGACGACGGCCTCGCGCGCCCCGTGCAGCCGGCGGGTACGGCGGGCGAAGTCCAGGGGAGACAAGGGGGTCTGCATGATCGGCATCATGCCAGCACATCAGGGTGCCGTCCATACGGGCCGCGGCTAGCAACCCTCCTGGCCGCCTGCCGCCAGCCCGGCGCCCGGGCCGTGCAGCCGGAGGCGGGCGGACTCGTGGACGGCCCACAGTTCGTCCCACAGCTTGGCCCTCGTGTCGTCGGGTTCGGCGGCTATGCCGGCGGCCGGGAACGCGCCGTCCGGCCAGCCGCCGCCGGCCGCCAGCGCCGCGATCAGCGCCGCCCCGCGGGCGGAGTGGTCGGTGTCGTCGTCGCGCGGCATCGAGACCAGGCGGCGGGTGGCGTCGGCCAGGTCGGCGCGGAAGGCCGGGTCGGCGGCGCTGCTGCCGGCCACTTCGACGGCACCGCCGAACCCGCAGGTCTCCTCGAGCACGCCGAGGCAGCGGCGGCTCTCCAGGACGATGCCGTTGACCAGCCCGCGGGCCAGATGCTCCCGGCCATGGCTGAGGTCCAGGCCGATGATGGCGCCGTGCAGCGCGGGGTCCCACAGCGCGCCCTGCTCGCCGGGAGACAGGTAGGGGAGCAGGACCGGGGCGTGTGCGGGGTCCGTCCGCGCCGCGAGTTCGACCAGCCCGGCCGCGGTCAGGTCGCCGCCGAGCAGGCCGGCCAGCCAGGTAATCGCGCTGCCGGTCGCGAGCAGGTCCATCTCGAGGCCCCAGTTGCCGCCCGTCGCCAGCGGCGTGATCAGGAACCGGTGATCTGGGTCGAAGACCAGCCGGCCGGAGATGCCCACGATGACGCTGCTGGTGCCGGCGATGTAGGCCACCTGGCCGTGCTCGCGGACGCCCAGCCCGAGCGCGCCGAGCACCGAGTCGGCCGCGCCCAGGACGACCGGGATCCGGGGGCAGCCCAGCCGGGCCGCCGTTTCGGCGCGCAGCGGGCGGCTAGCGTCCGACGGCCACACGGGAGGCAGTGCCGGGCCGCGGCCGCCGCCGGGCAGGCCGGCCGCGGCCACGACGCCGGCGTTCCACCGGTCATGCGCCAGCTCGTAGCAGCCGTAGCCGGACGCGGTGCTCGGGTCGGTGACCAGCTCGCCGGTCAGCCATGCGAACAAGTAGTCCTTGGCCGAGGCGATGGCCGCGGTGGCGGCCGCGCGGGCCGGGTCGGCCCGCGCGATCCGGGCGAACATCGGCAGCAGGTAGCGGCCGTCCACCCACTGGCCGGTCAGCCGGTACAGCGCGGTGGCGCCGCAGCGCTCGCGGAACTCCTCGCCCAGGTCGTCGGCCCGGCTATCCTGCCAGGTGACGGCCGGTCCGTTCGGCTGGCCGTCCGGGCCGAGGGTGACGAGCGTGGGAATCATGCCGGACAGGCCGATGGCCCGCCAGCGCCGGGGCGGGACCGCCTGGCCGAGTTGCGCCGCCGCCTGTTCCACCGCGCGCCGCCAGTCGCCGGCGTCCTGCTCGTACGCCCCCGGAGCGGGCTGGTGCGTGCGGTAGGCCGCGGCAGACCTGGCGAGGATCCTGCCGGACGCGGACAGCGCCACCGCCTTGAGCCCGGACGTGCCGAGATCGAGCCCGATGTAGACGTCGCCGTCGCGATCGGCCGGGTCCGCGGGAGCGGGTCCTTGCCCGGCCGCGGTCATGCGGGCTGGGGCCCGGCCAGTTCCTCCTCGACAGTGTCACCGTGGCTGGTCGTCGGATCGGAGTAGAACCTCGACTTCCCGACATACTGAGAGACGAACGAGAGCACCAGGCCGACCGCCGCGAGCCCGAACCCGAAGCCGAGCTGGACTCCGTTGAGCTGGCCCTGCTCCAGCGTGTAGATGATCACGAACAGCATGAACGCCGCGCCCAGGCCGGGCAGGAACCCGCCGAGGAAGAAGTCCGACGCGGTGCTCATGATGGTACGGCGGTAGTACCAGACCGCCGCGCTCGCGGTGAGCAGGTAGAACATCGCCGCGATCAGGCCGAGCGTGCTCACGATGTCCGCCAGGGCCTTGCCGATGGAGCCGGTCAGCGTCGTACCCCACAGGAACACGATGTTGAGCAGCCCGAACAGGATCGTGGCGTGCCACGGGGTGCGGAACCCGGGGTTGATGTTCGCGAACCAGCGCGGGAAGGTGCGGTCGCGGCCCATGGCGTAGGAGATCCGCCCCGCGCTGACGATGGCGGCCAGCAGGGAGGCGAGCGTGCCGCCGAGCACGGCGACGATCATGACGTTCCCCCAGCCCGTGCCGCCGATCAGGTCGCCGACGTAAGCCAGGATGTTGCCCGCGTTGGCCTGCATGTCCTTGTTGGGCGCGACGCCCTGCAGGCACAAGATCACGCCGGCGTAGATGACGAACAGGACCACCACGCTGGCCACCCCGGCCCGGCCGGCCTGCTTGCCCCTGGCCTCCTCGCTGACGTAGGCGGCGGTGTCCCATCCGGAGTACAGGAAGATGGCCAGCACGCAGCCGGAGACCAGCGCGCTGAACCCGCCGGCGCCCCCGATGGTGAACCAGGACCCCGCGATGTGCACCGTGTTATGCAGGTGGTGGCCGTAGATGCCGACCAGGGCGGCGATGGAGAAGCCGACCAGCAGGCCGTACTCGAAGATGGCCCAGCCCCACGAGAACCGGGCCGACAGCCGGATCCCGAGCGCCGCGACGACCAGGACGAGGACGTCGAACCCGGTGCCGACTGCGGCGACCGCATAGACGTTGTTGGCGGCCGAGTCGCTGAAGAAGCTCAGCATGTAGGTGCCGAGCGGCACGGTCAGGCTGGTCGTGCCGACGCAGTAGTACATCAGCATGATCCAGCCGCCGAAGAACCCGGCGTGCGGGTTGAGGGCCCGGCCGACCCAGGAGTAGGTCGCCCCGGCACTGCGCTGCCAGGCGTTCAGCCGCTGGTAGCCTACTGCGATGCCGAGCATCGGGATGAAGCAGATCACGATGGGCAGGAAGCTGGCGTAGGCAACGGTGGACAGCAGGACCGCCAGCGTGACCGCGATGCTCTGCGTCGGGCCGGAGCTGGCCATGGACATGACGACGACGTCGCCGATATGCAGGGCGGAGTCCTTCAGACTGCCGGCCGGTCGCTTAAGAGACTGTTCCCCGGGCGGGGCGGCACTACTGCTGGCAGGCGATGACATGACGCGTCTCCGTCTCGGGTGGCGTGGCGCGGGGCGGACACCGTGCTGTATAGGGGCAGGAAAGAACCGTTTTTGCCCGTTATGCCCCGACAGTAAATGAAGACTGTCTATGAATCAATAGCCAGCGGAGACGTAACCAGGAGAGTTTTATATTGTTCGATTAGCCGCGCCCGTTGCCGCTCGTCAGCCGCGCGCGATAAAAAATGGTCAATGAATGGCCGGCCGCCTGCGCCCGATGACGGCGAACGCCTCTTGCGCCGCGCCGAGCATGTCGTCCACGTCTTTGGCCGTGTGCACAAGCGAAAGGAACAGGTTTTCGTACTGGCTCGGGTGGAACAAGACCCCGCGCAGCAGCATCTCCTGCCACCACCGGGTGAAAAGCTCCTCGTTGGCGTAACGCTCCGCGTCCCGCCAGTTCCTGATCGGCCGGTCGCTGAACCAAATCTGGAAGACCGTGCCAAGCCCCTCCACGATCACCGGGAGGCCCGCCTCGGTGGCGAGCTTGCGCAGCCCGCTCATCAGGGTCTCCCCGAGCGCGCGCTGCCGCTCGAACAGGCCGGGCTCCGCTAGCGCGTCCATGGTCGCGCTCACCGCGGCGCACGCGATCGTGTTGGCGTTGTAGGTGCCCGAGTGCGAGTAGCGGCCCTCGGCGATCATCGACATCGCCTCCCGGGAGCCGCCGATGGCGGCCACAGGGAAGCCACCGCCGAGGCCCTTGGCCATGGTGGTCAGGTCGGGTGTCACACCGAAGTACTCCTGGGCGCCGCCGCGCGCGAAGCGGAATCCGGTGATGACCTCATCGAAGATGAGCAGCGCCCCGTGCTTGCGGGTTTGTTCGCGCAGCAGTTCCAGGTAGCCGGGCTCGGGCAGGATGCAGCCGGTGTTGAACACCGCCGGCTCGGTGATCACCGCGGCCACCTGATCGCCGCGCTCCTCCATCACCGCCGTGAAGCTGTCCGGGTCGTTCCAGGTCAGCACGATGAGGGTGGCCTCGAGCTCGGCCGGCACGCCGGGGCCTGACGGGACTGGCCGCGGCATGCTGGCCGGGCCTGCCAGCTGCGGATCTACGTGGTTGCTCCAGTAAACGGTGTCCTGCCAGCCGTGGTAGTGCCCCTCGAAGCGGATGATCAGCCGCCGGCCCGTGTGCGCGCGGGCCAGCCGGACGGCCGTCCCGACGACCTCGCTGCCGGAGTTGGAGAACCGGACCAGCTCGACTCCCGGCACCGCCTCGGTGACTTTGCGGGCGGCCTCGATCTCCAGCTCGTAGGGCAGCCCGAAGCAGGTGCCCAGCCCGCTGACGGCGGCCGTGACGGCCCGGGTCACGGCCGGATGCCGGTGGCCCAGGATCATAGGGCCCAGGCCGAGCAGGTAGTCGACGTACTCATGCCCGTCGGCGTCGCGCAGCCGCGACCCGGAGCCCTCGGCGATGAACGGGGGATACGGCTTCCAGCCGAACTTCACCGTGCGGGCGCTGCTGCCGGCGCCGCCCGGAATATAGCGGCTGGCCTCGGTGAACAGCTCACCAGACCGGCGCGCCCATTGCCGGTAACGCGCATCGAAAGCTCGCTGGTCCAAATCGACGGGCTCCTATCTCATCTCATTACCGCTCATCAGCGTTTATCTCATCAGCGTTTCGGCGGCGGCTGTCTGTGCTGCTATGTCACAATACGCGAGTGATTTCGCGCGCGGCTGGGAGCGTAATCACAAGCGGCCAGGCACAAACGGAGCGCTCATGACCGAACATTCACCAACTGCGATCCCGATGCCTGTCCGGGTCGCCACCGCCCCGGACAAGCTCGAGCCGGACGCGATCGGCGTCGCCCAGGACACGATCATCGGGCTGGCCTCGTCCGCTCCCGCGGCGACCATGGCGGTCACGCTGGCCGGCCTGGCGGCGACCGCCGCCTACGGCGGCGGAGCGGTCATCGTCTTGTGCGGCGTCCCGATGCTGATCCTGGCCAACACCTACCGCAGGCTGAACCTGTGGAACGCCAACTGCGGCGCCTCGTTCGAGTGGGTCGGCCGCGCGATCAATCCCTACCTGGGTTTCATGGTCGGCTGGCTGATGCTGGCCGGCTGCCTGACCGGGACGATCTCGGTGGTGGTGGTCCTGTCCCCGGCGGTGCTGGATGTCTTCGGCGCCAGTGCCACGAGCACCTGGCCGAACATCCTGATCAGCACCGGTGTCATCGTGCTCATGGCCGTGATCGCGGCGATCGGCATCCGCATCACCGCGCACACCCAGGTCGGCATGGCGGTGATCGAGTACGTGATCCTCATCGGCTTCTCCGCCTGGGCGCTGATTGAGGTGCTCCGCCACGGCGTCGGCACGTTCCCGATCACCAGGAGCTGGTTCAGCCTCACCGGGATCGGCGGGAAGGGCGACCTCGCCCAGGGGCTTCTCATCGCGGTCTTCATGTACACCGGCTGGGACGCCACCGTCTACGTCAACGAAGAGGTGACCCGCCGGCGGGTCAACCCGGGCCGGGCCGCGGTGTTCGCGGTCGCGCTGCTCATCATCCTGTACGCCGTGCCGCAGGTCGCCATGCAGGGCGTGGCGTCGCCGGCCCGGCTGCAAGCGCACTCCTCCTCGGCGCTGGTGTTCGTCGCCCAGGTGCTTGGCGGCGGCGGGTGGGCCAAGGTGATGGCCTTCGCGCTGGCCCTGTCGGTGATCGCGTCCACCGGCACCGGCATCGTGATCACCTCCCGGATCGCGTACGGGATGGCCAGCCACCAGGTGCTGCCGTCGGCCCTGGCCAACGTGGGCCCCCGCCATCGCACCCCCGTCACAGGCACCGCGATCATCGCCGTGATCCTCATCGCCGCCACCTGGGCGTACCTGCTGTCCACCTCGATCGCGACCGTCTTCACCGACGTGGTAAGCGTGACCGGCCTGCTGTTCGCTACCTTCTACTTGTTCACGGCACTCTCGGCCGTCATGTACTACCGGCGCCGGATCTTCAGCCGTTTCCGGGACGCGGTAGTGGTCGGCGTCCTTCCGCTGGCCGCCGCCGTGTTCCTGGGCTGGGTGATCACCAAATCGCTGCAGACCGCCCCCGCCTCGGAGAAGTGGTCCATCGTGGGCATCCTCGGCGTCGGCGTGTTCTTGATGCTGGTCGCCCGGTTCGGCCTGCGCGCGCCGTTCTTCCAGATCCCGCTGGAGAGCGCGAGCAGGGAAGGCTGAGCGAGCGAGCGGCTGGTCCCCGGTCCCTGCCCCCGGTCCCTGCCGGGGACCGGGGACCAGCCGTCTCCTAGCTGGGCCCGTTGATGTTGGTCAGGCTGGTCCGGGCGGCCACGGTGAGCGGATCGGAGACGGG
>Ga0187806_1000017_pt1 | contig 34849 bp, 34 predicted proteins | sample NC_wetland_sal_i_7_FD_132470 | JGI IMG/M metagenome (GOLD analysis project Ga0187806, IMG submission 132470) | Wetland sediment microbial communities from Neuse River Estuary, North Carolina, USA - ASW_1 | ecosystem: Environmental > Aquatic > Freshwater > Wetlands > Sediment | place: USA: North... | reverse complement strand
GTGGCGAGGAACTGGTGCCGCTCCTGCAGCGCCGCGTACTCCTCGAGCGCGAGCGGGTTCACCTTGCCCAGCCTGGCGAGCTGCCGTTCGGCCGCCTCGGCGCGGGCTTCCTGTTCCGCGCGGACGTACGGGACGCCGGTGACCTCCGCGGGACCGTCGCCACCGGGCTCGGGCTCGGGCCCGGGTTCCGGTTCCGGTCCGGCTTCCGGCTCGGGCGGCTCGCCCTGCGCGCCGGCCTCTTCGCGCACCGCGCGGAGCGCGTCGGTGAGGGTCACGGGCGCCCGGCCGGGCTTGGCTGAGCGCGGCGGCTGGCCGTCGGCGACGGGGACGAGTACGCCGGGGCCGTACTCGGCGACCAGGGCATCCGGCTCGACGCCGTATTCGTCGACGGCGTGGGCGGCTAGCTGCTCAAGGCGCAGCCGGTGCTCGGCGCGGGCGATCTCGGTGCCGTGCGCGGTGTCCACGACCCGGTCGAGTTCGGCGGCAAGCTCGGTGACCCGGGCGCGTACCGCCTTGAGGGTTTCCGTGCTGCCCGTCGTCGCCGCCTCGGCCTCGGCGCGGCGGGCACCAGCCAGGGCCAGGGAGGATTCGGCGGCGTCGACCGCGGCGCTCGCTCCCGCGGCCACGGCGCGGGCGACAGCGGCCTGGGCGGCACGCTGCCGGCGGCGGGTGGCCGCTCGTTCCCTGGCGGTCCGCTCGGCGGCGGCGGCCGTGGCGAGGGAGTCGGCGCGGCCGCTGATGGCGCGCAGCCGCTCTTCGACGGTGCGGACTTCGAGGCGGGCTTCCATCTCGGCGTCGCGGGCGGCGGTGCAGCGCTCGGCGATTTCCTCGCGCTCGTCGTCGGCTAGCTGGTTGTCGAAGTCGGGGTGGCGGGCGCGCTCTTCCTCGGCTTCGGCCTCGGCGAGCTCGCTCTTCAGCGCGGTGAGCTTGGCGTGGTCCTTGTCCGCCGAGCGGCGCGCCGCGCCGACGGAGGCGTCGAGCCGCTTGGCCTCGTCCGCGGCGGCTCGGGCTGCGCCGGCGAGCCGGCCCAGCCGTCCGGAGATTTCCGCCGCCGCGGCGTCGGCGGCCTGCATCCTGCCGCGGGTTTCCTCGAGCGCGACCCGGGCGGTTTCCTGGGCTTCGGTCGCCTCGGCCAGGGCCTCGGCCGCTGCTTCCTCGGTGAGTTCCGCCGCGGTCAGCCGGGCGGCGGCCTCGGTAGCGGCGGCGCGCACGTCGAGCAGTGACTGTGGCCGCGCCGACCCGCCGTGCGCCCAGTGCGTTCCGAGGAGGTCCCCGGCTGTGGTCACGGCACGCTGATCAGGATTTTCCCGAACGTACGCGGCCGCCTCCGCGAGGTCCGCTGTCACCACGACGCCGGCGAGCAGTTCGCCGACCGCCTTGGCGAGCTCGGCCGGCGCGGTCACGAGGTCGGCCGCCCAGCGGGCGCCGGCCGGGAGGGAGGGCCGCGGCGCGCCGCTAGCGCTGGATGGTGCCGCAGAGCCGCCGATGACGAGTCCGGCCGTGCCGGCGTCGCTGGCGCGGAGCGCGGTCAGCACGTCCACGGCCGCCTCGAGGCCGTCGACGGTGATGGCTTCGGCGGCGGCGCCGAGTGCGGCGGCGATCGCGGTCTGGTAGCCGTCGGCGACCGTCAGCCGGGCGGCGAAGGAGCCGAGGACGCCGCGGAACCGGTCGGGATCGGCGAGCACAGCGGCGGTGGCGTCGACCCCTTGGCGCAGGGTTTCTTCCAGCGCCTGGACCCGGGCCCGCAGCGCGGCTACCTCGCTGTTGGCAGCGCGTTCGGCCGTGCGAGCCGCGACGGTACGTTCGGAACATTCGTTGTGCGCCTCAGCCGCCCGCTCGAGTTCGGCGGCGAGACCGGTGCGGTCGCTGTCGCCGCCGTCGGCGACATCCTGAACCTGGCTGTATTCGAGGCGGGCGCGTTCGGCCCTGGCGCGGGCCTGTTCGGCGGCCGCGGTGAGCCGGCCGATTTCTTCCTGGGTGGCGGCGCTGCGGCTTTCGGCGGCGTCGACCATGCCGCGCAGGCGGGCCAGGCGCTCGGCGCGGCCGGCGGCGGCGCGGGCGGCGTCCGCGAGCCGGCGCTCGGTGGCGGCGAGCGATGCTTCGGCGGCGGATCGTTCGGCGACGGCGGCGGAGAGGATTTCGCGCGCCTGGGTGAGCCGGTCGGTCAGGCCCGCTTCCTCGTCGCGCAGTTCGGCAGCCTGCCGCTCGAGCTCGTCCGGGTCGCGGCCGGGCCGGTCGGGCTCGGGGTCGGCGGACAGCAGCCGGGCGCGTTCGGCGGCCAGGCCGGCGATGCCGCGCAGCCGCTCGGTGAGCGAGGACAGCGCGAACCAGGTCTGCTGGGCCTGGCTGAGCTCGGCGGCCTGGGCGGCCGCGGCGGTGTCAAGTTCGGTTTCATGCGTGCGTGCGTTCGCGAGGCCGGCCTCGAGCGCGTGGCGGCGGGTGCGGATCGCGGCTTCGTCGGCCGCTTCGCGGGCTTCTTCGTCCCGTAGCGTGACGTAGTCGTCGGCGAGCAGGCGGAGCCTGGCGTCGCGGAGTCCGGCCTGGATGGTGGCTGCTTTCCGGGCGACTTCAGCCTGCCTGCCGAGGGGTTTCAGCCGCCGGTTGAGTTCCGCGGTCAGGTCGACGAGCCGGGTGAGATTGGCCTGCATCGCCTCCAGCTTGCGCAGCGCCTTTTCCTTGCGCTTGCGGTGCTTGAGGACGCCCGCCGCCTCTTCGATGAGGGCCCGCCTTGCTTCGGGGCCGGCGTGCAGGATCTGGTCGAGCTGTCCCTGGCCGACGATGACGTGCATCTCGCGGCCGAGGCCGCTGTCGGAGAGCAGGTCTTGCACGTCCAGGAGGCGGCAGCTATCGCCGTTGATGGCATATTCGCTCTGGCCGGAGCGGAACATGAGCCGGCTGAGCGTGACCTCGGCGTAGTCGATCGGGAGGGCACCGTCGGTGTTGTCGATGGTCAGGACGACCTCGGCGCGCCCGAGCGGGGCGCGGGACGTGGTGCCGGCGAAGACAACGTCCTCCATCTTGCCGCCGCGCAGGCTTTTAGCGCCCTGCTCTCCCATCACCCAGGAGAGCGCGTCGACGATATTGGATTTACCCGAGCCGTTGGGACCGACGACGCAGGTGATGCCAGGCTCGAGGCGCAGGGTGGTGGCCGAGGCGAACGATTTGAAGCCGCGCAGGGTGAGGGACTTCAGGTACACGCGCCCTCTCCTCCCCCTGAATCCGCCTGATGAACAGCCGCCTCCGCGAACATTACCGCGTGTCGCGATTGGCCGCGGGGAAGCGCGCGGCGACGGGGAATTCACTCGAACAACAGGCGTCTACGACTGGACAACAGAGTAAAAGGAGCACAGCGCGCCACAGGCGATTATTGCCAGAAGTGTGTTTCTTACCACAGGCGGCGAGACGCGCGGCGGATTGACGGGAAACAACGAAGAGGGACGCCGGGAGGGCGTCCCTGGTTCGTTGTGCGGTTGTGCCGTGTCGCGCCCGCGGGGTTGCGCGGGCTAAGCGGAGCCGCCTGAGGTCGTCAGGTCAGCGCCGGCTCACGATCCAGAACGAGCATGTCGTCCTCGTGACCGCCGCCAGCCGCGAGCGCGTCGTTCTCTTCCTGGAGCCGCATAAGCTCAGCTTCCAGGTCGCGAACACGCTGCTGGAGACGGCGCATCTCGGAGACCATGCGGGGATCCGGGCCGCCGACGTGGCCGAATAGAGCCTTCGCCATGGTTAAAGGTCCTCCACACTGAGTGACCAGAGTGGGTACACATGTAATCCGCACGCCGATGCGTGCCAACAGTTACAGGGTCTCACCCTGGCCTTTTGTGGTCAAGCTGAGGGTCACCCTGCGTCCCGTTATGTCGCCATCATACCAAAGATGCATTGCCCCGACAAACCCGGTTGGCTCTGAAACCCCCACATCTTGGGGCAGATAGCGCTTGGCCACCCTCTTGCTGTGGCCCGGCAGTCACAAGTGCGCGCGGCGGGGACGAGGCTGGCAATGGGGGCAGCTATAGGACGAACGGTTCATGAACGGGTCGCGGCGGATCGGCGTGCCGCAGCGGCTGCACGGCTCGCCGGCCCGGCCGTAGGCCTGCAGCGACCGGTCGAAGAAGCCGCTCTCCCCGTTCACGTTCACGTAGAGGGCGTCGAAAGACGTGCCGCCGGCGCGCAGCGCCTCGCCCAGCACGCCGCGGACGGACTCGAGCAGCCGGGAGACCTCGCCGCGGCGCAGTGTCTCGGTGGGCCGCGCCCAGTGCAGCCGGGCGCGCCACAGCGCCTCGTCGGCGTAGATGTTGCCGACGCCGCTCACCAGCGACTGGTCGAGCAGCGCGCGCTTGACCCCGGTGCGGCGGCGAGTCAGCCGGGCGGCGAAATCGGCTGGGCTGAACGCGGCCTCCATCGGATCGGGCGCGATATGCGCGATCGGCGCCGGGACCACGCGACCCTCACCGTGCGCCAAGGGCACCAACATCAGGTGGCCGAACGTGCGCTGGTCGGTGAAGCGCAGGTCGGCGCCGCCGTCGGTGAACGTGAACCGGGCCCGTACGTGCGGCCCCAGCGGGCGCTCGGGGTCGCCGATCAGCAGCTGGCCGCTCATCCCCAGGTGGGCGAGGAGCGCCTCGTCGTCGTCGAGCGTGAGCCAGAGGTACTTACCGCGGCGTTCGGCGCGCTTGAGCGGCCGGCCAGCCAGGGCCGCGGCGAAACCGGCGGGGCCGGCGGGGTCGCGGCGCACCGCGCGCGGGTGGAGCACCTGGACGCTCGCGATCGTCCGGCCGACGACATGGCGGTCAAGACCCGCGCGGACGGTCTCGACCTCGGGTAGTTCTGGCACGCGGCACCGGTCCCGTTACTCCGCGGCTCCGGCGGGCCCCGCCTCGGCCTCGTCACTGATCGCGCGCCAGGCCGCCTCGGCGGCCAGCTGCTCCGCGGCCTTTTTCGAGCGGCCTTCTCCCGAGCCGAGTTCCCTGCTGCCCACCCGCACCACGGCGCGGAACAGCTTCTGATGGTCAGGACCGCTGTCCTTGACGACATACTCGGGCACGCCGAGGCCGCGCACGGCGGTCAGCTCCTGCAGTGAGGTTTTCCAGTCAAGTCCGGCCCCGAGCAGCGCCGAGCGTTCGATCACCGGGTCGAAGAGCCGGTGCACAAGCGCACTCGCCGCGTCGAGACCGCAGTCGATATAGGTCGCGCCGATCACGGCTTCAAGCGTGTCGGCGAGGATGGACGGCTTGTCCCTGCCGCCGGTGCCTTCTTCGCCCCGGCCGAGCCGGATGTAGGCGCCGAGCTGAAGCTCCCGCGCCACCTCCGCGAGCGCGCCCATCTGGACGACGGCCGCGCGCAGCTTGGCGAGATGGCCTTCCGGCAGGTTCGGGTGGCCCCTGAACAGGGTGTCCGTGACCACAAGCCCGAGCACCGAGTCACCGAGGAACTCGAGCCGCTCGTTGGTCGGCAGGCCGCCGTTCTCGTAGGCGTAAGAACGGTGGGTGAGCGCGCGCTCTAGCGTGTCCGGGGTGATCGGCACGCCGAGAACCGCCCGCAGCTGGGCAGGATCTTTCGCCTCCGCACCGTCCCCGTCGTTACGTCGACCGCTCACCGGCGCTCCCGCGTCTAGGCTCAGGCCGGCTCGATGACCTGCCGCCGCCGGTAGGTGCCGCATGTCGGGCAGGCGGCGTGCGGCAGCTTCGGGCTGTGGCACTGCGGGCAGTCCACCAGCGTGGGAGCGGATGTCTTCCACTGCGCGCGCCGCGAGCGGGTGTTGCTCCGCGACATTCTCCGCTTGGGAACAGCCACTTCAAGCTCTCCTGTCAGTCTTCTACTCGATCAGAAACGTCAAGCTGGCGAAGCGGACCCCAGCGGGGATCCCCGTTCGCACCGTGTCCGTGCCGCGGGCCGGCGTCCGCGAGCCGGGCGCCGCACTCGGCGCACAGCCCGGGGCAGTCTTCCCGGCACAGCGGCGAAAGCGGCAACGCGAGCACTACCGCGTCACGGAACGCCGGCTCCAGGTCAAGCCAGTCGCCGTCGAGGAAACGCTCCTCGCCGGCCTCGTCTTCACCGGGGTCCGGCGCGTAGCGATACAGCTCCTGGAAGCTGACCTCCGTGGTGGTGGCCAGCGGGTCCAGGCACCGCGCGCACTCGCCCGTCAGCGGGGCGACCGCCGAGCCGGTGACGAGCACCCCCTCGGCTACCGCCTCGAAACGCAGGTCGAGAGCCACTTCCGCACCGGCAGGCACCGAGGCTAGCCCCGATCCGAGACCATCGGGCGCGTGCGCCGTCCGCGTCTCGTCCCGGACAGAACCAGGCTGCCGGCCGAGCGGCCGCATGTCGAACACGAAGTCACCGCTGCCACGGCCATGGCTTGCCGGGACCCGTGCTCCCGAGTCTGAGCCCTGGCCGTGCGCACCGGGCACTCCGCGCGCGACGGACTTTCCTTTTAGGTTGGACATCGCAGTTTACCGTGTAGGCAATTGTGAACCGACCGTTCAGCGTACCGGGGCCCCCGCGCTATTCCCAACTCGGAACGGCCGCGGCCGGCACTACTCCCCGGCGAGCCTGGCGTGCAGCCGGGCCAGCACGGGCTCGGGGACCAGCCCGCTGACGTCACCGCCGTACCTGGCGACGTCCTTGACCAGGCTCGAGCTGAGGAACGAATACAGCGGGTTCGTCGTCATGAACAGCGTCTCGATCTTCGCCAGCCGGTAGTTCATCTGCGCCATCTGCATCTCGTACTCGAAGTCGCTGACGGCGCGCAGGCCCTTGATCACCGCCGTGATGCCGTTGGCGGCGCAGAAGTCGACGAGCAGCCCGTGGAAGCGCTCGACCCGCACGTTGCTGTAGCCCTTGGTGACCTCGCGCAGCATCTCGACCCGCTCGTCCACGGTGAAGAGGGTCTTCTTGGTGATATTGATGAGCACAGCGACGACCACCTCGTCATACAGGCCCGCGGCCCTGCTGACGATATCGAAGTGGCCATTCGTGACCGGATCGAACGAACCAGGGCATACCACTCGCCGCACTTGGTAATCACTCCTCAAGCGCACACCGCGGCGCGGCGTCCTGGGCGTGCCCCGCGGCCGCGCCGCCACCGTACCAGCCGTACCAGAAGGTCGCCTCACCGTACCTTCGTGACTTCCCCGGCACGTAGCCGGGGGGCCATTCCAGCGTCCCTGACCGGGTTGCGCGCTCCACCACGACCAGCGCGTCGCCGGCCAGCCAGCCATCCGCGAGCAGCGTCAGCACCCGGGTGAGCGCGGCCTGGGTGACGGCGTAGGGCGGGTCCGCGAAGACAAGGTCATAGCGTTCAGCAGGCCCTGGCGGGCGGCTGAGCAAGCGCTCGGCGCGATCGGTGACGACCGTCGCGCCGGGAATGCCGACCGCCGCGATATTCGCCTTGATCACCGCGGCCGTCCTCGTGTCGGACTCCACGAGCAGCACGTGCCCGGCTCCCCTGGACAGGGCCTCCAGACCCACCGCGCCGGTACCGGCGTACAGGTCGAGCACGCGCTTCCCGCCGAGCGACCCGAGTTCCGACTGCACCGAGGCGAACAGCCCCTCCCTGGCCCGGTCGCTGGTGGGCCTTGTCGACGTGCCGCGCGGGACGGTCAGCCTGCGCCCGCCGGCCGCGCCGCCGATGACCCGTGTCATGCTCCCAGTGTGTCCCAGGTCAGGCCTTGTCGAGGAACTCGGCGCGCTGCGGGCCGAGCAGGTCGTCGATCGCCTCTCTGAGCGCGGGATGGCCGCCCAGCTGCGGGTCGGCCTCGACGACCGCCGATGCCTCCTGCCTGGCGAACGCGATCAGCTCTTCGTCGGCCAGCAGCCGCAGCATCTTGAGGCTGCTGCGCCGGCCCGCCTGCGCGGCGCCGAGCACGTCACCTTCCCTGCGCTGCTCCAGGTCGAGCCTGGACAGGCGGAATCCGTCGGACGTCGCGGCGACGGCCTCGAGCCGCTCCCTGGACGGGCTGTCCGCCGGAGCGTCGGTGACGAGCAGGCAGAGCCCCGGCGCCGTGCCGCGGCCCACCCGGCCGCGCAGCTGGTGCAGCTGGGACACGCCGAAGCGCTCGGCGTCCATGACCACCATGGCGGTCGCGTTCGGCACGTCGACACCCACTTCGATCACCGTGGTGGCGACGAGCAGGTCGATCTCGCCGGCCGCGAACGCCGTCATCACCCGGTCCTTCTCCTCCGGGGTCAGCCGCCCGTGCAGGATGCCGGACCGCAGCCCGGACAGCGGCCCGTCGGCGAGCGCAGGGGCGATGTCGAGGACCGCGAGCGGCGGGCGGCGGCCGGTGAGGCCGGCGTCCGCGTCCCCATCCTGGCTCCCGTCGCCGTCCCCGGCGGCTTCGCCCGGCGCCTCGTCGCCGATGCGCGGGCACACCACATACGCCTGCCGGCCCGCCGCGATCTCCTCGCGGACCCGTTCCCAGGCCCGCTCCAGGTACCGCGGCCGCTCGGCGGCGGGCACCACGTGCGTGGCGATGGGCGAGCGGCCCGCCGGCAGCTCGGCCAGCGTGGAGACCTCGAGGTCGCCGAAGACGGTCATCGCCACCGTCCGCGGGATCGGCGTCGCCGTCATGACGAGCACGTGCGGGCGGGAGCCGACCGCCTTCTCCCGCAGCGCGTCGCGCTGCTCCACGCCGAACCTGTGCTGCTCATCGATGACCACGAGGCCGAGGTCGGCGAACTGCACCTGGTCCTCGAGCAGAGCGTGGGTGCCGATGAGAATGCCGGCGTCGCCGGTGAAGACGTCGGACAGCGCGGACCGCCGCGCTCGTGTCCCGGTCGATCCGGTCAGCAGCGCCACCCGGGTGGCGTGTTCCGCGCCGCCGAGCTGGCCGCCCGAGGCGAGCGGCCCGAGCAGCTCGGTGATCGACCGGTAGTGCTGCTGGGCGAGCACCTCGGTGGGGGCGAGCAGCGCGGCCTGGCCGCCGGCGTCCACCACCTGGAGCATGGCCCGCACGGCGACGACGGTCTTGCCCGAGCCGACCTCGCCCTGGAGCAGCCGGTTCATCGGGTACGCGCACGACAGGTCGCGGGCGATCACCTCGCCGACGAACCGCTGCCCCTCGGTCAGCGTGAACGGCAGGCGGCGGTCGAACTCCGCCGCGATCCCGTCCGGTTCCGGCGGGCGGGGCACCGCCGGCATCGCGGCGGCGGCAATCCGGCGCTGGGCCAGCGCGGCCTGCATGACGAACGCCTCGTCCCACTTCAGCCGCTTGCGTGCCCGTTTCAGGTCTTCCCGGTCCTGCGGACGGTGGATCGCCCGGATGGCGGTCTCCCGTGGCCACAGGTCGTACTGCCGCCGCACCTCGTCCGGCAGCGGATCCTCGCCGATGTCCAGGGTGTCGAGCACGACCTGGACCGCCTTCGAGATCTGCCAGGAGCTCAGCCGCGCGCTCGCCGGGTAGACCGGGATGAGCTGGGTCGCGTACTCGGCGGCCAGTTCGGCGGTGCCCTCGTTATCCGCCGTCTCGGCCGGCATGAGCTCGTACTCGGGGTGCACGAGCTGGCGCCGGCCGCGGAACGTCGACACCGTGCCTGCGAACATGCCGAGCGCGCCCTCCTGCAGCTCCCGCTTGTGGTGGTGCACCCCAGCGAAGAAGGTCAGGGTGAGCCTGGCGGAGCCATCGGTGACCGTGACCTCAAGCCGCTCGCCTCCCCGGGTCCGCGGGTTACCGTAGCGCTGCTGATTCGAGACGATGCGGTTCGCGCTCTCCACCCGGGCGAGCACGGTGACATGATCCCCCTCGCGCAGTTCCGCCAGCGCCGATAGCTCGCCCCGGGTGTAATAGCGCCGTGGGTAGTGCCGCAGCAGGTCCCCGGCCGTCCGGATGCCGAAGATGTTCTCGAACACCTCGCTGGTCTTCCTGCCCAGCGGGAGCGGATCGCGCAGCGTGGTCACACTCCGCAGCATAGAAGCACCCGCCGACATTCCGGGTCAGCACCGCGGTTCGCGCGAGGGGGGCCCGTCGGGTAAGCTTCTCAAGCTGCTATCGCATGCCGGCACCAATGTCCCGGCGCGGTGCGGCACCGACAGACCTTCCAACGATCAATGGAGCGAACCGTGGCTTCCGTCTGCGACGTATGCGGCAAGAGGCCGGGCTTCGGCAACAACGTCTCGCACTCGCACCGCCGCACCCGCCGCCGCTGGAACCCCAACATCCAGACCGTTCGCGCTGTGGTGTCAGGGACGCCCAAGCGCCTCAACGTCTGCACCTCCTGCATCAAGGCCGGCAAGGTCAGCCGCTAGCGGGACGCGCCCAGGTCCCCTGGGAATGACCGCCGACAACCTGGTCACAGCCGAGCTTCCGGCGATACCCGTATCCGCCGGCGCGCTGATCTTCGACCAGGCTGGGCGGTTGCTGATCCTCAAGCCCACGTACAAGACGGGCTGGACGATACCCGGCGGAATCATGGAGGCGGACGGCGAGACGCCGTGGGACGCGTGCCGGCGCGAGGTCCGCGAGGAATGCGGCATCGAGGTGCACAGCGGCCGGCTGGCCTGCGTCGACTTCCATCCGTCCCGTCCGGGGCACCCCGGCGGCATCCGGTTCTTGTTCGACTGCGGGGCCGCCGATGACGCCGCCCTGGCCGTAATCACGCTGCAGCCAGAGGAGATCGCCGAGTACCGGCTCGTCCCGCTGGACAGCGCGCTTGACCTGCTCAGGCCGCCGATCCGGCGCCGTGTCCGGGCCGCCTCCCAGCACCGCGGATGCGTCTACCTGGAGGACGGCCGCCCTGTCTCCGGAATCACCTGAGCCGACGGGTCACCCGCCAACCCGTGTGGACGAAACGGGCTGCTCCGGTGACCACATCTGTCACGCCCGTGGACTTTGTACCCCAGGCGACCACTTTCGAGGTCGTGTGACCGCTCACATGTGGTCACAACCGATACAAAGTGACGCTAGGCATCCGGACCGGCGAAAGTGGTGCGGGCCGCGTGGCTGGTGGGGCAGGTGAGGAACGCTGCGCGGGCCGCCGTCGCCGCGTCCTCGGCTGCGGACGCCTGCAGAGGGCTCTAGCGGAAGTGCTCCCAGCCACCGGGACCCTGGTAGGGCTGGCCGTCGACCGTGACGCCGCTTCCGGCGTGCACGGAGCCGATCACGCGCCACCGGGGCGGCAGGGCCGTCGCGGGCGGGAACGCGGCCGCCAGGGAATGGTCCTCGCCGCCGGTTAGCGCCCACGTCAGGGGCAGGGACGGCGCGGAGCCGGCCGGGTCCGTTCCGGATGATGGGGAGCCGGTACCCGAGAGCAGGGCCGCGGCCTCCGCGAGCGGTCCGCCAAGCGCGAGCCTCGAACTGTCGACGGCGATCAGCACGCCGCTCGAGGCGGCCACGTGGCCGAGGTCGGCGATCAGGCCGTCGCTGACGTCGATCATCGCCGTGGCGCCGAGCAGCGCGGCCTCCGGCCCCGCCTCGTAGGGCGGCGCGGGCCGCAGGTGCGCGCCGGTCAGGTCGGGGCGGGCCGTCACGCCCGCGGCGAGCAGCGCGTAGCCGGCGGCCGAGTGACCGAGCGTCCCGGCCACGGCGACGACGTCCCCGGGCGCGGCGCCGGACCGGAGCACCGGCCGGCGGCCGGCCAGGTCGCCGAGCGCGGTCACCGACAGCACCACGGAATCGGAGCGCGCGGTGTCGCCGCCCACGACGCCCGCCCCCGCCCGGCCGGCCTCGAAGGCCAGCCCGTCGGCGAGGTCGAGCGCCCAGCTCGCCGGCAGGGCGGCCGGCGCGCCGAGCGCGACGAGCAGCGCGGTCGGCACCGCGCCCATGGCCGCGATGTCGGCCAGGCTGCGCGCCGCCGCCTTCACCCCGACGTCATAGCCGGACGACCAGGAGCGCAGGAAGTGCCTGCCTTCGAGTAGCAGGTCAACGGCCGCGACCACGCTGCCGGACGGCGCGCCGACCACGGCGGAGTCGTCGCCGATGCCCACCGACGTCAGCGGCCCCGGGGGCATCCGGCCCGCAAGCGCGGCGATCACGCCCCACTCGCCAAGGTCGGCAACCGACCCCGGCGCCGCCCCGGGCGCCCCGCCGGATTCAGCGATCGCCGCCTCCCCGTTCCGAATCGAGGAAAAACAATCAGACCAGCCTGATTACAGGTCTGGACCACTACGGTACCGTGACACTTTACGGGCGGTGTCCTACGCTGCCCCCAGGAGGACGCCATGGTGCAGGCATACATCCTCGTCCAGACTGAGGTCGGCAAAGCCGCCGACGTGGCACGGCAGATTTCCGAGATCGCCGGAGTCACGGATGCGGAGGATGTCACCGGCCCCTACGACGTCATCGTGCGCGCCCGCGCCGAGAACGTGGATGAGCTCGGCAAGCTGGTCGGGGCCCAGATCGCGGCCGTGGAAGGGATCACGCGGACGCTGACCTGCCCGGTCGTGCACATCTGAACAGCGGGCGGATGGCCACGTCACGTTCCCGCGAACAACTGGCCAGCGACTTCCGCGGTGCGGAACCCGGCCCCCAGTGCGACCGCCGCCCGCAGGTCTTCCGGCGTGTCCACGTCCCGCCGCAGTCCCAGCACGCCATCGAGGCACAGTTCGACGGCCCCGGCCGAGGCGTGCCGCGCCCGGGACGCCCCGCCGAACATCGGCCGGAAGACGACCCCGGGAGCAGCCGCGTACATCGTCGTGCCGACCCCGGCGGCGTCTGGGACGAACGCGGCGCCGCCGACCGCGGAGGCCGCGCGCAGCGCGCGGCCGAGTTCCGCGGGCCGCAGCGCGGGCAGGTCGGCCGCGAGCGCCGCGACGCCGCTGCCCGGCCAGCGGTCAGCCGCCACGGATGCCCCGTGGCGCAGCGCGGCGTTGAGCCCGTCGCCCGGCTCGTCGGGAACAACCCGGGCGCCGAGCGCCGCCAGCCGCGACCCGGCCGTGGCATCGGAGGTGACCACGAGCACCCTCGCCACTTCCGGGCAGGCAACCACCGCGGAAACGGTGTCCGACGCCAGGGCGAGAGCTAGGTCGGCGCGGCGAGAACCGGCGAGGACGGCGAGCCTGGACTTGGCACGGGCTAGTACCTTGACAGGCAGCACCACTGTCCACGTGAACAGGGCAGAGTCGATCATGCAGGTGACCACCGGCAGATTTTGGAGCATGACGTGCGGAACCGGACCATGGGAAGGCCTCCCCGATGAGCAAGTCTTACTCGCCCGCGTGGCGGCTGATCTCGGTCATTGTGCTCGACCCCCTGCTGCGCATCCTGATCAGGAACAAGTGGTCGGGCCAGGAGAACATTCCCAGGAAGGGAGGCGTCATCCTCGCGCCCAACCACCTGTCCTACGTCGACTGGGGGACCGACGCGCTGTTCCTCTATGGGGGCGCCCACCGGTACCCGACGTTCCTGATCAAGGACGGGGCCTTCAAGGTCAAGTTCCTCGGGCACTTCCTGTATAAGGCCGGGCAGCTGCCCGTGTACCGCGGCCGGGCCGACGCGGCGCTGGTGCTCAAGGACGCGGAGAAAGCGCTGGCGGAAGGCGCGGCCGTGATCATCTACCCGGAGTCGACGGCGACGCGGGACCCCGACTTGTGGCCGATGGTGTCCAAGACCGGCGTGGCCAGGCTGGCCCTGGCCACCGGTGCGCCGGTGATCCCGGTCGCGCACTGGGGCACTCACGACATTCTCCCTTACGGCAGCAAGAAGGTCCGGCTGTTCCCGCGCAAGACCGTGCGCACGGTAGCCGGCCCGCCGGTCGACCTGTCGCAGTGGGCCGGCCAGCAGAGCTCGGCGAAGGCGCTGCGCGCCGCCACCGCCGCGGTCATGGCGGATGTGACGGCCCTGGTCGCGAAGCTGCGGGGAGAGGAGCCGCCCGCCGTTCCCTACGATCCTGCCCTCCGGTCCCGGACGATCCCGGCTGACTCGGCGGCGCCCGCTGACTCCGCGGCCGCCGAATCCGCGGCCGACGGCTCCGCCACGCCCACCGAAGCCGGAGCTGACACGACGTGAAGGCCGCGGTGCTTGGCGCCGGATCGTGGGGCACCACGTTCGCGCAGGTCCTGTGGGACGCTGGTACGCCCGCGGTGCTGTGGGCGCGCAGTGAGGCGGTCGCCGAGTCGATCACGGTCCGCCACGAGAACCCCCGGTACCTGCCAGGGATCTCGCTGCCCCCGTCGCTGACCGCGACAACAGACCCGGCCAGGGCCCTCGACGGCGCGGACCTGGTGGTCTTCGCGGTGCCCGCGCAGACGCTGCGCTCGTGCCTGGCGTCCTGGGCGCCACTGATCCCGCCGGGCGCGCTCCTCGTCAGCCTGCTGAAAGGGATCGAGCTCGGCACCTGCAAGCGGATGAGCGAGGTGATCATGGAGGTGCTCGGCGTCCCGGCCTCGCGGGTCGCCGTGGTCTCCGGACCCAACCTGGCGCGGGAGATCGCCGAGCGCCAGATCGCGGCGAGCGTGGTGGCCTGCTCCGACGAGTTGGGCGCCCGGCTGCTTCAGCGCGCCTGCCACACCGGCTACTTCCGGGCGTACTGGAACACCGACGTCACCGGGTGCGAACTCGGCGGGGCCGTGAAGAACATCATCGCGATCGCGGTCGGGATAGCGGTGGCCCTCGGCCTCGGCGACAACACCAAGGCGACGCTGATCACCCGCGGGCTCGCCGAGATCTCCCGGCTTGGCGAGGCCATGGGCGCGGATCCGCGGACGTTCGCCGGACTGGCGGGGATGGGCGACCTCGTGGCGACGTGCAGCTCGCCACTGTCGCGGAACAGGACGTTCGGCCAGCACCTCGGAGAAGGCATGACCTCGGCACAGGCACAGGCCCACACCAGCCAGACCGCGGAGGGCGTCGCGTCGTGCGCGCCGGTGCTCGAACTCGCCCGCAAGCACGGGGTGGAGATGCCGATCACGGAGGTGGTCGCGGCGCTGATCGCCGGCGACCTGCCGGTCGGCGACGCGGCCGCGGTGCTAGCGTCACGTTCAGCCAAGCCGGAGTGGTATGGAGCCTAGCCCGTGGAGATAGCCAGAAGGCAGCTCGGCGAGAACACCAGGGCGGTGCACCTGCCGCCGCCGCCCGAGCCCGCCCAGCGGCCGCTGGGCACGCCCGTCTACCGGACCGCGGCGTTCGCCTTTTCCGGCGCCGAGGAGTACGCGGCGGTCCTGAACGACCAGGTGCCCGGGTACAGCTACAGCCGGATCGACAACCCCACCGTGGACGCGTTCGCGCGCGCGGTCGCGGCCCTCGAGGGCGCGAACCTGCCCCGCTGGCCGGCCGCGCAGGCGTTCGCGTCGGGGATGGCGGCGATCTCCGGGGTGTTCTGGACGTTCGCGCGGGCAGGCGCGCACGTCGTCGCGTCCGCCGCGCTCTACGGCGGAACGTACAGCCTGCTGCGCAACGTGCTGTCGCGGTTCGGCGTCGAGACCGACTTCGTGGATATCTCGAACCTCGACGCCATCCGGGCGGCCATGCGGCCCGGGACCCGCATCCTGTACACGGAGACGATCGCCAACCCTACGACGGCGGTCGCCGACCTGCGGCGGCTCGCCGACATCGCGCACGAGTCGGGGGCGCTTCTCGTCGTCGACTCCACGCTGGCCCCGCCGGTGATCTGCCGTCCGCTCGAGCACGGCGCCGACCTGGTGCTGCACTCGGCCACCAAGTACATCGGCGGCCACTCCGACGTCACCGGGGGCGTGGTCACCGGCCAGATCGAGCTCCTCAGCCAGATCCGCGCGACGCGGATCGACACCGGCGGGTCGCTCTCTCCCGACGACGCGTTCCTGCTCCGCCGCGGCCTCGAGACGCTGCCCGTCCGGGTCCGCCGCCAGAGCGCCACCGCGTCGGTGTTCGCCGCGACGCTGGCCAAGCACCCGGCCGTCGCGTACGTGGACTACCCGGGGCTGCCCACCCATCCGGGGCACGAGCTGGCCAGGAGGCTGTTCGACGCGGGCCCCGAGGGGGTCAGGTTCGGCGCGATCGTGACGGTCACGCCCTACGGCGGCCGCGAAGCCGGGCTCGCCTTCGTGAGCAAACTGCGGCTCGCGGCCCCGGCCACGTCGCTCGGCGGGACGCACACGAAGGCGTCCCACGTCGCGTCGACCACGCACCGCCAGCTCGACGACCGGGCGCTTGCCGCGGCCGGCATCGACCCCGGGGCGGTCCGCTTCTCCATCGGCCTGGAAGACGTCGAGGACCTGATCAGCGACGCTTACGTGGCGCTGGAGAGCCTGGGCCGCTAGCGCCGCCGCTTCCATGCCCGTTTTGTGCAGGTTCCACCGACCCAAAGTGATGCGTAGTGGTTGTGCCAGCCCGCCGGATCGAACCACAGGTCACAAAAAGCTGCTGGTGTAACAAGCTGTGGGAATGACCGCGTGGGCGCCGCGGAGTCATGGGGCTGCTGGGGAGACGGTGGCCTACGTTCGGGAAGACTAAAAGCGGTACCGGGGCGAACCCGCACCTTCCCGGCGCACGGCGGCGAAACGGCGCGGCAACCTGTCCGATGCTGGGCAGGCACTACCATGCGGGAGTCGACTGAGCAGCGGAGGTGAGCGCGTGAGCGAGCAGCGCAAGGTCAGGGTCGCGGTCGTGTTCGGCGGGCGCAGCGCGGAGCACGCGGTGTCGTGCGCCAGCGCCGGACTGGTGCTCGGGGCCATCGACAGGGACCGGTACGAGGTCGTCCCGATCGGCATCGCGCGCGACGGCCGGTGGGTGCTGACGTCGGGCGACCCGGCGCGGCTCGCGCTCGGCTCCGGCGAGCTGCCCTCGGTCGAGGCCGTCGCCACACCCGGCGTGTCGGTCACGCCGCGGACCGGCCCGGGGAGCGGCGCGCTTGTCATCACCGGCCCGGCCGAAGTCCCCGCCGACCTCGGCGAGGTCGACGTCGTGCTGCCGCTGCTGCACGGCACCTACGGCGAGGACGGAACCATCCAGGGGCTGCTCGAGATGACCGGCATCAGGTACGCCGGGGCAGGGGTGCTCGCCAGCGCGGCGGGCATGGACAAGGAGTACATGAAGCTGCTGTTCGCCGCCCGCGGCCTGCCGATCGGGCCGTACGTCGTCGTGCGCGAGCGTGACTGGGGGCCGGACGCCCCCGCGGCGGAGCGCAAGCGCGTGCTCGACGAGATCGCGGAACTCGGCTGGCCAGTGTTCGTCAAGCCAGCCCGCGGCGGGTCGAGCATCGGGACCTCCCGGGTGACCGGGCCAGAGGAGCTCGAGGCGGCGATCGAGGACGCCAGGCGCTACGACCGCAAGGTGCTCGTCGAGGCCGCCATCGGCGGCACCGAGGTGGAATGCGCCGTGCTCGAGGGCATCGACGGCGGGCCGCCGGAGGCGAGCGTGCCCGGGCAGATCGTCGTCGACCCCCATTCGGGGTTCTACGACTTCGACGCCAAGTATCTGGGCGAGGAATCGAGGATGGAGATTCCGGCGCGAATCCCGGCCGCGGCGGCGGAGCGGATCCGCCACCTCGCGTGCGCGGCGTTCGAGGCGATCTCCTGCGAGGGGCTGGCGCGGGTGGACTTCTTCTACACCAAGGCCGGCGAGATCCTCATCAACGAGATCAACACCATGCCGGGCATGACCCCGGCGTCCGGCTTCCCGATGATGTGGGCGGCGAGCGGCCTGCCGCTGCCCGCGCTGATGGACCGCATCATCCAGACCGCGCTGCGCAAGCCCGCGGGCCCGCGATAACCCGCGATAACCGGGCGATAACCCGCGTTGATGCGCGCGGCTCCGCGAGCCCCGAAGCTCAGCCGGATCGGCGGATCGGGCATGGCGGGAGGAACAACGGGCGGCGGCAACGGGAGAACCCCCGCCCCCGTGCCGCCGCCCGGTGCCGCCTGCGTGCTAAGCCCGCCGCTACTTCTTCTTGGCCGGCTTCGCGCCTGCCCGCGCGGACGCCTTCGCGGGGGCCGACTTGCCGCCGTTGTTGACCAGAGCCTTGAAGTCCGCGCCTGGCCGGAACTTCGGCACCGACGACGCGGCGACGTCGATCGGGGCCCCGGTGGCGGGGTTGCGGGCTGTGCGGGCCGGGCGCTCGGTCTTCTCGAAGACGCCGAATCCGGTAATCGCGACCTTGTCGCCGCTGGCTACGGCGGACTGGATGGTCTCGAGGACCGCGTTCAACGCCTCGGTCGCGGACTTCTTGTCCCCCAGGCGACCGGAGAGGGCGTCAATCAGATCACGCTTGTTCATGTTCACTCCAACGTTCCCCCACGGGAGGCCGCGGGCGGGCTGCACGCCCGTCACGAGACCCCTGACCAGCCCGAAATTAGGCGATCGAGCCTGGCTACACAATAACCTTGGCAAATATTGCCCCGTGTGTTGGGCCTAATCAGGAGTTCGCGAGCGGGCAAATCACCCCACAGGGGGCGAATCGCCGCTACTGAGTGACGGGCAGCCAGCCAGGGCGCGACGCCTCGAACGCGGAGATCGCGTCCTCGTGCCGCAGCGTCAGGCCGATGTCATCGAGCCCCTCCATCAGGCGCCAGCGCGTGTAGTCGTCGATCTCGAACGCGGCGGCCAGCGGATCGGCGAGGCCGCCGCCCGCCGCCCGCACCTCGCGATGCGCAAGGTCGACGGTCACCGACGCCGGCGGCTCGGCCTCGGCCGCGTCCTGCAGGAGCGCCACCGTCTTCTCCGGGAGCACCACGGGCAGCAGTCCCGCCTTGGTGGCGTTGGTCCGGAAGATGTCGCCGAACCGCGGCGCGATCACCGCGCGGAAGCCGTAGTCGAGCAGCGCCCACACCGCGTGCTCACGGGACGACCCGATGCCGAAGTCCGTGTCGGCCACCAGGATGGTGGCGCCGTCGTACCTGGGCTGGTTGAGCACGAACGACGGGTCCTCCCGCCAGGCCGCGAACAGCCCGTCGCCGAACCCCTCGCGGCTGACCCGCTTGAGGTAGGAGGCCGGGATGATCTGGTCGGTGTCCACGTTGCTGCGCCGCAGCGGCACCGCGCGCCCGGTGTGCGTAACGAATGGTTCCATGACGAAGTCCCTTCAGGTAGCGGCGGTAGCGGCGGTCAGGCGGTCACAGGTCGGCGGGCGCGGTCAGCCGGCCCGTGACGGCGGTGGCGGCGGCGACGGCGGGCGACACCAGGTGAGTGCGCCCGCCCTTGCCCTGACGGCCTTCGAAGTTCCTGTTGGAGGTCGAGGCGCTGCGCTCTCCGGGGGAGAGCGTGTCCGGGTTCATGCCCAGGCACATCGAGCAGCCAGCCGACCGCCATTCCGCGCCGGCGGCGGTGAACACCTCGTCGAGCCCCTCTTCCTCGGCGAGCGCGCGGACCTGCATCGAGCCGGGGACGACCAGCATGCGGACGCCGGGCGCGACGCGGCGGCCGCGCAGCACCTCGGCGGCGGCGCGCAGGTCGGAGATCCGGCCGTTGGTGCAGGAGCCGACGAACACGGTGTCGACCGCGATGTCGCGCAACGGGGTGCCTGCCGTCAGGCCCATGTACGTCAGGGCGCGCTGCGCCGCGCCCGGGTCCCGCGTCGAGCCCGGGTCCGGCACCGAGGCGGACAGCGGCAGCGCCTGCCCGGGGTTGGTGCCCCACGTCACGTACGGGGCCAGCGCGGTGGCGTCGATCGTGACCTCGCGGTCGAACGTCACTCCCTCGTCGGTGGGCAGCGATCGCCAGTACTCCAGCGCGGTCTCCCAGGCCGCGCCGGACGGGGCGTGCGGGCGCCCCTCGAGGTAGGAGAACGTGACCTCGTCCGGCGCGATCAGCCCGGCGCGCGCGCCGGCCTCGATGGACATGTTGCAGACGGTCAGGCGGCCGTCCATGGACAGCGACCTGATGGCCTCGCCGCGGTACTCGATGACGTAGCCCTGCCCGCCGCCGGTGCCGATCTGCGCGATGATCGCGAGGATCAGGTCCTTGGCGGTCACGCCTTCGGGCAGCGCCCCGGAGACGTTGACGGCCATCGTCTTCGGCTTGAGCTGCGGCAGCGTCTGGGTGGCGAGCACGTGCTCGACCTCGCTCGTGCCGATGCCGAAGGCCAGCGCGCCGACCGCGCCGTGCGTCGACGTGTGCGAGTCGCCGCAGACGATCGTCATGCCCGGCTGGGTCAGCCCCAGCTGCGGGCCGATGACGTGCACGATGCCCTGGCCGGCGTCGCCCATCGGGTGCAGCCGGATGCCGAACTCAGCGGCGTTCCTGCGCAGCGCCTCCACCTGCGTCCTCGACACCGGGTCGGTGACGGGCGAACCCGGGCCGGCCAGCGGCACGCCGGGACCGGTGATGCCGGTGGTCGGGACGTTGTGGTCTTCCGTGGCGATCGTCAGGTCTGGCCGCCGGACCTTGCGTCCCGCCGCCCGCAGGCCGTCGAACGCCTGCGGGCTGGTGACCTCGTGCACGAGGTGCAGGTCGATGAACAGCAGGTCGGGTTCCCCCTGCTGGCTGCGCACCACGTGGGCGTCCCAGATCTTCTCCGCGAGCGTGCGAGGCGCGCTGCTCATGCGGTCCATCTCCTCTGGCTAGGCTTGGTTTCCTACCATTTGCGTCTCAGGATTTGAGACGGCAATATCAGTACATGAACAATACTAGTGGCGTCGGCGTGCTGGACAAAGCCGTATCCGTGCTCGCGGCCGTGGAGAGCGGTCCGGCTACCCTCGCTCAGCTCGTCAGCGCGACCGGCCTGGCGAGGCCCACGACCCACCGTATCGCGGTCGCCCTCGAGCACCACCGGCTGCTCACCAGGGACGTTCAGGGCCGTTTCGTGCTCGGACCGCGGATCGCCGAGCTCGCCTCGGCCGCCGGGGAGGACAGGCTGCTCGCGTTCGCCCAGCCCGTGCTCGCCCAGCTGCGCGACCAGACCGGGGAAAGCGCGCAGCTCTACCGCAGGCAGGGCGACGTCCGGGTCTGCGTCGCCGCCGCGGAGCGGGCCAGCGGGCTGCGGGACACGGTGCCCGTCGGCGCGGCGCTGCCGATGACCGCGGGTTCGGCCGCGCAGGTGCTGCTCGCCTGGGAGGAAGGCGAGCGGATGCACCGCGGGCTGCGCGGCGCGAGGTTCACCGCGGCCACGCTGGCCGGCGTGCGCAGGCGGGGCTGGGCCGCCAGCGCCGCCGAACGCGAGCCGGGCGTCGCCTCCGTGTCCGCGCCCGTCCGCGGCGCGGGGGGCAAGGTGCTCGCCGCGATCTCGGTATCGGGCCCGATCGAACGGCTGACCCGCTCGCCTGGGCGGCTGCACGCCGCGGCGGTCGTCACGGCCGGCGAGAAGGTCAGCGACCTGCTCAGGACCGACGCGAGCCCCGGACCCTTTTCTTCTGCGCCGGCCCCCAACAACGCGTAAACCGCCTTGTTACGGGGACTTGTTTAGCGAAGCGTACGGTCCTTGGTCCTACCACTTGCCCGGCGCTGCGGTTTAGGGTCGAAAACACGGTGAAAACCGCGCCTGAAGCGGAACATGGGGTACCTACATATGATCTACACGACCCTCATGAGAAGGCCACGCCGATGAAAGTGGCTGTCGTCAAGGAGAGCGCGCCCGGCGAACGGCGCGTCGCCCTGGTCCCGGAGACCGTGCCGCGGCTGACCCAGGCCGGTCTCGACGTGCTGGTCGAGCAGGGCGCCGGAGACGGCGCCTGGTTTCCCGACAGCGCCTACAGCGAGGCCGGGGCGAGCATAGTAAGGACCGATGACCTGTACGCGACGGCGGATGTCATCCTCACGGTGACCAGGCCCGACGAGTCGCAGGCCGGCAAACTGCGGGCCGGGCAGACGGTGGTCGGCATGCTGTCCCCGCTCATCGACCCGGCGCTGGCGGCGGCCCTGGCGGGCAAGGGCGTGACGGCGGTCTCCCTCGACGGGCTGCCGCGCACGCTGTCCCGCGCCCAGGGCATGGACGCGCTGACGTCGCAGGCCAACGTGGCCGGCTACAAGGCGGTGCTGATCGCGGCCACCGCGTACGGCAGGTTCTTCCCGCTGCTGATCACGGCCGCGGGCACCGCCCGCCCCGCGAAGCTGCTCGTGCTCGGTACCGGGGTGGCCGGCCTGCAGGCGATCGGCACGGCCCGGCGGCTCGGCGCCCAGGTCAGCGGCTACGACGTGCGGCCCGCCTCGAAGGGCGAGGTGGAGTCGCTCGGCGCCACGTTCGTCGAGCTGACGTCCGTCAGCAACGCCGCCGGCGAGGGCGGCTACGCCCGCGAGCTGACCGCTGAGGAACGCCAGGCGCAGCAGGCCGAGCTGTCGGCCCACATCGCGCGGCACGACGTGGTGATCACCACCGCGCAGGTGCCTGGCCGGCGGCCGCCGCTGCTCGTCACCGAGGACGCGGTGAAGGCGATGTCCGCGGGCTCGGTGATCGTGGACATGGGCGCCAGCCCGCTGGGTGGCAACGTCGCCGGATCGGCCCCCGGCGAGACCGTGGTGACGGAGAACGGCGTCACGATCATCGGCGCGCAGAACCTGCCGTCGACCGTGCCGACCGCCGCCTCCAGCGCCTACTCGCGGAACATCTCGGCGCTGCTCCTGCACATGGTGTCCGATGGCGCACTGCGGATCGACACGAGCGACGAGATCCAGGCCGGGGTCGTCGTCGCGCACGACGGCCAGGTCGTCCACCCGGCCGTGGCGAAGCTGCTGCGCCCAGCCGACCGAACCGGAGGAGCCGAAGATGTCGACCGCCCTGGTAACTGACCTCACCATTTTCGTGCTGGCGCTGCTCGTCGGCATCGAGGTCATCGGCAAGGTCCCCGCGACCCTGCACACGCCGCTGATGTCGGCCGCCAACTCCATCCACGGGATCGTGCTGGCGGGCGCGCTGCTCATCGGCGTGACCGCGCACACCGTCGTCGGTTACATCCTCGCCTTCGTGGCGTCGTTCTTCGCCGCCGCGAACGTGGTCGGCGGCTACGCGGTCACCGGGCGGATGCTGAAGATGTTCCGCCGCAAGGCCGCGCCGGCGGCACCCGCCGCGCCGGCGGTACCGGCCGCGCCCGCTCAGGAGCCCGTGCCGACCCAGCGGCAGGAGAGCGTGCGTTCATGAACACGTTCACCACGAACATGCAGCTTGTCTACATTCTCGCTGCGGCCTGCTTCGTCGTTGGCCTGCACCTGATGAACTCCCCCGCGACCGCACGGCGCGGCAACCAGGTGTCCACGGCGGGCATGATCATCGCGGTCATCGCGACGCTGGTGCTGCTGATCAAAGACGGCACCGTCACCGGCATCGGCTGGGCCGTGCTGATCGTCGGCGCCCTGCTCGGCTCCGGCGTGGGCCTGTGGTCGGCGCGCACCGTGCAGATGACCGCGATGCCGCAGCTGGTGTCCATGTTCAACGCGGTCGGCGGCGGCGCCGCCGCGCTCGTCGCGATCTACGGCTACATGCACGACGAATCGGCGCCTGGCGGGGTGCTCGGCACCACGTCGGTGTTCACCGTGCTCGACGTGATCATCGGGTCGGTCACGTTCACCGGCTCGCTGATCGCCGCCGGCAAGCTGCAGGGCGTGATCAGCGGCTCGCCCGTGATGATCAAGGGCGGCCGCGCGATCAACGCGGCGCTCGCGGCGATCGCGCTCGGCGCGGGCGCGTTCATGTTCACCACGGCGAGCCTGCCCGCCCTGCTCATCGTGGTGCTCGCCTCGCTCGCGTTCGGCGTCATGATGGTGCTGCCGATCGGCGGCGCGGACATGCCGGTCGTGATCTCGCTGCTGAACGCGTTCACCGGTACCGCGGTCGCGATGGCCGGGTTCGTCATCGGCAACTGGGCGCTGATCGTCGCCGGGGCCCTCGTGGGCGCCTCCGGTGGCATCCTCACCAAGCTGATGGCCGACGCGATGAACCGCTCGCTCGCCAACATCGTCATCGGCGGCTTCGGCACCGGCGACAGCGCGGTGCCGGTCGCGGTCTCCGGCGACGCCCAGATCCGCTCGATCGCCGCCGACGACGCCGCGATCCAGCTGGCCTACGCGTCGAAGGTGATCATCGTGCCCGGCTACGGACTGGCCGCCGCCCAGGCCCAGCATGGTGTCGCCGAGCTCGCCCAGGTGCTCGAGGACCGCGGCGTCGAGGTCAGCTACGCGATCCACCCGGTGGCCGGCCGGATGCCCGGTCACATGAACGTGCTGCTCGCCGAGGCGAACGTGCCGTATCCGCAGCTCAAGGAGATGGACGAGATCAACCCGGAGTTCCCGCGGGCGGACGTGGCCCTCGTGATCGGCGCGAACGACGTGACGAACCCGGCCGCCCGCCGGCCCGGCACAGCCATTTCCGGCATGCCGATCCTCGACGTGGACCAGGCCAAGTCGATCATCGTCGTCAAGCGCTCCATGGGCCACGGCTACGCCGGCATCGACAACGAGCTGTACACCAATCCGAAGACCAGCATGTACTTCGCCGACGCGAAGAAGGCGGTGGCGGAGATGACCGCCGCCGTAAAGACGCTGGTTGGCTGAGAAAAATATTCTGAACGTACGCGTGGTGACTGCGCTTCGCCGGGAGTTTGCCGACGGCTGCGCGGGGAAGCAGGTGCTGTCCGAACCATGAACCGTCCGAACAAAGCCTGACATGCCCTTCGTCTACACTACGAACTTGTCGGAGGTACGCGCCCTGGCGGAGCGACATGCCAGGAAGGCCGGCCTGCCCGAAGCTCGCGTGGTCGATTTCGTCATCGCCGTCAGCGAGGTCGCCGCCAATACGGTTCGCCATGCCCGGTCGGCCGGGTCCATGGAGATCTGGGCCGACGCGGACGAGATCGTCTGCGAGATCCGCGATGGCGGGGTCATCCGCGACCCGATGGCAGGCCGTCAGCCGCCGCCCCCCGACTCCTCCGGAGGACACGGCCTGTGGCTAGTCCACCAGGTGTGCGACCGGGTGGAACTGCACTCCGACGAGAACGGAACCGTCGTCCGGCTGCACATGTCGCTGGGTGGCCGCGACGCTCGCTTCGGTCACGCGGGAAGAGGAGCGGGGTGACCCGCGCCGGTCACGGCTTCCGGGCGACTCCGGCGCACGCCATGCCCAGAATCACCGGGCGCTCCTCCGCCTCGCCGGCCCCGTCGGGTCGCCAGTCGCGGGTGAGCACCAGGCCCGGTTCAACGAGCTCGAGCCCGCAGAACAGCTCCCGCACCTGGGCCGCCGTACGGAACTGGACCCGTCCGAAGGCCCGCGTCATGAGCTGCTTGAGGTGCACGGAGGCCGCGTCGTCCAGATCGAGCAGGTGATTGATGAACACGTAGCTGCCGGACGGGAGCGCGTCGATCAGCTGGGCGATGAGCCCGGCCGGCCGATCCTCGTCCATGATCTGGTGCATGATGCCGGAAAGCAGCAGGCCGACCGGCCTGGTCCAGTCCAGGTGGGCGCGCACCATGGGATGGCCGGTGATCCCCGCGGGATCCCGGAGATCGCCTTCCACCACGGCCACGGCGGGGTTTTCCGCGAGCAGCGCCCTGGCGTGGGCGAGCACGACCGGATCGTTGTCCACGTACACCACGTGAGTGGCGGGATCGACCCGCTGGGCGGTCTGGTGCACATTCTCCTCGGCCGGCAGCCCGGCGCCGATGTCCAGGAGCTGCCTGATCCCCCCGTCCGCCACCAGGTAGCGGACCACCCTGGCGAGCAGGGCCCGTTGCGCGCGCACGCCGGAGCCGCTCCCCGGCAGCGTGGCGGCTATCCGCTGGCCGTAGGTCCGGTCGATAGCGAAGTTGTCCTTGCCGCCCAGCAGGTAGTCGTACACCCGCGCCACGTTGGGCACGGTCGGGATCACTCCGCTCGGCGGGACCTTCGCCCGCTTCCCCACAGAAATATCGTAATCACTATCACTCTGTGATACACGGCCATCTGCTCAAATTAGAGACATTGTGTCTCAATGTCGCGGCGTGTTACTTCTTCACGATCCACACCTGGTCCCAGTAGGGCGAAACCACCACGCTAGGCACCGGAATATCGCTGGTCAGCCCCGGACCGTATACCCCCTTCGCGGTCACCGCGACCGGTGCCGTGGCGACCAGGAACGGCGCGTATGCCTGGCTGGTGATGTACTGCGCGATGTTCGCGTAGATCCTGGCCCGCTGGGCGGCATCGAAGGTGGCCGCGGCCTGCGCCATCATGCTGTCGAGCACCGGGTCGTGCACCCCGCTGAACTGCGCGGTCGAGCCGAAGCGGAAGGACAGCCCGGCACTGACCGACGGATCGAAGGCGCCATCTTCGCCCAGCGCGGCCTGCCAGTTCTTGCGGCCGAACTCCTGGATCTGCCCGATCAGCGAATCGGGCTGGATGGTGACGTGCATGCCGGCCTGCTGCCACTGGTCGCGCAGCGCCTCCAGCGTCTCGGTTGAGACCGGGTCGTTCGGGCCGAAGAGGGTGACGCTGAGCCCGCCGAGCTGGGCGACGATCTGTTTCGCCTTGGCCAGGTCGTGGCCGGGGTACCCCGGCACGGTCGGCTCGTAGTAGAGGCCGCCAGGCCCGAGGAACGACTCGGCGGGCGGGAACATGTTGTCGTACAGGTGCGTGCGGATCGCCGCGGCGTCCGTCGCGTAGTAGACGGCCTCCCTGGCGAGCTTGTTGTTGAACGGCGGTGCCGCGGTGTTGAGCTGGACGAGCGTCGGCGACGTGCCCTTCGTGATCAGCACCGAGTACGCCGCGTCCGCGCGCGCCTGCTGGATGATCACGGGGGTCGTCATCTGGGCGGCCTGGCCCGTGCCGGCCTGCAGCGCCTCGTACGCGGACTCATCGTTGCTGACCACCTTGAAGACGAGCCCGTCGAGATACGGCAGGCCGCTGGCGAAGTAGCCGGGGTTGCGCTTCAGGGTCAGCTCGACGTCGACCAGGTTGCTCGTCACCTCGAACGGCCCGGCGCCGACCGGCGTCACCATGAACTTCTTTTCCCCCATGGTCCGTACCGCCGTGGGGGACGCGATGTGATTGACGCTTGAGGTGATAAGAGCGCTGATCACTCCCGCGTACGCCCGGGTGAACCGGAGCACGACCGTGTGGTCGTTCGGTGCCGTGATCCCGCCCTTGGCGAGCGCCGGCCACGACGTCCCCGGACTGCACGCGCACGGCGTCGTCAGGTCGCGGTCGATGTTCCAGATCACCGCCTGCGCGTTGAACGGGGTGCCGTCGGTGAATTTCAGCCCCTGCCGCAGCGCGATGGTCACCACGGTGCCGCGGTCCGACACCGTGTACCCGGAGGCGAGGACCGGCTCGATGCCCCCTGATGGGGTGAGCCGGAACAACTGGCCGAAGATCGCGTCCTCGTAGATCGACGGCACGTCACCACCCGAGGCCGGGTCAAGTCCCAGGTCCCACGACGCCAGCAGGCCGCTGACGAGGTAGGTCAGCGTGCCGCCGCGCTGCGGCGCCTGCGACGCGGCGGACCCGCCCGTGCTGCTGCTGCCGCCAGACGAAACACGCGGTCACCACGGCCAGCGCCGCGGCCGCCACTGCCAGATACCAAGTGCGTCGCCTCATCGCCGTCAGCTCCCAGCCCAGTCGGCACCGCCGCCCACACCATCCGTCGTAACCGCACAACTGTCAATAGAGGAACTGGTCGCTTCCGTCGCTTAACCCACGACACTCACCGTGCGATCGTGGTTGTTTGCGCCGCCGCACGCCGTCGGTTTCATCGTCGGAACGCGGTGCTCTGGGTGGCTGAGACGGGCTAGCGGGCTGGGCGATCGATTCCGGCGGAGGGCAGGTTTCGGACCTGCTCGGTGGTGAGCCGGAGGTGGAATCCGTCCGTGCCGACCTCGGCCACGGCGGACCGCGGGATGAGCACCGTCCTGTGCCCGAGCAGGTGCCGTTCCCGCAGCAGCACGGAGGTCACGCGGCCGGTGCCGGGATCGACCGCGATCCCCCGCACGTGCCCGATGTCGCCGTCCGTCGCGTGCACGTGTTCACCGCGGGACACCTCGTCCGCGCCGGGCAGCTGATCCGGTACCGTGTCGACGGTGACGGCCTGCTCGCCCGCCACTGGGTCGGGCGGCAGGCCCGGGGCGGCCATGACTCCGGGCGGCGCGTAGTACGGCCACGAGACCATCGGTTCGTCCGCATAGATCTCCCAGTCCGCGCTGCCAGGAATGAGTTCCGTCGCCTCCGCGGCATCGAGATCCCCGAACTCCGTCGTGGTGCAGCGAAGCCGGACCTCGCCGTCCGCGGTGCCGGCGGGCACCGCGTCGACCAAGCGGAACGGGACAAGCCTGCCGGGTCCTTCCCGCCGCGGCGGCTCAACAACGAGGTGCGTGACGGCGTCATCGCGGGGGGCGACGACCACGCTTCTGATCGTGCCGCAGACCCCGTCGGTGCAGCTGACGCTGGCGCCGAGCCCGAACAACAGCTCCTCAGGCATCTCTTACCTCCCGCCGCCCGCTCCCGCGGGGACCAGCCTAAGCCACCTCCGCCTACAGGTCGCTGGCCGTCCCGGCCGGGCGCCCGCCGAGAGCGGACACGGCCAGGGCGGCCGCCTTGGCAGCCGCCGCGCACGCCTGCGCGAGCGGGGCGCCGGCTAGCCATGCGGCGAGGAAACCCGCGCAGAACGCGTCCCCGGCGCCGGTCGTGTCGCGAACCATGACAGGTTCCGGAGCGACCCGCGCGGGCGCCGTTCCCTCCGCCGCGCAGACGGCGCCGTCCGCGCCGAGCTTGACCACGACGGCACCGTAGTAGCCGGCCAGGGCGGCCGCCATGGCGCCGGGATCGCCCGCCGCTGGGTGTGGATCCGGCGCACCCGCCGTGCCGGTGAGCACGGCCGCCTCGTCCAGGTTCGGGAAGCAGACGGCGGCGCCGCGCGTCCAGCCCAGGAACGCGCCAGGCTCCAGCGCCGCCAGGAACGCGGCTGAGCCCGGGTCAACCGTGACGGGCACTCCCCGGCGCCGTGCCTCGACGAGCAGGCCGAGCGCGACGTCCCGCGGCTGCGGCTCGAAGAAGGAGTAGCCGGTGAGGTGCAGCAGCGCCGCGCCGTCGAGCAGGGCCGCCGGCACGTCGGCCGGACGCAGCCGCAGGTTGGCGCCCCTGTCGGTGATCATGGTCCGCTCGCCGTCGGGCCCGACGAGCACGACGATCGTCCCGGTGGCAGCGGACCCGTCGGCCGCCAGGCACGGCTCGACCCCGAACCTCGCCAGCTCCCGCCGGTGGAACCCGGCGTCTCCCGCGCCCACCCGCCCGGCGAACACCACGTCCAGGCCCAGCCTGGCCATCCACGCGGCCTGGTTGGCGGCGGAACCGCCCGGCCGGCTCCTGATCACCGCGGGGTTGTCCGCACCAAGCGCGAGCGGCCAGGGCGCCTGGACCAGGACGTCGTTGATGACGTCCCCGACGACGAGCACGCGCGGCAAGCGTCAGCTCCGGCGTGCCCACGCGGTGGCGATCTGGCCAGCCAGGGCGATGTTGCCACGTGCGACGTCGAGGTTGACGCCGACGCTCGCGCCGCCGGTGGCGTGCCGCATGTGGTCGAGCAGGAACGGCGTCACCGCCTTGCCGCGGGTTCCGGCGCGCTCCGCGGCGGCGAGCGCAGCGGTCAGCGCCCGGTCGTGGAGTTCCGGGTCGAGCTGCTTGTCGCGCGGCAACGGGTTGGCGATCAGCAGCGCGGACTGGTCGGCGAGCAGGTCCCTGGCCGCCATGACGGCGGCGATCTCCTCCGGGCTGTCCAGCCGCCAGTCCAAGTCCTGGCCCGAGTCGGTGAGGTAGAACGCGGGGAACCGGCTCGTGCGGTATCCCGCGACCGGCACGCCGAGCGTCTCGAGGCGCTCCAGGGTCGCCGGGATGTCCAGGATCGACTTCACGCCGGCCGACACCACGGTGACAGGGGTGCGGGACAGCACGGTCAGGTCCGCCGATTCGTCGGGCGACTCCGCGAAACCGCGGTGCACGCCGCCGAGGCCGCCGGTGGCGAATACCCGGATCCCGGCCTTCGCGGCGAGCACCGAGGTGGCCGCGACCGTGGTGCCCGCCGTGCGCTTCCCCGCCATCGCCAGCCCGAGGTCGCGGCTGCTCACCTTGACCACCGACTCGTCGAGCGCGATCCGCTCCAGCCCCGCGTCGTCCAGGCCGGCCCTCGGCACGCCGTCGATGACCGCGATCGTGGCGGGCGTGACCCCGGCCTCGGTGAGCAGCCGCTCGAACGACCTGGCCGCGGCGAGGTTTCCCGGCCGGGGCAGCCCGTGTGAGATGATCGTCGACTCGAGCGCCACCACGGGCCGCCCCGCCGCAACGGCGGCACGGACCGCTGGAGACAGTTCCGGCACATCAGGCATGCTTTGACACTATCCGGCCGGCCGTCTGGCGTCGTATCGTGCAGAAGCACGGAAAGCCCCTTGAAGAGAGCAAAGCGGGAGGCCCGAGTGACCGAGCGAACCAAGTTCATCCTCGATGAGTCGCAGATCCCGGCGCAGTGGTACAACGTGATCCCGGACCTGCCCGCACCGCCGCCACCGCCGCTGCACCCGGGCACGGGTCAGCCGGTCGGGCCAGGCGACCTCGCCCCGCTCTTCCCCATGGAGCTCATCCGCCAGGAGGTCACCGGCGACAGCTACGTGGACATCCCCGGCGAGGTCATCGACGTGTACACGCTGTGGCGGCCGACCCCGCTGTTCCGGGCCCGGCGGCTGGAGAAGGCGCTGAACACGCCGGCCCGGATTTACTACAAGTACGAGGGTGTCTCCCCGGCCGGGTCGCACAAGCCGAACACCGCCGTTCCGCAGGCCTTCTACAACTCCGTCGAGGGAACCAAGCGGCTCACCACCGAGACCGGGGCGGGGCAATGGGGCAGCGCGCTGGCGTTCGCCTGCGCCCAGTACGCCCTGGACTGCGAGATCTGGATGGTCCGCGCGTCCTACGACCAGAAGCCGCACCGGCGCACGCTGATGCAGACCTACGGCGCGACCGTGCACCCGAGCCCGTCCCGGGCGACCAGCGCGGGCCTGAAGGTGCTCGCCGACGACCCCGACTCCCCCGGCAGCCTCGGCATCGCGATCAGCGAGGCGGTCGAGGCGGCGGCCGGGTCGGCGGAGACCAGGTACGCGCTCGGCTCGGTGCTCAACCACGTGCTGCTGCACCAGACGGTGATCGGGCAAGAGGCCATCGCGCAGTTCGAGCTGGCCGGAGAAGACGCCGGGCCCGACCTCATCGTCGGATGCACCGGCGGCGGGTCGAACTTCGCCGGGCTGTTCTTCCCGTTCCTGCGGGAGAAGCTGGCCGGGCGGATGAACCCGGTCATCAGGGCCGTCGAGCCGGCCGCGTGCCCGTCGTTCACCCGCGGCAGGTACGCCTACGACTTCGGCGACACCGCCGGGTTCACCCCGCTGCTCAAGATGCACACCCTCGGCCACAACTTCATCCCCGACCCGGTCCACGCCGGCGGCCTGCGCTACCACGGCATGTCGCCGCTGCTCTCGCACATGTACGAGCTCGGGCTGTTCGAGGCGGTCGCCAAGCCGCAGCTGGAGTGCTTCGCCGCCGCGGTGACGTTCGCCCGGGCCGAGGGCATCCTGCCCGCGCCGGAGCCGTCACACGCGATCGCGGCCGTCGTCGAGGAGGCGAAGCGCTGCGCCGAGACCGGCGAGGAGAAGGTCATCCTCACCGCGCTGTGCGGCCACGGCCACTTCGACATGGTCGCCTATGAGCGGTACCTGTCCGGCGAGATGACCGACTTCGAGCTTTCCCAGGAGCGCATCGACGCCGCCCTGGAGAGCCTCCCCGCCATCCCAGGCGTTTAGTCAGGAATCTCAGCCTGCCGATCGCGCAATCGACCTGCTCTGTTGGTGTCGATTTGCGCGATCGGCCTGCTCTAGGGGGAAGCTAAAGGACCCCGCTCGCCTTGCCCGGAGGCAGAGCACCGGCCGCCGCGCCACGTTCGCATCAGGGGCACATCTGGCCCCGGCTATCTGCCCGCGAGCATGTCCGCGCAGCTCCCGTTCCATGATCACGAAGAGTTCGCGTACTTATACGATGCGAAACTTTCGTGATCATGAAATTGCGGCGCGCTGGACGCCGCGCCGCGAAAACAGCCGCCCCACCCGGCCGCCAGTCACACCGGTCACGTGGCGAGCGACACGCGTCACGTGGCTCGCGCCGGCGCTCTATGGGTGACGATTGCGCGATCGTCAGGTTCGCGAAGGCCACGGGACCAGGATGCGGACCAGAGTCGGGCGCGTACGTTCGGGATAACTGGGATGGGGAGCGGCGGCGGCGCGCCACCGATGCGGCGAGGGACTCCAGCGTGGCGGCCGTCATGTCGATGTCCATGCAGGCGTCGGTCACGCTCTGCCCGTAGGTGAGCGTCGCCGGGTCGCCCGGGTCCTGCCGGCCGGCCACCAGGAAGCTCTCCAGCATGACGCCGGACAGGCCGCGCTCCCCCGCGGCGATCTGCCCGGCCAGCGACCGGGCGACGGCGGGCTGGCGGGCGTAGTCCTTGCCGCTGTTGCCGTGGCTCGCGTCCACCATCAGGCGGCGCGGCAGGCCGGCCGCCGCGACCAGGTCCAGCGCCTTCGCCACGTGGGAGGCGGAGTAGTTCGGGCCGCTGCGGCCGCCGCGCAAGATCACGTGCGTGTCCGCGTTGCCCGAGGTCGTGACCACCGCCGCTGCCCCCGCCGCGGTGACGCCGAAGAAGGTGTGCCCGGCCGCCGCGGCGCGGCACGCGTCCACCGCGACCTGGACGTCGCCGTCCGTGCCGTTCTTGAACCCCACCGGCATCGACAGGCCCGACGCGAGCTGGCGGTGCACCTGGCTCTCCGTAGTCCGCGCCCCGATCGCGCCCCAGGTCACGGTGTCGGCGATGTACTGCGGGGTGATCGGGTCGAGCCATTCGCAGCCGACCGGCATGCCGCCGTTCAGGATGTCGATCAGCAGGCGCCGGGCGGTGCGCAGGCCGCGGTGCACGTCGAAGCTCTCGTCCATGCCCGGGTCGTTGATGAGGCCCTTCCAGCCGGTGACCGTGCGCGGCTTCTCGAAGTAGACGCGCATCACGATCAGCAGGTCGTCAGCGTAGCGGTCGCGGAGCCGCGCGATGCTGGCGGCGTAGTCGAGCGCCGCCTTCGGGTCGTGCACCGAGCAAGGGCCGGTGACCACGAGCAGCCGGCCGTCGGCGCCGTCGAGCACGGCTCGGACCTCGGCCCTCGTGCGCTCTACCGTCCGCGCCCCGGCCGCACCGAGCGGAAGCTCGTCGAGCAGCGCGGCCGGCGACAGCAACGGCTCGTACCCGACGATCCGGGTATCCCTGACGCGTGACATCGGGGTGTTCTCCTCCCGGGCGCGCCGCGCCCGTGTCTGCCGGGAGCCAGCTACGCCCTCTCATGGCGACGGGACTTCGCCCCGTCTGTCGGCTGGCTCCGGGCGGTGATAAGCGCACGCGAGTACGCCCGGCTCCACCCGGAGCCGGCGTAAAGCGCCAATACCGCCGTGACACGCGCTTGATGATACACGGCCGTAGCGGCCGGGGATGTAGTGAGCGTGTCGTACCCGTTGCCGCCGGCGTCCATCGAGCCATGGTCGTGGGCATGGAGAGCCTTAACCTAGCCGATGCCTTCGTCTTGTTCCTGGCGCTGCTCGGTCCGCAGAAGGTGCTGTTGGCCTTCGCCGGGCTGACCCGCTCGCTGGACGCGCGCTCGAACCGCGCGGTTACGGCCGTCGCCGCTTTCGCGGCCGCGTGCGTCGGCGTCGTGTGCGTGCTGACCGCTCCGTGGGTGGCGGCGTTCTTCCACATCGGCACGGCTGCCATCGAGCTGGCCGGCGGGCTGCTGTTCTTCGGGTACGCGGTCGGGATGGTGCTGGGGGTGCACTTCGACCCGGCCGCGGACGTTCCGGTCCAGGGCAGGGACGGCGCCGAGGGCGCCGATTCTGACCCCCGGCATCCTCTTACCAGCGGGCTGCGCCAGCTGCTGCTGCCGTTCGTGGTCAGCCCGCTCGCGGTGGCGGCCGCGTTCGAGGAGTCGCTGACCGCGGCCTCGTGGGGCGCCCGGTGGACCGTGGCGCTAGCCTTCGCGCTCGTCTCGCTGATCGACATGCTGGCCGCCTGGCTGCTCGCTCCGCTGCTCGGGCGCGCGCACGAGATCGTGCTCGAGGTGCTGTCCCGGCTCCTCGGCGTCCTGCTCGCCGGAGTCGGCGTCCAGCTATTCCTCCTGGGCCTAACCTCGCTCGGCGTCCACCTTCCCGGCCAGTCGGGCCACTGACGGGCGCGGGAGGCGCGGAGAAGGGACATCAGTCCCTTCTCCGCCGTGGCGGCCGGCGATCCCGCGATGTCCCGCCCCACCAAGTTCGTCGGCCCCGTCTATGACAAGCGGACCGCCAGCGAGCTGGCGGCCAGGCATGGCTGGGACATCCGCCAGGACGGCACCGCCTGGCGCCGGGTCGTGCCCTCCCCCGACCCCGTGCGGATCGTCGAACTGGACCAGATCGAACTGCTGGCCAGCAGCGGCGTGATCGTCATCTGCGCGGGCGGCGGCGGCATCCCGGTCACCCGCGACGAACACGGCGGCCTGCACGGCGTCGAAGCCGTCATCGACAAGGACCTCACCGCGGCGCTGCTGGCCACCGCCGTGGGCGCGGACGCGCTGCTGATACTGACCGACGTCCCCGCCGTGATCAGCGGATACGGCACCCCGCGCGCCCGCCAGATCCACCGGGCCGCGGCGGCCGAACTGCGCGCCATGACATTCCCCCCGGGATCCATGGGGCCGAAGGTCGAAGCCGCGTGCCGGTTCGCGCTGGCCACCGGGCGGAACGCCGTCATCGGCTGCCTCGGTGACGCCGCCGCGCTGCTGGCGGGCACCGCCGGCACCGTGGTAACGCCGTAGCGGGAGTCAGGCGGAGTCGCGCTCGATCGGGCAGGCCATGCAGCGCGGCCCGCCGCGACCCCGGCCGAGCTCGCCGCCCGGCACCGTAACCACCTCGATGCCGTGCTTGCGCAGCATGGTGTTGGTGGCGACGTTGCGCTCGTAGCCGAGGATGACGCCGGGGGCGACGGCCAGGTAGTTGTTCCCGTCGTCCCACT
>Ga0187806_1000016_pt1 | contig 34942 bp, 31 predicted proteins | sample NC_wetland_sal_i_7_FD_132470 | JGI IMG/M metagenome (GOLD analysis project Ga0187806, IMG submission 132470) | Wetland sediment microbial communities from Neuse River Estuary, North Carolina, USA - ASW_1 | ecosystem: Environmental > Aquatic > Freshwater > Wetlands > Sediment | place: USA: North... | reverse complement strand
TCAACGGCCAGGACGTCGCGGCGATGTCGGGCGGCGCGAAGGCGCGGGTGCGCCGCCGCACGATCGGCTACGTCTTCCAGGACTTCAACCTGCTGCCCGGCCTGACCGCGGCGGAGAACGTGTCGCTGCCGCTTGAGCTGGACGGGACGAGCGCGCGCCGCGCGCACCTGGCCGGGCTCAAGGCCCTGGAGGACCTCGGCCTCGGCGATCTTGCGAGGCGGTTCCCCGACGAGCTGTCCGGCGGCGAGCGGCAGCGGGTCGCGATCGCCCGCGCCGTCGTGGGGGAGCGGTCGCTGCTGCTCGCCGACGAGCCGTCCGGCGCGCTCGACTCCGTCAACGCCGAGGGCGTCATGCGGCTCATCCACACGTACTGCAAGCGCGGCACCGCCGCCGTCGTCGTCACCCACGACGCGCAACTCGCCTCCTGGGCGGACCGGGTGGTGTTCCTGCGCGACGGCCGCATCGTCGACCAGACCGTGCCGCCGCCCGGCCCGGAATCACTGCTGGAGCAGCCGTCATGAGCATGCCGACGCTGGAGCGCGACCGCCCGGTTCACGAGCCGGACGATCCCAGGCGCGCGGCCGCCGCCCGGCGCGCGCTGTCCCGCTGGGCGCTCCGCCTCGCCTTCCGCGAGTGGCGGCAGCGGATCCTCATCATCATGCTGATCACCGTCGCGACCGCCGCGACGCTGCTCGGCATCGCGGTCGCCTCCGCCACCCCAGGCACGCCGAACGCCGGCACCTTCGGCGCCGCGTCAACGCTCATTCAGCTGCCGGGGAGCACGCCCGGCCTGCCCGGCGTCATCGCGAAGATCGAGAAGGCCTACGGCGCGGCGAGCGTGATCTACGACCAGCCGATCGCCACCGGCCAGGCCGGCGGCGCCGACCTGCGCACCCAGGACCCGAACGCCCCGTATACGCACGAGCTGCTCGCGCTCGACGCGGGCAGTTACCCGGCAGCCGCGGGCGAGGTGGCGGTCACCTCAGGACTCGCCCAGCTCTACGGGCTGCGGATCGGCTCCGCCTGGCACGTGCCCGCCACCAGCCAGTCCTTCACCGTCACCGGCATCGTCGAGAACCCGGCCAACCTGCTCGACGAGTTCGCCCTCGTCGCCCCCGGTCAGCTCACCGCGCCGCAGGACGTGCGGATCTTCCTCGGGATATCCATGGACTCGGCCGCCGCGTCGGCGGCCGGCGACGTCATCCCCAAGAGCGCGGTCGTCAGCGAGCCCACCCCGGAGAACTCCGTCATCTCGCCGGCCACCGTCGTGCTGGTCGTCTCGGTGCTCGGCCTGGTCTTCATCGGCCTGGTCGCCTCCGCCGCGTTCACCGTGATGGCCCAGCGCAGGCAGCGCGCCCTCGGCATGCTCGCCTCGCTCGGCGCGACCGAGCGCGACGTCCGGTTCGTGCTGATCGTCGACGGCCTGGTGGCCGGCGTGCTGGGCGCGATCATCGGCGGGGCGCTCGCGTTCGGCGCCTGGTTCTGGTACTACCCGCACCTGGAGACCGCCACCGCGCACCGCACCGACCCCCTCGCCCTGCCGTGGGCGGCCGTGATCATCGGCCTGCTGCTCGCCGTGCTCACCTCCGTCATCTCCGCCGCCTGGCCGGGGCGCGCGGTCAGCAAGGTCCCGGCGGTCGCCGCGATCTCCGGCCGGGTCGCCCCGCCGCAGGTGATCGCCAGGTCGCTGCGCCCCGGCCTGCTCTTCCTGGCCGGCGGCCTGGCCGTGCTGTTCCTTTCCGGCGGCTGGGACGGCGGGGACCGGTACCTGATCCTGGGCGGCATGATCGCCTGCGTCGTCGCGTGCGCCCTGCTCGCCCCGTTCCTGGTGGACCGGCTCGCCCTGGCGGCCGGGCGCGCCCCGCTGGCCACCCGGCTGGCGCTGCGCGACCTGGCCAGGTACCGGTCCCGGTCGGGCGCGGCGCTGGCGGCGGTCTCGTTCGCGGTCTTCCTCGCCACCATCACGATCATCATCGCGAGCGTCCGGTACGGCGACGCGCTCGACTACACCGCCCCGAACATGGCGTCCAGCCAGCTCATCCTCTACGCGCCCGGCAACGACCCGGGCCAGTACCAGGCCGGCCAGTTCACCCCGGCCGCCAAGCTGGCCGCCACCAGGGCGGAGGCGGGCACGCTCGCCGCCCAGCTGCACGCGACCGCCCCGCTCGAGCTCGACCTGCCGGTCAGCGTGAACGTGCCGATGCCCGGCCAGCCCACCCAGAACCAGTACGGCGGGATCCTCGCCCTGCAAAGCCACAGGTTCGGCGGGATCATGTACGCGGCCACGCCGGCGCTGCTGAAGGCGTTCGGCATCAGCGCGAGCGAGATCAACCCGGCCGCGGACGTGCTGACCGTGCGCGCCGGGCTGCCCTCGACGGGGGGCCTCGGGCTGGTCAGCGGCGGCTACCTCGCCCAGGCCCCGAACGCCCCGTGCCCCGCCGGGATGTGCGTCCTGAACCCGGTCATCCAGGAGGTCGGCAAGCTGCCCGCGGGCACCGCCGTCCCGAACACGGTGATCACCGAGCAGGCGGTCAGGGCGCTGCACGAGACGATCGTCCCGGTCGGCTGGCTGATCCAGGCGCCGTCCGCGCTCACCCCGGTGCAGATCAACGCGGCCCGCCAGGCCGCGGTCGCCCTCGGCACCACCGTGGAGACCAAGTCCGGCCAGCTCAGCCTCGGCCAGATCAGCGGCGGCGCCACCCTGGGCGGCATGCTGCTCGCGCTCGGCGTGCTGGCCATGACCGTCGGCCTGATCCGCAGCGAGACCGCCGGCGACCTGCGCATGCTCACCGCGACGGGCGCGGGCGGACGCACCAGGCGGGCGCTGACCGGCGTCACCGCGGGGGTGATCGCGCTGCTCGGCGCGGCGCTCGGCGCCGTCGCGGGATGCCTGGCCGTGCTCGCGTTCGCGCACTCCAGCCTCACGCAGACGTTCGGCGGCGTGCCGTGGGCCGATGTCGGGCTGCTGGTGATCGGCATCCCGGTGATCGCCGCGGCGACCGGCTGGCTGCTCGGCGGCCGCGCCCCGTCCGACGTCACGCGCCAGCCCCTGGAGTAGCGCGGCCCGTATAAAGCCGAAACTGTATGCAAACGATTTCGTGGCACCGTTGACAGTCGTCGCGCGCGACAACACACTGCTCTTACACGCGCAAGGTAGCGCGAAAGGCAGGAGGTGCCCCGTGAGTACGATAACCTCAGGCGCCCAGGTCCCTGGCTCCGCTTCCCGGCTGTTCACCCGTATTCCAACCGACGAATCCCTGCCGAGGTGGCGGGCCTGGCTGGCCGGTCACCCGATCGGCGGCTCGCTGCTGGCCGGCGCCGTCGCGACCCAGTTCGCCACGGTCTTCGGTATCTGGTTCCGTGGCTTCGGCCTACCGACGCTCAACTGGCCTGTTGTCAACGGGCAGCTCATCATCCCGACCGCGTCCCCGGGCGTCCAGTATTTCGCTGGCTGGATTTCCCACTTCGCCGACGGCGTATTCTTCGCGCTGCTATTCGCGCTGCTCTTCCATCCCCTGGTTCCGCTGCGCAACACGCTGCTTGGCAATCTGCTCAAGGCGCTGCTCTACGGCACCGTGCTGGCGGTCATCAGCGCTGGCTGGTGGGTACCAGCGGTCTACATCCCGCACCACGCCGGCTTCCTCAGCACCGGCCTCGGCTGGAAGCTGGTGTTCGGCATCTTCCTGTGGCACTGGATTTACGGGTACTTCCTCGGCACGGTCTACTGCCCGCAGCCGAAGGCGCCGAAGGAGCCCGCGGACCAGGCGCTAGCCTCAGCGCCGAAAGCGGAGACGATTCCATCGGCCGTGACGCCGGCCGGAAGCGGATCCGTGTAGCGAGTACTACCGGCTCGTGTCCGGTGTTCCTGACCTCACCCCCTCCGAGATGGCGAGGTCAGGAACTCAAAGCCGGCGTCGTCATCCGCCCTCCGGCGGAATTTGGGGCGCAGAATCGCGGACACGCGCGATAATCCCCGCGTACGCGGGATGGCGCGAGTATCGTCTCAGACCGTGACGGAGGCGCCGGCTTTCAGTGTTGTGGCGGACGTCGCGATCGTCAAAGGGGAGACGCCGGCCGCCGACCGGACCTGGTTGTCGTTCCCGGACAGGACCGCGCACCGCGCGGCCGTGCATGTTATCCACGACCTGCCGCACCTCGTCGTCGAGTCGGTCTTCGGCCTGCCCGACGGCCTGTGGGGCACGCTGGCTGCGGGCGGCTTCGCGCCCGCCAACCGGGCGCTGACCCGGCGGCACTCGCACATCCGGCTGGTCACCGACGCCCCGCTCGACGAACTCGCCGCCAGCAACTGGCCCGCCCACAAGGTCGCGAAGGCCGCGGTGAACGCGGTGCTCAACCGCTGGCACGACGGCCCCGACACGCCTGCGGGCGTGCGCGCCCGGCTGCGCGGCTACGGCCCGGACGCGGCGGCGCTCGCCGAGCGCCTGGACGACGACACCATCCGGCTCGCCGCCGCGGGCGTCCGCCGGCTGTACCGCGACTGGGCCGCGCTGCCCACAGGCGGCACGCTCCGCCTCACCTGGCCGCTTCACGACAGCTGGCTCCACCTCGTATCGCCGTAAGCGGTGGTCGCCTGACCAGATTCATCCGCTGCATCCCTGGAATGTGCCCGCGGCGGCCGGGGTTGGCGCGGGCGGGCTGCGGATGAGCCAGACGCCGACCCGCATCATCTCGCTGGGGATCGACGCCGCCGGACACGGGGCTGACGCCCGCTCGATCACGCCTGCCTAGACCGGGGCGGCCGGCTAGGTTCGGGCATATGGGATTTTTGGGCAGGCTGGCCGCCAGGGAAGCGTACGAGCACGTCTACGGCGGCGGGATGCCGCACCATGAGGTCACCCACGAACTGCTCGCGGGCGCGGCCGGGTTCGAGGCCGTGCGCATGTACGAGCACCACCGCGAGCGGGAAGGCATCACCGAGCACCACGAGCTCGGCAAGGAACTGCTGGCTGGCTTCGCCGCCGCGGAGATCGACAAGCACTTCGACCGCGGGCGCTACGGTCACCTGAACCGCGAGGAGGCCAGGCGCCAGGCCCGGCAGCAAGCGGACTACCTCTGGCAGCAGCAGTACGGCCGGTACTGAGCCGTAGGCTCTTGCCATGGCGATCGCGCGATTCAAGGACCTGTGCATCGACGCGGTCGAGCCGGCCCGGCTCGGCGCGTTCTGGGCGGCCGTGCTCGGGCTCGGCTGGGATGCCAAGGATGAGGCGCTGACCGGGCCGACCCCGCAGCACCGGATCTGGATCAACGAGGTGCCCGAGCCGCACACCGTCAAGAACCGGGTGCACCTCGACGTCTACGCCCGCGACCTGGCGGACGTGGAGGCGCTCGGGGCACGCCATGCAGATGTCGGGCAGACCGGCGCTGAGCGCTGGACGGTCATGGCCGATCCCGAAGGCGGCGAGTTCTGCGTGTTCCTGCGCGCTGAGCTCCCCGAGGATCGGCTACACGGCCTCGCCGTGGACAGCGCCGACCCCGAAGCGCAGGCGCGATGGTGGGGCGACGTGTACGGCGTCGACGTCATCAGGAACGACGGCTGGTTCACCCTGGAAAACGTGCCCGGCATGCCGATCCTCACCATGGACTTCATCTGGGTGCCCGAGCCGAAGGGCGCCAAGAACCGTGTCCACTGGGATGTGACGGTGCCCGCCGTGGCTCCGCTCGTCGAAGCCGGGGCCGCCGTGCTGCGCGAGCCGGACGACGAGATCTACTGGCACGTCCTCGCCGACCCGGAGGGCAACGAGTTCTGCGCCTTTACCGAGAAAACGGGCACCAGGGAAACGGGCACCGCGGGAACTTAGCCCACCCGGTCGAGGAACTCCACCGAGCGCCGCACGACCAGCGCGGCCGCGTCCGGGTCGTACGACGGCAGCGAGCTGTCCGCGAACAGGTGCTTGTCGCCCGGATACACGAATAGCTGGCCAAGCTGCGGTCCGACCGTCTCGACCAGTTCCCTGGCCGCGTCGATGTCGCCTTCAAGCGCGAAGAACGGGTCCTTGTCCATGCCGTGGATCTGCACGGGGACGCCGTCCGGCCACGGCCCGAAGGACCACTCGCCGGTGAGCGGGATGCAGCTCTCGTACAGCAGCGCGCCGCGCGCCCCCGGCCGGGTCTGGGCGAGCCGCTGCGCCGTGCCGGCGCCCATGGAGAAGCCCGCGTACACCAGGCCCGCCGGCAGGCCGGCCACGAACCGGTCCGCGCGCGCGCCGAGCTCGTCCCCGAGGCTATCGGCGAACGCGATGCCGTCATCGATCGTCGCGGGGCGTTCCCCGTCGAACAGGTCCGGCGTGTGCACCGTGTGCCGGCCGCCGGCCCGCAGGTCCTCGGCGAACGCCCGGATCCCGTCGGTGAGGCCCTGCACGTGATGGAACAGCACCACCTCGGTCATCTCTACACTCCTGTCATTGGACGGTAGCGATCGAATGATCCATAACTTTAGAATGGTCGAGATATGTCGGTCAATGAGCAGATCCCGGACTACGGCCTCGAGGAGATGGTCGTGGTCACCGCGCCCGCACAGCTGCGCGCGCTGGCCGACCCGCTGCGCACGACCCTCCTCGACCTGCTGCACGAGCGGGCCGCCACGGTCACGGAGATGGCGCAGGCGGTCGACCGTCCCAAGAGCACCGTCGCCTATCACGTGAACCTTCTGCTGGACGCCGGGCTCCTCCAGGTGGTGCGTACCCGCCGCGTGCGCGCGATCGACGAGCGGTACTACGGCCGGGTCGCCCGCACGATCTACATCGGCGCGCTGACCCGTCCCGAGGACAAGCAGATCGTCGCGGCCATCAACGGGCTGGCGCAGGCGGCCGCCGAGTCCGGTCCCGCCCACGCCGCCGATGACCTGCGCTGCACGCTCGCGCACGCGCGCATCCCGAGGGAGGAGGTGCGGAACTTCTGGGCGCAGGTCCAGGAACTCGCCCGCCGGTTCGCCCAGATCCCGCGGGCCGGCGACCAGGTCTACGGCTTCGTGGCCGGCCTGTACCCCACCGACGCCCCCGTCCTCCCCGAGGCCGACGGCTAAGCGGCTCGCCGTACCGGGCGGTTGCTCGCGACCATCCGCGCGGCGAAGCCGGCCGAGAAGTGCCGCCACCACGACGGGTCGAGGCCAGCCGCGGCGGCCGGAGGCGACGACACCGGCGCGGCCGGCGGCGTGACCACGGGCGTGCGCACGATCCGCTCAAACATGGCCGCGGCCTCGGCGTCAGGGAGGCGGACGCTGGCGGCCCAGGCCGCGAGGTCGTCATCCAGGCTCATTGGTCCTCCCTTGGCTCATCGTAACGGTCAAGTGCCGCGGCGACCGCGCGCCGGGCCAGCGACAGCCGGTAGCGCACCGTGCCGGCGGGCACGCCGAGCGCGGCGGCGATCTCGGCACTGGTCAGCTGCCCGGCGGTGGCCATGGCGAGGGTCACCCGCTGCTGCTCGGGGAGCCGGGCGATCGCCGCGCCCACGACGGCGACGCGTTCCGCGGCGATCACGGGGGCGCTGGCAGGCTCCGGCGGATCGCGACGCGCCAGCGCCAGCGCCTGCTCCGTGCCCGCCTGAGTCAGCTGGTGCCGGTGCGCGTCCACCGAGAGGTTCCTGGCCACGGTGAAGATCCACGCCCGCTGCCGGTCAGCGGGCAGGTCTGCCACCGTCTCGAGCCGCTGCCAGACGCGCAGGAAAACGTCCTGCGTCAGGTCGGCGGCCGACTGCCGGTCAGCGGTCCGGCCGGTGAAGTAGGCATGCACCGCGACGCGGTGCGCCGCATAGAGACGGCGGAACTCAGCTTCCCTGTCCATCGCCGGCCCGGATGTCCCCGAACACCTCCGCGCCGAGGACCTGCAGCGCGGCGATGAGCCCGGGCGGCGCGATGACGTCGCCGAACACGACGAGCCCGGCGATCTTGTCGAGCAGCGCGGTCTCGGATACCCCGGCCTCCACGCTGAGGTCGCCGAACACGACAAGGCTGACCGGATGATCGGCCAGCCGGAAGAAGTCCGGGCCGAGGGTGAGGTCATCGTGGAACACCCGCGCGTCACCGCCGGCGTACCAGCCGACCTGACCCTGCACGTCGGCAGCCGGCTCGATCGCGTCCCGGCTGGCCTTCGGCGCGGCGACCTGCCCGGCGATGATCACGCGCCGGTATCCCACCGAGGCGACCTCACCGGTGATCGCCACCTGCCCGGCGACGATCAGCAAGTCGTCGGACTGCCCGGCGGGGTTGGCGAGCATCGCCGCGGACAGCGTCACCTGGCCGGTCAGCAGCTTGATGTCCTGACCCTCGCTGTACTGGTAGTACCTGACGTTCCCGCTTCCGCCGGCGAAAGCCGCTCCGAGGGCCTGCTCGCTGCCGTGCGGTGCGAGCACCGACCCGACGACGTAGATGCGCTGCGGCACCGGGCTGGTGACCGGGCTGGTGATCACCAGCATCCCGACGACGACCAGCACGTCGTCGGCCGCGCCAAGGCCGTCGCCGCTGACGATCAGCGACCCGGTGTGCACTCGCGCTTTCCCGCCGCCTGGCACGTAGATGGTCGATGCCACGTCCGAGGAGGGGATGGCCAGGTAGGCGCCGGCCAACTCCTCCGGCACGATGACCAGCGCCACGTTCTCGATCCGGCTGATCACGGCCAGCTCCTCAGCCGACCGCAGACGGCTGAGGTCCGCGAGCGGCTGGTCGCGTATCACCACCTTGCCGGCTACCGGATCACCCGTGCTCATCGCTCACCGTCCCATCGCCGTCGGAGCGGCCCGCCAGCCGGACCGCCGCGCTACCCGCCGGGCGGACCGGGCGAGAGCGACACGGAAGCCGGCACGCCGCCCGCCCCGCCGCACCGCGCCGCGAGCCTCGGCGGCCCGCCTGTCCCGCCGCGCCGCAGCCGCGATCTCGTCGCGCCGTTCCCGCGCCAGCATCAGCATGTAATCGTTCATACCTGGTACGACGGACGCCGGCCCCAAGTGTTGGCGGAAACCGCCGACTTGCTTGCCGGGGGCGCAAGCGACACGATCTAGTGGATAAGCGACGAAATCATGACGTCGCGACGGATCACAGGGCGGCGTTATGGGGGGACCGGGCCAGGCGCCCGTGGGCCACGGCGGCGAGCAGGCCGCTCAGCGCGGCGGCGCCACGCTCCCAGCTGGCCGCCGCCGCGACCGCGAGCCCGTCCTCGGTCAGCTGCTTGGCCAGCGCGGCGTCGGACAGGACGGCGGTGATGGCCGCCGCCCAGCCGGCCACGTCGTGCGGCGCCACCATCCGGGCGGCCGGTCCGGCCACCTCGGCCAGCACGTCGATATCGCTCAGCACGACAGGCACCCCGGCCGCCATGGCCTCGAGGACGGGCAGGCCATACCCCTCGGCGAGCGACGGGAACGCGAAAACCGACGCGGCGTGGTACACGGCGGGCAGCCATTCGTCGGCCACATCCGGCACCAGCCGCACCCGGGACGCCAGCCCCAGCCCGGCGATCAGGCCGGGCAGCGGGTCGGGGAAGCCCGGGTCGGTGCCGCCCACGATGACGAGCGACGCCTCACCGGGAATGGCGGCCAGCGCTCGCACCAGGACCTCGTGGTTCTTGTGCGGCCGCCGCGCGCCGACGGCGAGGATGAACGTGTCCGGCAGCTGATACCGATCTCGCGCCGCGATCACGTCGGCGGCGCTGACATTCCTGAACTGCCTGACGTCGACCCCGTTCGGCACGAGCGTGGGATTCGGCGCGTGCGGATAATGCCGGGCGATTTCCGTCAGGCTGGCCCTGCTCGGCGCGGTCATCGCGGCCGCGCGCCGGAGCACCGCCCGGGTGATCGTTCTCGTCCAGGCTTGCCGCCGCCGGTCGCCCGCGAAGCGCACGTCTTTCTCGATCGTGCAGTCGTGCACGGTCACCACGAACGGGCACGGCCTGACCAGCGGCGTGAACGTCGGGTAGGGGACGTAGAGCGCGGCGGCGCCGGCCGAGCGGAGCACCGCCCCGAGTTCCAGGCAGCGGTGCAGGTGCGGTGCGGTGACATCGGTCGGTATCACGTCGGCGTACGGCGGCAGCCCGGACAGCGGGAAGATCTGGCCCTGCCGGGGATTGACGAGCACCCGCAGCGCGAGCCCGTCGTCCGGCTCCGCCATGTGCGCGACGAGCTTCAGCACCGAGCGGGCCAGCCCGTGGGCCCCGGGAAAGCCATTGACCCGCGCGTCGATCACGATAGAGCGACGACTGCCTGCCATCTGTCGAGCCCGCCTCTTATCCGGCTTATCCGGCATGTTCACACCGCTGTCATCGGCCAGTTGTACACCTGGCCGAACCTGGACACGTACCGGCCCCGCCGTGGCCAGCGGCCGGATTCCGGCCTATCCCGTTGGGGGCTATCGTGCCAGTACCGGTGATGATCGAGGCGAGCGGCCTCACCAAGTCGTTCGGCCCGGTAAAAGCGCTGGCCGGACTGGACATGCGCGTCCCCGCCGGAACCACGATGTGCCTGCTCGGCCCGAACGGGGCGGGCAAGACCACCGCGGTCCGGGTGCTCTGCACCCTGCTGCGCCCCGACGCCGGCTGGGCGCGGGTCGCGGGCCACGACGTCCGCACCGAGGGCGCCGCGGTGCGCGGGCGCATCGGCATGGCCGGGCAGTACGCGGCCGTGGACGAGTGCCTGACCGGCCGCGCCAACCTCGTCATGATCGGGCGGCTGAGCCGGATCCCGCGCCGGGCGGCCAGGCGCCGGGCGGCCGAACTGCTCGCCGCGCTGGATCTGGAACACGCGGCGCGCCGGGCCGTCCGCACGTACTCGGGAGGCATGCGCCGCCGCCTCGACCTGGCCGCGAGCCTGCTCGGCCGGCCGGACGTGCTGTTCCTCGACGAGCCGACGACGGGTCTGGATCCGAGCGCGCGGCTGATCTTGTGGGACATCATCGGCGACCTCGTGGCCGGCGGCACGACGCTGCTGCTGACCACTCAGTACCTGGACGAGGCCGACCGGCTGGCCGACCGGATCTGCGTCATCGACGGCGGACGCGTCACGGCGGAGGGGAGCCCCGCCGAGCTGAAGACCCAGGCCGGAGCCTCGCACCTGCTGCTGACCGTCGCCGCGGCCGGGTCGCTCACCAGGGCGGCCGACGTGATGTCTGGTTACGCCGCGGGACCAATCCGGCGGCTCACCGGGCGCAACGCGCTCGACGTCCCCGTGCTCCCGCGGCCGGGCCTGGTCACCGATGTCGTCCGGGCGCTTGACGCCGCGGCGATCGACGTCGACGACCTCACGGTCAGGAACCCCACGCTCGACGACGTGTTCCGCGCGCTCATCGGCCCGGCCGCGTGAACCGGTTGCGCTGGGCGCTGAGCGACGTGCAAGTGCTTGCCTGGCGCACGCTGGCGCGGATCGTCACGACACCCGAGCAGGTGCTGAACGTCACGGTGCAGCCGCTGGTCTTCGTCTTGCTGTTCAGCTACGTGTTCAACGGCGCGATCCTGCTTCCCGTCCAGGGCAGCTACCGGGATTACCTCATCGCGGGTGTCGTCGCGGTGAACATGGGCGGCACCGCCCAAGGGGCCGCCATCGGGCTCGCGGTCGACCTGTCCAGCGGCCTGATCGACCGCTTCAGGTCGCTGCCGATGTCGCGCGCGACGGTCATCGTCGGCCGGACGATAGCCGACCTGATCCTGACCCTGATCGCCGCCGCGGTCACCGTGGCCGGCGCCCTGGCCGTGGGCTGGCGCGTGCACACCACGCCGGCTCACCTGCTCGCCGCGATCGGGCTCGGGGTGCTCTTCGCCTATTCCGCCGCCTGGGCCGGAGCCTGCTCGGGGATCCTCGCCAGAGGGCCGGAATCGGCGCAGGTAGTCGGGCTGATCGTGATCATGCCGCTGGCGCTGATCTCCAACGCGTTCATCTCCACCGCCCGGATGCCCGTCGTGCTGCGCGATATCGCGGACTGGAATCCGATCAGCGTGCTAGCTTCCGCCTGCCGCCAGTTGCTCGGCAACCCGGATCCCGCCGCCGCGATCCCGTCCTGGCCGATGCGGCACCCCGAACTCGCCTCGGCGCTGTGGTCGACCGCCGTGCTCGCCGTGATGGCGCCGCTCGCGGTCTGGCTGTACGCGCGCCGTACCAGGCGATAAGGGCGATGGGGAGGAGGGGGACATGCGCGTCATGGTCGTGACCGACCAGTACGAGCCGATGGTCGGCGGCGTCCCGACGGTCACCAGAGAGCTGGCGCGGGGCCTGGCCGAGCGCGGGCACACGGTCGCCGTCGTCGCGCCAGGCCCGGGCCGGCGCGGCGGAACCGGCAGCGACGGCCGGGTCAGCGTGATCACGCGCGGCTCGGTGCGCTGGCCATGGTACGAGGGGATGCGGCTCGGCTGGCTGCCGGCCGCCGCGGCGGGCAAGCTGGTCGCCGCGTTCGCGCCCGACGTGGCGCACATCCATTCCCCGGTGACGCTCGGGGTCATGGCCCGGATCGGCGCGCGCCGCCAGCGCGTGCCCGTGGTCTACACGAACCACTACCTGCCGGCCAACGTCCGGGGGTCCGCCAGATCGCGCTCCGCCCACCTCGACGCGCTCTTCTACCGGTACGTGGTCGGATTCTCGAACCGCTGCAGCCATGTCACCGCGCCGTCCGCGACCGCGCTCGGGCTGCTGCGCGACCACGGGCTGCGCGTGCCGTCGGGTGTGGTGTCCAACGGGGTCGACCTGCGCGCGTACGCGCCGGGGCCGGGCGATGACCGCCTCAGGCGCCGCTTCGGGCTCCCCGTCGGCCGGCCGCTGGTCCTGTCGGTCGGCAGGCTCAGCAGGGAAAAGCGGCTCGGCGTGCTGCTGGACGCGGCGGCCAGGATGGACAACGACGCCCAGCTCGCCATCGCCGGCGCCGGGCCGGACGAGGCCAGGCTGCGAGCCTGCGCGGACCGCCTCGGTATCACGGGGAAGGTCCGCTTCCTCGGCTTCGTCCCCGGCGCGGACCTGCCCGGCTTGTACCGGCTGGCCGACGCGTTCGCGATCGCGTCCGAGGCGGAACTGCAGAGCCTGGCCACCATGGAGGCGATGGCGACCGGCCTGCCGGTGGTCGCCGCCAACGCGGGCGCGCTGGGCGAACTGGTGCGCCACGGGGAGAACGGGTTCCTGGTCGCGCCGGGTGACGCCGCCGGGATGGCCGCCCGGCTGGACCAGCTCTGCGCGGACCCCGTGCTCCGCCAAAGCATGTCCGCGGCGTCCGCGCGGATCATCGCCGCCCACGACAGGCACCGGTCCCTGGCCGCGTGGGAGTCGCTCTACCGCGAGCTGTGCCCATGACGAGCCCCGAGCGGCCGCCGGTCCCGCTGCTCTTCCTCGTGGGCGACAACGGCGGCGGGCACCGGAGCGCGGCGAACGCGGTCGCGCAGGCGCTCGACCGGCTCTGGCCGGGCCGCTTCGCCCCGGTCATCTACGACCCGCTGCTCGGCCCGGACGCCCCGCGCCGGCTGCGCTGGTTCGTCGGCTTGTACGGGCCCATGATCCGGTGGTGCCCGTGGCTGTGGGGCCTGCTGTGGCACGCGTACGGAACACAAGCGACGCTCGGCTGGATCCGGCGCACCTTCCTGGCGCCCGCCTACGACACCGTCGCCGGTGCCGTCGCCGGCTGCCGGCCCGCCCTGATCGTCGCCTTCCACCCGATGACCACCGAGCCCGCCGCGCGGGCCCGCGACAGCGCGGGCGGGCGGCTTTCTGTGGTCACCGTGATCACCGACCTGATCACCGCGCACCTGGCGTGGCGGGACGCGGCGGTCGATCACGTCATCGTGCCGTCCGCGGCGATGGCGGCCAGCCTGGTGCGGCACGGCCTGCCGGAAGGGCGGCTCGCCGAGGCCGGGCTGCCCGTCGCGGCCGAGTTCTGCCGGGCGCCGCTGAGCGTGTCGCGGCGCCGCGCGCTGCGCAGGTCTCTCGGCGTGCGCGGGCGGTTCCTCGTCGTCGTCACGGGCGGCGCCGAAGGCTCCGGCGGCATGTACCGGCGCACCGTCGCCATCCTGCGGCGGGTCGACGACGTCGACGTCGCCGTCATCTGCGGCCGCAACCGCACGCTGCACCGGCGGCTCAGCCGGCTCGCCGCGAAGACCCCGGGCACGCGGCTGACCGTGCACGGCTTCGTCGACAACATGGCCGACTGGCTCCGCTGTGCCGACATCGTGGTCGGCAAGGCGGGCCCGGGCACGATCGCGGAAGCGCTGTGCTGCGCGACGCCGCTCATCCTCACCTCGCGCGTGCCCGGCCAGGAGGACGGGAACGCGGAGTTCGTCGTCGCGGCGGGCGCCGGCAGCTACGCGCCGCGGCCGCGCCAGCTCGCCGACGAGGTCGGCCGGCTGCGCCGCGACCCGGCGGCGCTCGCGGTCATGCGGGCGGCGGCGGCCCGCGCCCGGCGGCCGCGCGCGGCCGACGACATCGCGCACTTGCTTGCCGGGGCCGCGGGCGACACCATCGAGTGGAACGAGCGCGGCCTGATGGAAAACTCCGAAAGCCTTTTGGGGGGGCACTGACATGACTGCCGGGGACGTTGTCTCGCCAGGCGGCGACGAGGACGTCGAAGAGACCTCCGCGGACCAAGCCGCGCCGCCGCTTGTGGTCCGGGCGCAAGGCGTCACGCGAACCCTGCGACCAGGTCCCGTCTACCGGATCGGCCGTGACCCGGCCGCCGACGTCGCGGTCGAGGAGCCGCTGGTTTCCTGGCGGCACGCGGTCCTGACGGCGACCGCCGCCGGGTGGCTGCTCGAGGACGCCGGCAGCACCAACGGGACGTTCGCGGACGGCGAGCGAGTCCAGCGGGTTGAGATCACCGGGCCGAGCAAGGTCCGGCTCGGCCACCCGGAGGCGGGTCCGATCGTCGACTGCTCGTTCCCGGATGACCCAGGCGAGCCCGCCCCGGCAGCCGCGTCGGCGAAGCCGCTGCCCACCGCCGTCTTCCAGGCGAAGCCCGCCCCGCAGCCCGCCCCCGAGGCACTCCCTCAGGCGGCCTTCCACGCGGGCGAGCGAGCCCCCACCGGCGTCATGCGGCTGCCCGACCGGGTGGTGCGCATCGGGCGCGCCGACGACAGCGACGTGGTGGTGTCCGACCTGCGCGTCTCCCGCCGCCACGCCGAGCTGCGCAGGGCGCCGGGCGGCGGGTACGAGATCACGGACCTGGGCAGTCACAACGGGACGTTCCTCAACGGCCAGCAGGTCACCTCCGCCGCCGTGACGGAGGCCGACGTCATCGGCATCGGGCTGGCCACCTTCCGTCTCGTCGGCGACGAGCTCCAGCAGTTCGACGACGTGGGCAACGTCTCGCTCGACGCCAGGGGGCTGACCGTCACGCTGCCGAGCGGCAAGATCATCCTCGACGACGTCACCTTCCCGCTGCCCGAGCGGTGCCTGCTCGGCGTCATCGGGCCGAGCGGCGCCGGCAAGTCCACCCTGCTGGGCGCGCTCACCGGGATGCGGCCGGCCAGCACCGGGTCGGTGCTCTACGACGGCCGCGACCTGTACGCGAATTACGCCGAATTGCGGCACCGCATCGGCCTGGTCCCGCAGGAGAACATCCTGCACACCCAGCTGTCCGCGCAGCGCGGCCTCGGGTACGCCGCCGAGCTGCGGTTCCCCCGCGACACCAGCCCAGCCGAACGCTCCCGCCGCATCACCGAGGTCCTCACCGAGCTGTCGCTGGCGCAGCACGCGCAGACGCGCACCTCCGCGCTGTCCGGCGGCCAGCAAAAGCGCGTCAACGTCGCGCTCGAGCTGCTCACGAAGCCGAGCCTGCTGTTCCTCGACGAGCCGACGTCCGGCCTCGACCCCGGCCTGGACAAGTCCGTAATGGACATGATGTCCGGGCTCGCCAAGGACGGCCGCACGGTCATCGTGGTGACGCACTCGGTCGCGAACCTGGGCAGCTGCGACCGGCTGCTCGTCCTGGTGCCCGGCGGGAAGATCGCCTACTTCGGCGCGCCGGCAGACGGCCTGCGGCACTTCGGCAAGCGCGACTGGGCCGAGGTCTTCCAGGCGTTCGAGGCCGAGCCGGACCGCGACTGGGCCGCCGAGTACCGCAGATCGCCGTACTATACGCGGTATACAAACGGGAAACGGCACACGACCGCGCCGATCGCGCCTTCGCAGCCCGCCCCCAAGCCGGCGCCCGGGCCGAAGCCCGCCAACCGGCTGGCGCAGCTGTCCACCCTCATCAGGCGGTACCTGGCGGTCATCGGGTCGGACCGCAACTACGTCGGCGTGATCGCGCTGCTGCCGGTCATCCTCGGCGCCCTGATCCGCGCCATCCCCGACGCGGCCGGGCTGACCGGGACCAACAACGGCCTGGCCATCCAGCTGCTGGTGATCCTGGTGATGAGCGCGTGCCTGATCGGCGTCGCCAACGCGGTCAGGGAACTGGTCAAGGAACGCCCGATCTACACCAGGGAACGCGCCGCCGGGCTGTCCCCGGCCGCCTACCTGGCGTCCAAGCTCATCGTCCTCGGCGCGATCAGCGCCATCCAGGCCGCCGTGCTCGTGGCGATCGGGCTGGCCGGCCGTCCGCTGCCGCCGCACGGAGTGGTGCTCACCGGGGCGCCGCTGATCGAGCTCATGCTCGGCATCGCCCTGCTCGCGATCGCGTCGATGACGGTCGGCCTGCTCATCTCCGCGATCGTCAACTCCTCGGACAAGACGATGCCGCTGCTCGTGGTCGCGGTCCTCGTCGAGGTCGTGCTCTGCGGCGGCGTCATCAGGCTCAACAACATCGCCGGGCTGAACCAGCTGTCCTGGCTGTTCCCGTCCCGCTGGGGCTTCGGCGCCGTCGCGTCGACGGTCGGGCTCAACAAGGTCACCCCGCCGCCGCCCGGCGACACCGCCGACCCGCTGTGGGACCACACCGCGCACACCTGGTTCCTCAACATGGGCGCGCTGCTCGCCCTCACCCTGATCCTCGCGGCTCTCGCCTGGTGGCGGCTCGCCCGGCAGCGTCCCGGCCGTCGCTAGCGCAGTCACCCCGCGTACGTTCTGAAAAAAATCTTTCCTTCCGAACGGACCCGTTCCTCCGCCTGCCCCGCAAGCGCGTGCTGGAGCGGGGTCACAGCTCCATCGTGGCGCCTTCGGCCGCGACGGTCACCGGGATCTCGGCGGCGGCGAACCGGCGGGCCACGTCGTCGAGTTCGGCGTCGGTGCGGGACGGCTTGTGGTGGAACAGCGCCAGCCGGCTGGCGCCGGCGCGGACCGCCGCCGACACCATCCGCGAACCGTGGGAGACACGAACGTCGGGCAACTTCGTCTCCCGCTGACCGTCGCCGTCCGACAGCGGTTCTCATTATCCCCCCAACCACAATCCGCTGCGGAGGAAAAGAGCACGACCATCAGCCGCCTTCGGGAAGGTCAGGATGCGGTTACTGGGCCTATTTGCACATACCCAAGAAGGCGGTCGACGGTGCCAACTGAACAGGAAGAAGCGCTCTACTGGGCTGGAAAGGCTTCCGACGCGCACCGGAACGTCCAGGACACCGTCCAAACGTCGGCCGGGAAATGGCAGGCGGCGATCGCCGCGTTCCTGGGGGCGTATGCCACCGTCGGTTTCGTTGTCGGGCCGACGACGCTCGCGAGCCTTCCGCCGTCCGGGTGGAAGGTCGCCATCGTCATCATCCTTGGCCTTGCCGGGCTGATCGGGCTGTGCGCGGTCATCCTCGCCAACCGGGCCGCGGCGGGCTTCCCGAGGATCGTGGATCAGCCCATCACGGGCCCGCAAATGGCCGCGGCCGCACTGGATGGAGCGAGGCAGTCCCGTAAGTACCTGCGCACAGCCGTATGGCTTGCCGCGTTTAGCAGATTCCGGCGGCCGGCGGAACGATTACCGTGGTGACTTCATGCGGCGGATCTTAAGAGCCTCACCGGCCGCCGGAAGCCACTTCACCTACCCCGTACGGCCCGCCGTGTATATGATTTCCACACCTGCCTATGGCGCGGGCATTCGAGAGCTGGGGGGCTTCATGGATCATCTGATACCCATGGGGAATTGGAGATGAGACGAGCCTGGCCGAAGAACAGCCAGGCTCGGGTGCCCTGGCTTATGTTGCTTGCCGTCGCCGCGGCTGGTGTCTGGCTCCTGGCGCAGCATTTCAAGGCGGCTGTCGTGGTGCGGGTCATCGCCTCGGCGGCCACGCTCGCGCTTCCTGTCCTGGCAGATCAGCTGATCAAGTCGGTATTCAAGCGGGATGACGAGCTGAAACGGGCATGCCTAACGCACCTGCGCGGCTACTCGCGGCGCCGTGGCATTCCCACTGTGCAATCCGTACGCGACATGACGACACTGGGTGTTACGGCGGCCCGTGGCTCGGCGGGTGGCGAGATGAGTCCATACCTGGTGCGCGATAAGGACCGTAATCTTGACGATCTGCTGCTGACCAGTAACACTTTCGTGCTGCTCATCGGTGATTCCAAGGCTGGCAAGTCACGGATGGCGGCGGAGGCAATGCGGCGCCATTTCCCCGGCCGGAACCTTATTATCCCCGACAACGCCGACTCGCTTGGTGCGCTACTGGATGCCGGTCTCGACTTCGCGGGCAGCGTGGTATGGCTCGATGAGCTCCAGCGTTACCTGGAAAAGAGCGGCCTCGGCAGGCTGCTCGACTATCTGGCCGGCTCGGATGCGCCCCGCGATGTGACGATACTAGCGACCATCCGCGAAAAGGCCTATACGACCTACATGCCCGACGGCGAGATCGAGTCGCCCTACTGGGCGGTGCTGAAGCGGGCGGCCCGGCTGAGACTCGACCGGCTGTTGTCCGATACTGAGCGGCAGCGCGCGACGGCGATGTTCAACGACTCGCACCTGCTCGCCGCGCTCGACCGCTTCGGCCTGGCCGAGTACTTGTCGGCCGGCCCGGACCTGATGGAACGGCTGGAAAACGGGATCGTCGCCGAACCTATCGGTGCCATGGTGGTCCTCGCCGCTGCGGACTGGTCCCGCACGGGGGTGACTCAGCCGGTGCCGCAGGCGGTCCTTGTCGCCCTTGTCAAGGACTACGCGGAGCGGTCCCAGGTCAAGCAGCCCGGTCCCACTGATATCAACACTGGCATGGCCTGGGCACAGAAGCCCGTGTACGGCGCCAGCCAGTTGCTCTCCCCGGCGCAGGGCGGTTTCACCGTCTTCGATTACGTCCTTGATCACGCCCCGCAGAATTCCATTCCCGGTGAGGTGTGGGACGCGGCGATCAGCGCCGCGCAGGGTGAGGAGCTTGTTCACGTCGGCCTTGCCGCGTACGAGCAGAACCAGCTCGACATCGCGGTCCGCGTCTTCGAGGTGATCGTCCGCCAGGAAACGCCGCCCATCGACCGCACGCTGGCGGCCTACAACTACGCTCGCATCCTGGAGAAACTCGGCAGGACGCCGGAGGCTCTCGAGTACTACTCGAAGGCAGCCGACGCCGGGCACATCGATGCGGCCTGCGCCGCCGGCCGCATCCTGGAAGCGCGCGGCGACCTCGACGAGGCCAGGCAGTATTACGAGACAGCAGCACAGGCGGGCAGCCTGGACGCCGCTTACGCACTCGGCACGCTGCTGCGCGAGACTGACCCGGCCCAGGCACTCCCGTGGCTGACCAAGGCCGCCCGCGCCGGACATCGCGAAGCCGCCTACGCCGCCGGCCGCATGCTGGAAGCGAGCGGCAACCCCGACGAGGCCAAGCGGTACTACGCGATGGCCGCGGCGGACCGGCCGGGGAATGCGCAATTGGCACCGATGCGGTCGCGCCCGGTCGCCGCCAGCGCCGACCGGGGCATGCGGGAGATGTATGAGATCGCCGACCGTGCCACCCTGCTCGAGAACCAGTTCGCGACCTACTCGAACGGCGAACTGCGTGAACGGGCCGCATCGCTGCGCCGCCGCGTTGAGAACCATGAGTCGCTGGACGGCCTCGTGCCTGAGGCGTTCGCGGTGCTGCGCGAGGCGGCGAGCCGGGTGTCGGGGCTGCGGTGTAATGACGCGGATCTCATCGGCGCCGTCGCACTGCACCGCGGCTACATAGCACGGATGCACCGGGGCGAGGGCTACGGTGAGACGGCCATGCTGGCCGCGTACGTCAACGCGCTGACTGGCGATCCAGTCCATGTTCTTACCGCCGACAACCCGGCCGCCTGGCGAGAGGTGCAGCGACTGGGGAAGCTCTACGGTTTCCTTGGTACAGCGGCAAGCGCGGTCATCGACGGCATGACCGTGGAGGCCCGCAAAGTCGCCTACCAGTCTCCCATCGTCTACGTGAGCGCCGAGGAGGCCAGTTTCGACTATCTCCGCGATGGCATGGCCTGGGCAGATGACGAGCGAGTACAGCGTGGCCTGCATTACGCGATCGTGCACGAGGCCGACTCGGCGATGATCGATGATGCATTCCAGCCGTATCAGATCAGTTCGCTGGGGGACAGCCCCTCCCGCTGGTATACGGAATTCGCTAAGATATCGCAGCGGCTAAGGCCCGGCGCCGACTACGACGTAGACGCCGCAGCGAGGCGTGTCATGCTCACCGAGCAGGGCATCGCCCGCGTCGAGAATTGGCTAGGCATCGACAACCTCTATGACGCGGTTAATTCGGCACTGGTGAAATATGCCGATGTGTCTCTCGAAGCAAAAGAACTCTACCAGCGGGATAAGAATTACGTAGTAATCGACGGCCAGGTGATGCTGCGTGATGAGACCGGGCGAATAAATCCAGGCCTACGCGCCTACGGCGGCGTGCACCAGGCACTGGAGGCGAAAGAGGGGGTGCCGATCAATCCCGACCACATCATTCAGGCGGAGATCCATAGGTGGGCCTTCCTTAACCTGTACCGGAAGCTGTCCGGCCTCACCAGTACGTCGGCCGATATCGTGGACACGTTCCAGCAACTCTATGAGGTAAAGGTCTGCGAGATTCCGGCCGATCGGCCGCGAAATCTTACTCAGCGTACAGATCTGGTTTTCTACAACGACAGCGCGCGGTGGCCCGCGCTCGCCGAACTCGCCGCGCGCAAGCACGCCACCGGGCAGCCCGTGCTCATCGATGTCACGTCGGACGAGCAGGGTAACGCGGCCAGCCGCATCCTGGCCGAGCGAGATATTCCGCATACCCGGCTGACCTTGCAGCAGGCATCCGAGGACGGCGCGCTCGCTGACGCGGCCCGCAAGGGCGCCGTGACCGTGGGCACCGATCTCTACCGGTACTCCGCCGACATCAGGCTCGGCGGAGCTTCCGGTACCCAGCAGGACCACGACGACGTCGCCGCGCTCGGCGGCCTGACCGTCATCGGCGTGGAGCGACGCGGGGAACGGCGTGCGGATGACCGGCTGTGCGAAATGACCGCCCAGTGTGGTGATCCCGGTGAGTCTGTGTTCATGGTCAGCCGTCACGGCGGCGCGCTCGGCAGCATGATCCGCTGGCCAGCTTTCGACTTCGGGGTCGGTGACCTTCCCATATCCAACGCGCTCGTCGATCGGGCGATGCGGTCGGTGCAGCGTACGACCGCACTTGTCAACGACGAGAAACGGCAGCGGAAGCTCCGGTACCTGAAGGTTTTCGAGCGCCAGCGGGCTGAGATAACCGCACTGCGCGCCCAGATCCTCGACGGCACGACCATCGATGAACTGGCCCGCGACTGGATGCGTCAAGCGGTCGATTCGCTAGTCGCCGAGCACATGGGCAGCCAGCGGCGGCACAGCGCGGATGTGGACGCACTCAATAAACGCCTGCGCGAGCTGATGGGCACGTCGATCGCCCGGCTTGAACTCGATGCTGGGGGTGGCGACGCTGCTTCGCCGGCACCCCGTCCCGACCCCGCGCATCTCAAGGCCGAAGCGCACGCCATCGCACAGCGAGCATGGGACGAGCGGGCCGCGGGATTCGGCATGGACCTATGGATCGAGATCGAGCGGCGGGTGGCGCTAGCGGTTATCGACCGAAACTGGAGAGAGCACATGGTAGTGCTGAACGAACTCTCCGAGGCGTCCCAACTGAGCAGCCTCACAGCCCGTGATCCGTTCTTTGAGTACCAGAACAACGCCGACGACGCCTTCCGGGAGCTGCTGCGGAACATCATTCAGGAATTCGTCGGCAACATGATGAATCTCATCTTCGAAGTAACCGAAAATCCCATAGTCGAAGAAACCGGCACTACTTCACGTCCGCTCGACGACAGCGCTCCAGCCACGCCGCTCGAGGCCGATGGCAATCCGCCAGAGAGCAATCCCGCCGAACCGCAGGGCGATGATGGTGATCAACCCGCGCTACCATCCGCGCAATAGCCTTGGGTCATAGGCGTCCACCTGCCGGCCGCCGCGACCAGCCCCTACGCTCGCCGCATGCAGGCCGTTTTCCGGCTCACCGCGCAGCTTCGCGGGCGTGCTCGCGGTGCTCGGCCTGGGCGTGCTCGGCCTGGGCGTGCTCGTGCTCGTCGCGCTGCCCCCGGCGAGGTCGGTCGCGAGGGTTCCCGCAGCCGCCACCTTCCGTTCTGAATGATTCCGAACGTACGCGGCTGACTCCGTCACCTCACCAGTCTCAGCGGACGATCAGCACCGTCTTGCCTGGGGGGTGCGGCCGGGTCGCGCTTTCGAACGCCTGCCTGCCGTCGCGCAGCGGGAACGTCTGGCTGACGACCGGCCGCAGCCTGCCATCGTCCACGAGCCCGGCGAGCCGGGCCAGTTCGGCGGCGTCCGGGGTGACGACGAAGAACATGGCGTGCACGCCGAAAGCGGCGGCCTTCTCCGCCGACGGCGGGGCGCCGAGCGTCACCAGCCGCCCGCCCCGCCGCGTCACCCCGTAGGAGGCGTCGAGGACGGGACCGCCCACTGTGTCGATGACCACGTCGAAGCCGTCCGGCGCCGCCGCCTCGTAGCCGGCTGCGCCAGCCCCCGCGGCCAGGAACGTCGTGGCGCCGAGGCCCAGAATGAAGTCCCGCTGCCGTTCGCTGCCGGTCGCGGTGACGACGCCGCCGCCCGCGACGGCGAGCTGGACGGCGTAGCAGCCCACGCCGCCCGCTCCGCCTTGCACGAGGACCTGGTCTCCCGGCTTTAGGTCCGCGTGATCGGCGAGCGCCTGCCACGCGGTCAGCGCGGCCAGGGGCAGCGTCGCGGCCGCCGCGTGCGAGGCCGACCGCGGCTTGGCGGCGAGGCCGGCGGCTGGCAGCGTGACGTACTCGGCCGCCGCCCCGTCCCGGTCGAAGTCGATCAGCCCGTACACCTCGTCGCCGATCGCGACGCCGCCGGCACCAGGACCGAGGCGGGTGACCGTTCCCGATACCTCGTGGGACGGGATGACCGGGGTGCGGTCCTTGCCATCGCTCGTCGTCCAGGTCAGGTCCCAGGTCAGCTCGGCGAAGGTGATGGCGGCGGCGTGCACCGCGACGAGGGCCTCGCCCGGCCCCGGCACGGGCACCGGGGCCGGCTCGTACACGAGCTGTTCTGCTCCGCCGCGGGCGTGCGCGCGCAGCGCCATCATCGTTTCGGACATGTCGTCAGAACCCCTGCTTGGCGAGCCAGGACAGGCACTCGTCGGCTACCGCGCGCCAGCCGCTGTCGATGGTGAGACTGTGCCCCCGGTCGGATGGCCTCAGGCACGGTGTGATCCTCCCCGCCCATGACGAGCAGCAAAGGTCCGCGGCCTGAATTTCCGGTGTCGACTTTCGCCGGGGAGTGCGGCGAGAAGTTGGCGGTAGCCGCCGTTTCCGCTGGTCCAGGTATGCCACTACCAGGTCGTCCTCCGCACCCCCGCCGCCCTGCTGCGCGCCGAGTAACCGGGTCCGGCCTCAGCTCACGACGTCGGCGTCCCTCTCGTTGATGGCCGCCGACTCGCGCTATAACGTGGAATGCCGGTGGCTCGGTGCCACCGCGTCGCCGCCGAGGAGGCCGGATGCCGGCAGATCCGCCCAGCTCACCCGCGCTGCGCGCGTCCGACGCTGACCGCGACCGGGTGATCGAACTGCTGCGCGCCGCCGTCGCCGACGGCCGCCTCGACCAGGCCGAGTTCGGCGAGCGGCTGGACGCGGCGCTGGCCGCCCGCACCATGGACGCGCTGGCCCCGCTCACCGCCGATCTGATCGCGGCGCCAGGCAGCGGCGGCGGGCTCAGGCTGCCGCTCGCCGGGACGCCGGCCGAGCCGGCCGCCGAACTGCTCACCATCAAGGAGCGGTACGGCTTGGTGCGCCGCGATGGCCGGTGGACGCTGCCGCACCGGCTGGCGCTGCGCACCGCGTGGTGCGACGTGATGCTAGACCTGACCAGCGCGGTGCGCAGCGGGCCCGAGCTAGTAGCAGGGACGCGGGCGACAACACGCTGGAGACGCTATGCGTCCGCCTGGTAGGCCGGATGCGGTACGCCCGGATTAGCACGCGGTGGCTGGCGCCGCTCCGGTGACACAGGAGTCCGCGCACGCCGAAAATGACTGGGGTCAGACCGGCCGCGCGCCCTACGATCGGACGCATGCCGAGCTATGAGCCCGTGGACCTGTCGGCCGCGTGCAACGCTGGTGTGGACGTTCTTGGCGATGAGCCGGGCGATGTTCCGCTCGGCAGGGTGGACCTGCGCGGCCTGCCGTTCCTGATCGGGTCGCAGCCACCGTCCGCGCAGCGGTGCTTCCTGCTGCCCGGTGTCCCGACGGCGGTCGGGATCGGCCGGCCCGCGCGGCGGGTAATCGTCGCGCACCGCCTGCTCGAACCGGGCGCACCAGCAGGTCACGCTGTCGGGCGGACTATCGCAGAGTACGTTTTCCACCTGGCCGGCGGCGAGGTCGTCACTGCGCCCATCCGGGAGCGGTTCGAAATCCAGGTGGTGCCGCCGGGGTGGGGCCGTCTGCCGTTCCTCGCCGTCACCGACACCCTCGACTACAACCTGCCGCGTTTCGAGGGCAAGTGGGGCCAGGCCGGGGAACGCCTGGTGGAGCACGAAATGGGATGGCCCGCCGGATACTTCCTGTGGTGCTGGGTGAATCCTCATCCGGAACGAGCGGTCGAACGGATCGAGTTCGTCCCGCGCGGCACGCGTTTCATCGTTGCCGGCATCACGACCAGCGACGTTGATGAGCACCCGTTCGTCCGCGCGCCGGCGCGTCCGGTGCGGCTCGTAACAAAGGACGGGCGGAGCGGAGTCCTCGATATCAGTGTGGACCGAGGCGTCGCGACCTATCCGCAGCCGCTGCCGGGCGAGGACGACCGGGCCGGCTGGGGAGCGACGGAAGGAACGTCCGCGTACGCGTCGATCGCCGCGGTGCCGTCGGCGACCGTCGCGGTCCGGCGGGGCGGCGACGAGCTCGGCCGGGTCCGCTGGGGCGACCTGGAACGCGACGGGCGGGCAGACGCAGGCCAGGTCTCGCTTGAGCTGACGGAACGCGGCCGCAACTGGGTGCATGTCAGCGTCGTTGACGACGCGACCGGGCGGCCGGTGCCGTGCCGGGTCCATTTCCGTTCGGCTGAGGGGATTCCCTACCAGCCGCACGGCCACCACAATCACGTCACGCAGAATCTGGACAGCTGGCATTACGACGTTGGCGGTGACACGCGTCTTGGCCAGCGCAGCTACGCGTATATCGACGGCACCTGCCAGGGATGGCTGCCGCGAGGCGAGGTCGTCGCGGATGTCGCGCGCGGGTTCGAATACGAATCGCTCCGGCAGACCGTGCGGATCGAGCCGGGTCAGCGCGAGCTGACGCTGCGGATCAGCCGCGTCGCCGACATGGCCGCGGACGGATGGTGGTCGGGCGACTCGCACGTCCACTTCCTGTCCACCCCGGGCGCTCAGCTCGAGCAGCGGGGCGAGGACCTGCGTGTCGTCAATCTGCTGCAGACGCAGTGGGGCGCGCTGTTCACCAACACCGAGGATTTTTCCGGCCAGCCGAGTGTCGTCGACGGCGGCGGCTACATCACGTATGTCGGCCAGGAAAACCGCCAGCACATGCTCGGCCACATGGTCCTGTGGGGCCTGACAGAACCGGTCATGCCGTGGTGCAGCGACGGTCCCGACGAGGCCGAGCTCGGTGGCGCGCTGGACGCGACGCTGAGCGACTGGGCCGACCGGACGCACGCCCAGGGCGGCACCGTCGTCGCCGCGCATTTCCCGAATCCGAACGGCGAGCCGGCCGTTCTCGTCGCGACCGGCCGGGCCGACGCCGTCGAGATGCTCGCCCATTCCGGCGACGCGATGCTCGAGTATTACCGCTACCTGAACAGCGGCTACCGGCTGCCGCTCGTCGGCGGCACGGACAAGATGTCAAGCGCCGTGCCGGTCGGCCTGTACCGCACGTACGCGCGGCTGGACGAGGAGTTCAGTTACGAGGCCTGGTGCCGGGCGGTGCGGTCGGGTCGTACGTTCCTTTCCGGCGGGCCGCTCGTGACGCTCTCGGTCGACGGGTGCGAGCCGGGCGACACCGTCGAGCTCTCCGGGCCGGGAACCGTCAGCATCCATGCCACGGTGCGCGGCATTTTCCCGCTCCGCTGCCTCGAAGTCGTGCGTAACGGCGAGGTCGCTGTGCGGACCGAAGCCAACGGCGGCCGGCAGGCCGAAATCAGCGCGGAGTTGCGGATCGACGGCAACTCGTGGATAGCCTGCAGAGCGTTCGGTGCCGATTACCATCTCGATGAATGGGGTCGCCGGGTTTTCGCGCACACCTCGCCGGTCTATGTCGCCTGCGGCGGTGACTGGACGATGACCGACCCCGAAGGCATCCGCTATATCCGGACCCTCGTCGAGGGTGCCCGCGACTACGTCCGGCACACCGCGGTCCGAAGGTCCGACCAGGTCACGACGCACCACCACGGCGAGGCCAACCACCTCGCCTGGCTGGACCGGCCGTTCGCCGAGGCCCTGCGCGCGCTGGAAGAGCGCGATCGCGGGTAAGCGAAGTTCGGCCGCGTAGCCGTGCAGGCGGTGGGCGAGGCCGGCCGGATTGCTGAGCGCGACCAGGTGCCCGCCAGGCATCTCATCCGCCTCGATGCCGAGTCGGTCGCTGGCGACGCGGCGCTGGAACCCGGCTGGGAAGAGCCGGTCGCCGGCGCCGATCAGCACCCTGATCGGGACGTCCGGCCAGTGCTTGAAGGTGCATGGCTGCCGGAAGGGGGTGTCGGCTGGCTCGCGTGGCGGCCCGGCGGCTGCCAGCACGGCCCGGGCCCGGGGCGGCAGGTCATGCAGGAAATAGGTCTCGACGTCGAACTCACCGCCGCGGCCGGCCGCCTCGTCGGCTGCCCGGCGCGCCTTCCCGGATCCGGTAGCGTCCGACCACTCACCCGGAGTCTCGCCGGGTTCGGGGATCATCGCGTTCAGCAAGACGATCATCGCGACCGGCCGCCTGACCATGGGCGCGGTGAATCCGGCCAGCGACTGCGCGACCAGCACCACGCCGGGCTGGCCGCCGATCGCCCGATCGACGATCTGAGCGTATTCAGGGAGGCCCAGCGCCGGGTCGTTCTCCGCGATGTCCACCGCGATCGCCCGGTGACCCCGCCGCCGCAGCTCGGGCACAAGCAGCCCCCAATACGCGGCCTGACCGCCGGCGCCTGGCACCAGCACGAACGTGGCCATCGACCCTGCCCTCCCCGATATCTGACTCCGGCACGCCAGAGGGTTCCCCACGTTCAGACCGCGCGGCGCGGCGAAACTCATCGCACCCGAACGGTCACCGGGGAACCTACAGTTGGATGGGTGACGACCACCCGCGAGCTGCTGCTGGCGGAGCGGGCACTTGCCCAGCGGCGAGCCGCGGCCCTGGAGCGCGAGTTCGCGGATATCGCCGCGTCCGCGGGCGAGCCGGGCGCCGACGACGAGCACGACCCGGAGGGCGCGACGCTCGCGTTCGAGCGGCAGCACACCGCCGGGCTGCTGGCCCAGGCCGTGACCCAGATCGCGGAGATCGACGCCGCCATCGGCAGGCTCGACGACGGCACCTACGGGATTTGCGTCCGGTGCGGCCAGCCGGTCGGGGCGGAGCGGCTGGCCGCGCGCCCGGCGGCCGCCACCTGTGTCCGGTGCGCCCAGTCTGCCAGGCCGTTACTGGCGCGCCTCCGGGTGCGCTACTGGTCCTCGTAGAGCTCGGTCAGGTCGGCCGCGACCGGCCCGAACTCGGTGCTGAAGGCCTCCTGGACGATGGGGTCGTCGTCGGTGCCGAGGGCGCGCCAGTCCTCGCCGGGTTCGAGGATCTTCTCGGCGCCGCGGATGCCACGGAAGTCGCCGGTCACGGCCGGGGGCTCCTTGCCCTCGGCCAGGCCCTTGGCGGCGGAGATCAGGATGTGCCGCATCCGGCTGATGGCCTTGTCGGTGGAGCCGAGCTGTTCCTGGGTGCGGTCGTAGATGGGGCCCATCGATTCGGTCACCATGAGGTCCTGGCTGACGAAGTCGGACACGCCGCTGAAGATGCCGCCGCTGCGCTGCAGCTCGCGGTCCATCAGGTAGTCGTTCGCCGCGGTGTACTCGCGCGGGGTGATGCCGTTGGTCGGCCGGGAGAGCGGCGTGGAGAACGGGGCGATGGAGAAGAGGTTCGCGCCGCCGAGCCCGCGGGGGTTCGGCCGCTCCCTCGGCGCGAAGAAGTAGCGCCAGCAGTTGTTGTCGTCGATCGGGATGAACATGCCCTGGCCGGCGCTGAACGGGATGCTGGCGATCATCGTGTGGTAGGGGATCGCGTAGGCGGAGATGCGGACGTGGGTGTTGCCGTTGGGGGTGGTGCGGATGCCGGCGTACCGGTAGCCGTACCAGGTGTCATCGACCTCGAGCTGCGGCGCCCGGTCGTGCCGCCAGAACTTCCAGGACATGGCGTTGGAGGGGTAGCCGGGCTTGTCCGACCCGTCGTCGGGGATGTCGTCGATGCCGTCCCACTGGTGCAGGTGGGAGATGTGGGCGGTGTCGATGTTGCCCTCCATCGCCTGCACCCAGTTGCAGGTGGAGTGCTGCTTCGCCGCGACGAACTCGCTGGCGCCCCCCTCGGAACCGAAGTCGCGGAATGAGGTCATGGTCTCGCGCGGTCCGAGGTAGGCCCAGATGATGCCGCCGGATTCGTGGGTGGGGTAGGCGCGCATCCGGACCTTGTCGCAGAACGGGGCGGGTTCGCTGGGCATGTCCACGCACCGGCCGTCGGTGTCGAAGGCCCAGCCGTGGTAGACGCAGCGGATGGCGGCGTCCTCGTTGCGGCCGAAGTACAAGGACGCGCCGCGGTGCGGGCAGTTCTCCTGAACCAGGCCGATGCGGCCTTGGGTGTCGCGGAAGGCGACCAGGTTCTCCCCGAGCAGCCGCACCCGGGCCGGGGGGCTGCCCGGCTCGGGGATCTCCGCGCTCAGGCAGGCCGGCGTCCAGTACCGGCGCAGCAGCTCGCCCATCAGCGTCCCCGGCCCCACCCGGGTCAGGATCTCGTTGTCTTCCGCCCTCAGCACGCCCGCACCTCCGCCTAGCGAGACCCGGCCCGGCGCTGGACCGGCCTTTTCACCGTCTCATCGCCCAAAGAACGCTGTCAATCATCGACCAGACAACTTCGCACCGCTCCCGGTTGTGGGCTGGCCCGTCGCTAGGCGGCCGCGGCCGCCCGGAGCTGGGTGAAGTCGATGCCGAGCCAGGCGTTCAGGCCGGCGTAGCCGGCCGGGGTCACCGTGACGATCCGGCTGCCGTCGTGGCGGCGCATCCAGCCACGGTCGGCGAGTTCGGTGGCGAGCGCGGCGCCGACGCCGCCCGCGAGGTGGTACCGGCGTTCGGTCCAGTCCATGCAGGGGCGCAGCAGCGGCCGGGTGCGGCGCGGCATGGCTCCGGCGTCGATGCCGAGACCGGCGAACACCCGGGCCCCGCGCGGGCCGAGCACCCAGGCGCCGTCCCGCTCGGCGATCGCGTCTTGCTCGGTGAGCGCTTCGGTGACGGCGACCCCGACCACGCCGGCGAGGTGGTCATAGCACATCCGCGCCCAGCGCAGGTTGCGCTTGCGCGCCGAGTCCCGCAGCGAGCGGACCGGCGTCGCCGGCGCGAGGATAAGGAGCGTCTCCAGCGCGTCGGCCACCGGCTGTGACGCGATCGAGTACAGCTGCTGACGGCCGCTGGGCTGCGCCGAGACCAGGCCGCCGGCGGTCAGCTTCTTGAGGTGAGCGCTGGCCAGCGACCGGGAAATGCCGGCCGCGGACGCCAGCGCGGAACCGGACTGCGGCGTGCCGCCCAGCAGGGCATGCAGGATCCGCGCCCGGTTGGGGTCGCCGATCAGGCGGCCGAGCGCGGCGAGGTCGGCATCGGGCTCCATAACCCGCACACTACGGCAAGAACTGTCAAACCGGGGTTTGACGATTGTCCGGATATGGTCGGGTCCCATGAGGGTCTGGATACGAGTCGCGCTCGTGATGTTCGCCGTGGGCTGGGGCGCCAACCAGTTCTCGCCGATGCTGATCGTGTACCGGCACGCGCTCGGCCTCGGGCCCGGCGAGATCGCCGGGCTGTTCGCCATCTACGCGATCACCCTCATTCCCGGGCTGCTCGCCGGCGGGCCGCTGTCCGACCGGTTCGGCCGCCGCGCGTGCGTGCTGCCGTTCGCGGCCCTGTCGCCGGTCGCCACGCTGCTGCTCGTCCTGGGCCCGCACGATCTCACGCTGATCGCGGCCGGGCGGGCCCTCGCGGGCCTGTGTTCCGGCATGGTGTTCGGCCCGGCGACCGCCTGGGTGCAGGACCTGTCCGATGGGGGAGCGGTGAGCGCCCGCCGCGCGGCGCTCGCGCTCAGCGCCGGATTCGGCCTGGGCCCGATCGTGGCGGCGCTGCTCGCACAGTGGTCCGCCGACCCGCTGGTCGTGCCGTACCTTCCGCACCTCCTTCTTGGTCCCGTGGCGTTTGTCGCGGCGCTGGCTGTGCCGGACGCCCGGCGTTCGGCACAGCCAGCAATAACCGGCTACCGCTGGCCTCCGGCCGCGGTGCGGACCCGCGCGTTCTGGCTGGCGGTGGCGCCGGCCGCGCCGTTCGTGTTCGGCTCGGTGTCGCTGGCCATCGTCGTGCTGCCCGAGGAGGTGACGAGCGCGCACACGCTGTCGGCCGGGTACGCCGGGCTGATGACCGCGCTGGCGTTCGCCGCCGGCATCGGGGTGCAGCCGGCTGCCCGGCTTCTCGCGGCCCGCCGCCCCCAGGCCGGCGTCGTCGCCGGGCTCGCGGCCGCGGCGGCGGGCGCGGCGGTCAGCGCCGCCGCCGTCGCCGGCGCGGACCGGGTGCTGGCTGGCCTCGCCGCCGTGCTGCTCGGCCTCGCCTACGGGCTGTGCCTGGTCTGCGGGCTGCGGCAGGCCGAGGAGCTGGCCGGTGCCGGGGACCGGGGCGCCGTGCTCGCCTGCTACTACGTGCTTGCCTACCTCGGGTTCGCGGCGCCGTACGCGGTAGACGGGCTGAACGGGGTGTTCGGCAAGGCGGCGACTTTCGCGGCGCTGGCCATGGCGGCGGCGATGACTACCGCGCTGGCGGGGCTGCACGCCGCGCGCGTCCGTAATTCTCCGGTATCCCGTCTGCCCGCGGGCCGGCGCGCCCCGGTGAGGTCATGAAAGAGCCGCGTCGTCTCCAGGCCGGGGGAGACACCGAGCTCATCACGAAGCGCCTCGGCGCAGATGCGGTACTGGCGGCTCACCAGCTGTTGCTTGTGTTCCAGTGAATAGCAGCGCATGAGGAGCCTGTGGATAGGCTCACAGCACGGATCGTTCGCCAGGGCCAGCTGGCCGAGCTTCGCCGCGGACGCCAGTTCCCCGAGATCAAGGTAGATCTTTCCGAGGCTCTCCAGCGCTTCCAGGTACAGCTCGTTCAGATGTCTTTGCTCGGGCAGGTACCAGTCGCCGGCCGGGTCATCCTCGAAGAGCCGGCCACGGTACAGCTGGACCGCTCTCTGGTAGTGCCGGATCGCCACGCCGGAATGGTCAGAAAGATTCGCCAGATGCGCCTGGCTAAGCGAGGAGAGAAACTCCTCGCGGTCTATCCGCCATTTCAGTTTCGGATTGAGGGCGTAGCATCCGTCTTGGTAGAGAATGGGCTGGAGGCCCTGCCATGGCCCCTCGAGGACGTTCCGCAGGTTGTACAGCGCGACATTGAGGTTATTGCGCGCCGCGGTATAGGTGTGATTGGGCCAGTGCAGGTCCATGAGCACATCACGCCGCACCGGCCGGCCGTGGTGGATCAGCAGGTACTGGAATACCGATCTCGCTTTCAGGCTGTTCCATTTCATCACGCGCCGTCCGGCGACTCGCAGCTCGAGCGGCCCTAGGGCCAGAGTCGAGATATCCGCTTCGGGCCGGTCTGTGACCGGGAGCTGCTGGGAGGACACCGCGACAGCATCCGTGCTCCCCGGATCGGGCTGGCCGGATGGCAGGTGGTCGTGCTGGGAAATCACCTTCAGCCAGCCCGCCAGGCCACCGCCCCTGCGTTTCTTCGTGGTGGGCTCGCCGTCGGCAAGCAGCGCATCGATCTGGCTGTTCAGCTCGCGTTCGATTATCCGGCAGCAGCGGGCGGCCGCCTCCAGATGAGCCGCGAGCCGCAAGTGCTCAGCACTCCACAACTGGAGGTTGCGAACGCTCTCGACGCTGACCCGGGAAGCGACGCCGACATGGTCGGTACCAGCGAGCTGCTCGAGGGCTTGAAACAGCTCGCGTTGCGTCAGACGCCTCAGTTCCGTAACGGCATCGTTCAGCCGCCCTCCGGCGTCGCGTTGACGCACCATTTTTCCCCCAGGTTCCCCGATATCGTCCAGGCCACGTAAAAGTTCCCCAAGGGCTTACTCCTTCATCCAAGACGCCGAACCGGGCTTGTCAAGTCGCTTTTCTGGCTAGCCGACGATGAGCAGCGGGACTTCGCAGAAAGCCCGGCGAGCCGCGTGGCGATGATCTTCGGCGAAGAACATGCCCCGGTAGACCCCTGCGGGTATCGTGACTGGAGTGCTTGAAATCGCCACGGTCTGTTTACCTGGGCCGGGTGTTATTTCACCGGACCAGGTGAACGTAATCTCCTCAGCCGACTCGATTCGCTGTAGCTGGCAGCGCATCTCGCAGGTCACCGTTTCTTCCGCTTCTGTCAGGCTCACGCGCCCGGTGAATATAAGGGCGCTCCCGGCATCGAGCGTTACCGCATCGGGGACGAGCAGCTGGCTGGCCGGCCCGCTGATCGCCTGGCTTCCGGCGTGGCGCACCTCGAGGCCGGTAATGCGCAGGCGGCCTCGTCTCGCCATGCCCTCGGGCGCGGCCGGCTGCGCAGCAGGCCGCACGGCAGGCGGGCCTACCCGGTCCTCCATCCAGCGAAATACGTCGGCGGGGGCTGGCGTGGGCGCTGACGTCTCCAGCGTCTGATCTGACTCGATGTGGTGGACCACGAACCGGTGCGGGCCGCCCTGGCCGCCCGGCCCGCCGACGGACTTCCACGCCTCGACCACGAAGGTGGCCAGCGGTTCGTCCGTGGCGGCCGGGCTTTCCCCCGATAGCCGCCTCGCCTGGTCGCGCCAGCGGGCGACTTCGCCGGCCGGCAGCCGCCTGCCGCCAGCCTGCAGCGCCCGCTGCAAGTCATCGGCCTCGGCGTCGCTGAGTGCGGCCAGCTGGGCGATGGTCTCGATTCCGTGGTCCTGGCTGAGCCGCACGCACATCGCGTCGCCGATGCCGCGAATCTGCTTGAGCTCCGCCTGCCGCATGACAGCCTACGGCGCCGTGATCGCGAGGATCCGGTCGTCGAACACACAGTTGGGCTTGGCGGCGCTGTTGGACGTGAAGTGAAGTTCCGTGACCACCCGGTACACGGCGTCGTCGTCACCGGGCGCGGTCTTGAAGACGCCCGTGCCCGAGTTCAGGCTGGTGGTGAACGGCCCCGTGGTGAACGAGAAGCTGCTCAGCCCCGTGGCCGGAGTAGTGTGCGGGAACGGCCCGAGTGTCTTCCTGGTGCCTGTCTCAACCTCCTCGATGTGGTGGCTTATCTCCACCGGCTCGTTCGCGTACATCGCCACCACGAACGAGAGCCCGGTGATGGAGAGGTTGAGGCGGAACTCGAGCGGGGTGCCCGCTATCACGATGTCCGTGTCATCCGGCGCGGGCGACAGGACATCGACGCCAGTGGACGTGAGGTCGATGACGGGCGGGCTCTTGGGCTTGCTAGTCGTGGTCATGGTGGCTTTCTCCTCGGTGGCTGTGCCGAATGCTGAGTGTTGTAGCAGGGAGCACTTAGCCAGCACTGTGCCGCGCGCTTAATCTCCCGCTTAATCCGCGGCAGGGCGCGAAGTTACGGGTCCGTTCTGAATGAAAATCCGCGTCTCAGCGGAAGCGGGCGGGCAGACCGGAAGCGGCGAGTGCCTCGGCCGCGTGTCGGTAGCCGGTCTCGATGAGCGCGGCGCCCGCCTTGAAGTCGAGGACGCCGATGGCCGGGACCGGCGGGTGCAGCAGCAGGTCCACGTGCTCGCCGCCGAGGGAGGCCCGGCGATGCCGCGTCCCGGACAAGCCGACCCGCGCCCGCATCACCTCGGCGTGCACGTTGTCCAGCGCACCGCCGTCGATCAGCAGGTCGCCGTCGAAGTAGACCGGCGGGAAGATGCCCGGCAGCGACAGGCTGGCCCGGACGGCCTGCCACAGCTGGCCGCGCTCATGGACGACCTCTTCCGCGCGGGTCAGGTTCGCCGACACACAGAAAGCGCAGGGGCAGGTTCTCGATCGACGTGCTGCCGAAGTGGTCGGCGAGCAGCTTGTCCACCCGCGTCCCCGAGGACAGCGCGACCAGCGGGAGCGTGGGGCTGACCAGCGAGCCGCTGCGGGTGAACGCCCGCAGCGCCCGCTGGACCCGTTCCGCGTGCGGCAGGCCCTGCGCGTACAGCGCGCCCATCACCGCGCCGATGCTCGTGCCGCCGATGACGTCCACCGGCACGCCGGCCGTCTCACAGCCAGCGGGCCGTGCCGCCGGGGCGGGACCGGTGGGTGAGCACGGGCTCGCAGCGCAGCCACTGGGTGGCGAGCGCGCGTGCCTCGACGGCGCCGAGCCGGGGGTCGCTGCCGCCGCCCGCAAGCAGCGCAACGTCGCTCTGGC
>Ga0187806_1000015_pt1 | contig 35064 bp, 46 predicted proteins | sample NC_wetland_sal_i_7_FD_132470 | JGI IMG/M metagenome (GOLD analysis project Ga0187806, IMG submission 132470) | Wetland sediment microbial communities from Neuse River Estuary, North Carolina, USA - ASW_1 | ecosystem: Environmental > Aquatic > Freshwater > Wetlands > Sediment | place: USA: North... | reverse complement strand
GTTCGCCACAGCCTCCGGGAGCGGTGTCAGCATTGACCATGTCGATCGCGCGTGGCGCCGGCTTCGCAACCGCCTCGGCCTGCCGCCGGTGCGCGTCTATGACCTGCGTCACACTGCCGCCAGCATGCAAATGGCTGCCGGCGTGCCGATCGAGACTGTCTCACAGCGCCTCGGGCACCGGAACATCTCGACGACGGCGGACATCTACGGCCACCTCACTCCGGAGGCCAACCGTGCAGCTGCCGAGCGGTTGAATGAGTTTCTGCAGGCCTCGGCGACCAAACGGCGACCATCCGGGTCCTAACGGGGCGCATAACGGCTTTGTGGCGCGATTCTCTGACCTTCGGTTATGTGTTCGCAATCTATAGGTCAGGGGTTCGAATCCCCTCGCCTCCACCAATTTTCAAGCCCCGGGATCCGCTGTTGGAGCGGGTTCCAGGGTTTCTTTTATTCCGTTGGCGTCCGTAGGATTCCGCTGGATTCCGTATGATTCTTGCGAGTTCGGCGACCAAACGGCGACCATGCGATCACGCTGCGCCAGTTATGCCATCTGTGTCTTTCTCTAGGGGCGGCTCAGAGCGTTGACGGTGATCTACACCTGAGCGGCCCAGCACATGCCGCAGACATAGACACAAGTCCCGTAACTCGACAACGTAGGGCATCTGACGAGCAAGGAAGAGCGCCGGGGTGATTAGCCCCGGCGCTCTATCTGGTCAGCGATCCATGGTTCGATGTCTGCGGCCGTCCAGACCGGCCCCGTGGAGAGAACTTGCGTCGGTGGCGGCAGCTTCCCGCGCGTTCGCCACATTGCCACCTTTCGGCGGTCGACTCCGAGTGCCATCGCGATCTCGGCGACGCCGTAGAGTTTCACTCGGCGTCCTCCTCGCGCAGCCAGTCGAGACCGGCATCCGCGAGTGTCATCACGCGCACAATCGCCGTCGGGTAGACCAGCAGCGCACCGTCTGCGGCCTCCCAGTCGTCGTCCTCGGAAATGTCGCCTGCGAGTGCGACGACTACGACGTCCTTCAGGTCCGCGTGCCGATCGGCAAAATAGCAGGCGAGGTGCTCAAGCGAGTCGCAAACGCTGATTCCGCGCCGCACGTCTTCGGTCTCGCCCCGACCGCCGCATTCCGGACATTCCTCCGGGTACTCGGCGTCTGCGTCGGTCCACACCTCGCCGGATCCGTGGCAGGTGGCGCACTGGCGGTAGACTTCTCCGGTCCAGACGTGCGATGTCCAGTTCTCAGGGTTGAGCAGCTCCCGTGGGTCGCGGCTGCGCTCCTGGATCCGGTAGCAGGTCGTCATCGTATGCGCCTCCTTAGTCGGTGTACGGCCGCTTGCCGCAACGCGGGCAACGGTCGACGCCCAATGGGGTATCAGGGCAGAAACAGTAAGCGGAGCGGATGTCCTGGGCGCTGTCTGACCGGTTGAACCGACGTGCGCCATCCCACCGCCTGGCCGGGTAACCCTCCATCAGCTCGCGGCACCGCGGGCAACTGAGATCGAGCCGCCCAAACACTGGACCGCCGCACGTGTGCCGGGTAACCTGAACCTGAGACATGGACCACATCTCCTTGTCTCCATCGCCGGGGGTGTTACCAGCACCGCCCGGCTCTGTTGTCTGCGCCAACAGTAACACGGCCCCGTTGTCACTGTCAACAGCCCGCACGTCCCGTCTTGCGTGGCGTCCGCAGGACATCCGCAGGACATCCCGTTATGCAGCCCACCGCGCCTCTATGCTGTGGACAACCGAGAAACATCGTGAAACATCGGCCTGCCCGAAAATTGGTTTGCCCTCGCGTTCTTTCTTTAAGAGCAGCGCGAAAGTTGGCAGTCTTCTGTCACCTCGATGTCACCTAACCTGTCAGTGTCAATAGCTATTCATGCTAAAATGAGCCCAGCGGAAGCGCGGTGGACACCATCGTACCCCGCCGGAGCCGATCCGGAGCCGTGAGATGCTGCTGTGGCAGCCCGGTGCAGGACCTCGTCACGTATCACTCGCCACCAGGTCACCGCATCACTCCTCATCATTCCACGTGATCCGCTCTGCGACTGCGTTTCACCTGCGTCGTCATCACCACTCGTCTACCACCACCAGGTCATCGTTGGAGGTGATCCAGTGCGTACGGCGATGCAGCGCGATTCTCATGCATCACGGCGACGCACCCCGAACGCCACGCCAACACCAGCGACGACGCCTCGATGCCGCAACCTGCGTCCATCGACGGCCGTCCGACGAGCTCACACCACGGCATCGGTCGGCGACGCCACATAATGCTTGTTATCGGACTGGTAATAAGTAGGCGGCCACGGCCGCGACCTACCCCCGTCGACCTGCTGTTGACACGGACCGGCCTACCTGGACGACCTGGAGGCCGTGGATCGACCGCCCACGACGCGCGAACGGCCTCGTGCAAACCCCTTTGGCGGCGGCGACGTCGTCAAATATTTTTATGCCCCCTAGTCTCACGCGCGCCTTCTCCCCTACTCACTCCACCACCACCTGCAAACCCCCTGGGTATCATCGACGGCCGCCAGAGGGCGGCATTTTCTATTTGCTGGAGGTGCATTCGAGATGTCTGCTTCAGCGCCTCGGGTTCAGCTTACTGGCAGTAATGCGCAACCTCCGTCGTTCGTCGCTGGTCCTATCGTCGTCGGAGCCAGCGGACAATACAGCACACCCCCTGTATCGACCACTGGCCTGCCCGCCACATCATTCCATGCAGCGGCGAGTGTGACCGTGACTGCGACAGCTAACCTGAGGCTGTACACCATCATGCACGATTCCAGCGGATTCCCGCAGTTCAATGGTACAGCGGTAAACTTGGCAAGCGGAACGGGGACGCTAAGCATTGCAGACAATGCCGGGGTGTCGGCTCTCGGCGGTCTACAGGTATATGCCAACCTTATCAACGAAGACTCTGTCAACTCTGTGACAATCAACAAGATTGGGGTGTATGTGCATTGACCGCCGCGTGGATAGCTGCAAACCTCCCAGCGCCGGACAACAACGGATTCATTGTTGTAGCGACGGACATCGCCCGGCCAGGGGATGCTCTGGCGTACCCCGAGGCCACCCTTACCGCCATGACAACCTCAGACCCGCCGACCTACGCGGAACTCTGCGCGCTCTCCGTGGATCAGTCGGCATGGGGGCCGGTGTGGGCTCAGTGGAAGGCGCGTGGGCTAGTCTCATAGGGACAATCTTGAACAAACTGGGGCAAATGTCCACAACGCGGAGAGGTGTTTGAGCATGGCAGCAGCCAAGAAGCCGGCCGCGAAAACCAGGAAGGCCTCCGCGAAGAAGCCTGAGCGGGCGAAGGTGAAGCGGACCGCCTCGGGTGCCCTGGCCGCGTCGGCCCGCAAGGCATCGGCGACGATCAAGAAGGGCGGCAAGGCGCGGTTCCCGATGCCGGACAAGCAGCATGCACGGCTGGCGCTGGCCGATCTCTCGAAGGCCAAGGGGTTGACGAGCGCAGAGAAGGCGAAGATCCGGGCGCGGGCTCATAGCATCCTCGGCATGGGCAAGTAGCAGATGGCCGCGCCGAAGCAGGGCGGCAAGCTGCTGGACTTTGAGGGCGGCGAGTGCCGAGGATCGCTCGTAATCCACGTGCGCCAGGACGGCAGTTACTACGTGGAGGACACCGCGGGCCTCACGCACTGCGAAGCTGTCTACGTACTCGAGCGGGTGAAGCTCGCTATCCTGGCCGGCGAGATCAACGGATGGGCGGACCAGGACGACGAAGAGGACTGAAGGGGGTCCGGCTTATGGCGGAAGGGAAGAAAGGGCTGACTCCGCGGCAGATCCACGCAGCCGCCGTCATGGCAGACCCCGAGAACCTTGAACTGAGTCTGAAGCAGGTCGCGAAGAAGGCCAACGTGCCATACGACACGCTGCTCAAGTGGCGCGAGAACGACGAGTTTATGGAGCAGTCCCGGGACTTCGCCAAGCGCCAAGCCCGCGGCTATCTGCACCAGGTGTACGGTGCGCTGGTCCGGAAGGCGCTGAAGGGCGACAACAAGGCCATTGAGATGTACCTGACCCACTTCGACGGCTACACGCAGCGGTCCGTTGGTGGCATCACCGCGGGCGGCGGCGTTGTGCTGAACTTCGGAGCGGACGAGCTGTCGCCGCAGGAGCGCGAGCAGCTGAAGGCGACGCTGTCTCCGGACGGCCTGCCGCCTGCGCCCGAGCCTGCAAAGCCTGAGGAGTCTGCGGTGGCCGAGGAGGCGCCCGGCGATGCCGTATAGCATTGTCCACGGCTCCCCGCAGGAGATGCCACGATACGATTGGCTGGAGCATCAGCGGGCCTTCCTGCAGTGCCCTGCCAAGTATGTGGCGTTCGTCGGAGGCATGCGGTCGGGAAAGACGGTCGCCGGTGCCTACCAGGCGATCAAGCTGACGCAGCTCTACCCCGGCAGCAAGGGCCTGATCGGCCGTCTGACGGCGAAGGCTCTCGGTGAGACGACGCAGGACACGCTGTTCAAGATGATCCCGAAAGGGCTCATTGCCGACTGGCGATCGCACGAACAGCACCTGTGGCTGAACACCAGCCAGCCGAACGTGTTCAGCGAGATACTCTTCTACCACCTGGACGACCCGGGGCCTTTGGGGTCCCTAGAGCTCGATTGGTGGTGGATTGACGAGGCTCATGAGCCGGATGGCTCAGAGGTCCCGGAGACGACATTCAAGACCCTCCAAAGCCGCCTTTCCGGCCACAACGGCCCGAATCGCGGCTTTGTCACAAGTAACCCCGGCGGTCACGACTGGATCTACAAGTACTTCGTGACCAAGGAAGCGGTCCCGGAGAAACTCCACGACCGCTTCGCCTGCTTCACCGTGAAGACGTCGGAGAACTTGGCCAACCTGCCGGAGGACTATTCAGACCAGTACGCCCAACACACGCTGCCTGACGGCTCGCTGGATGAGTGGGGCCGGCGGTTCCTGGACGCCTCCTTCGACGTGTTCGAGGGGCAGATCTACCCAGGATTCAGCGAACGCACACACGTCCGCGTGCCGGAGCCGTGGAGGAAGAACGGGCATCAGATCCGTGTGGCCTCGCTCGACTTCGGCATCCGGAATGCCACATGTGTCCTGGACGGGTTCGTGGACTTTGAAGGCATCCTCTGGATCGACGACGAGTTCTACAAGCCCAACGGCGGCGAGGCAGTGATCCCGGACGCGGCTGCGTGGATGCGCGAGCGCGGCATTGACCGGCCCGTCGCCGACCCGTCCACGCAGAACCGGGCACCTGATGGGAAGTCGGTTGCAGACCGCTTCGCGCACGAGCACATCTACCTCAACCCCGGCAACAACACGCTGATGCTGGGCATTGAGGAAGTCCGCCGGCGGCTGCAGGAGCGCATCCGGCACCCCGAGGTCGCGGAGTACGAATACCCGATGCTCTGCATTCACCCGCGGTGCACACACCTCATTCGGGAACTCAAGCAGTATCGATGGGCGCCCGACAAGACGGGGACCAACCGAGAGCAGCCACTGAAGCGCGACGACCACGCGGCCGACGCGCTTCGCTATCTCGTGATGGCGGTCCGGTATGGCGAGCGCGCAGGGTTGCCGCGGCAGGCGGTTCGGGAGCCGTGGAACCGCGTTCACCCGGCGCGGGAGCTGCGGCGATCCGGTACCCAATCTAGGTATGAACGGAATTGGGGGTAGCACGATGGGAGTCCTGATCCTGGGCTGCGTGATGATCTTCGCGGCGTTCCTCGCTGCGCTCGGCGTGGCGGCCTTCTTCGCCCACCACTTCTGGCGGTTGCAGCGGGCTTATGAACAAGACCACGCGCGGCATGTCGCCTACGTCACAGGCAAGGTGCCATACGACCACGAGCCTCCCAAGCAGGGGGAACACGTCGCGCACGCCTTTGACGACCGGACCGAGGCCGCCATCGAGCAGGCCGTCCATGACCAGCTGCCCGCCGCTATCATGGGGCTCCGCGAGTAAGGGGGTGACGCAGTGGCGCTCACGGTAGCCTCGCTCCTCGGGCAGATGGACGAGCAGTTGGCGGCGTCGCTGCGCAACCGCTTCCAGTACGCCCGGGAAGCCCGGAAGCCCTATGACAAGAACCTCAAGCTGAACCTCGCCTACCTCGCCGGCCTGCAGTGGGTCGAGGACAAGCAGCAGCCAGACGTCTTTGTGGACCTGCGCGACCTGCCGTCGCCTTCGTGGCGCGCGCGGCTCGTCGACAACAAGGTCCTGGGCGTCTATCAAGGACTGCTGGGCCGCTTCATGGCGAGCCCCATCACGCCTGTTGTTACCCCTGTCGGGCCGGATCCACAAAACACGCTCGCAGCCCGGGCGGCTACCCGCATACTCCATCACCTCTACTCTCTTGAGGGTGACGACGGGGCGCTCGGGCTTGAGCACCAGTTGTGGATGCTCTATGGCTGGCTGATCGCCGCCGGCTGTGTCTATCTCTACGGCTACTGGGACCCGGACGCCTACGCCGAGACGATGGGCGGCCTGAAGCAGGTCGGCGACGTCCGGACATTGGTGCTTTCGCCTTTCGAGATCTTCGCGGACCCCGCGGCGGCGCTCTTTGATCAGGCCCATTGGTGTTTTCGGACAGTCGTCCGGAACATCGACGAGGTCAAGCTGGCGTGGCCGCAGGAGACGAAGAAGCTGCAGCCGGAGAGCCTCCGGCCGGAGATCCCCCTGCCGAACGGCAGCGGCTCCGCACAGCGCAGCGGTCTATGGCTCCGACCGCAGACCATCCGCGACAGCGTCATGCTGCGCGAGTACTTCGAGCGCCCGTCTTCGAAATACCCCGATGGGCGCTATGCGATCTACGTCGGCCAGGAGAAGCCGATTCTTCTGCGCTACGACGAGGAGCTCCCCTACTCTCACCGGCTGCCCATCCGGCAGGTCGGCTTCATCCGTCTCCCTGGCGCCAACAACCCGATGGGTGTAATCGACCAGCTGCGCGACCCGCAGCGCTACCTCAACGAGGTGCGGTCGCGGCGCATCGAGCACGTCCGTATGATGGCTGCTGGCAAGTGGATCGTCGACCGGTCGGCCAACATCGATAAGGACAGCATCACGTCGGAGCCGGGCGAGGTCATCTTCAAGGAGACTACCGGCGCAGTCCAGCACGTCTCTATGCAGCCGCTGCCGGAAGACGTTCAGATCGAGGTCCAAGAACTCGAGCAGTCCATTTCGCAGATCGCGCAGCTGCGCTCGCTGGGGGCGTCCGCCCCGGGCGGCGGCCGGTCGACGGCCGTCGAAGCGATGATCCAACGCGAGATTGAGGACCTGGCGCGGGCGCCGTTCTTTGCGGAGGTCAAATCCGTTTTGCAGCGGTTCTATCGCGATTGCCTCGAGATCGTGAAGACGCACTACCTGGAGCCCCGCCTGATGCGCTTCGGCAGCGGCATTGAAGCAGAGATTGACGCCTTCGAGGGCAAGGACCTTGAGGGGACTTGGGATGTGAAGGTCAATCTGAACACCCAGGGGCCGATGAGCAGGAGCGAGCGCATCCAGGTCGGCATGCAGTTCCTCGAACTGGGCATCTTCGGCCAGGCAGGCCAGGAGAAGACCATCGAGAGGTTCCTGCAGTTCACCGGCATGGGCGCGATGATGTCCAACCCGCCGGCGTCCGTTGACGCGGAGATTGCCGAGGAAGAGAACAGCGGCATGCTCGGTGGCAAGTCGTACACGCCGGGGCAGCTCGACAATCATGAAGTCCACCTGGAGCGTCACCTCGACGCGTTCAAGAAGGCGTCCATGGATCCTTCGAGCAAGCCTGCGGTACTCCAGGAGATGGACGCGCACATCCAGACCCACATGAAGTTCTACGGTGGCGCACTTCCGCAGCCGGGCGCGGCACAGCCGCAGCAGGCACAACAGCCTCCGGGGGGCGGCGGCAAAGGCGCCCCACCTCCTCAGCCGTCTCCCCAGCAGCCCGGCGCCCCGCCGGGGCCCGGACAGGGGGTGATGTAGATCCCCTACAAGTCGCGAGCGCAACAGGCCAAGTTCCACGAGCTGCTTGCCGAGGGCAAGATCAGCGCCAAGACCGTGAAGGAGTTCGATGAGGCCACCAAGGGCAAGTACGGCAAGCTCCCGGAGCACGTCAAGCCGCAGCCCAGGGGGCGGCCCAAGGCGAAGGGCAAGAAGAAGTCGGCGCCCCGCAAGAAGCGGGGCGCTTCGCGTTAAGGGAGGTGGATCGATCGATGGCAGCCGCGAGCAAGAAGCATCCGAAGCACCTGTTGCAGGTGGCGATCGGCGTTGACCCCAGCCAAGCCGGCGGCGCGCCGATGGCGGCGCACATGGGGCCGGGGGGGATGCCTCCAGGCGGCATGGGACCGGGAGGGCCAGGTGGCCCAGGAGCTCCGGGCGGTCCCGGAGGCGATATGGGGCAGGAGATCATGGACGTCGTGCAGACGCTCCAGCGGACCTTCCCCGGCAACCCCAAGGTGGCTCAAATCATTCAGGACCTCCGCGAGCTGATCGCCACGGGGGCACAAGGAGCGGGAGGTGCACCGAATGGCGGACCAGGACCAGGACCGGGACCTGCGGGCGCAGCGGGGGCTTAAGGGCGGCATGAATCTGCAGCTGTTCGCGGAGGGCGATCCGGGCGCGCCGCCGGCCGGAGTACCTACTGCTGATCAGCCGACACCGGAGCAGATCGCCCAGTGGCGGGCGGTCGCTGAGGACTTCGAAGGCCACGCCCAGCAGCTGCAGACGCGGGAGCAAGAGATCCAGGCCCAGGCGCAGCAGTTGGAGATGGCCCGACAGATCGACGAGGCCATGCGCAACGATCCCGCGTTCCGCGAGGCGTTGCAGGAGGCCTTCGCTCGCCGGGTGCAGCCCGGGCAGTCGGTCGCCACACCGACGGCGCCACAAGATCCGACGCAACTTGCGGCCCAACTGCCGCCCCAGCTTCTGCGGACGCTGCAGGAGTTCGGTAACCGGCTCGGCCAGGTGACACAGACGACTCAGGCTCTTGAGACGCAGCAGCGCCAGGGCCTGATCGAGTCGCAAGTGAGCGCCCTGTCCGCAAAGTACCCCTTCGCAGAGGCCGATCAGGTGGTCGACTTCCTGATGGAGTACCCGAAGGTCAGCGTCGAGGCGGCGATGGCCGCCAGCAATCAGCACTACCAGACCCGTTTCCAGCAGGCCGACCAGGCCCTGCGGGAGGCGCGGGCCCGCAATGCTGCGGGGGCTACGCTCGGGCCTTCGGGCGCGGCCGCGGCGCCCATCGATCGGTCGGCGCTCGCCACCCCGGGCGGACGCCGTGAAGCAATGCAGAAGCTCGCCGCGATCCTTGCGGCGCAGCAGAACGGAGGGTAATCGATGGCAGGTGCAAACGTCGCTGCTCTGGCCTATCTGACCAAGACGGTGTACGAAGACCCGGCGAACCAGATCGACACCGCGACCGTCCTCAACACCCTGTGTGCCAAGGCAAAGAGCAAGGAGAACCTCACCGGTAACCTGCAACAGTTCCCTGTGCGCATCGCCTACTCGGAGGCTACGGCGTTCCAGCCTGACGGCGGCTCGCTGCCGACCCCTGGGGTGCGCTCCGGCGCGCTGTCGCAGGTCTACCCAATGTACATGTACGGCACCGTGCAGGTGTCCGGGCCGGCCGCCGATCAGATCCGCCAGGGCGATGGCGCGTACGTCTCGCTTCTGCAGGACGAACTCGACGGCATGATGGAGAACCTCGCGCTCGAGAAGAACCGCGCACTGTTCAACGACGGCAGCGGCGCCATGGGCCAGGTCGGGTCCACCGGCGGCAGCGGCCCCTACACCATCACGCTCTCAGCCGGCACCAACCCGTACGTCTTCCGCCAGAACATGAGCCTGACGGCCTACACGCAGCGCACTGGCGGCTCCCAGCGCGTTGGCGGCCCGATGATTGTTCAGAACGTCGACTACGGGAACGGCATCCTGACCGTCAACACGCTCTGCACGTCGCTGTCGGCGAACGACTACCTGTTCAACGCCAACTCGGCGTTCAACAGCAACTCGGGCGCAGCGTTCCTTGAGCCGATGGGGCTCCTCGGAATTGTCGACGACGGCACGTTCGTTCCGACCCTCCAGGGGCTCGCGCGCTCGAGCTACCCGATCTGGAAGGCGCAGACGTGGGGCACCTGGGGCGGCTCCTCGGCGCTGTCACTCGCGCAGATCCGTCAGGCGTTCTCGCGCAACGGTGCGATGGGCGGCAAGGTCGACTACATGATCTCGACGCCTGGCGTCCGCGATGCTTACGTTGCGCTGATCGAGCCGGACCGCCGGTACGTCGACACAGAAGACATCGACGGTGGCTTCAACGCGGTCGCCTACACCAACGCCGGCCGCAAGGTTCTGTGGGTCGTCGACAAGGACGGTCCGCGCGGCGTGTTGTTCGGCATCACGCTCGAGCAGCTGGAGAACTTCGAGTGGCGTCGTCTCGACTGGGACGACCGCTCGGGCGACATCTGGAAGCAGGGACTCACCGGCTCCGGCTCCTACTCCGACGCCTACTGGGCGATGGCGAAGGCGTACTGGCAGTTCGGCACCCGCCGCTGCAACAGCCACTTCCGCATCGCGGGGATCCAGGAGGTCGAATAGCATGATCAACAGGGCGAATCTTGATCCCCTGAACCCTGTTGCGCAGATGGCGGTGCCGATTAACCTCGGCACCGTCTCCGCTACCGCCGGTGACGTCGCAGCCTTCCAGCTGCCTTTCACCGCAAGGCTGAAGCGCATCGATCTCTACTGCTCGGCGGTCACCGGCACCACGCCGACGCTCGCCGTCACGGCCACTGGCACGATCAGCGGGGCCCTCGGCACGACCTCGAACCTAACCGCCGCAGGGCACGCGAACCTTGTTACCAGCGAGTTCGACGTCGCCACCGCGCGTGGTGAAACGATCTACCTTGGCGTCACCGCTGGCGGCGGCACGCCAGACTTCAGCGGCGTTCAGGCTGTGCTCTGGTTCAACCTCGCCGACACGCGCGATGTGGCAGGAACGGTCCAAGGGACGAGTTACTAATGCTTGGGCAGAGCCTACCGCTGCTGTTGCTGAAGGGGGCTAGCGCCAGCGGCGACACCTTCACAGCCCCCGTTCCCATCGGCAAGAATGGCACCGGCTCCCCCGTGGACCTGCGCGACTGCGACGGCGGACTCCTCATGCTCGACGTGCAGGCGCTCGGGAGCGCGGACACGCAGCTCACCGTGAACCTCATGTGCCAGGATCCGGTTCTCTCGACGCCGACCACCCCGGTTTGGGTGCAGTGGAACACGTTCGGTACGGTCACGGCGACCGGCCCCGTGGCGCTGCCGGTACTCCCAGGGGGGATCCCCGACCAGACGGCCGTCCAATACGTCATCAGCGGCACCACTCCGAGCGTCAACGCAGCGGCTTGGATTGCCGCGCGCCGACGGTGACCCGCGACTGCCCACCGGACTTCCGGCGTCTCCTACGCGAATACGACCCCGATGCCGACCTGCGTTGGAATCCCACCGAATGCGTGTGGGTGCTCTGGCGCAGGTCGCGCGGTCAGTGGTTCGAAGAGCTCGTGCTGGGGCCGGAGGATCCCGGGGAGTGGACCATCGAGTACCTCCATCAGCGCGACATGCACCGACTCCGCGGCGGGTTCAAGGGCTACCGCCAATGGCTCAAGGAGCGCGACGCGCAGCGCATGCAGGCCCGTAAGGCGGCGAACCGCCAGCGCATCGCCGACGTGGTACACGACAACTGGCGGCACCTGAAGCCGATGCTGCGGGACGACATCGAGATGCATACCGCGTTCACCGTGCAAGGATTGAGGAGGTGAGGCTGTGCAGGTGACGGACATCATCGCTCGAGCGCGCAGCCTCACCTACAATCAGTCCTCTGCCAACCCCCAGGACAGCGACATCATCAACATGATCAATCAGGCGCAGCAGGCGATGGTCGGGTGGCTGCTGACGCTTCAGCCCGACTATCTGCCTGATGTGCAGGCGACCGTGGCCTACATTTCGGACCAGCAGGAATACCAGCTGCCAGCGGGGCTCTCGCAGATCCAGCTCGTCGAAGTCACGGACCTGGGCTATCCCCTGAGGCTGAAGGCCAGCCACTACACGGCGCGTGACTACTTCCTCGGCCCCGGGGAGCCCGACCATTACTACTGGCGGAACGACTCGACGCTCGGCAACCTGATCGGCTTCCTGCCAACGCCGGGCCGTGACGGGAACGGCAACAATGTGACGATCACCTATACCCCGGCGGTCGCAGACGTGGCGCAAGACACCGACGTACCAACGATCCCCCTGGAGCTTCACCCGGCACTTGTGTATGCCGTGTGCATGCTCATGCGGGAGCGCGATCAGCAACCGGTGCAGGACTTCGCCGCGCTCTACGACGACCAGTTGACCAAGTACACATCGTTCATCCTGCGTGGCAGGGGCGACGAGAGGAGGCGCGTCCGATGGCGGCCGTGATGGTGACAATCCAGAACTCCAGTGAACATCCCCTGACCGGAATGCTTGCCGGTGTAGAGGTCCAGCTTGCCCCTGGCGAGCGGCGCAGCATCCCGCTATCGGACGCGTCGATCCTGCTGCACCAGCTCCGGAGTCTTGGCTTGAGGATGGTGAGCGACGATGTCAGCGAGGCGTGCGGCGAACAGCATGGGCCTCGCGTCGAGGCTCCAGAGCCGAGCAGCGTACGGCGGGTGGAAGATAAACAGCTGGGCCGACTTCAGCGGCGGCCTCAACCTGCGCGTCGCCAACGCCGAACTCCAAGATAACGAAGTCGCGGCTCTTTCGAACTTTTCGCTCTCCGACGTCGGGCGCCTGACGAAGCGGCCGGGGCTTCAAGCCCTTACTACGACGCTTCCGGGTCCTGCGCGTGCCATGCTCATTTGGCAGCCTGCCGGCGGTGCGCGCACGCTCTACGCCGTCTGCACAAGCAGCGGCGTGGGTGTACTCGTCTCCGTGGATCTGCTTAGCGGCACAGTGACGCAGATCGGCAGCGGACTCACGGCGACTGGACAGCCCTGCATGCTGGCGCTCGCCGGCTACCTCGTCGTGTTCGATGGTGGCGCGGGCGGCGGCTGGTTCTACGATGGGACCACGTTTGGCCCCTTGGGCGTCACCGCGCCGACGGCGGCCGTTACTGCGGCGGCGAGCGGTTCCTCGGGAAGCGGCAACCTCAACGGCACCTATAACTACTACGCCACGTTCGCGCGCGCCAACGGCATGGAGTCGAATCCGTCGCCGGCCGGGAACACGATCACCTGTTCTCACCAGGCCGCCGCGCTAACAACTATCCCGATCTCCACGGATCCGACGGTCACAACCGTCAACCTCTATCGCAATGGCGGCACCGTCGCGGGCGTGGGCATCAAGGTTGGCAGCGTAACGAACGGCACCACGACCTACACGGACAATCTGGCTGACGCCTCGATCCTGGGCAACGAGATCTTGGCCTTCACCAACGAGGTGCCTCCTGCGGGGCTCGCGATCGCTGGCGTCTATCAGGATCGCATTTGGGCCTCCACCGGACAGGACTCGAACGTCTACTATACCAGCGTGCTGCAGCCGTGGGCCTGGGGTGATGGCACCTACTGGACCGCCGTCTCGCCAGACCAGACCGGCAACATCACCGGTATCTACCCGATCGCGCAGCAGCTCATGATCTTCAAGCCGCAGTCCGTGTGGGCTTTGAACGGTCAGCCGCCGACGAACTATACCATCTCGCAGTCCGTCGTGCCGCAGGGATGCATCGCTCCTTGGTCGATCGCCATGACGCCTGCTGGCGTGACGTACCTCGCGCAGGACGGCCTCTACTGGACGAACGGCTACACAGGCGACGTGGTCCCGGACGATCAGGAGCCCCAGCGCCGCAACAAATTGGAACCGCTGATCGTCACCATTGACACGTCGCAACCGGTCCAGGCCGTGTACTTCGACCGGACGTACTATCTGCTCTGCACAGTGAACGGCACGCAGGAGTGCGTCGTCTTTGACTACCGGCACGGTGCATGGACGCTCTACACCTGGGGCGCGATCTCCGCGTGCGTAGATCTCTTGGCCGGCCGCGTCTATCTCGGCATGGCGGGGAGCAGCACCGTGGCGATCGCCAATCAGGGGACGTCCGACCTCGGGCAGCCCATCGCGGCGAGCGCGACGACGAAGCAGTTTGTTCTGCAGAGCGCAGGCATGAGCAAGGCGTATCACACGTTCTGGCTTTCAGGCGCAGACTCGTCGGCGCAGCCACAGGTGACGGTCTTTGTGGACGACCTCCTGGTGCAATTTCAGCAGAGTTGCGTGCTGACCGACCCGAACGAGCTGATTTGGGACGAGGGGAACTGGGATGAGATGAACTGGGGCGGCGGCTCCATCGTCCGCAACTCTTACGGCATCCCCGACACTATGACAGGCCTCCGGATCGGCTTCACGCTCCAGGAATCCAGTATCTACTCTCTCGCCATTGAGCAGATCGATTTGCAGTGGCGCGTGGACAAGGTGGTGTATTGAGATGGCACAGTACCAGTACCCCGGCGATCTCGCTGCAAACACCGTAGCCCGCGCGTCGGACGTCAACGCTCGAGTGCAGGGACTCATGGCGGCTGCCAACAATGTGGACGGCACGCAGATCCAGTCTGGCGTGGTCGCCCTGCCGCACCTGACTGCGACACTGGCCGCGCAGGTTCTGCAGTCTGGAGTGCTGCCCGCATCCCCGGCGACCTACCAGCCGTGGATCGATACCGGCGTGACGGGCGGCGTCCTAAAGCACTGGACCGGAACGGCGTGGCGCGTGTACCCGGCACTCGACCTCGCCAACGCCTTCACGGGCGCCAACACGTTCAGCCAGATCCAGTCCATGCTGGGGCTGCTGCTTACAGGGCTGACGGGCGCGACAGGCACCGGGCGCTTCGTGGGGTTCACTGCTGCGGCAGGCGCACCGACGACGGGGACATTCGCGGTCGGCGACTGGGCCTTTGACAGCTTCACCCCGACCATTTGGGTGTGTATTACGGCCGGGACGCCAGGGACTTGGGGGCCTCTCTACTTCCCTGATCGGTATATCCCCCTATGGATTTCTTCTGGTACGTATGCCGTAATCACCGCAACTGCAGCCGGGACCTACCTGGAAAAGTCCATTAATAGTGGGGTTACCTCGGGGAACGGCCGGCTCTTGTATACAGTCCCGGCTTCGGCGTTGACATTGCAGCGATACGCATTTGAAGCAACGTTGTGGGGGGTCGGCGGCGTCGTCGTGTATGCCGAGCTTTGGGACTTGACCGAGGGTACTATGGTCACTGGATCCCAAATCACGGTGTCCGCAACACAGCCAACAGTGACCCGGTCTGGATCGTTTACCCTGACGCCGGGGCACGTTTATGGCGTCACATGTTGGACTTCCAATTCCTCGTACGCGGCCTACATCACCGACGCTTCTCTGATCGTCCAGAACAGGTAAGCCCATGAGCTACAACCAGGACCCTTCGCTGCTCAACGAACTCGCGCAACTGCAGGGTGCCGACCCGGCTGGCCCATTTCTGACGACTGCTCCGGCGACAGCGGGGCAGATCTTCTCCGTGCAGCACGGCCTGGGGCGTCTACCTCGCGGCTGGGTCGTCATCTACAAATCGGCGGCCTGCGACGTCTATGACGCCGGGCTGAAATGGGACGCCCAGTATATCTACCTGAAGGCCACGGCCGCCAACACGATCCTGCAGTTGCTGATCTACTGAGAAGGGAGATGCGGAGATGGCACTTCAAAGCGGCAGCCAGCTCATTACGACGCCGCAGAAGCCGGTGGCCCTGGCGCCAGCGAAAAGCACCTATGTGCCGCAGCATCTAGCGGCGCTGGTTGGCGGTGGCGGCAACGGGCCAAGCGTGACGAACTCAGCGAAGCTCAATAAGCCCGCAACGAATACGGCCGCGAACTTCGCCCCAGCAAGCAGTGTTCCGTCGGCCGCTGCCGCTCCGGTCGTGGCTGCACCCTCGACGAGTTCCGCGCTGGCGAACTCCAACATCAACCGTGGCCTGCTGAACGCGGCGGGCATTGCGTACGCGCCAGTTGGGCAGCCCGCGACTCCAACGGTGGCAACGCCAAATACCTCGTCGGGCACTAACAGCAGCCCCTCGCAATTCGCCTCCACCAAGCTGACGGTCGGTGGCACGACGGTCCCGGTCTATAGCTACCAGGGGCAGCAATGGATCACAGCACAGGACGCCGAGGCGCTGTGGGGGCCGAGCGCGACCGCAGGCCTCACGCCGCTCAGCAATGGCCCGGGCGGCAATCCCATCTACTCGGTAACGGCCGCGCAGAACGCCTACAACCAGAAGATCGCTGCGCAGAACGGCGTCAATGCGGCTGGTAACGCGGGCGGCGCGAACTCAGACAATGGAGCCGCGGCCGCTGGAACTTTGGCGGCCGGCGGCAGTGGTCTCAACTCGTCCGTGACGTCGGCGCAGGGCCTGAACAGCCAGACACAGGCCGACGCCAACGCGGTGTACCAGGAGATGCAGAATGCGTTGAACGGGTTGTCACCGGCCAGCCAGACGGCGCTGGGGCAGAACACGCTCAACCAATACTCGGCCAACCTCATGAGTCAGATGCAGACGGCATACCAGAACAACCTCGCGCAACTCGCCTCGCAGGGTATCGCCCAGGGAGGCGCGCCGCAGGCGACGTACAACAACCTGCTCTCACAGGTTCTTGGGAACACGGCCAACGAGCAGTCCACACTGGCGAACGACGTCCTGCAGAATCAGACGCAGAACGCACTGGCGCAGGGGACGCTCGGCAACGAGGCGCTCAACGCCGCGAACCTGCCGTACCAGCAGCTGATGTCGCTCGCCGGCCTGCAAGACACGGCCACCAACCAGAGCGGCGCGCTGTCAGGCGGCCTTGCGAACACTGACTATGGCCTGATGAGCCAGCTGATGTCCGCGTTGACGGGCGCCTACAGTTCCTCTTCTCAGCTCGGCACGTACCAGCAACTGCTGAACTCCATCCCGTCTCTACTTGCGAGCTACCTTGGCAACGGTTCGCTGACCGGCCTGAGCAGCATGGGGTACTGAGATGAAGATCCTCATTGTCTCTGCGCTGGGCGAGTCGACTGCGGCTGCCCTGCGCATGATGCTCGACGGCCACGACGTGAAGTACTACATCCACACCAAGGACTCTCAGGACGTTGGCAAGAACATGGTGGATCGCGTTCGGTCCTGGGAGGACCTCGTTCCCTGGGCGGACATCGTCTGGTTCGACGACGTGGAGCAGGCGGTCACCGGCCGACAGGCCCGGTACGGCGGTGGCCGCTGGGCAACGCAGGTGCGGCAGACCGGCAAGCCGGTCGTCGGCGGCACCGAGCTAACGGATCGTCTGGAGAACGACCGAATGTTCGGCCAAGAGACGCTGAAGCAACATGGAGTCGACACCGTCCCGATGTACCGGTTCCACAACTTCCAGACCGCGCGCCGCTACATCGAGAGGATGGGCGGCGCGTGGGCTATCAAGCACAACGCGCAGGTTGACAGGGACTTGAACACAGTCTGCTGGAAGCCGGACGCCGCGATGGGCTTCCTGGATTGGCTCGCGGAGCACTGGCAGGCGCTTGCGCCGGGCAAGAAGGTGGACTTCGTCCTCCAGGAAGCCGTGAAGGGAGTCGAAATCGCCTGCACGGGGTTCTTCAACGGCACGCACTTCAGCCCGTACTTCCTTGTCAACCAGGAGTACAAGAAGCTGATGGACGGCGACGAGGGGCCCGCGACAGGGCAGATGGGCGAAATGGACCAGGTCCAGTACATGCCGGACCTCGCCACTCGCACCCTCGGCCGGCTGACTCCGCTACTCGCCAAGGAAGGATTCACCGGCTTCATCGATGTCAACGTGATTGCGACACCGAGCCAGACGGTGCCCCTGGAGTTCACCGCGCGCCCCGGCTACCCCACTCTGTGGAGCTGCACGGAAGCGCTCGACAGCGACTTCGCCTCCTGCCTCCAGTGGATGTCCGGTTGCTGGCCGCTGGCGCCGCAGTTCACAAAGGACTTCCTGTGCAACATCGTGATCGCCTCCGGCACTTGGCCGCGGGCCGACGACGAGGGAAAGAACGACGGCTTGATGCTGAAGGGCGTCAAGGACGTCGGCGTGAAGCACGTCCACCTTCTGGATGTGCAAGTCAACAACAAGGGCGACATCATGTCGGCCGGCCCCATGGGCATGATGTGCGCGGTGACGGCCCGGGGGCGCGACCCGGAAACCGCGATCAAGATGGCCTATGAAACTGCGAAGCACCTGAAGGTGGTCCCCTATCGCATCATGCGACACGACATCGGCCAGGGTTTCGTGAAGGACATGGCACGCCTGGCATCCTGGGGCTGGGTCGACTTCGATCAACCCCACCCGGGCGCCGGAGAGGACGGAGATGCCGAATGAAGGGCGTGCTGCTCACCGCAGACCTCTACGGTTGCGCCTACTGCCCCGGCGAGCAGAAGGAACTCACCCCGCTCTCCATCCGCGCGGTGGAGCGAGCAGGACTGCATGTTCACGGCCGTGTCGGCTGCTCGCTGAAGCAGGCTGAATGGGGTAACGCCTACGGGACGTCGGAGTTGACGCTGATGATCCCGCTGCGCGAGTCGCACTGTGCCATCCACACGTGGCCAGCAGAGGAATATGTCGCTATCGACATCTTCACCTGCGGCGAAGAGGCGGATGCGACAGCGGCGATCTCGCAGCTCGTCAGCGTCTTCCGACCGGAGCGCGTCGTGCCGCACCGACTGGAAAGGGGGACTGACTGATGGCTGTCACGCCGGTTCCCTCGATGGCCGGCATCGGCAACGCGTTCGGGCAGCTGCCACAGCTGGTTGGCACCTCTCAGGGCCAGCTCGCTGCGGCGCAGGCTGCGTATCAGAACATGATGCAATTGCTGCCGACGCTCATTCAGATGTACCAATGGAACCACCCGAGCACCTACCAGCAGGCCGAGATGTCGGCCGATCAGGCGCGCGCCGGCTACTACAACGAGCAGACCACGTCCGATCAGCAGAAGAACCAGCTGGCCGCGCAGCAGGACCAGTTCAACGACACGCTCAATGCCGCGAAGCTGCAGACGACGCAGGCCAACACCAACAGCGAGATCTCATACCGCAACGCCGAGGCACAGATTGCCGGGCTACGGGCGCAGATCAGCGCTGGCGACTTGGCAGTGGCGCAGCAGAACGAGCAGATCAAGCAGCAGACGCTGGGCCTCGACGCGCTGAAGGCCTCCGACCAATCCAGCTACGACCAGCTGGGGCGAGCGGTCCAGGTTTACACGGCTGCTCAGAACCGATACAACAACGCTTACAAGAACGCCTTGACCCTGTACGGCAAGGCGTATCCGACTGGCGGTGGCCCCAACCTGGATCAGTTCCTGAAGCAGCAGAAAATCGTGCTGCCATCCCAGCCAACATGGAACTGGGCAATGAGTCAGGTAGGCGGCACAGCGGCCACACCGAAAGCGCCCTCAGCCCCAACGACCCCCACGCCAAAAGCTGCGGCCCCGAAAGGCACTGCGCCGAAGGCTGCAGCACCCAAGACGGCCAAGCCGGGCGCGCCCCCCAAGAGTGGCGGGGGCACCAATCCTGGCCTATAGGAGCGTGATCGCATGCCCGGTGCACCATCGTTTGCGCAGCCTGGCCTGCGGCCACTCACAGGAGCTAGCGGCCGGAAGGTTGCACAGGTGCTCGACCACATCAACACGTCGAATAATGCGAGCTGGGTGAAGGGCGTCAAGCAGTGGGTCGATAGCAATGCCGATTACATCAAGGCCACCTACGGTGGCGACGCCTACGCCCAGCTGAGCGACGCGGTCAACGGCCGCATCGCGAACTTCGACATCAAGGGCGGCAAGTCGGCGGCGCAGGCCCTTCCATCGCCGCTGACGCCGCATCCGTTCGAGGCCGCGCTGAACTTCATCAACCGGCCCGGCGAAGCGATTCTTGGCGGCATGGATGCCTCGCTCAAGACTCGACCCAAAGGCGAATCGCTGCTCCGTTGGTTCGTAGCCCCCGAAAAGCAGAGCGCGCAGTCCAACAAGGCTGTGCGCTCTGCCGTCACGGGAGCACTCAAAGGTACTCAGGCGATCCCGGGCGGCGAAGTCGTCAGGGACATGGGCAACCGCAGTGGCATCGCGCAGGCAGTGCTCGGCACAGGTCTGGAGTTCGTGACCAACCCCCTCACGTATGCACCACTCGGCGACATCCTCAAGCCGCTTAAGGCCATCGCCGGACCGATCGCGGATGCGTTCGCGCAAGACGGCGTGATCGACACGTCGAAGCTCTCACCCAAGGCGGCGGCCGCAGTGGAGAAGGCGTATGGCGCCGCGCACGAATTGGGCTACCAGGTGGAGCGGCGATTTGCCCGCTTCGCCTTCTTCCCCAAAGCCGCGAAGGAGATCTGGCAGGACCGGGATGCGACCACAGCAGCCCGGATCAACGCCCTGCATGATGCCGTGAAGTCAGCCATCGGCGACTACGTCAAAGCCACAGGGAAAGCCCTGGGCAAGGACGACGGCGACGAGCTGATGAAGGGCGTCACCTATCACGTAGAGGACAAGTACTACCGGCCGCAGCTGCTGGCGATGGGCCGTGAGATTCCGAAAGGAACGCAGTTCGCCGAAGGGACCCCGGAGTACGACCTCGCCGAGAAGCTGCACGCCATCACCCAAGACGTCACGGATCCAGAAGTAGACCTTGGCCTACGCAACAAGGATCTCCCCGGTTACGTGCGCCACCTGAACCTTGATTACCGCCAGCCGACGATGTACGGCACGCTGGGCAGCGAGGCACAGGGGATGCTGCACGCGCAGCAGTTCAAGCAGGCCCGCTCGCTGCTCGACACCGTAGAGCACATGAACGCCGAGGGCGGCAACTGGGAAGCCAACTGGCTGCAGTCGATGGGGCCACGCCTCGAGGCGTCCATCCGCAGCCAAGAGACGCAGACGATGATGAACAAGCTGCTCGCCGGCGCCCGGTACGTCAGCCCGAAGGCGATGCGGAAGCTGGATTACTCGGCGCTCGCCAAGGCCGGGCAGGGCGTCTATCGGGCCGACTCGCTCAGGATGTTCCCGGCGCAGATGCTCCAGAATGCGCTACGGTACCTGAGCCCTGAAGAACTTGACTCCACCTCGACCGCAATCGAGTCGCCGACGCTGATTGCCATCCACCCCGGCGACATCAAGAGCGGCGTCGCCGTGGCGCGCCAAGGTGGCTACATCCTGCCGCGCGCCGTAGCCGACTCGCTGCGCGAGACCGGGCGCCGCTACGTGCAGACCGGCCTATCGGGCATACTTGACGAGCTCAACGGGGCATGGAAGTGGGGCATGACCCGCTTACCTTTTTTCCACATGCACAACATCTTGTACAACGCGTACCTGGGCGACGGCGGCATGCTGCTCAGCAAGCGTTTCTACCAGGCCATCCAAGATGTCGCAAAGCCCGAAGACTCGGAGATCTACCAGCGCGCCGTGAAGTCCGGCGCCATCTCGGACTGGACGGAGCCGCTCGTTCGCCCGTCGCTCGAGCGTGACAAACAGGTCCTGCAGTCCATCCAACGCCTGGGCGGCAAGCAGCCAAACGTCCTGCAGAAGGCCGGCCAGGTGATGCAGGACGCTCTCTGGCAGACGGACAAGGTCATGCGCGTCTCGCTGTTCCGCAAGGCGCTGGAGAGCGGCAGCACCGACCGGGAGGCCGCGAACTTCGTCAACAAGTTCATGGTCGACTACCGCGACCTGACGCCGTTCGAGCGAGACACAATGCGTACGCTGTTCCCCTTCTACGCCTGGCAGCGCCACAACATCCCGATTCAGTTCGAGTCGTGGCTGCAGCAGACCGGCAAGCAGATGCTCCCGCTGCAGGCGGTGCAGAACCTCAATTACGTGCTCTCCGGCGACGACGCGCAAATGGCGCAGGGCAAGCCCGGCGCTCCCTACGACGTGCTGGCGCCCACGAGCATTCCTGGTCAGCTCCTGGCCACAAACCTCAACGTGCCGGCGAAGGACCCGGAGGAGCTGATTGACGAGGGGCCGCTCGACTTCCTCTTCAACCGCGCCACGCCGCTGGCCACACTGCCGGTGGAACTTCAGACGGATATGCCGGACCCCTTCGAGGGGCCCGGCTCCTACGGTCAGACCACCTTCTACACGCCGACCGAGCCAGAGGCCCCGCAACGGGTTCCCGCGTTCGGCACCACCGGTCCGATGATCGACCCCCGGTGGCAGGTCGCCCTGAACGCCATCGGCACGCCGCTCCAGGCGTTGAGCCTACCGCTCTCGCAGCTTGCACAGACTCCGCAGGCCGCCCGTATGGCCGGCGTCTCGCCGGCGACGCAGGCCGTCCTGCAGGCCCTCGGCTTCTACCCAGGCACCTACAACCCGCAGAAGGCAGCGTACGACAACGCCTATGTGCAATATCTGCAGCAGGAGAACCTGAAGACGCTGCTGCGCCGCTACCTACGCGACTACGGGACCTCGGCTCCAACGCCGTACACACCGTGAGAGGAGGTGGCGCGAGGTGTCTGCTTCGACGGAAGAGCTCGCAGGAATCGTTGGGAGGCACACGGGGGAAATCGAGGGCCTGACCCGCTGGCAAAAGCGGCAGAACGGCAGCCTCCAAAAGATCGAGACGCGCCTGGGGCGTCTCGAGTTGTTTCTGGCGATCGCCATCGCGTTGGGGGCTTTGCAGCTCCCATCCGTGGAAAAGGCTGTCGCCATCATGGTCCGCACCTTAGGAGGAGGGTAATCCGATGATCCAGCCAGCTGCTCCGAACATCACGTGGGACGCCAGCCCGAACTTCTGGCCGGGGCGTAGTGGCCGCCAGCCGCTCGCCATCGTCATGCACATCGAGGCAGGTACCGAAGCGGGGACGGACGCTTGGTTCGCCAACGTGAAGAGCCAGGTGAGTGCTCACTTCTCGATTGCCAAGACAGGTGAGATCCGCCAGCACGTCCAGGAGACGGACAGTGCCTGGGCCAACGGCGCGGTAGCGGGGCCCGACCTCTCCATCCCTTGGCTCAAGGAAGCCGTGGAGGCGAAGGTCAACCCGAACTTCCTGACGATCTCCATCGAGCACGAGGGCTATCCAGACCAGCCGATGCCGGCCGCGCAGACCGCAGCCTCCCTGGCACTCACCGCATACCTCTGCGCACGGCACAACATCCCCGCTGACGCGGATCACATCATCGGGCACTGCAAGATCGACTCCGTTGATCGTGGCAACTGCCCGGGGCCGACGTTCCCTTTCCGGGATCTGATCGAGAAGGCGGCGGCGATCCTGAACCCGCCAGCCCCTGCACCCGCGCCGGATCCGGCCCCTGCGCCGGCGGCGTCCTCCACGCCAGCGCCCGACCATCGCACGCAGGTTTCGCTTGACGGCGTCACCTGCACCATCGATTTCGGCTGCAAATCGGTCACTTGGAGCTAAGAAGGAGTGGTCGCAATGATCCAAGGCAACATCGTGTTCTGGCAGGCAGTCGGCGTTATCTGCACTGCAGCGGCCGTGTGGCTCGCGAAAGAGGGCGTGGCATGGCTGCGCAATCACGGCGAACTCACCAAGGCGCAGACCTGGTATCAGCGCCAGGTCAACGCCTACGCCGGCTGGAAGCGCGAACTCGCTCCGCTGATCGCTGAGGCCGTCCCGCTTGTGGAAAAGGTGCTGCAGCCGATCGGGGCCGCGCTCGTCGAGGAAACAGGGCTCCCGCTCGCCACACTGATGTCCATCGGTCAGCAGGTCGCGCATGACGTCGGCGCTGCGGCCGCTAAGGACCTGACACCGCCCCCGTCGCCGCAGCCGCCTACTCCTCCTCCGGCTACCCCCGTGGCGGCGGGGACGACCTCTGCACCTGCGACCCCAGCACCGGCGGCAGCACCCACCCCGCCAGCATCGCCTCCTGCCCCGGAAACCAATGTAGCCACAAACGTTTCGGCGCCCTCACCTGCCTCCCGGCTACAACTAGAGGCAGGCCCCCCTCCAACCTCCGCAAACTAAGTTCCACTCAACGAGAAAAGGACCGGGTCGCCTTCGGGCGGCTCGGTCCTTTTCTCGTTTGCTCTACTCTTCGGCTTGGAGCGTTGCCGCGGCAGTCTGCATGGCTCCGTAGACGGCCGTCTCGTCTGCCAGCGTCACTTGGTAGGCGGTACCCATCAGCGAACTGTATGTGGTCGCGTTCCCCGCCACGTAGTCTTTGGCGGCCACCTGGGCGTCGGTGAGCAGGGTCACCTCATCCGAGAGCCAGTGCGTCTCTTCAGCAGCGAGCGCCACCTGCGCCTGGTCCTTGGTGTTCGTGCCGATTCCCGTCATGTCGCCTGCGTCAGTCGTCACCGCGAGCGCATCCGCAGACAGCGCGCTCACATCGGTTGCGGTCGGGGCCCCCGTCTTCCAGGCGATCACGCGGTGCATGGCATCGGAGATCGCCGCCGAGGCGTTCGAAAGGATGGGATTCGATCGTGCGAAGTACCCCGCGGCCGTGAGCACCGGCGTGGCGTGGAATGCGGTGACGGCCGCAGTGTACGTCTTGCCGCTCCACGTGACGCTGCCGCCCAGGGCCTTCGCGAGCGCGCTCACAGGTACCAGCGTCTGCCCATCGTAGAGGATCGCTGGAACCTTGCCAGTCGAGAGCGCCTGCCCGTTGACGGTCACCTTCACCTTGGGGAAGTCGCAGACGTAGCCTGCTTTAGTCGTCGGGATGCTGTATACGCCATTTGGGTACGCAGAGGCGGCGGCTGCAACACTCGCGCTCAGGAGGATCGCGGCACTTGCTGCCGCTCCGATCCAGCGCTTCATGGTATCACCTTCCTGGCGACACCATAGTGTTCCAGCCGCCGTCAGTCAAATCAGGGGCCTGTCTAGCCTTGGTGCCTTACTGCCCAGTAGGTGCTGAGGATCTTGTTGCGCATGCGCAGCGCCGTGCGCTCTGAGATGTGCAGCCGCCACGCGACCGTTTGCCATGCGAGCTGCTGCACGTACCGCATCTGCACGAGGCGGCGTTCCTGGGGCGTTAGCCTGCGCAGCGTCCGGTCCACCGCGGCGACGGTCGCCAGGGCGTCCTCCACGCGCATTACGTGCTTGTCGAGAGCAGACCCCAGGGTGGTGCCGTGCGGCTCGAACCAGATGATGCTGCCCCCCGGAGTCGGGCGAGACTTTGCGATCTTTTCCTGCAGCGTCCGGTACGACCAGAAATCATTCTCACCAGTCAGCAGGACGTTCTCCGGGTCGGCGCCGGTGAAGTCGTCATTGAGATCGGGCAATCACTCACCTCCCTGCGTCCTGCGCCTCGATGATGCGGCGGGCGTCGCATTTGCCCTTCATGCTGCGCTCGTAGGCGCGCCGTTCACGGCGGTTACTCCACAAGGCCCGCTCCTTCTCCCCAGGCGCGTAGACTTCAGCTCCGTGCATCTTGCCGTCCGCGCTGACCATCACGCGGTCACTCGGCATCGTGCTCGCCCTCCTTCTCGTCGAGCGCATGCTCGTTGCTGTACCAGAGCCAGACCATCCACCCGAAGAGGGCCGCGAACACGGCCCCTTCGGCGTACATCACCCACCAGATCAGCCTGACCTGTGCCAAGCACGACACGGTGATGAACCCTGCGTAGATCGGCAGCCAGAGCCCAGTCAGCCACAGTAGGGGGCGCAGTAAATGGCGGCGCCATGCCTGCTGCCCTGGGGTAATCACTTCGCGCCTCCGTCGAGCGCGCGGATGTGTTCTGGTGCAATGCGATGCGGCCACCACAGCCCGTCGTGGTGACAAAGGCCCGTTTCCGGGTCAGCGAAAGCATCATCAGGTATGGCGGGGTCGTCGATCTCTAGCACGACTGACTGCTCACCGTTCAATCCCGGCCATGGTTGCGGCCCGAGCATCACGTAAGGCGCGGGGGTGCAAAACCACGTTGGTTCCGAGTTGGGCAAAAGCCCGTCTCGCATGATAGACGCCAATCGGTCCCGCGTCGTCGTGTGGTAGCAGATCACTTCGCGCCTCCATCGAGCGTGCGGAGGGCCTTCGCCAACGCGGGCAGCGACTCGTCCATCAGGCAACGGTACATCTCGTCCCGGCCCTCGCTCTCGATGGGGTCCGTGTCCGTCTCGCAGGCGATGCAGTAGGCGTCGTAAGCAGAGAAGTAGTTTGCCGTTTTACGCGCCGCCTCTACGACCGCCATCACCCGTTCTGCAGCAGGGGATGCGGGTTGGGCGAGGGCGGCCTGCACGGACTCGTGCGCAGGTCGTAGTCCTGGGTGTGCAATCGTAAGGAACTGCTCCCAATCCGCCGCCATTCGCGCATCGTGGAGCGCGCTATCGGCTTGCTCCAGCGCCCCGCGCACCACCGCCTCGCGGGCGGCCAACAGGTTGATAACGTAGTCGATGACCGCATCTGCTGCGCTCTCGCGCCTGGCGAAGAGATCGGCCAGCTTTGCGTTCTGCTCCTCAGTCGCGGTGCGTCCGAATTCGCTACGGTAAGCGTCCAAGCACTCGCTCCACGCACCGAAAGGGGCCATCCTGCTCCGAAGCTCGCTGCGCAGCGCCTCCACGTCGCCCGCGTCGGGCTGGGCCTGCGCTGCCCAATCGCCGCATCGCTGGTTCATGTCCGTATCTGGCCACCCCATGCGCTCTGGGGCGTGACGGCGGCAGGTCCCCGTTCCTTCTCCGTCGTCCTCGAAGAACGCGCACGTCCCGCAGGTGGACACGTCGCCCGCGGCGGGCTGGGCGTTGAGGGCGGCGATGATCTGATCAATCTCGCTCTCATCGATGCTGCTAATAAGCGTGTCACCGCCATCAGCGTCGACAATAACCCACTCCGTGAAGGGGTACTCATCGTACTGATGTACGCCCTTGGACGCTGGCAGTTTGATGCTCACCGCTCCTCGCCCCCTTCCAGCGCCTTCAGGCGCGCCGCCATCTGCTCCCAGGTGTCGTCCGGGTACTTGCGGCGCATCCGCTCCACTGTCTCCACATGGGCGTGCGCCTGGAATGCTAGTTGCTCGATCTCGAAGTTGGTCGAGGGCTGCCAGCCTGTCACCGCTCCTCGCCTCCCGTCAGTTCTCGCAGCATCTCGAGGGCCTCATTGAGCAGCCCTTGCCGGTAGAGCGGAGCCAGTTTCGCCCACGGCGTCACTGGATACCCTCGTTCACGCGAGTGCGTCTCGTGGATCTGTTGGGCCAACTCCTCCGCGCTCGGCAGCAAGGCCTTGAGCACCTGCGCCCGCAGCGTGTCGTTCTGCTTCGCCAGCGCAACGAAGTCGTCGAAGTTGACGATTTCTCCCATGGGCACGTACCCCGCAGCGCGCAGGTCGCTGTCGGTGGCCTCGTCGAGGTGCTTGTATGACCACTGCGTTGCCATGAGCCTCGGCAACAGTTCGCGACTGTCACGGCACACCAACAGCACGCGGTGCTCAATGCCTTCGCCGAACGTGATCGGCTGCTGCTCGCTCATCGCACTCCACCGTCCTGCAGCGCTTTACGGCCCTGGACTGTGACGCGCCAGAGGCGACCGGTGGTGTAGACGTAGCCGTCGTGGCCTGCGCGGCCCAGGAATCGCACAAGGCCTTTATCCATCGCGCGATAGGCGGAGCAGCGCGTACCGCGCTCTCGGTTGAGTCGCCGCACGTCCACGTCGCTGAACACGTCCCGCTCCGCGAACGCCTCCAGAATCGCGCGCTCGCTGTCCGTCAGTGGCCGCACGTCAGTCCACCTCCCAGTGCGAGTAGATGTCGGCCCCGCAGAAGGGGCAGTACCGCAGCACCACGCCGTACGCCGTGAACTCGCCACTGCGGGCGTAGACGAGTGACTTTGACGGCTTGAGCGTCTCGAAGTTGACCGTCTCGAAGAGGATCAGCCCTTTGTGGGTCGATGGCGCTCCGTCCTCGATTGCGTTGTGCAGAGCCTCACAGGGTCGCAGCAGTCCACCCTCGGCGTGGCACTTGTCCGTCCTTGTGCTTAGCACCGGCGCTTCCCATCCGTTGGCTCTCTTTGTCAACTCGGCACCTCCTCCACCAGCACTTCGATCCTCGGCGCCTCCCGGTCCACGCCGCCCATTCGCACGCGCGGCTCCAGGTGAGCGAAGTCGTCGTCCTCGATCACGCCAGCCATCACCAGTGAGTCCGAGAGGAACTTGCCGCCGTAGTTCTCCGCGTCGAACCGCCCATTGCGCGGAAACCAGTAGGTGTACGTGACTATCGCTTTCTGCATCGCCGGCGGCTGCCACCCGGCCTCCACAACGAGATCGCCCACGAGTGCGTACACGCGGTCTACGTGCGCCTTCCGCTGCCGCCAATGCCATCGGCTCCACTCGTTGAGGCTGGGCTGTGTCCGCACCGCGACGAGCTTGCCGTCCTTCTTGCGCCGCTTGTGGCGCAGCACCCACGGGACGACAATCCGGAGCTGCCTAGCCATGCCTGATCACCTTCAGCCGGTTTCTGGCTGTGCGGTCCCGATGCCAGCGGCGACCACGGCGTGCGGTCACCGCCTCGATCTCCAGCAGCACAGCCAGCAGAGCGATGCAAATCACCCAGGACATTGCGACGCCGATGACGATCCACCAGAAGGGGCTCATGACTGCGCCTCCCTTGTCGCCTCAGGTCCATTGATCGGCCGCACCAGCGCCGCCCTGTAGATCCAGTGGTCGGGCGCATCGTTGGGCTTGACGACTGCGATGGCCTCGCGGGCCGTTGGCGCCCACACGTACACCAACGAGCGGATAGAGCAGGGCGACCACGGGGTGCTGGTTTCGACTTGGTAGAGACGCATGCGTGGGAACAACTGGGGGACCTTCACGTCCGCCCACCCCCGATCACCCGCAAGTGCTTGCCCTCGTGCGTGCGCTGCAGCGTGGGGCGTGGCAGGCTCTCGCGCCAGAACAGGAGACCGAGGGCGACGAGGCATAGCGTGGGCAGTGTGGCGAGGCCGAGGATGTACGCGAGCAGCGGGGTCATGCGAGGGCACCCGCCTTCCGCCGTGCAGCGATGTAGGTCGCAACCCGTCGCCGCAGGGTCTCCTGACGCACCCACACCGCAGTGCCGTAAAGCGACCAGAGCCATTGCCGCTCGGTGGTGGCCATGAGACTGAGCAGCATCTGCTCCGCAATCGCCTGGGCGGCGGGGATGGGGACCGCGTTGCCGATCCGCTCGCGCGCCCTGGCCTGCGACTTCCCGACGAGCTGCAGGGGGCTGCCGTCAGGCATGTGCGTCGGGAATCCCTGCAGCACGGCGAGCTCGAACGTGGTGAGCGGCCGGTGCCACGTGCCGTCCTCGGCGATGATCACCCAGGCGCCGTTCTCCGTATCCCGCGGCAGGCGAGGGTCCGCAACCGCGGCCGCGCCTTGGGCGTGCACATCGCCCGCCCCGGTAACGGTCGGTGCCGCCTCGTCCCAGGCCACCACGCGCATCGCGCCACTGTGCGGGCTGCACGAGAGCCGCGGATCGGCGACGGACGGGGCGCCGCTCCCGACCGTGTCTTCCGGGGTGACGGTGTTGGCGGGCTGCTTCCAGCCACGCACAGAGAGTTGGCCGCTTCGCCGTGAGTGCCGATCGGACACTCGAGGATCCGCCACGGCCGCCCCGGAATTCGAGGAGAATCCGCCGCCTTGGCCTGTGACGGTTCGTGCGGGATCGCCCCAGAGCGTGACCGCCATGTGGCCAGGGAAGTGCTCGCCCGGCAGTCTCGGGTCCTGGACCGCTGCGGGCATGTTGCTGCTTGAGACGGACGCGCTCCCCGTGACCGCTGGGGAGGGCCCCTCCCACGGGATCACGCCGAGCAGACCAGGGCTGCCGTGGTAGTTCGCGCCGTGCTCCCTCACGCGCGGATCCTGCACCGCTGCCACGCCGTTGGAGCCGCGGACGCTGGCCGCACCCACGACCGTGGTGGCTGGCACGTCCCAGCGGGCCACCCGGAACACGCCCTTGCGCGGCTCGTGCCCTAGGCGTGGGTCGGCGATCCCCTGGTCGCGACTCGACGTGACGGTGCCAAGGGGCTGGTCGAAGCCTGTCACCCGGTAGATGTGGTTGAACGGGGTGCGCTCGGGTCGGATGGCGTAGCTGCCCGGGGCAATGCCCTGAAGGGCGCGCCAGTCAGAGCCCGCTGGGATCAGCGCGAGGCGCACCCAAGTGAGCCAGGAGAGCCGCGGCAGGCGGTGCATCGCGCCTCCCTGCGGGTCGTCGGGCATGGGCAGTGGACCGATGGCCTCGCCGATGCTCCGCACCTTGCGGATGGGCGGTTGGTACAGGAACGCCGGGATCCGAGCCGGGCGCCGTGCCACGAGCAGGTAGCGCCTGCGGTGCTGGGAGAGTCCGCCCGTCTCGCCGAGGTCGTGCGTCTCCTCGTGGAACACGTAGCCGCGGTCGCGCAGGAGGGCCTTCGCCGCTTTCAGGAGCTCAGCGCCCCGCGTCGTGATCCGCGGCACGTTCTCCAGGATGATCAGCCCCGGCGGATCGTAGGGCCACGCGGCCAGGATCAGGGCGATGCCGCGGAGAGTGAGTCTCGAGAGCGCGTGGTACTTGGGTGAGTTGGCCGCCTTCGACGGCAGGAGGCCACTGAACGCCTTGCAAGGCGGAGACGTGAAGACCACGTCCGGCCGGATCCCGTTCGCGGCCGCCCGGATGTCTGCCGGTGTCGCCTCCGCCCAGCCCTCAGGTGGCTCGCAGCCGTGGAAGTCGCGATAGTCGTCGCGGGAGAAGAGGTCGAGTTGCGCCTCTGGGATGCCGGTCAGGCGCGCAAAGTCTTCGCAGGCTTCAGGGTCGGAGTCCGCGCCGCCAAGGAGGGCGAACCTGCCGCGGTGTCCGCTCAGCTCCTGGCGCGCCCGCAGGAACCCCAGGGCCCCTCCGCCCACGCCGCCGAACGGGCACCAGACGGTGTAGACGAGGTCGCTCATCGCTCTGCACCTGCGAGCGCGGCGCGACCGGCGTCGGTCAGCGCATACGCGCGCTCGTTGACCACCAAGCCCAAGTACCGCGTCCAGCCACGACGCCTGCACGTTTCGGCCATGTTCATGGAGACGTGGCCGCTCTGAGGCGAGCCCATTCCCCACGTTGCGAGAAATCTCAGCCACTCCATCTGCTTGGGAGTGGGGCGCGCGGCTGCGCGCCCCTTCGGGTATCCTGTACTCGGCACGTCTCCCGCTCTGCCGGCCAAAGCGCGCGAGGGGATGTGCCCTTCCTGTGCCCTCATTGCCCCAACGGCAGCTGACCGTCCGGCGCCTGATCGCCGGTGATGGTGAGCTGTGCTTCTTGGATCTGCACCACCACGTCATGCCCGGTCTGGCTCGCGACGGCACGCAACACTTCACCGTCGTACTCGGCCGTCAGGACCACCTGCATCGCGATACCATCCGATGTCGGCTTGACGGTCGCTTTATCTACACTCGCTGAGAATCTCACCAACTCGGTCCCTCCTAGCCCAGCAGGATCTGCTCGAACAGCGGTTCCACGGTGTCAATCAGCTGCAACGTCTCGGTGTAGCCGTCCTGGTACGTCTCCACCCGCAGGTGTTCGCAGGTCTTCAGGTGCCGCAGTGCAGTGGGCTTATCGAGGCCGAGGAGCACCGGCGACGGGAACGTGACCACGATGTGGCTTGCGGATTTCGGCTCGTCGGGCAACTCCGCGCTGCGCTCGCCCTCGCCCGCCTGTGGTGCAGCCAGCGGGTCCGCCGTCGTCTCCTCTAGCTCCTCTGGTAGGTCTGTCACCTTCATCGGCGGCAACTCGATCGACGGCCGCCACCGCTTCTCGCCAGCGTCCCAGCCCACGCCCTTGACCGCAGCGTGGAGGAACACAACACCAGGCTCGACATGCTCCTGCTGCGCGATCGTTTCGGGCGCCAATCCAGCAGCAATACTCTCCGCGATAGCCTTGGTAAGTGCCTCGTTGGCGTCCGCTCCGTCGCCATCAGGTAGACCGCCGATCTGCTCCCACCGCTCGCCGATCCACTCCAGCCCCAGCTTGCGGGCGTGCGCCCTGATCGTTGCGCTGCCCACAAATCGGAGCGCCTTTTTGATCGCATGAAACGACGTACCGGCCAGGATCATCCCATCGAGATCTCGCGCCTCGTCGCTCGTAAGTGCCATGTCTGCTTCGCTCCTTTTCGGATGTTTCGGGATGTAGGGCCCCACGCCCAAGCGTTTGAGTTCGGCCGCCAACTGTTCCGGGCTCAGCGTGTAGGTCGTGAGCGTCTGCGGTGGCGGAAGCCCCATGTCCATCACGTCGGCCACTCCTCCGTTTCTGCCTCCTTCTCGGGCGGTCGCTCCCCAGCGGGGCCGTCCTCGAACGTCTGGATCTCCGGCCGCCAGGTGAGCGGGATCGCCCTCCCGGATCGGCCGCTCCTTGCCTTGGCGACCAGGAGCCACGACGTGTTGTAGCCCTTGGGGTGCCAGAGCAGAAGCACCATGTTGGAGTCTGCCTCGATCCGCCCGGTGCCCCGGAGAACGTCGAGTGTCGGCTTGCGCATCTGGCGCTGCCGGATCTCCCGCGTGAACTGCGACACCAGCAGGATGGGAACGCGCGTCTGCTGCCCCAAGCGCTGCAAGGTGCGCGTGATGTACTCCAGCTGCCGCCGCTCGTCGCGCAGATCCGAGTGGTGGCCGACCGGCACCAGCTGCAGGTAGTCGACCACCACCAACCCCAGCAGCGGGTTACGCACCGCCGCCAGTCGCACACGCAGCGAGAGCTCGTCGATGTCCGGCTGCGTGTCGTCGATCTCCATGTGGCCGCCGTACTCACCGATTCGCTGCTGCGCAGCCGCCACGAGGGCTTGCTCGTCGTCCTCCAGCGATCCCGAGAGCAGCACGTCCAGGGCCACTCCGGACTCCTTGGACAGCTGCCTGGCAACGAGCTCCTCTGCGGTCATCTCGTAGGTCGCCACGTAGACGTCGAGGCCGTAGGCCGCATGGCTATAGGCGATCTGCTGCGCCAACTGTGACTTGCCTTTGCCTGTCTCGGCGCCGAGGGTGATGAGGTGCCCAGGGCTCACCCGTAGCCACTGCTCCGCGTGCGGCATTCCGCACCAGAGAGGCCGGGTGGCCTGCTGCTGAAGCGCGCCTGGCAGAGCCTCAGTCATCGTGCGCGGGCGTCTCCCGACCTGACCGTGCGCCATTGCCTCAAGGGCCTGCGCGGCGTCGTCCTCGGTGTAGTCGGCATCGGCCAGCCGATCGGAGAACATGCGGGCGTCGTATGCCAACTGTCGCAGGTGCGATTCCCGCCGCACGCCCTGAACGGCCGTGATGTAGTCAGTCGAGCCCAGCGGCACCCAGTCCCGCAGGAGGCCGAGAAGCTGCGACGGGCCGACCGTCTCCGCGTCCTTGCGCTGCTGCAGCACGTCCAGCACTGGCTGCATCGTCGGCTCGCCTCCCGCCGCTACGACCTCCTGCATCGCCGCGAACACCGCACCTCGCCGTGGGTCACCGAAGTCCGCCGGCGTGATCTGCTCCGCGGCCTGACCGAACGCCGCGCGGCAGTCCTGTTCGTAGAGGATCCAGCCGAGGACGTAGCGCTCATGATTCGCGGCGAGGGCGGCATCCCTAACCCGTACCGCCTGCGTCCCCTCCTGCCGGCGCCTCGGCTGCTGCACGCTGTCTCGCCTCCCTCGCTGCCGTTGCCAGCCGTCGGTGCTCCATCGCCGCTAGTTCCTCTGCCATGGTCGGTTCCGGCCTCCGAGGAGTCGGAGGCGGCGGGGCCTGTGCGGCCACCTTCGCCAGCCAGGCAAAGGGCCGCTCGATGGTGCTGTCCAGACTCGCGGTCGCGAGCTTCCCGATGGCGTAGCCGACCGCGTTCTCGCCGTGCTGCTTGACGAGCTTCCCGATGCGTCCGAAGTCCTTTGGATCCTCGTTGCCTATGGCTTCTCGGTATGATGCAGTGAGTCTCTGCACCGGCGTCTCGCCCCTCGGAGGACAGTCCGCCGCGTGCGGAGGAGACGTAGTCTCCGGAGCAGAGATGGAGTTATTGAGTTGAGAGATGGAGTTAAGAGATGGAGAGTGCCTAATCGGTTTAGGCAACGGTTCCCCTAACTGTTTGGTCAACGCTTCATGGAACACAGGAGCCAACTGTTTAGCTAACTCCAGGAACCTCGCTTTGAGAGGGGTTGCCGGTAGGGTTTCGAAGGATTTGCGCGCCGCCTTCATTTGGTTCGGGTTCTCAGGGGCTTGGTAGCGCAGTGCGTGCGTCAACAGGGCAACCTGCGCCTTGTCGTCGTACTGCAGAAACTCGCCCGAAACGAGGACTTTCCAGGCGGCATTCAGTCGCCGTTGCGACCAACCCAGGTCACCGAGCGCGTACGATTTTGGCAGCCGGAAGATGCCTTCAGTGGTACGGTGTGGACACGTAAGCAGGTAGAGAGCGAGCAGTTTAATGTCGTCATCCCAGCACGAACTCTTCTCGTCGGTCCAGAACCGGGTGGCGACCCGGAAGTATCGCGGCGCTTCTGCCACTCCCTACCCCTCCTTCCCTGAACCTGAATAACGAATGTCGTTCCTGTGCACACTGGGATGCGAGGTAGTAGCGGATCGACGCAGGCGGACGGTCATTGACCGCTCGCCTGCTCCTTGTCCGCGTCCCACACGCGCTGCACGAACGCGCGACGGAAGCGGATCTTCATGGGGAACTGGTCATCGGGCTGCGGCGTGCGGCAATCGGCAGGGTCAACGATGAGTTGCACGGCCAGGCGCGGGCGCTCATCGTGGAACCCTTCGCAGTCGATCAGGTTTGCGCAGGCGTGCAGGCCACGACCGCACTCGATCTTCGGGTTCGGGTCCCAGTCCGGGGCCTCGACTTCCTGGCCTTCGGGGTACGCGAAGCAGCGCGAGGTGCCGTCTTCACACACGTACTTGAGCAGGGTGAGCTTGCCGTCGTCGGTGCGCTTGGCCCCGTGCGCGAGTGCCCAGTCCTGCACGGTGCGAATGATCCGGTCGATCACGATAGCCGAGCCTTCGGCGACGTAGGTCGCAGCGGCGTGCAGGATCACGGTCGCCCAGTCGCTGGCATGCACCGTGACGGTCGCCGAGAGTACGCGCACGATCGCACGAGCAATTGCAGTCACGGTGGCGTTGTCCGACGCCTCGACGGTGGCGTTGCCCGACGCCTCGACGGTGGCGTTGCCCCACGCCCTGACGGTGGCGTTGCCCCACGCC